>ENA-UOUJ01000939-UOUJ01000939.1-activated-sludge-metagenome-genome-assembly--contig:-NODE-939-length-16735-cov-44.335192_pt1 | contig 16735 bp, 26 predicted proteins | sample MGYA00249839_ERZ747224 | MGnify/ENA primary metagenome ERZ747224 (study PRJEB28782, sample SAMN03220277) | activated sludge metagenome | biome: wastewater; feature: sewage sludge; material...
AAACACATCCTACAATACCAGCTATACTCAACCTCTCATGATAACAAAAACATGGAATATTTACCCCTTTAGAAAAACAAAATTGAAAAATAGTAAGATTAGATTCTCACGAAAATTTACGCCCATTGATTAATACAAAATGCATAAAAAAATTTAATCTTTTATAAGGAAATTTTTATGATAAATAAAATAAAAAAGTTTAGCTTTACGAAATTTAAACGATTTTTTTTTAAAAAATGAAAAATCTAAAGCAAAAACCAAATTATAAAATAAACTAAAACTAAAAGAAATACTAGACCCTTTCATTTTATTAATAATAGAAAATGATGAATCCGGCAATAAAAATTTCCTTTTCATTACTTTAAAACAAAGCCCTTCAAAAAAAAACGACGACCCTTTTTTAGAAAAAAAAACTTTCAAAACATCACCTACTCTTGGTAAATATAAAAAACTAAGCCCTTTAATAAAAAAAAAAACATACTTAGTTTTATCAAGAAATAATTGCTTTTTAAAAAAATAAAACATAAACTTATTTAAGTCTTAAAAGGAAAAATTTCAATAATCGAAAAACTTTCAAATTAATAAAAACACCTCTATTTAATCAAAAACCTAATCGTTTTACATTCACAAAAAGAACACGCTTAATAGGATGCATATAATAAAAACCAATTTTTTCAACCAAAGAAGAATTACCCTTATGCAAAATTTTATACACTTCTATACGAAAAACAGGAAAATCCACTGATCTTGTTACCTTAAGTTTAATCCTAAAAAAACACATATATTCTATTCTGAAAAAAACTTAAAACAAGCTGCTAACGACATATTATTAAGAAAATCATCAGTGCCTTTTATTATAAGATTCAATTTAACACTATCTCTTAAAAAATAAAAACCCATATTATTTTTTTTTTCTAAAAAAAGATTCATATCCTTAAAATTAAATACAATACTATGGCATGTAGGATTATAAATATTATAAGCAAAATAACCTCTAGATGTAAACGCATAAAAATCATTAACAAAAAGTCCAAGAGAAAAACACGTTTCAATAGACCCCACTGATGTAAATATACGATAATGAAAAAAAGTCAACCCCAAATGAAATTCTGAACTCAAATCAATAAATGATGCACGTTTACCAAAAAAAAAATTAACAAGATAAAAATAATTTAAAGATCTCAAGTCATCTAAATCTCTAATACCTTTTATATCAAAAAATATTATAGAATGACTTATCTCAGGTATTTGATTAGTGTTTAAAAACGATCCATTTTTATTCATTAATAAAAATCTACAAACAAATTTGTAATAAAAAAAATAGTCATAAGTAATTAAATTTGAATTCATAAATTTTAAAAAATATCTTTACTAACACATCCTATTGACGGTCAAAGCATACAAAACTCTTTTAAAACAGGACCATAAATTCGATTAGAAATTGGTACAACACGTCGATTTACCAAAACACAAGAATTATCGAAAAATTTAACATAAACGCCTGGAAACCTAGAAAAATTAAATTTCGCCCTTATAAGTAAAGCCCTATGTATAGAACCTTTTATAAATTTTTTTTGCAACCGTAATTTTAAAAAACTAGCCTTCCTAGCACTTCGACGTCTTATACTCAATAAAAAAGTATCACCTAATTTAGCTATAAATTTACTTTTCAAAACTTTAATACAAATTCCTTTAACTCCACTTGTTTTATCAACTATTAACACTTTAGTACGTTGTTGTATCATAAAAATTAAAAAATTAGCTTTACAAAACACGATTTAAATGGTATTTTTTTAGAAGCCCTCGCTAAAGCCTTCAAAGCTACAACTTCAGGAACCCCACCAAGCTCATAAATAATTTGCCCCGCTTTTACAGGACACATTCAAAACGCATGATTACCTTTACCTTTACCCATACGCATGGCTAATGGTTTACGCGTAACTGATTTACTTGTAAAAACACGTATATTAACGAACCCTTGTTTATTAATATTCCGTCTAATGCTTTTCCTACCAGCCTCTATTTGTTTAAACATCAATTTACCAGAGACTAAAGACTTTAAAGCAAATCTACCAAATAAAGGTAAAAAATTTTTATTATCCTTTAATCTAAAAAATGAAAACGAAACCTTATGATTTTTTTTAAATTTTAACTTAGATGGTTGTTGTTTCATAAATATTAAAAGTATTTATTTCTTCTTATTCAAATTAAAAATAAATGTAGGCAAATACGAAATTAGTTTTATTTTTAAAAGTATTTATTTCTTCTTATTCAAATTAGAAATAAATGTAGACAAATACGAAATTAGTTTTATTTTTAAAAGTATTTATTTCTTCTTATTCAAATTAGAAATAAGTGTTGGCAATACGGAATTAGTTTTATTTTTAAAAGTATCAAGAAAAGCAAAATGTCTATTATAATAATCAAACATACCAATAAACCTTTTCCTTAATATTGGATGTGTAAAAAAAGTATTTTTATAAACAAAACTATCCTTATTTCTTCTATTCCTTAATTCTTTTGGCCCATACCATTTAGGATAAAAATATTCCGGAACATCATTAACTGTATTATAACAACCTAAAAAAGGTAATTTTGATGGATAAAGTAATTTCCTTTTAGGCTTCACATTATATAATATAAATTTATAAGGTGGATAATTTGGTATTCCTTTTTTTTTTCTATTTTTAATTTCAGCAAATAATTGTTTTTTTCAAGAATATTTATTCTTATAAAACCAATAATAACTAGCTGCTTTCCTTTTTTTAATATATCTTCTAAAAAATGATAAAAGTTTTGTTCTATGAATATTATTCTTAGAAATATGTGCAGGATTATAAAATAAAGATATAGGATAATCTTTTTTCCTTAATAAAGGTTTAACTTTAGCATAAAAACTATAAAAAAATGACAATTTCATAGCTGGTTTAACAAAACGAAAAGGTCTATTAAAATATTTTTGATACCATTTATACCCATATTTTTTATTAATATTTTTCCTCTTATTAAAATGCGATAATATTTTAGTTTTAAAATATTTTTTTTCAACAAAAAATTTTTTCTTTTTTTTCTCTAAAATCTGTTTAAGGAAATATTTAGTCATATAAGGATGCTTAACTAAACGTAAATGTGATATATTATATACATACGAATCTTTTAAAAAAGGATTCCTAAAAATCCAAACCCTAACAGAAACTAGACTATTAGCAAGAGGTACCGTAGCAAATCCATAATCTATATTAGCTGCTACAGTTGTCAATGGAACATTACCGCGCGTAAAAATAAAAGACCCAGCCCTTTGTTTTCTAGAAAACCTCCCACGGAAATGAAACTTAAAGCCATAAATAGTCCCCTTAAAACTTTCCATTGGAAAAAGCCGCGCCCTTAATTTATTCAAATTATTCGCATTAAGTAATCAAGTCATATTAAAAAATCAATAATTATATATAATAATTTGATTAAAAAAATAATTAGCCGTTTTAACACTGGATAAATCTATATTAAAATAATCATAATTAAAAAAAATAAGATTAAAATTAGAAAATAAATCATCAAAAATATTATCAAAAAAAATACTAGTATTAAAAGAAAAATTTAACAATACTAAAGAAAAAAAGCTAAATATTTTTTCTAAAAAAATATTAAACTCATAATTAAAAAAAAAATTAAACACATGTCTTCTTAAAAAAAAATTCCGAACTAACCCTATAAGCAAAAATAAATTAGGTACACAAAATAAAAAATAAATAGAATAAAACAATAAATAATAATTAAAAAATGTAAACCTAATTTTAAAAAACCTAATCATCAAAAATTTATATAACAAAAAATTCTTCAAAACAAATTTTTTAAAATAATATAACCTATAAGATAAAAACCTACCCATAGTTGTCTTATCTATATAATTCCCCTTTTTTACATCACCAGATTCAACACCTATACCAGATAAAGACCTTACAACAGGCCCAAAAAGCATACCTGGCGTATGACCTGTAGACAACCTTATAGCAAAATAATTGGCTATAAATAAAGCTGAAACTAAAGAATTATCAATTAGATACCGTGCTATTTTTATATGATCAAAAGGCATTAATCTATATAAAATAGGCTCTAAAGAAAAATCATAATAAGTTGAATCAGTTTCATTTCTATAAATAGATACTAATTGCAAAATCATTTCAAATGGCCTTTCTAATGGAACGTTTTCACGTAGCCTTTTATCACCATAAGGAGACATCAAAGTACCTTTCATTAAAGATTTAAAAAAAAAAATAAAAATCAAAAAATATTTAATATCAACATTAAATTTAAAAAAAAATTTTTTAACTAAATAAGAAATAATAAAATCCCAATTAATAGTCAAAAAATTTTTAAAAAAACGTCCAAAAAATGTTTTTAAACGTTTTCGACGTTTACGAAAACGTTTCCGTTGTCTATAACGAAAACGCCTTGCAATTTGATTACCCTCCCAATCCTTTTCTTCAATGTCATCAAATTTATCATAAGTTAAATGATGTTTAAAAAAATCACGCGGATTCCTTTTGAAATCAAAAAGCCATATTAAAAAAAAATATAAAGCCGTAAGAGAAAATTTAGATGTCAACAAACGACTATCCATATTTTTATCAAAAACCTTACGCCTAACATTATTTAAATTATATAAAAAATTAGAATAAAGCGAATGTTTTTTAAAAAGTAATAATAACGAATGTTTACGCCGATAAAAATAATTAAAAAAAAAAAAAAGCCTAGATTTTTTTAAAAATAAACTATTAAATTTATTTTTTTCTATTTTTGAATAAATAGGTAAATTATTAAAAAATAAAAAAAAATTTAAAATGTGAAACAATTTATAGCCAAAATGCTCAAAACGCTTAATATAAAAATTAACAGAAGAAAGCATATAATTCCTTTTCAATAAATTTTTATATTTTAATAAACTTTGACCAAAAACATATTGCTCTTTAAAAAAAAAAGAATCAAAAAAATTTAAAGAATAATAAAAATTTTTATAATAATCAGTTTTATGAATACCTTTAGAATAAAGATATTTATAAAAAGATCAAAAAAAAATGTTCGAATCTTTATCTGTAAAATAAAAAAAAGATTTAGATTGAACGCTTATATTCAACTTATTTAAATAATTATTAAATAAAGGAAAATTAAACAAATCAACCTTTTTAAAAAGATTAACAGATCAAAACTTCTTCCTATTATGATTAATAATAAAGGAGTTAAACAAAGAGAAAAATTTCTTAAAATAAAAAAAATTAGAATGAAACGAGTTCATTTTTAAATAAACAGGAAAAAAAGTCTTAAAATTATAAATATTTTTAAAATATAATGGTATTAACCTTTTACGTTTTAATATATCCCCAAATTTTCGCATACGAATATGAATTTGTTTCAAATTATTACTTTTCGTAAAATTCTTAAACTTATACGCAGAATTAAATGATTCAATTTTGAAAATTTTTCTATAACTAAGCAAAGATTTAGAATAATCAAAAAAAAAAGGCTCACCTCCTTTAAAGAAAAACTTAAATCTATTATTTAAAGCTACAAATTTTTTATAATTAGAAAAATTTGTCTTTAAACCATAAACAACTTTATAAAAAAAAGAACCGGAATTAAAATATAATAAAAAATTAGAAGATAAAACTCTAATTAAATGAAAAGAATTTAAACGATTTAATTTTTTAAAAAAATAAAAATTAAAATCTTTTGAAAAATTAAATCGTTTAAAAAAATAAGAATTGCTCTTAAATAACATATTCTTTAAATTATAAAAAATTTTAAAAGGCCTAAAAAATAAAAAAAAAATTAATAAAAAATGAAACCCCTTTTTAAAATCCCAAAAAAAAGTTTGTACTATAGAATTATAAAATAATCATCTTTTATCTTTAATTTTAAATCTATTATTATAAATAAATTTTCCTGATTTAACTAATTTAGACCCATATAATCTTTGTTTGGCCCATCTGCTATACTTACCTTTACTAAAATTAAACCGTCTATTTAATGAATTTAAAGGTGCATACTCATGTAAACGATAACCTTGAGACCTACGGAAACGTTTACGACTACACTTCCATTGCGTTTTATCCTTTGCTACATTCCGCCAAAACATACTACGTGAAAAAGCTCCAGAAAATTTACGCATAGGATCAGGTTTATCCATTAAAGAATCCCAATACTTACCTGGATATACAAAAAGAGCAATAAAAATCGTATGTAAATTGAAAGTAATTTTAAAATGACTATATAAAATAGCTAAATTAAATAAATATACTTATCCCTTTTCCCACCATCGAGATCCGACGCTCGAGGATAAGAATTAAAAACACTATTTAAAACGAACCGCACTTTTAACAAAAAGAAGAGAAATTCAGGATAATTATTTTTATAACAAAATCAAATATCCTGCCATTCTCTTGTATGCCCTATGCGAAAAGCTATTGGATTAATAAGATACCCCATAAATTTGTTTTTACTTATTTTTTAACTTTTTCTTTAGTTAAGCTTTTAGCTTTAACTTTCTCCTTGCGTTTTAACTTCCCTTTTAAAATTAAACTTTCTGTAATAGCAGAACCTCTTATTTTAGTAAAGGAAAACTCACCGAATTTATGCCCAACCATAAAATTATTTATAATAAAAGTTTTAAAACTTTTACCAGAATAAACACATAATTTTTTAGTTATAAAAGGTCTAATAATAGTTGAAGAACGATCTTTTGTAAAAATAACCTTATTATTTTTATTAAAAACTTTTTTCTTTAAAAAAAAAAAACGTACGAATGGTAACTTTCAAACAACACGCTTCATAAAATTAAAATTTCTTAAACAATCGTCTCTTTAATCTATCTAATTTCTTATTCTTTGTTGGTGTACCTTTACATAACCAACCTCAGGGCGAAACCTGAGCAACTGGAGGTGAACCTTTTCCTTCACCACCCCCATGTGGATGATCACATGGATTTTTTACAATCCCTCGTACAACAGGCCTTATGCCTCTGGCTCTATTAACACCCGCTTTTCTAACATTAAGAAAAATATGCGTTAAATTAGAAGCCAGCCCTAAAGATGCTAAACAATTACTAGACAATTTCAATTGCCACCCTGAATTCAACTTCAGTAAAGAAAAAATCCTATTTTTTGAGACTATCCTTCCAAAAGTTCCAGCAGCTCTTGCAAAAAGAGCCCCTGAAAATGGGAATTTTTCAATCGAATTAATTGAATCAAAAAGCTTTATAAAAAAAACCCTTTGTGTACTTCCCAAAGGCGCATTAAAAACCTTAAAACCACCAGAAAAAATTAAAGTATTTTTGAAAACACCTTCACTTAACAAAATAAAATTAAGGAGGCCATTTTCGTAAAGAATAAACCCTACGAAAGCCGTCCTAAAAAAATCATTAACTATACGTAAAACTGACCCATATAAGTTCAAAATCCTATAACGGTCTATTAAAATTATTTGATGCTTATCCGCTTTCCCTTGATGATAAACGCATATACGCCCTTTATAATTACGTCCTGAGCTAATAACCAAAGTTTTCTTAAATAATTTTTCAAATCGTAAAAAAACAAAATATTGCTTTTGTAACATAAATTATTTAATGGATAGACAAATATAAACTATCATGCATATAAATGCAAAACAAAACTATAAAAACATATGCTTGTAAAAACGCAACACCGAATTCCAACAATAATGTTGCTAATAAAAGGAAAGAAGGGAAAAAAAACAAAAAACAATCAAAAAAAGAAAGCAAAAGCAAAAAATTACAAATAATAAATACAAGTGTATGTCCAGCTATAATATTAGCACTTAAACGTATAGCCAAACTTAAAGTTCTTATAGAATAAGAAAATAATTCTATAGGTACTAATAAAAATAACAATAAAAAAGGTGCCTCAGGCGCAAATAATTTCAAAAAAACTGCCCTATATAATAAAAGGCCTTTAAAAAACACAAAAAGAATTATAGTAAAAGTCAATAATATTATTATAATTATATGACTTGTTAAAGCCACAGCAAAAGGTGTTAAACTCAAAATATTACAAAAAAAAATAAATAAAAAAAATGTTAAAACTAATGGAAAAAAAGAAACACCTTTAAAACCCATTTGCTGTTTTAAAATACTAAAAACAAAAAAAATAAAATATTCAAATACTTGTTGCCATCTAAATGGTACAATTTTAGGAATTGTAAAAAAAAGTTGAAAAAATAAACACCCACAAAACAATACAACTAAAGCTGATAATGCCGTTGGTAAAAACAAACCAAATAAATTAACGTTGAAAAATGCAAATACTTCAAACTGCTCCAATGGTGAAAACACTTTTTAGATTACTAAAAACATGTAGAAGCATTACTGTAAAAGCCTTACCATAAAAATATTTCCGTCTAAGCTTACAAAAGGATTTATAAATATAAAAATCCTTGAAAAAATTTTTATTAAATCATTCATTTAATAAAAATAAATGATACAATAAAACTAAAAAAAATTTTAAAAAGCCATTTTCCAAATATATATTATAAACTTTATAGAAAATAAAAAATAACATATAAAAACCTATAGAATAAATTAAAAATATTATTTATTATAAATATATCATATTATTACAAAATCCTTTTAATCAATTAATTATAATAAAAATAAAAAATTTCCCCATAATATTATTATACTTATACTCAACTTGCCACAAAACACATTCAAATTTTTTACCATTAAAGCATCATTGCTAAAACACATTAAAACAAAATCAAAATAAAATTTTCTAACAAAAAAGCCATTAAAAAAACCTGGTAAAAAAATCGAAAACATAAAAAAATAAAAAACCAAAACAAATAAAATAAATCAACTAATTATAGGCATATAAAGGAATTTATCGACTTGACTCATGTCTTTTTTCGAAAACTTCTACAAAATTAAAATCAATAAGGTCTTCAAAAAGGGACAAATAATCAACCGCTCAATTACCTCAAATATAAATAACTACATATAAAAAAACTCATACACCATCAACAAAATGTCAATATCAAATTGCACAAACAAAACCAACATAATGATTTTCACTATAATCTTGATTACAAAAACGTTCCAAAGCAACATATAAAAAAAATACCCCGACAAAAACATGTAATCCATGTAAACCAGTTAACATAAAAAAACTTGATGCATAAACACTATCATTAAGATTATAAGCTATTTCATAATATTCATGATCTGAGAAATTATAAATAAAATACCTAAAAAAACAGTTATATATAAAGCATCTAGAACTTCATAATGTGTTCTCATTGCAGTAGCATTATGTGCATACGTAACAGCTACTCCAGAAATAATAAGAAGTATCGTATTATACAAAGGAAATCCTAAACAACTAATTATAACAAATGCATTTTGAAATGGTCAAAAAAATGCATAAACAAACGAAGGACTTAAAGCAGAATGAAAAAATGCTCAAAAAAACCCAAGAAAAAGCATTATTTCAGAAACTACAAAAAGAATAAAACCTTTATATAAGCCACTTTTAACTACTTTAGTATGAGCCCCATATGATGTGCCTTCATTTTCCACATCATAAAATCATTGCCTAGCAATATAAAGCAAATATAAAAAACTTATGCCCAAAACAAAAAAACCATAATCAATACGATGCATATAAAAAACCAAGCCAGAAGTGAAAAAAAAAAAACCTATACCTAAAAAAAAAGGCCATGGACTTTTTTTAACTAAGTGAAATAAATGCCTTTGAAAATAAAAAATAATACGCCGCCTGATATTAAAAAAAAATAGCTTATTTTATATATTAATAAATACAAATATATAGGCCATAGCTATAATTTTTTTTAATACACTATATGATTGCACACTAAAAAGTATTAATGCCTAATAACTTAAATTTAAATAAAAACTCATTTGATATTAAAATAGAATAGGATAACCAACCAAACGCTGCATATCAATTAAACGTCTATTAGGTATATCTTTCTTTCTAGGCATCTTAAAAGCAAAAAAAAAAAAAAAAAAATAAGAAATATACATAAATCTTAGAGGTGGATTTAAAACTAAACGCATAGATAATCTAAAAAAGAAATTACACATAATATCATATAAAATAATAGGATGAAAAGATATAACATCATATAATTTAACCCTTTGATTATGAAAACCACAAACACGCCAATTAATAGTAATAAAATTACCTCTAATATAAAAAAATGATCTAAATATACTTTCAACAAAAGACGACCTATATAAAAAATTAACCAAGCGACCTTCCAAAAAAAGCACATAATATTGTTCATATAAACCACTTTTACGCTTAGCTATTCTATTCAGTTTCTTAAATTGTTTATAAGTCAAAAAAGAATAATAAAATTTAACTAATCTCAAAATCATATAACGCGACTTTTTCCGCTTAAAAAAAACTCGTCGTTCAATCAAATCAATCCTATACACAAAAGGTCTTCGTTTACGTTTAAATAACTCCTTACGTTTTAAAAATAAATCAAAAAAAAACTTAAAATAATATTTATATGTATAACTAGGATTAAATTTATTCACCAAAACTCTATCATTACGTTTAGACCTATAATCTAACAAAAAACTCAAATAAGGCGTAACCAATCTAAAATTTCAAACATCATAATGATATCTACAAACATATTTCATGCGTTTTCTAATCAAAAAAAAAATATATAAAAATAAAATATAAAATAATATAATACACAAATATATATATTTATAAATATAAATTATTACAAAATAGTTTATTTCTTTAAAAAATTTCTTATAAAAATTTTTAAATTTATAAACTGTTTATAAACAATAAAAAATCGAAAATTCAATTTAAAAGCTTTATCAAAATAAACATTATTTGAAAAAGTTTTTAAAAGTAAATATAATATATATACGTAAAAAATAGCACCAAATAGCTCTAATCCAACGAAATATAAAATCGTTTTAAAAAAAAAAAAAAATAAAAAAAAATAAACAAAAAAAAAATAAAAACAGCTGTCAAAAAAAATCAAATAAGAAATATCAAAATAAAAAAAAAAACTCATATAATAACTATCAAAAAATATAAAAATAAATTTACTAAAACTAAAACCTATGTCAAAAATTAAAGGAGTAAGCGCTGTAATAAAAAAAAGCTCAGCCGATGAATCAAGTAATAACCACTCAAATAAATTGAAAATAGCACCTATAGGATCCACGGAAAACAACATACTAGACGCTTCTTCAATATAAAAATCTGATGCTTCTTCTTCTCCTTCGTCCATCCATTCCTCTAAATCATCAACATAATCAAATCAATCGGTTATTTCAACTAAAAAATAATCATAATACGTTTTAGAAAAAAATCTTAAAATAGAAAGAAAAAGAACTGCCGGTTGAAATATAATATACTCCGCTAAAATATCACTATAAAAATCAAACCCTGTATACATAGCAGTATCTGTATTATCAAAACTTAATAAAATATCAGCATCAAAAAGAAAAATATCTATATCATCAGTTAATATAGATTTAAAATCCAATCATCTATTTCATAAAATTCCAAAAGCGATTCTCAATCTAAAAACATAACATCCTCAAAAACATAATCATGTAACAAAAATTCCATAAGCTTTTCTTCAATAACAAATAAATCATCAATCTCTTCTTCTTCTCAAATAGTTGTCCTTTCTTCATCAAACATAAAATAATCACCAAAAAGCGTATTATAAAAACCATACTGAAACCATGCAACATCTTCAGGCCATTCCTTTTTTACTCTAATAATATTATAAACTATAATATCTTCAAACTTCCTATTCATTTGAATTCTACCTGAATCTATTTCAGCTAACATTTTATCTAAATTATAAAACTTTTTCCCTGACTCCCCTTTACGTATCTCTTCTGAAAGCTGAAACTCCTGATCACCCATTAATCATGATTTATGATGTGCAGCTCAATAATGTTTTCAAAGATCTTCAAACAACTGATTATCTGAAAGCCTTCTAAATTTAGCTCGAAAAAAAGATGTAGTACTATCAAAATTTTTATCAAATCAAAAATTGGGAATTTCCCTCAAAAGCAAAGCTTCTAAATCTTGACCATATATATTAGATATATTATTAACACGACTGTGCATTGCAAACCTTTTACTTGGAGATTTAAAAACACGACGCCCTAATCTTTCTATAGACTTATCATAAGATTTTTGATGCTTACTAAAATCTGATAAAATATTCTTTACTGTAGAAGATATATTCCGCCTTTCATGTAACCCATCAACCGTATCAAAAGCATTAAAAAATTCATCACGCAAAACTTTTCAATGCTCCATCATCATTTTTTTCTGACTTTTATATAAAGCTTCATCCACAACAACTCCATATTCTTCAGAAGCTCCTACAAAATCAATATCAACACTAAGATCATAATAAATATCCGTAACAAAATAAGCCGGTGCTGAAAAATAACTCCGTCCTCATGACTCAAAATCTTCCCATTCATCAGGATCAGCTTCAAAACATCACAGATCAAAATCTTCTTCATCTACAAAAGGATCATCAAACCAAAATTGCATTGTTTCTGTTAAAGGATAAATGTATAAATCACTCTCACCTGTTCCATATAAAAAATTATAATCCAATAAAATTGCTCTCATATACATATCACCAATAGTAAAACAAAAAATATGAGAAAATATTGTTTCAAAAACGTGATTAAAAAAAATAAGACTAATAAATTCTAGAAATGTAATATAAATATCTGCAGGTTCCCATGTTACAGCATCCATTATACTTTCTATAAGTTCTCCTTCAAAAAAAGGATCATCAATAACAAACATCATAAGTCAAAATTCTTCAAAAACAATAAAAATAAAATAAAATAATAATATTGCAAAAATATCTAAAAGATATAAACCTTCTCGAGTATAAAATTTTGAATCATCTGATTCAAAATATTGATTATCTTTATCAGAAATACCTATTAAACTCTCATCTTTTATTTTTCCTTTATAATATTTAAAACAAAAATCCCGCATCATAAAAGTAGTCATAAATTTAGTTTCGAATGAACGATGTATCAAAGGAAAAAAACTAAAGCCTAGAATTTTATCTAATTTAAAAAAAAAATCAAAAACAAAACAAAAATCATCCATATCTGAAAGCTTTCTTTTTAAATAAAATTCTTGAACCGGATCAAAAACTTCAGAAAAATTATAAGACATTTCATTATCAACATCTTCAAAATCCAATTTATAGTGCGCTAAGACATTTTGAAATTCATGAAATTTTTTAAATGATTTAGAACAAAAATATAATAACTTTAAAAAAGATTTCCTATCAAAAAGCTCTTTATAAACAACTAAATCAAAATGTAACTCTTTTAAAAACGTAACTAAATCAAAATTATTATTAGTTTTAAAAGTTTTAAAAGTTTTTATATTATCAAAAAAAAAAGTTGACAATAATGGCAAGTAAAATAAAATTTCATTATAAATTACATCCTGATGCCGAGATTCTGCATCAAACGGCAAATAACCCAAAGAATGTTTTGTATGTATATTCTGAAGCTTACTCAAACGTGAATAATAAAATGAATCTAAATCCAACCCATATTTAAAAAAAACAGGTTTTTTATCTTCTTTATTAATTATTGAATTAGAGAAATCATATAAAAAATCAGATGAATCTATAAACTTTGACCAAAATTTACTCTTTTCAAGATTAATAAAAATATAATTATCAAATAATCTTAAAAATTTAATTTTATAAAGCCAATAAAAATCTTTACTTAAAAAATGTTTATAATAAAAAATATTCTTAGTATAAGCCTTCGTAAATTTTGCTGAAATAAAACTATCATATATAGACCAAAATTTTCAATGGAAAAAATACGACCCCAACTTACCTAATTTTTTTTCTACTTCCTTAGTTTCCATATACTCTAAAGCAGAATATCATCACGCAAAAGACTAAACTTCTTAGGAAACAAACTTATATGATAATTATGAATATATTCAAAAAATACATTAAATCCACTATTTTTAGAATAAAAAGACGACTCCATCATACCTTTTAAAAGTTCATTGGATTCATCAAAACCTATATCTAAAATCCTATTAACTGAAGCTGTGTAATTCATTTTTTCTCGAATTTCTTTTTTAAACTGCGTTAAATCAAGATCCCTATAAAGTTGTACATCATATTCTTCAAAAATATAACGTGCATTTTTACCATAATGATTTAAATAAACTTCATTACTAACTAATGATAACAACCTATCCAAACCATTAAAATTCAAAGCATCATTATGATCACTAACCTTCGTACGAAAAAAACGTCTTGCAGTCAACCTTTTATAACTATTATTCACAAAATAATAACCATTTTCTTTAGATCGTTTTAAAAGATATAAAAATAAAAAACCTTTATCTAAAGGTTTATAAATACCTTTCTCAGAAACTTTAAAATGTTTAAAAAAAAAATCATTAAAATTTAAATCTTTAATCACAACAAAATTAAATAAAACTTTAAAAAAAAAATGCTTTATAATAGGATAAAAATCATAGGAAGCTTCATCAATAAAAGAAAAATCAGAAACCTGTGAAATACCAAAAAAAGACACATCAAAAAAAGGAAAAAATTCATTCTTATTTTTTAAACGTAAAAATAAATCATTAGTATAAAAATTAAATAAAAACAAATCATTATCAATTTTATAATTATCTAAAACAAATACATTAAATCTTTTCCTAACTTCATTATTCAAAGACTTATTAACCATCTTCACATCTTCAGTAAAATTATTAATTTTATGAATATTATCAAAAAAAACCGCTCAATCATACCTTAAAGAATTAGGTGCAATTGGTAAAGCATCATATAAAATATAAATATCCCTATAAAAAACAATTGTAAAAAAAAAAAAAATAAACAAAAAGATAAAAGATGACGGCAATCAATGTAAAAAATTAGTTTTTAAAAAATATCTACTAGATTCAAAATGAAGCATAGAATCAAACACTGAAAAATTTAATCAATACAATGTTTTATAAAAAAAAAATTGATTATTATTTAGATCGGTAAGATCAAGAATATCTATAGAATCAACTTCCAAAAGAGTATCCTCCTCATATTCATCATAATCTACTACTTCACCAGTAGATTTTATAGTACACGTGTGAAAATCAAAATCATCATCAAATAACAAATTCTCTATAACTTTATAAAAAAACAACTCATCCATATCTCAATACTCACTCGTAAAACCATAATATTGAAAATTTTTTACATATGCAAAAGTTGTAGAATCATAAAGCCACAAATAAAAATGAAACTTCAATAAATATAAATGAACTAACGTAAAAAAACTATTAAACCCTTCGAAAAAAAAAAAATAAAAATAATAAAAACAACGTGAAAAAATATTTTCCTCACAAAATAACCTAACAAAATCATCACCAGTATAATAAATAAGTAAAAAAATATTACAAAAAAACTTATAAAAAAATTGAACGTCAAAAAGCCCATAAAAACTATAAAATAATATAAAATAAATTATAGAAAATCAATGCTTAAAAAAATGAATAGTAAACAAATAAAAATAAATAAATAAATTTAAAATATAGTTAAAAATAAAAACAAAATAACAGAATATATTAAAATCCTGTAACAATATAAATATATAATATGAAATAAAAACAAAATAAAATAAAATTGATGTAAAATAAACTTTAAATATAAATATAAAAAACAAAGCCCAATGCCAAAAAAAAATACAATAAAAAATAAAAACTCATTTAAAAATAAAAAAAATTTCAAAATGCAATAATAAAAATTTAAGATTAAAAAAAAACAAACTTATATCAAAATAAGGTATAACAAACAAAACACATTCCCTTACAAAAAAATAAAATCGCAGTAAAAATCATACAAAATAAGAAATTCATAAAGATAAAAAAGAAAAAAATCCAATAAATCAGATAAAACATTCATAAATCAAATCAAAAAAAATACAAAAATAAAGATAAAAAAAATGTAAAAAAATACTAATAGAATAAAAAATATAATAAATATAAGAACATATATCTAACAAAACTAAATTTAACTCAAAAATATAGTCTGCAATAGGTCACTCTATTAAAAAATTAAACGATCATTTTCACCATCAATAGTCAGCTCAGACATCGAAATACAATTCTGAAATATTCGTCACACCTCAAAGTTCTCCCCATATAAGGAAAATAAATTCAAGATAATCAAGACGGAATATTTCTTCATCTTCAACAAAATGATCAGTTAAATTTGCTCAAAAAACATCTTGAAGATCCATTTGATCCGCACAATACATTTGTAAATCTAAAAGCTTCGTACTAACATCTACTAAAGTATCTACAGTTCCAATATAAGCCTCACGAATTTCAACATGTATAACTGGAATAAAATCATAAAGAAACGAAATACTATAAACCACTTTAGAAAGAATAACAAACGCATCTAAAGAAAAAAAAATAACAAGTAACAATAAAATAAAACGTAATTTATATAAAAAAAAAAAAAAAAAATAAAAAAATCTAAAAAAAAAAAAAAAAAAATTTTTTAAAAAAAATATTAAATATAAAAATATTAAAAAAAAAAAATTTTATAAAAAAAAAAAAAAAAAAAACTTAAAAAAAAAAAAAAAAAAAATAAAAAATTTAAAAAAAAAAAAATAAAAACAACAAAA
>ENA-UOUJ01000940-UOUJ01000940.1-activated-sludge-metagenome-genome-assembly--contig:-NODE-940-length-16710-cov-5.316662_pt1 | contig 16710 bp, 17 predicted proteins | sample MGYA00249839_ERZ747224 | MGnify/ENA primary metagenome ERZ747224 (study PRJEB28782, sample SAMN03220277) | activated sludge metagenome | biome: wastewater; feature: sewage sludge; material...
TCACGACCGATCCGGCCACCGGCGCCAAGGCGCTCACCTCTCTCGGCCAGACGCTTTATGCGTCTCCCTTGCGCTGGGCGCTGATCCTCGCTCCGATCGCGTTCGTGTTCTTCTTCGCATTCCGCGCGAACAGCATGAGCGTACCTGCCGCGCAGACGTCCTTCTGGATCTACTGCGGGCTCGTTGGCGCGTCGCTTTCGATCCTGTTGCTCGCCTTCACGGGTAGCTCGGTTGCCAACGTCTTCTTCATCACGGCAGCCGCGTTCGCAAGCCTCTCGATCTGGGGCTACACGACGAAGAAGGACATCTCCGCCTGGGGTTCGTTCCTGTTCATGGGCCTGATCGGCGTGATCCTCGCGATCGTCGTCAACATCTTCCTGCAGTCGCCGGCGATCGCCTTCGCGATCTCGGTCATCGGCGTGCTCGTGTTCGCCGGCCTCACCGCCTACGACACGCAGCGCATCAAGGACGAGTACTACCTGCTGGCTGGTAACTCGGAGGCTGTCGCCAAGGCTTCGATCTTTGGCGCTCTCTCGCTCTACCAGAACTTCGTCGGCATGTTCGTCCACCTGCTGCAGCTCTTCGGCGAGCGCGAGTAATCGCGAGCCGCACCGGAAACGAGAAGGGCCTCGCACTGCGGGGCCCTTTTTTCGTGCGGTCCACTGTGGCTGCTTGCTGCGTGCAGGCTGCCGGAGCGCCGCTAGACTAATAACCACATGGTCAATATAAGGGTTTGGATAAGAGCGCTTCAAAAAGATGGCTCTCCGGTCGATAAAACGCACGATGGCCTGGAAGCCGAGGTGAGATCACGCTTATGGAGCAAGCCAAACCCGAACCGCCGAAACGCAAACGCCTCGACCCCGAGCGCCGCGAGCAGGAAATCGTAGAAGGCGCTATCCGCTATTTCTCTGAGGTCGGATTCGGCGGCAGCATGCGCGATCTCGCAGCACGGCTCGGCATCTCGCATGCACTCCTCTTTCGCTACTTTCCCACCAAGGACGCGCTGATCGACCGCGTCTACGATCAAGTCTATCTCAGCCGCTGGGACGCGGCGTGGGACAAGCTTCTCGGCGACCGGAGCGTGGATCTCCGCACCCGCCTCGAACGCTTCTACAGGGAGTACCTCGCGGCAATCGATCGCCAGGAGTGGGTGCGGGCCTTCGTCTTCGGGGGGCTCGCTGGCGTCAACATCAACCAGCGCTATCTGAGCCTGATCCGCCGCAAGGTCATCACGCCCGTTGCGTTGGAGCTGCGTGAAGCCGCCGGCGTGCGGAGCGCCTCTGGCGAGCCACCTTCCGAAGCGGAGCTGGAGCTCTCGTGGGGGCTGCACGGCGAAATCTTCTATCTCGCCATTCGACGCTGGGTGTACGGCCTCAAGGTGACGCCGGATCGCGACCGCTTCGTTGAGCTGACGGTCGCGAAGTTTCTAGACGGCGCGCCCACGGCGTTGCGCGAGCTGTCGCGCGGCAACACCGATCATAAGAAGCCGCGGATTAGTTGAGTTCTTCAGCCGCCATTTGCGCGGTCTCTTCGCTCGTGACGAGCCGCCAGAAGGCCGCAAACTTTGCCGCGTCGTGGAATTCGTCCATGCGCGCGATTTTGCGTCCCCGGAAGGTCGCGACCTGGCGGTAGGAACCGGTCATGATGAGACCGGTTCGACGATGCCGGATGTGGCAAGCGATGCTCGCCCGCGCAACACCGTCCTCAAACTGAAAATACTCGGCGACGGACGTGCCCTGAACGACGGCGTTGATTGTGTACAGGAAGGTACGAAACTCGGACTTGCCTTCGATGACCATGGGCGTGCCTTCGAGCGAGCCCGCGTTGCACCAATAGATCAAGTCGTCAGCGTAGCAGCTGAGAACCTGCTCCATGTCGCCTTTGCTCCACGAGGTGTGAGCGCAATCCAACACGTCTCGTGCAATCCGTGCGTCCAGCTTTTTCAACGACCTTCCCCGCAAAGGACCTGTTGAGACCACCTGCGTGCGCCATGAAAGAATATTCAGCGTGGAGATCGCAGTCGGTAAGAAATCTTACCCTACGAATATCACAATTTGAAGTAAAAAAGCGCACCCACCACTACTGGAAAGGGAAACTTCCCGGCCGCGTGGGGACGCTTTTGCAAACCCGCGCGAACGTCAGGCGACAGCCTCACGCTCCGATTCCTTCTTGCGCTCCTGCTTCTTGCGCTCGTGCGGATCCAGCCAGCGCTTACGCAGCCGGATCGATTGCGGCGTCACCTCAACCAACTCCTCGTCGGTGATGTAGCTCATCGCGCGCTCGAGCGTCAGCTTGATCGGCGGCGTTAGCAGCACGGCGTCGTCCTTGCCGGAGGCGCGGACGTTGGTGAGCTTCTTACCCTTCACGACGTTGACTTCGAGATCGTTATCGCGCGAGTGCTCGCCCACGATCATGCCGACATACACCTTGGTCTGCGGTCCGATAAAGAACGGACCGCGGTCCTGCAGGTTGAAGATCGCGTACGCCGCCGCTTCGCCGTCCGAGTTGGAAATCAGCACGCCCGTGTGCCGCCCGGCGATCTCGCCTTTGAACGGTGCATAGTCGTGAAACAGCTTGTTCATAACGGCCGTGCCGCGCGTATCCGACAGGAGCTCCGCCTGATAGCCGAGCAGGCTGCGCGTCGGCACGTGGAACACCATGCGCGTCCGCCCGCCGCCCGAGGGGCGCATTTCGAGCAGTTCGCCCTTCCGCTCCGAAAGCTTCTGCACAACGACGCCGGTATGGCCCTCGTCCACGTCGATGATGACTTCCTCGATCGGCTCCAGCTTCTCGCCCGTCACCTCGTCCTTCCGGAACACGACCTTCGGCCGCGACACGGTCACCTCAAAGCCCTCGCGGCGCATGTTTTCGAGCAGGATCGCGAGTTGAAGCTCGCCACGCCCTGCGACGTCGAAGGATTCACCGCCCTCCGTCGAAGGCGTGATGCGGATCGCGATGTTGCGTTCGGCTTCCTTTTCCAGCCGGTCGCGAATGACGCGGCTCTGCACCTTGTCGCCTTCGGTGCCCGCGAAAGGGCCGTCGTTGACGCGGAACGTCATGGAAAGCGTCGGAGGATCGACGGGCTGTGCCTCGATGGGCGTCTCGACGGCCGGATCGCAAAGCGTGTCGGCAACGGTCGCTTCGCTCATGCCCGCGATGGCGACGATTTCGCCCGCCTGCGCTTCCTCGACCGGAACGCGTTCGAGGCCGCGGAAAGCCAGCACCTTTGAAACGCGGAAGGTCTCGATGACCTTCCCATCGCGGTTCAGCGCCTTGAGTTGCTGGTTCGGCTTAAGGCTGCCCGACGAAATACGGCCCGTCAGAATGCGCCCCAGGAAGTTATCGGCTTCAAGCGTGGTTGCCAGCATACGCGTCGGCCCTGGCTCGACGGTCGGCGGCGGCACGTGGCTGACGATGAGTTCGAACATTGGCGAGAGGTCTTCGCGCGGGCCGGCCGGATCGGAGGCCATCCAGCCGCTCCGGCCCGAGCCGTAGAGCACCGGAAAGTCGAGCTGCTCGTCGGTTGCGTCGAGGTTCGCGAAGAGATCGAAGATCTCGTTCAAAACGTCGCCATGCCGCTCGTCAGGGCGGTCGATCTTGTTGATTGCGACGATGGGACGAAGCCCGCGCTTCAGCGCCTTGGATACGACGAACTTCGTCTGCGGCAGCGGCCCTTCGGAGGCGTCCACCAGCACGATCACGCCGTCGACCATATTAAGAATGCGCTCCACCTCGCCGCCGAAGTCGGCGTGGCCGGGGGTGTCGACGATATTGATCAGCGTATCTTTCCAGACCACGCTCGTGCACTTGGCGAGAATGGTGATACCGCGCTCGCGCTCGATATCGTTGCTGTCCATCGCCCGTTCGGTGATCTTCTGGTTTTCTCGGAAAGTGCCCGACTGCTTGAGGAGCGCGTCGACAAGCGTGGTCTTGCCGTGGTCGACGTGGGCGATGATCGCAATGTTGCGGAGTTCCATGTGTGTCCTGATCGGATCGGTGGGCGTGTGCGCCGCACAAAAAAAGATGCGCGGACCTAGCACATGAGAGCCCGGATCGCCAGTGACTGAAGGCGGCGGTGAGGTCAGAAAATACGATTAGTTTTAAGCTTTGCGCGCTGTGTCGCGCTCTGCGAGGCCCTGTTCCGCTTGGTAAAGACCGCTCAGGAAGGCATCCACGTCCTCTCTGGCCCCGGGCGTCGAATTCTGCCTAATTCTTTGGCGGTCCTGGCGTCGCAGCGCTCTCCGTGTCGATCCTGGCCGCTTGAGCCGCCGCCCGCCCGAGATGAGCAGCGGGTTATCAGGCTCCCTGAGATCCAGCTCTTCGAGGAAGTTTTCGCGCAAGGCGTAGAACGACTGGAGGATCGCATCGCGCGCGAGCTTCCTGTCGCCGTCCGTCAGATCCGAACGCTTGCGCGGATTGAGCGATTGCAGCGCACGTCGCATATCGTGGAGCGGCGCATACGGATAGAGTCCGACGAGGTCATCCGTCTCGCCCACGTTCCGATAGACGATCCGCATATTGTCGATCGCCTCCGAGATACGGCAAAACGCGGCGATGTAGTCGTCGGCCGAGGCGTCGGGCTTTTCGCAGAACGCGAAGAGCGCCGATTTCGTCCGCACGATTCCACGCCATTCTTCCTCGAGGCTCTCGACGAACTTCGAGCGCTTCTGGAACACGTTGGCGAGATAGGCCGCGACGACCGTCACGAACACCAGCGCCATGTCTTTGAGGTAGTCATAAAGATCGAGCGCCGCGCTCTCGACGGGCGTTCCCGCGATGCCGGGCACGCGGTCGGCGAACTTTGCCGCTAGAGCGAGAGCTAGCACGAGCCCAAGCCCCACGTAAGCGCGGCGGAGCGTGCGGTTGAGCGAAGCGCGGGTCATGAGGGCAGGATCTCAGCGGAGAAGATGAGATCCTTACCGTGATGGTGCGACGGCGGCATTTCCAAGGCGGAGCACCTAAAGAAAAATGCCGGGAAGAGATCTTCCCGGCATATTCATATCAGATGTCTGTCGCGATCTTACGGGCAGAACCAAAGCGGCCCGACCGACACGCAATTGCGCGTGCGCCAGTAGCTCGGGCGGCGATCGTAACGGCGATAGCCGCGCGGCGGAGACTTGAGACGCTGGCCGGCACGATAGCGCTGGCTATGGCCACGACGGTCGCGATACCCGCGGCGATCACGGTAATCGCGACGCTGAACGAGTTCGATGCCGCTGGCTTGCTGCGTAGCAGCTTTGACGGCCGACGGCGCAACGGCAGGGGCCGCGCTCGCGGGCGCGAAGCTCATGGCGCCGAGAATAACGGCGGAAAGGGCAAAAGCGGCGATCTTCAAGGGATCTTCTCCTCTTGTTTTGGAAGGGCGTGATGAAATCCGAACGTGTTCCACTCGGTGTGGTTCCACTTTTATGTGGGCCACAATGAGACGCACACGCCTCGTTCTTGAAGACGTTTCGAGACGGCCCGATCCGTCGAAATAAAAAAATGCCCGGCACGCTTGGTTCAAAGCGCGCCGGGCATTTGTAATCGTACGGAAATATGGCGTGAAATGCTCAGTCAGCCGCGGATTATCTCCGGTCGCGTGCGCCGAGTGTCCGCAGCCGCAGCGCATTGAGTTTGATGAAGCCCTGCGCGTCTTTCTGATCGTACGCGCCCTTGTCGTCTTCGAAGGTGACGAGGTTCGGCGTGTAGAGAGATTTCTTGCTCTCGCGGCCGACGACGATGACGTTGCCCTTGTAAAGTTCGAGCGTCACTTCGCCTTCGACATGCTCCTGGCTCTTGTCGATAGCGGCCTGCAGCATCTCGCGCTCCGGCGAGAACCAGAAGCCGTAGTAGACGAGTTCCGCATAGCGCGGCATCAGCTCGTCCTTGAGATGCGCCGCGCCGCGGTCGAGCGTCAGGCTCTCGATGGCGCGATGCGCCTGCAGCAGGATCGTGCCGCCCGGCGTTTCGTACACGCCGCGGCTCTTCATGCCGACGAAACGGTTCTCGACGAGATCGATGCGGCCGATGCCGTTGTCGCGGCCGAGGTCGTTGAGGGCCTTGAGCAGCGTCGCGGGCGAAAGCTTCTGGCCGTTGAGCGAAACGGCATCGCCCTTCTCGAACCCGATCGTGATCGTCGTGACCTTGTCGGGTGCGTCCATCGGCGAGATCGTGCGCTGATAGACCATCTCCGGCGGCTTCTTCGCGGGGTCTTCCAGCACCTTTCCTTCGGACGACGAATGCAAAAGGTTCGCGTCGATGGAGAACGGCGACTCGCCTTCCTTGTCTTTTGCCACCGGGATCTGGTTGCGGCGCGCGAAGTCGAGCAGATCCTCGCGGCCCTTGAACTCCCACTCGCGCCACGGTGCGATGATCTTGATCGACGGTTCGAGCGCGTAATAGCTGAGCTCGAAACGCACCTGGTCGTTGCCCTTGCCGGTGGCGCCGTGACAGACGGCATCCGCGCCGGTTTGGCGTGCGATCTCGATCTGCCGCTTGGAGATCAGGGGCCGCGCGATGGAGGTGCCGAGCAGGTAGATCCCCTCGTAGAGCGCGTTGGCGCGGAACATCGGGAACACGTAGTCGCGGACGAACTCCTCACGCACATCCTCGATGAAGATGTTCTCGGGCTTGATGCCCAGCATCTCGGCCTTTTTGCGCGCGGGCTCGATCTCTTCGCCCTGGCCGAGATCGGCGGTGAACGTCACCACCTCGGCGTTGTAGGTTTCCTGAAGCCATTTCAGAATGATCGAAGTGTCGAGACCGCCCGAATAGGCGAGCACCACCTTCCGGATGTTCGTCTTGCCGTCTGTTCCGCTCATGATCCCGACCTCTTAAGGGCAACCTGATTCGTTCCGACCATGATCGCTCGGGACCGATCGGTCCGATGCGTGAATCATGGGTGTCATCAAAGACCTAGAGCGCCCGATCCAAGTCCTCCCGGGCCGTAAACGCTCTTGTCGCGCGGCACTATAGGCACCCGTCCCGGCCCGGCAAGACGGACGCAGGGCCGGTCGCCCACAGCAAAAGTTGAAGCCGCGCCGCAGCCTTACGCTACGTACGGGAAATTCACCATCATCTGTGCGTGTTTTTTCGCCTCAAACCCGTTACGGTTCGCGCCAAATGCCGAAGACAAACCATTGGGTTGGGGGAACCATCATGGTGAGAACGTCGACGACCTCTGCTCTGAGGGCCGCCGCCGTGTTCGGGGCGATTGCGAGCGGCACCATGCCGCTGGCTGCCGACGAGGTTCTGCCCTGGGCCAATACGCCGCCGACGGTTGCGACGGCCGAGCCTGCGGCTGCCGATCCGGCCATGCAAGCGGCGGTCGCGCAGTGTACGCCGCTGTTCGAGGCTGCGTGCCGCGACCTCAACACCTGCGCTTGGATCGCAGACGTATCCCTGCAGGACGGAACGGTCCTGCCGGCACGGTGCGTTGCCCGCCCATCAGGGCCGCCCAAGAGCACGGCCAAATCCAAGACGTCCGCGCCTAAGAAGAAAACCGCCGAAACGCCGAAGGCGCCCGCTGCGGCAACCGCTGCCACCGAGACGGGTGCACTTCCTGTCAAAGCGGAGCCTAAGGCAGCCGCTGCTCCGACGGTCGTAACGCCGCCAGTCGCGGAGAAGAAGGCACCGGAAGCGCCCGTCAAGGTCTCGGAGCCACCCGCCGCGAAGGCTGCCGCCGTTGAGCCGCCGCCGGCCAAGCCGCAAGCCGCGCCTGTCGCGGAAAAGCAGCCGGCTGCCGCACCGCCTCCGGCTGAGAAAACGGCGACCGCGCCGGCCCCGAAAGCCGAGCAGGCACCGAAGAGCCCGGTTTCCGCAAAGGCTCCCGCGCAGGCTGGTGGATCAATGCCGGGATTTGGCTCGTTCTCTTCGGCCTTCCCGGCCGGTGGAGCGGTGGTGACGACGACGATCCCGCCACGAAGCAGCAGCGAATGAGGCGAGAGCCGTCGCGCTCGCCTCTTTCCTTGCCGAGAATTTCAAGACGTCTTGGTTCGCTCGGCTCTTAGGCCGCCCACGGGAGCTTCACGGCTGTCGCGAAAGGCGCCGCGAAGAAGGCCTGCAGCGCCGCCTTGGACGATGCGGTGACGGACGACATCGCGAACCCGCCTTCTGTCCTGTAGCTCGCAAACACGCGGTCGAAGGAGGTCGATGCGACCTCGGCCGCTTCCATTGCCGCCATGTTGGCTTCGGCCGCAGGAAGCGCTACGGCCCGCGGCACCCCAGCCGTCATCATGGCATAGGCCATCGGCCAGCTTTTGGGATCGCCTTCGAGCGGAAAGAGCCCCCACCAGGCACGGACCGGCGCGAACATCGGAGAGGCAGTCAAGGCATTGGTGAATCTAAGGAAATCGAACGGTATCGCCGTTTCCATCGGCGCTGGCGTCATCGCGGACCGATAGTTGCGCGGGCCAGTCACGAGATAGGGCGCGGACGGCTTGTAGTCGTCCCGCTCCAGGCCCTTGGCCGATTGCGCCCAGAAATCCAACGCCTGGGTCGCGAAGGCCGCGTAGGCGGCGGTGGCGGCGCGGGCATACCCGAAGGCGGCCGTCGTGCAGCTTTGAGCGAAACGGCGGGAAAGTTCGGGGTCGACATAGGTCATCGGCTCGCGCCTCCGATATCGCAAGTGCGATTGTGCATTGCACAATGTAGGCCCGAATGTCACGAATGACAATGCCGTTTCGGCCCGACCGACCGAAGGTCCTAAGCCTTGGCTGACGATGTCGGGGCCGCCCGGCGCCCCTTCGGCACCCCCGCCAGCCAATAAACGAATCCGGCGGCAAGGCCGGACACGGCATACGCGGTGAGCGCGTAGCGGTTGAGGATGGTCGAAGGACCGGATTCGCCCACGTGCTGGGCAAAGAATCCGCCCAGGCCGATGAGAAGCCCCGCCGCCAAGAAATAGAGCCGCGAGCGCGTGGGCAGCCAGGCCGCGACGAGGGCGGCCAGAGCTGCGAACGGTGCGGCGAAGACTGCCGATTGCGTAGCCGCGAGCAGGATCAGCAGACCCATGCTCTCGATAGGAACCGGGCCACCGGTCCGCACGCCGTCGAGCCCGGCCACGAACAGCACCTGGATCAAGCCGGCCGTCAGGACGGCGGCGATAAAGCCCAGAACGAACCTGACGATCCCAACGAACATCAATCGCCCCCCGGCGATCCGCGTGACAGGCCAACGAACTTTAAGAGACTTGCCAAAGCTGCTCAAGCGTTCCGGCCTGCGAGCAGCCAATAGACGATGCCGCCCGCGAACCCCGCCGTGGCGAACACCTGCCAGATCGAAGGAAGCGCCAGTTGGTGGAGTGCGGCGGGATCGATGCGGGCGAGCAGAGGAATGATGACGAGCGCAGCGCCGCCGCCGATCATGTAATAGAGCCACGAACGAATGCGGCCGACCTCGCCGACGATCACCAGCAGCACCGCTGGGATCAACGTCGCGCCCGACACGACCAGCGTGCCCGTCCAGAAGAAGTCGTAGGCATCGAACATCAGGTCCGCATCGTCGATGTTCGAGATCGCGTGCGTCAGCGTTTCGAGCCCGAGCGTGGTGAGCACGATCATTGCTGCGAGCATGGAAATCAGAAAAGCGATTGCGACCCAGAGGAGGCGCCCGATCGTTCTCAGCACCGTGCCCATCAGGCACCCGTCGCGGCGGCCGTCGGTTCGGCAGCCTCGCGTTCGCGCGCCCGGAGGCGGACGCTCTCTGAGCGGAGCTGCCCGCAGGCTGCGAGAATGTCGCGTCCGCGCGGCGTGCGCACGGGGCTCGCATAGCCGGCGTTATTCACGTAATCCGCGAACGTTTCGATGGTCTCCCAGTCCGAGCACTCGTAGCGCGAGTTCGGCCACGGATTGAACGGAATGAGGTTGATCTTCGCCGGAATGCCGGCGAGCAGGCGTACGAGCGCTTTCGCGTCTGCCATGCTGTCGTTCACGCCCTTGAGCATCACGTATTCGAACGTGATGCGCCGCGCGTTCGAGAGGCCCGGATAATTCCGGCACGCATCCATCAGCGCGGCAATCGGATACTTCTTGTTGATCGGCACGAGCTCGTTGCGGAGTTCGTCTGTCACGGCGTGCAGCGAGATCGCAAGCATCGTGCCCGCTTCCTCGCCCCAACGGCTAATCTCCGGCACCACGCCGGAGGTCGACAGCGTGATGCGCCGCTTGGAAAGCGGGATGCCCTCGCCGTCGGCGGCGATCTCCATCGCTTCGCGCACATTGTCGAAATTGTAGAGCGGCTCGCCCATACCCATCAGCACGACGTTGGTGATCTTGCGGTCGGCCGTAGGCAGCATGCCGTGATCGTCAGGGCGGTCGGCACCTGGCCAGTCGCCGATACGGTCGCGCGCGAGCAGGATCTGCGCGACGATCTCGGAGGCTTCGAGGTTGCGCACGAGCTTCTGCGTTCCCGTGTGGCAGAAGCTGCACGTCAGCGTGCACCCCACCTGCGAGGAGATGCAGAGCGTGCCGCGATCGCTTTCGGGAATGTAGACGGTCTCGATCTCGGGCGCACGGGCCTCGTGTCCGCGGCGCGGCAACCGCAGCAGCCACTTGCGCGTGCCGTCCACCGACACCTGCTCGGTTACGATCTCCGGCCGGTCGAGCGTGAAGCGGGCTTCGAGCGCCTGGCGCAGCGCTTTCGAAACGTCCGTCATCTGGTCGAACGACGTCACGCCGGAGACGTAGATCCAGCGCCAGAGCTGCGTCGTGCGCATGCGGATCTGCTTGTCCGGCACGCCAGCAGCCGCCAGCGCCTCCCCGAGCTTCGCCCGGGAAAGTCCAGCCAGCGACGGCTTGACGGTTTCGGCCTCCGCTGCGGGTGCCGCCTGTCGTGTGTCGAGAACCACTGTCATGACGGCATCTTCTACCGATTTCTCCCGTGAAACGAAAGGCTGCGTCAGGCCGCATGGCTGCTAACCTTTTCCGGTCACGGCCGATCCGGTATAAGGCCGCACGCTTAATCATAGCCGCATCAGCAACTTCGACCCGGAACGCCGCATCGCCATGGCCAAGAAAGAGAAAGACGTCAACCGCCGGCCCGCCGCGCGCCTGCCCAAAGGGATGCGCGACATCGGCGCTGCCGAGCTGCGCGAGACGCAGGCCATGCTGGAGAAGATCCGCGCCGTCTACGAGCGCTACGGCTTCGAGCCCCTGGAAACCCCGGCCTTCGAGTACACGGACTCCCTCGGCAAGTTCCTGCCGGATCAGGATCGCCCCAACGCGGGCGTGTTCTCGTTCCAGGACGTCGCGCCGGAGGCGCGCGATACGACAGGCAACGAGCAGTGGCTGTCGCTCCGCTATGACCTGACCGCTCCCCTCGCCCGCCACGTGGCCGAGAACTTCCAGGATCTGCCGAAACCCTTCCGCCGATACGCGACCGGCTCCGTCTGGCGCAACGAGAAGCCCGGCCCTGGCCGCTTCCGCCAGTTCACCCAGTTCGACGCCGACACCGTGGGCGCCGAGAGCATCGCGGCCGACGCCGAGCTTTGTATGCTCGCCGCCGACACGCTCGAAGCGCTGGGCATCGAACGCGGCCAATACGTCATCAAGGTCAACAACCGTAAAGTGCTTGATGGGGTCTTGGACTCAATTGGTATTTCGGGTCCCGAGCATTCATCCAAGCGACTGGTCGTGTTGCGGGCGATCGATAAGCTTGATCGACTTGGTGTTGATGGCGTCAAACAGTTACTCGGTGCTGGTCGAAAGGACGAAAGCGGAGATTTCACCGAAGGTGCAGGACTGAATGAGGACCAAGTAAGAAAATTGATCGTGTTTGCTAGCCTTCAAGACGGACTCATACCGCTTGAAGATGTAACCGACATTCCTCCACAGGATCGCTCTGCTCGCGGAGAAGTCAGTGTATTCAAATCGAGCGATGGTAATTCGTCGTTCTTTGCGGAAAGCAACAAAGGAGTGCTAGACGGCCTGCAAGTCCATTTTGGTAGGAACGAGATATCGCGCGCGGGCATATTTGAATTGCAAGAACTCGCAGAACTTGCAGAAGCAGCAGGCTATGGCCGAGACCGCATCCGCATCGATCCCTCCGTCGTGCGCGGTCTCGAATATTACACCGGCCCCGTCTTCGAAGCCGAACTGCTGATCCCGGCAACCGACGACAAAGGCAACCCTGTCCGCTTCGGCTCTGTCGGCGGCGGCGGGCGCTACGACGACCTCGTCGCCCGCTTCACTGGCCAGAAGGTCCCGGCCACCGGCTTCTCGATCGGCGTCTCGCGCCTGCAGGCAGCTCTCACGGCTCTCGGCCGCGCCCCCGCGCCTGCGCTCGGCCCCGTCGTCGTCACGGTCATGGATCGCGACAGCCTCGCCGACTATCAGGCGTTCGTGCACACGCTTCGCGATGCGGGTATCCGCGCCGAGCTTTACCTCGGCAACCCGAAAAAGTTCGGCAGACAACTCGAATACGCCGACAAGCGCGGCTCTCCTGTCGTCGTGATCCAGGGCTCGAACGAGCGTGAAGCAGGCGAAGTGATTCTCAAGGATCTGATCGAGGGCGCGAAAGCCGCCGCCGCCATCTCCGACAACAAGGAATGGAAAGAGGCGCGTCCGGCGCAGATCTCCGTGCCCGTGGCGAACCTGGTTGAGGCCGTCCGCGAAATTTTGGCGCGCCACACTCCGTCTTCATCTTGACGACTTAAGGATGTGGAACGACGGAATTTCCTATTCTTCCCGGTGGTTGGTCCGCCAGTCGCGGCATGAACCAATCGTGCGGTGAATTCTTGCGCCTCGGGCCCTTCCCCCCTAGACCATGATCGCTTCGGACTCTATCAGTCCGAAGCGTGAATCATAGGTCTCACCAACAAGCTAGAGTTCCTTAGATCCGAAAAAATCGGATCGGAAGAACTCTAGACCGGCATGGCGCGAGGCCCTATCAGCCTGACGCAGGAATCATAAGCCGCGCCAACGCTTCAGCTCGCAATCGCGTTCATAGGCCCGGGGTGTTCTCCCCGAGCCATTGCCAAGGACTCTTCATGCCCGCCGAGACGGCGAAACAATTCGAGGCATTGGAAGCCTCCGCGCAGACGCTGCTCGCGGTGTTCATGCGCGCTGGCTACGAGGCTGTATCTCCAGCCATCATCCAGCCGGCAGGCGTGTTCCTCGACGTGGTCGGCGAGACGCTGAGGGCGCGCACCTACGTCTTCACCGATCCGGACGGGGACGAGCTGTGTATGCGCCCGGACCTCACGGTGCCCACCTGCCGCCTTCACGTCGAGCGCCACCCCGAAGCCGCCGTTCCGGCGAAGTACAGCTACAATGGCCCCGCGTTCCGCTTTCAGCCCATGGGCGGCGACCTCGCCCATACGCGCGAATTCCGCCAGACAGGCATCGAGAGCTTCGGCAACGCCAATCGCGAACAGGCGGAAGCGGAAGTCGTCGCCACCATCGCGAGCGCGATCGCGACCGCGGGCCTCACCGACTACACGCTCCGCTTCGGCGATCTTGGCCTTCTCCGCGCGATCCTGCGTGCGGCAGATATGCCCGCCCGCTGGCGCCGCCGCCTCACGCATCACTTCTGGCATCCCCCCGCGTTTCAGGCCGAGTTGAAGCGCCTCACGACATCGCCGGGCGCGGCCTCCCAGCACATTCCCAAACCGCTGCGCGACGCGCTCGATCCAGACGATCCGGACGCCGCCGAAAGCGCGGTCGCGGGCTATCTCGACACCAACGGCATCGAAGCCATCGGTGCGCGCACGACGGCGGAGATCACCGAATGCCTGCTCGATCGCGTGGCCGACGCCCGTGCCGAGCCGCTGGCTGCGCGTACGGCAGCGCTGATTCAGAGCTACGTCGGGATCGTCGTACCGGCTCGGCAATCGCCCGAGCGTATCCGCGCGCTCGCGGCCGAAATGGGCATCAACATCGAAGCGGCCGTCGGCGCCCACGAGTGGCGTCTTGAGCTGATGGCGCGCGCCGGCATCAATCTCGACCGCGCGACATTCTCGGCCGAGTTCGGCCGTGCGCTGCAGTATTACACGGGCTTCGTGTTCGAGCTTCTGACCAAGGATCTGGGGCCGAGAAGTCCGGTTGCTGGTGGCGGCCGCTACGATCACCTTCTGAAGGCGGTCGGTGCGCCGGGGCATGTGCCCGCGGTGGGAGCGGCGGTCCACACGGATCGCCTCATCGCAGCCCTCAATGGAGATGCGCCATGACGGGGGCCGCGCCTGAAAAGCTGATCCTCGGCGTCCCCTCGAAGGGCCGCCTGATGGACGAGACGGCGGCCGCGTTCGCGCAAGCGGGGCTCACGCTTCGTAAGACCGGAAACGAGCGCGGCTATCGCGGAGAGATTGCCGAGCTTCCGGGCGTTGACGTGGCCTTCATCTCGGCCTCTGAAATCGCGTGGAACTTGAAGATCGGCCGCGTGCATCTTGGCGTCACCGGCGAGGATCTGGTGAGCGAGCAGATGTCGGATGCGGCGACGCGCGTGACGTTTCTGAAGAAGCTCGGCTTCGGCCGCGCCGATGTGATCGTCGCGGTGCCGGATTGCTGGATCGACGTGCGCACCATGGCGGATCTTTCGGAGATCGCGCTGCCCTTTCGGCGCGCGCATGGCCGCTGGTATCGCGTGGCGACGAAATACCTGAACCTGACGCGGCGCTTCTTCGCCGCCCGCGGGCTCGCCAACTATCGCATCGTCGAAAGCCTTGGCGCGACGGAAGGCACGCCCGCAGCTGGCACGGCGGAGCTGATCGTGGACATCACGACGACGGGCACGACGCTCGCCGCGAACGGGTTGAGAATTCTCGACGACGGCGTGATCCTTCGCTCGGAGGCCTGCCTCATCGCATCGAAGACGGCCGACTGGTCGCCCGCGACCCAAAGCGTGCTCGACGAGATCAAGGCGCGGATGGCGGGCTGAACGATCCGGCTTTGCCAGCGCGCCATGATCGCGCCCCGAACGTCCGTAATCTTCCCAATTCCGCGATGTGATGTGAGAATTGAGGTCGAGCGATGCTTTCACTGCGCCTTGCCGGTGCCCGCTGTGCGGCAGTCGTTTTCGCTACGGCCGCAGGCGTAGCTCAGGCCGTAGCCCAGGCCAATTGCGAGATGTACGGCAAGCTCGCGATCCAGCAGCAGCAGGAGAACGAGGAACGGCGCTGCGGATTCACAGGCGATGAATGGAGCGCCGACCTCAAGCGGCACGTCGATTGGTGCGGGGGCGTCGCCCCGGATCGGTGGCGGGTCGAGCTGCAAAAGCGTCAGCAGGCGCTCGATGCGTGCGCGGTGGGTGAAGCGGCCGCGCAATAAATCTCTTCAGAAATAGAAAAAGGCGAGCCCTGCTGAACAGAGCCCGCCCTCGTTTCATGATCCGCGTCGAGCGTTAGTGAACGCTCGCGATCTCCAGTTCGCCGTCCATCGCGTGGCTGAGCGCCGCCTGACGCGTATCGGTCAGCGCGATCGGCGTTCCGTCAGCCGCGTGCAAGGCGTAGAGGTTGATGCCGCGCGGCAGATCCTCGATTGCCGGAAACATCTGCAGAGCTTCGTCGGAAGACAGGGTCTTGATGTAGGCGACCTGCCCGCCACCGAGGCGCGCGAGTTCGATGTCGCTCATAACGGTGGCAACGGGCTGCGCCTTCTGGCGCTGCTTTGCCGTGAGCCGCTTCGTCGTGTTCTCTTTCATGACGCAACTCCTCCTCTCTCGAGGTATTCGTCATGGTAACGAACGAGGCGGGTGAAATCCTTCGCCCCGTCGGACCATGTTCTTACGATTCGATGTGCTTGGCTGTAGCGGGCGGGCATCTGACAGGGCGGAAAACGATGATTCTGCCAGGTCTTGCGTCGAATCGCCGCGTCAACCTTTGCCGGCCTCGATCTCGATCCTGCGAACGAGCTTGTCGGGTTCGTGCCGCACGAGATCGATAACGAGGAGCCCGTTCGAGAGCTCTGCAGCTTTGACCTCGATGCCATCGGCCAAAACGAACGTTCGCGTGAACTGGCGCGTCGCAATCCCGCGGTAGAGATAGGTGCGGGACTTGTCGTCGGTGTGGCGGCCGCGCACGATAAGCTGATTGTCCTCAACCACGATCTCGAGCTGGTCGCGGGTGAACCCCGCAAGCGCGATCGTGATGCGCAGCTTTTCTTTCTCGCCGTCGTTGGCGGCGACACGCTCGATGTTGTAAGGCGGATAGCCTTCACCCCCACCTTTTCCCGTCCGATCGATGAGGCGTTCGATCTCCTCGAAGCCGAGCAGAAACGGGTTGGACAGTACGGATAGCCTGCTCATTCTCGAAAGTCCTTTCGATAAGCGACCTTCAGTGTGACGAGACGGCACCGAACCCGGCTGCCGCTCTCCCGGCCCCTCGCGGGCACCGGCCTTCTCTTTACATCCGAAATATGGGTTGCCGATGGCGCCGTTCAATGGGCGCGCGCAGGTGTTGAAGAATGGCGCAGCGCGCAACGTCTCACCCGCGGACGGGCTGCGTTTTGAGCGGGTCGAGAACGGCTTTGAGCAGGGTGGCCTTCTGTTCGAGATGACGGCTCATGCGGTCGAGCACGTCGGCGTCTTTCGCACGACCTGCGATGGCCGCCACCAGCAGGCCTTTGAGGTCGTCCAGCGTCGTTCGGAGCGCAGTATGCGTGCGGGCCAGGGCTTCGTCGCGGAGCAGGGTGGGATCGCAGCCCGGCAACGCCACGCCGGTTGCTGGACGCGTCCAGCGGACGGGCTTGCCGCCCTCCAGAAAGCGGCCGCAGGCCGCCATCACGTAGCGGCCCAGAT
>ENA-UOUJ01000941-UOUJ01000941.1-activated-sludge-metagenome-genome-assembly--contig:-NODE-941-length-16706-cov-4.950213_pt1 | contig 16706 bp, 12 predicted proteins | sample MGYA00249839_ERZ747224 | MGnify/ENA primary metagenome ERZ747224 (study PRJEB28782, sample SAMN03220277) | activated sludge metagenome | biome: wastewater; feature: sewage sludge; material...
ATGTCGATCATGAGCGTGCGCGAGCGACTGCCGGACGACGATCCGGCCGTTGTCGGGCTCACGGCGCATTATCATAATCTGATCCGGGCCTGGTCTGAGACCTGAGACGGACGGCGGCGGATTTGACGAGCGAGAGGATTGCGTTGTGATGGATGGGCCCCAGCACACGGTCCCGCCCGATTGCGTCTCGGCTGCCGATTACGAGCGGCACGCACAGGCGCGTCTTCCAGCCGACGTATGGGCCTATATCGCCGGGGCTGGTGCCGATGGCCTCACGCAACGTTGGAACCGTGAGGCGTTCGATGGCGTGCGTCTTGCGGGGCGCGTGCTGGCCGACATGAAAGCTGCTTCGACGGAAAGCACGCTGTTCGGAAGAGAACTTCCGGTTCCGATCCTGATCGCGCCCGTCGCACATCAAAAGCTCGTGCATTCCGACGGGGAGCTTGCGGCTGTGCTTGGCGCTTCGGCCGTGTCTGCGTGGATGACGGTGAGCACGCTTTCAAGCGTTCGTCTGGAAGAGATTGCCCAGGCCTCGCAAACGACGCTCTGGTTCCAGCTCTATATGCAAACGACGCGCGAGGCGACGCTTTCCCTTGTGCGGCGTGCCGAAGCGGCAGGCTATGCGGCCATTGTGGTTACGGTCGACGCGCCTGTGAACGGTGTGCGCAACACCGAGCAGCGCGCAGGTTTCCGTCTTCCCGCGCATGTCCGGCCAGTCAACATCGAAGGTGTTCAAGGGCCTGTTTTACGCGCCGGGCCAGGGGAAAGTCCGGTGTTCAAGGGGCTGCTCGACCATGCGCCGACATGGGCAGACGTCGAGTGGCTGTGCAGCGAGACGACGCTGCCGGTTCTGATCAAAGGTATCGTTCATCCCGACGATGCGGAGCGGGCGATTGCGTGCGGTGTTGACGGTATCGTGGTGTCAAACCATGGCGGGCGGACGCTGGATACGCTGCCGTCCAGTCTCGATGCGCTGGAGGCCGTGGCGCGGCGCGTGGCGGGCCGCGTTCCGCTGTTGCTCGATGGGGGCATCCGCCGCGGGACAGATGTTCTGAAGGCGCTGGCGCTCGGTGCAAACGCGGTGATGGTCGGGCAGCCGATCCTGCACGCCCTTGCTGTAGCGGGGCCTGTGGGTGTGATTCACCTGCTGACCATCCTGCGCGCGGAATTCGAGGCGGCGATGGCGCTTACCGGATGCGCACGTGTGGGCGACATCACGCAGAGCGTGGTCTGGGAGATGCGCTAGCGCGTAAAGCGGATCGGCACGTTCACGGTTACGCTGCCGCCTCCGACGCTGGCGGGCGGTGCCGGAACGGGGCTCGCGCGGCGGGCGAGGGCCACGGCGGCCCTGTCGAGCGCGGCATTGCCGGATGAGCCCGTGAGGCGCACGCCGGTGACGGCTCCCGAACGGTTGATGGTAAAGGAGATCGACGCCGTGCCACGGGCGCCGCCGCCGGGATGACGTTTGTGGCGGTTGAGATGCGCGACGAGCCGCCCGCGCCACGTGGCGGCCGACATCGACGACGACGTGCCGGCTCTCGGGGCCGCGTTGGTTTTGGCTTTCTTCGCTTTCTCGACGGCGCGTGGCGCCATGGCCTGAGACGCGACGGACTGCTTGCGCGGCGGCTTCTTGGCCTTCTTCTGCTCAACGAGCTTTTCGACCTCCGGCTCTTTTTCCTCCGGAAGAGGTTGCTCTTCTATCTTCTGGGGGAGCACCGCTTCCGCGTGCTGGAGCTCGGCGAGCTTGGGAATGTCCTCAATGGGCTGCGGCCGCGCGACCGGCGTGTCCTCCATCTCAAGGAGTTCTTCGACGACGTCCTCGGAGATGTTCGCGATGCTCTCTTCCGAGGCGGCCTGCTCGGGCCCGACGGCCAGTTCCTGCGGAGGGACGTCGGGAGCAGAAATGACAGGCGCGATGTCGATCATGATGGCGCCTGCGGGCTCGCCCGCACTTTCGGCGGTGCGGGGCCAGTTGAGCACTGCGTAGGCGATTCCGCCCTGGACAACTGCCACGGCTACAGCGGCTCCGAGCCAACGGGTGGCGGAGGTGAAGAGCGACTCGCCGTCGCGTTCGTACTGCCAGGCGAGAGAAACCACTATCAGGGGCCTCCAGCGGCAGCGTCTGGAGCCGGTGCCGTTCCGACGGCGTCTGGAGCGCTTCCAGGCGTAGGAAGCGTCTCAAGGCCGACGAGACCGATCTTCAGGTAGCCGGTGTCGCGCAGGAGGTTCAGCACCTCCATCAGGTCGCCGTAGTCCACGGCCTTGTCGGCGCGGACGAAGATCCGCTCGTCGAGTTTTCCGCCGGTTTTCTCGTCCAGGCGGGCTTTCAATTCGTCACGGCCCACCATGTCGTTCCCGAAGGCGAGCGTCAGGTCCTCTTTGACGCTGAGGAAAATAGGCTCCTCAGGACGAGGCTGCGAAGGCGCGTTGGACGCCGGAAGGTCGACGGCTACGTCGACGGTGGAAAGCGGTGCCGCCACCATGAAGATGATCAAGAGCACCAGCATCACGTCGATGAACGGCGTGACGTTGATCTCGTGGCTCTCTTCCAGATCGTCGCTATCGGTGCGGGAGTTCAGGCTGCCGGCCATGTCGTGCTCCTCGTCATTCGGCCGCGGCGGCTTGCTTGCCGGCAGACTTCGACGCCTGCCAGAGCTTGCGCAAATCCAGCTCGTGGCTGACCAGTCGCTCTACACCTGCCGCCGCATCGGCCAGGAGCAGCTTGTAACCGGCGATGGACCGAGCGAAGGCGTTATAAATAATGACTGCGGGAATGGCAGCGATAAGGCCGATGCCGGTTGCGAGAAGCGCTTCGGCGATACCGGGGGCCACGACGGCGAGGTTTGTCGTCTGTGACTGGGCGATGCCGATGAAGCTGTTCATGATGCCCCAGACGGTGCCGAACAGGCCGACGAACGGCGCCGTGGAGCCGATGGTTGCGAGCACGCCGGTGCCGAGCGTCATGCGCCGTTGGGCGCCAGCTTCGATGCGCGAAAGGCGCGAGGTCACGCGTTCCTTCACGCCCTGATCGCCTGCGTGATCGAGAAGGCGTGCCGAGCGCGTCACTTCTTCGGCAGCTTCATGGACGAGGCGGCTGCCCGGTCCGCGCACACCGGAAAATGCCTGCACAGCGTGGGTGAGGCTTTCTGCGCTGGAGATGCGTTGAATGGCCGAACGAAGCTTCGCCTTGGCGATCCCAAGCTCGATGGTTTTCGCAAGCCAGACAGTCCAGGTGATGAAGCATGCGAACACGAGGCCGATCATCACCGCCTTCACGACGATGTCGGCCGCCTCGTACATGCCCCAGACGGAGAGGTCGTGGGGCATTGCGCTCGATTGCGGCGCATCCTCCTCCGGTGCTTCGGCAAGATCCGTTTCCTCGCCCGCATCGATGGCCAGGATTTCGTCGGTCGGGGGGGGCGGCGCCATTGGGTCGACGCCGTCGGCGCCACTTTCGGCGGATGCAAGTGCGGCGGATGTCGAGGGCGAGGCTTCGCTTGTCGGGCTCGTGTCAGCGGAGGGCGTGGTCGCCGTGGTGGCAGGGTCCGCGTCCGTGGCAGAGGGTGAAGCCGGCGTCGTTCCCGAGGGTGCAAATGAGGACGGTGTTTCCGCGGCGGGCCCTGAAGGGCTTGCCGGTTGCGAAGGCGTGGCGTCGGTTGCCGGCGCGTCGGTGCGAGGAGCGGGCTCGTTGACGGGCGCTGTGGGGCTCAATGCCGGTGCGGTATCTTGAGCGAATGCGGGCTGACCGATGGCGCCCAGGCTCCACACCATTGCTCCGAGCAGCATGGCGATGCAAATGGAGGGGCCGCAGGCCCATGCGCCGCGTGCTGCCAACTCGTCCTGCATGTTCTCAGCCCTCTCATGCATCGATGTCATGGCGACCGCGCTGTCGGCCGCTCGCATTGGAGAGCCGATGGCCGCCGAGGCGAACCGTATCCCAATTTTACGGGCAAGCTCACCCTTTTGCGGTGAGCGGATTTGGAGGCCGACACGCCTCGTCTTCCTGCCGATCGCCTTTTGCACCCTGTTTATTCCCTACTTCTATCCTCAAGAAATGCTCTCGGCAAGGAGAGCTGTGGAGCCTGCCCAGTGGAGCGACAAAGCTACGCGGGCATTGGACTTGCCGGCCTCGTCGCTCACCTGATCGTCGGGCTGCTGCCTGGGCTATTGTGGCGTGCGCATCTCCGTACTGATGCGTAGCTGCAACGCGTCGGCATCTCGGGCGGTCGCATTTTCTATCTTGAACTAAGCCGTCATGTATTGCTGTGTCGCGGACAGAGTTAGCAGCGGATCCGGGGTGCGCGTTGCGCCAGGCCCGGAAGGATGATCATGCGGTCGGATCGCACAGCGCGCACACGGATCATTATCAACCGGGACATTGCCCGTACGGTGGCGGAGGAGCCGCAGTACGACGTTCTCTATGTGCGGTTTTGGGATCCGGGGCAGGCCGGAGAGCGGGAACTGACGGCGGAGGAGCTGAGGGTTCGCGCCGTGCAGGGGGATGTGGAGGCGCAGATCGGCTGGGCGCACAAGCTGCTCGACGGCTCCGATGTGCCGCGCGATCTCGAAGCGGCATATCGCTGGTTCCGGCTTGCGGCGGGGAACGGACATGCGGATGCGTTCAACATGATGGGCCGCTGCTACGAGCTTGGCTGGAGCGTGGAGCCGGACGCTCGCGAGGCGGCCGAATGGTACCGCAAGGCGTCCGACAAGGGCCACGCGTGGGGCGCGTTCAACCTTGGCTGTCTTTTGGCTCAGGGTCGCGGTGTCCCGGTGGATCCGGCCGCGGCGCTCACACAACTCGTCCGAGCCGCGCGCCGGGGCAACGCCAGCGCGATGAACATGATCGGGCGTTACCGCGAGCAGACGCGCGAAGGAGCGAGGGCGGCACGCTCGGCCGGGCTTTGGTATCGATGGGCGGCGGAAGGCGGGTGTTTTCGCGGTCAATTTCATCACGGGCGCTCGCTTGCCGAAGCTGGCCAAGCTGAACAAGGGCGCACCTGGATCGAGCGCTCCCTTGCGGAGGCTCCGGACGATTACCGCCGGGATGCGCTGGCGGTGCTCAGGGCCCATCCTCTTCCCGCGCTTCGCGAACTCGCGATTGGCGGCGAACGAGATCAGCTTGCTGATCATTGAGCGCAGGCACTCCCCAGCCGACGAAAAAATTGTGACGTCTTTTCAATAGGCGAGCAGCCGATCAGGGTTCGGGCGCGCGGTTGCCGTGTTCAGCCTTGCACAAGCTTCACGCAGGATTGGCGCCCTATAACGCGACTCTCAGCTATCGTTACGACGTTATCCTGATCGAGATCAGATGGGCCGGAAACAGCGGCGGCATACGCAGGCGACTTCTCGGGCGCAAAGCGTGGCGGGCTCCGATCCGCTGGTGCGTGATTTTCGCGAGGCCGTGCAATTATTGCGAGACGGCAAGTTCGAGCAATCTGCCGAAGCGCATAATCGCATTCTGGCGCGCTTTCCTTCCCATGCGCCGAGCCTTCTCAATCTCGGCCTCATTGCATTCAAAACCAAGGCAACGAGCGATGCCCTCGATTGCATTCGGCGCAGCCTCGAAATCGATCCCGAATCCCGCGAGGGGTGGCTGAACCTCGCCATTGTTCTAGGCGAAGCCCGGCAGCTCGACGAGGCAATCGCGGCGTGCCGCCGATCGCTGGCGCTGGGGCCTGAGGACGCGAAAGCGCACGTGGTGCTGGGAAGCCTCCTCAACGCAGCGAAAAATACGACCGATGCCGTCGCGGCGTTCGAGACTGCACTTAAGCTCAAGCCCAATCAGCCGTCCGTCCTCGTGAAGAGGGGCAAGCTGCTGTTGCAGTCCGGTCAGACTGCGGAAGCCATGACGCTTTGCGCGCGTGCGCGCGACCTCGCGCCTGATCTGGCAGATGTGCGTGACTTCGAGCGCCAGATTCTCGCCGAGACGGGTAATCTCGGAGATGCAGAAGCGCTGGTCGCTGAGCAAGCCCAAGATCCTGTCGAGCGCGCGCGTCTCTATGATGACCTCGGCAACGGCTTGCTGAAGCAAAGACGGTTCGGTGAGGCTGTGGCGTTTCATCAGCGGGCGGTTGCCTGCGATCCGAACAGCGCGGACCTTCATTTCAATCTTGCCGTAGCGCTCGATGGCGCAGGGCAGAAGCGCGAGGCGATTGCTGCCTACCAGAGCGCGCTCGCCATCGCGCCGGAACGTGCCGACGGCTACGTCAAAGTCGGTGTCCTGTTGCGCAAGATGCACTTGAACGACGGAGCGATCACGGCGTTTCGCGAGGCGGTGCGGCTCGATCCGAAGCTTGTCGATGCGCATTACAACCTCGCGGTGACGCTCAAGCTCGCCAACCGGGCCGACGATGCGCGGGCGGCGTTCGATCACGCCGTCGAATGTGCGCCGCAGTCTTTGGTGATCCGGTTCGAGCGCATCCATCTCAAGCGCGTTGCGTGCGACTGGGCCGGGATCGAAGACGAGGAAGCGCATTGTATCGCGATGCGGCGGAAGCGTCAGGCTCCCGTGGCTCCCTTCCTGTTGCTGCCGCTGGACACCTCCAGGGCGGATCAGCTCTCGGCGGGGAAGGCTTTCACGGATGTGCTCGGCGTTCCCAAGACGCGAAGATTCACGTCCTATCCAAATTGCTCGAAGCCGGGCGGGCGCATTCGTATCGGCTATCTCTCAGCGGATTTTTGTAGTCACGCGACGACGATCCTCATGGCTGAGGTGCTGGAAAAGGCAGACCGCAGCCGCTTCGAACTTGTCGGCTATTGCTTCAGTCGCGACGACAAGAGTGCGATGCGCGACCGGGTCAAGGCTGCGTTCGACCGCTTCGTCGAAATCCGCACGATGAGCGATGAGGACGCGGCGAAACTGATCCATGAAGATGGGATCGACATTCTCGTCGATCTCAAGGGCTACACGCAGGACGGGCGCTCGGCCATTCTCGCATACGAGCCTGCGCCCGTTCAGGTGAACTATCTCGGCTACCCCGGGTCGATGGGATGCGATTTTATCGATTACATTATCGGCGACCCGATCGTGACGCCGATGGCGCATCAGGCGGACTATTCCGAACGGATCGTGCAGCTTCCGCATTGCTATCAGCCCAACGATCGGCAGCGGGAAATTGCAGAGACGTCGCACACGCGCGCGGACCATGGCCTTCCGCAGGATGCGTTCGTGTTCTGCTCATTCAACAACAACTACAAGATCACGCCAGAAATTTTCAGCGTCTGGATGCGGCTGCTCGACCGGGTTCCGGGTTCTGTGCTTTGGACGCTTATCAAGAATTCGGTGTGCCGCGATAATCTTCGCCGAGAGGCCGAGGCGCGGGGTATCGATCCCGACCGTATCGTGTTCGCCGATCCCGTGCCGAACGCGGACCATTTGGCGCGCCACCGGTTTGCAGATCTCTTTCTCGATACGGCGCCGTGCAATGCGCATACGACGGCGAGCGACGCACTTTGGGCAGGATTGCCGGTACTGACGTATCTCGGCGAGACGTTTGCAGGGCGGGTCGCGGCGAGCCTGCTCTCTTCGATGCAGCTCGATGAGCTGATCGCGCGCGACGTGCATGATTACGAGCGGATTGCGTTGGCGCTCGCGGAAGACAGGGGGCGCCTGGAGACGATCCGCCGCAAGATCGCGGCTGTTCGGGACACGAGCCCGCTTTTCGATTCAACACGCTACGCGAAAAATCTGGAACGAGCCTACGAGACGATGGTGGACATCATGCGAAACGGGGAAGCACCGCGGCCGTTCACTGTGGCCGAGGATCTGCCGACGATCTCTTCATTCACGAGGGCGGCGCAACCGGCGCTCGAAGCGCATGTCGCTTACGATGCCTGCCCCGTCTGTGATGGAGACGACATTCCGTATCAGATCGAGGCGAGGGTTTCCGATCATCCGCTGTACAAGGCGGAGCTTCCGCCAACGGTGAAGTGGCGCGCGTGCGAGGGGTGCGGGCATTTCTTCACGGAAGGCTATTTCACGCCGGAAGCGCGCGAGATCGTCGTGTCGTCGATCCTGCCCGAGCAGGAAGTTGGAAACGAAGCTGGGCGGCGGCGCAAGATTTCGGCGAGAATTGTTGAGCGCGTGGCCCGGCATGTGCCTGCGGGCGAATGGCTGGATGTCGGGACCGGGAACGGATCACTGCTCTTTACGGCGGCCGAATGGGGATATGATCTTCTCGGCATGGACCGCAGGATCGATACCGTCGAGCGACTTCTCAAGCTTGGCTTCAAGGCGTTCTGGAACGACATCGAGTCCATCCAGGATGTGGAAGCTGTCGATCGTTTCAGCGTTGTCAGCATTGTAGGCGGATTGACGCGCGCACCGTTTCCGAAGCGTGCCCTTGCCGCAGTGCACGGTATGATGCGGAAGGGCGGTGTGCTTTTCATCTCCGCGCCGAACATGGATACCATCGAGTGGCGCATCCTGGATGCTCTCGGGACCAATCCGTATTGGTCTACGCTCGAAAGCCATCACAATTTTACGCGCGCCCGCGTGGTCACGATGCTCGAAGCGCAGGGCTTCAAGGTGGCTGAGTATGGCGTCGGCGAAGATGCGCCGAGCGTGATGGAAATCATAGCGATCAAGACCTGATCGAGCGCTAGGATCCGGCGTTTCGTGGGAGCGGGATGTAACGCGCGTGTGTGGCGTCGCGTTCGCTTATGAACGTGGGCGCAAAGGGCCATTCGATAGAGAATGCAGGGTCGTCGTAAGCGACGCCGCGATCTAGTGCGGCATCGTAAGCTTCCGAGATTTGGTAGAACAGTTCACAGTCGTCGGTGAGAGACAGAAATCCGTGGGCGCATCCGGCAGGAATATAAAACGCGTTTCGCTTTTCTGCGGATAGCTCGACTGCGGCCCAGCGGAGGTAGGTGCGCGAGCCCGGGCGCAGGTCAAGGGCGACGTCGAACACGGCTCCGCGTGTGGCGCGGACTAGCTTGGCGTCCTGCTTCGGTGCTTCCTGATAATGCATTCCGCGAAGCGTGCCGCGTTTTGAAGTATGAGAGATATTGCAGTGAGGATAAACGGTGGCGAGGCCGCGAGCGGCGAACGTTTCGGCGCAGAATGTGCGGGCAAACATGCCGCGCTCATCGCTGCGCGCGCTGATCTCGATCTCGAATGCGTCCGCGATTGCCGTTGGATTAAATTTCATGCGCTTACCGAGGGGTCGGCATGATCTGCGATCCTGCGCTCTTCATAGGCCGCGATCTGGGCGATTGAGAATGCGCGCATTTCGGCGCCCGCGCGATGGGCGCGATACCAGTCTGTCGTCCAGGCAAGTCCGTCCTTCAGGCTGAGGCGAGGTCGCCAACCCAGGGTGTGCATGGCCAGCGCCGAGTCGAGTTTCAGGATTGCGGCTTCTCCTGCGTGCGTGCCTGGTGCTTGCCGCCAGTGTTCGCCGCCACCGTCCGCTTCGCCGAGAGCATTGGCGATGTCGGCGACGGTTGCGCTGCTTTGCTCGTCGGGCCCAAAATTGAGCGCAGGCGGCAGGCTGTTATCCGAGGCGTTTGCGAGGGCTTCAGCAAATGCCAGGTAGCCGCTGAGCGGTTCGAGAACGTGCTGCCAGGGGCGGACAGCGTTCGGGTAACGGAGTGCGATCGGTTGTCCCGCTTCTCGGGCGCGCATGAAATCCGGCACCAAGCGGTCTTTCGACCAGTCGCCGCCTCCGATAACGTTGCCGGCGCGCGCGGTGGCGAGGCGAACGTTGCCACCTTTGAAAAAGCTTTTCCGGTAGCTCTGACAGACAAGCTCCGTGCACGCTTTCGACGCGCTGTAGGGATCGTTTCCACCAAGAGCGTCGGCCTCGCCAAAAGGGTGGTCTCGTCCGTCGTTCGCATAGATCTTGTCCGAGGTCACGACGAGGATCACCCGGATCGTCGGGCACGCTCTTGCCGCTTCCAGGACGTTGACGGTGCCCATAACGTTCGTTTCGAAGGTCTCGACCGGATTGTCATAAGACGGGCGCACGAGCGCTTGGGCCGCCATGTGGATGACGATCTCGGGAGATGAGGCCGTGAACATTTCGCGCAGGCGGGCGAGGTTGCGGATGTCCTGGATGTGGTGATGCTGGCTCTGCCACGGTGCCAGGAGCGTATAGAGAGACGGGGTCGTTTCCGAAGCCAGGGCGAGGGCCGAGACTTCTGCGCCGAGCTTTTCCAGCCAGAGGCAGAGCCATGCGCCCTTGAATCCCGTGTGCCCAGTCACAAGAACACGCCGGCCGTGCCAGAACGCCGTTAGCTCCATACTTTCCACGGCGCTTTCCCAGAGTTCCAAAGCTCTTCGAGCTGCATCCGCTCGCGCAGCGTATCCATGGGCTGCCAGAAGCCGTCATGCTTGAACGCGGCGAGTTGGCCTTCGGCTGCCAGCTTTTGGAGTGGCTCGGCTTCCCAGACGGTGTCATCTGATCCGATCAGATCTACGACGGAGCGATCGAGCACGAAAAAGCCGCCGTTGATGCGTTGGCCGGTGGCTCTCGGTTTCTCGACGAAGGCGCTGACGCGGCCGTCTTCGATGTCCACGGTGCCGAAGCGGCCGGGAGGAGCGACAGCGCACATGGTGGCCTTGAGGCCATGGCTTCTGTGAAATGCGATTTCTGCTGAGATGTCGATGTCGCCGACGCCGTCGCCGTAGGTGAGGCAGAACGGACCTTCCGGATCGAGATAATCGCGCACGCGGCGAATGCGTCCGCCGGTCATGGAATGGGCGCCCGTATCGACGACCGTGACGCGCCAATTGATGCGCTGCGCGCCGTGATAGGTGATGGCTTTGTTGGCTAGGTCGACCGTGATGTCATTGTGATGCAGGCACAGGTTTACGAAGTACTCCTTGATCATATACCCCTTATAGCCGGCGCATATGATGAAGTCCGTCAACCCATGATGGGCATAGATGTTCATGATGTGCCACAGGATCGGCTTTTCGCCGATCTCGACCAGCGGCTTCGGACGAACGCTGGTTTCTTCGGCGAGACGCGATCCGAGACCGCCTGCGAGAATCACAACCTTCATTCAGGTGGCTCCGCGGCAACGAGAACGGATGGCCGATCGTTCGTAAAAGTGCGCGCGCCACATGGTGGGGTTGCGCGATCCCGATAATGAGCATTTATCGAAGCCGAAACTTGAGCGAGGCTGTCGTTCATCTGTATGCGTTGGGACGGTTCCGGTGCCGGTGCCGTTCGTCGATGCGGAAGGCACGGTCGTCGTCTCGGATTGCCTCCGGTGCCGCTCTATCAAACTCATCGGGCGCGCCCCCTGCTTTCGTTCGTCATTCTTTGAGCGGATGCCGAGACGTATGCCCGGAAGACACGGTTCATCTCGGGGGCGGCAACGCCGCTGCTCCCACTAAAGCGGAGGGTGCGTCGCCCGCCGACGGCAGCAGGCTCGACGCAATCCGCGCTCGGGGCAAGCGTCTTTGTGGCGTCAATGCCGGTCTTTTGGGTTTTTCCACGTAAGCGGGCTTCGGCCGCTGGGCGGGCCTCGATGCCGATTTCTGCGGGTGTTGCCGCCGGATATTTCAGGTCGATCCCTTTCCACTTCGTCCATCTCACGGCGTGGATGCAGGATGGCGCGGTCGCGTTTCCGTAACGATCTCTACAACCAGAACGAGATTGCATTTGATCGCAGCGAGGACGTTGCGGAACGGGCTTGGACGGCCACGATCGGGCCTTGAGTGCGGCTTTGCTCGGCGAAATCGTGAAGGCGGGCGCTTTGGGCTGATACCGAAATTAACGATTGGGCGAGAGAACCGGCCATGGTTTGTGAAGACGATTCCGTGCATTGCGGCAAATTCCGTGAGGCGGCTTGCGCGAGCGGCAGTGCGATAGCACATTCGGCATCTGGCCGCTTCGGCTGCTAGAGCGTGACCATTTTGATTGAATCGAGATCACGCTCTATCTCTTTGGTGAGACCGATGATTCACACTTCAGGCTGATAGGGCCTGAAGTGATCACGGTCTAACGGAGCTGAGAAAGCACTTCAAGATGGCGGAACGTGTCGTGCTCGTTACAGGGTCGCTGGCGGAGTCGCGCGTCCAGCGCGTCGCCGATCAGGTGGCGGGCGATAAGCTGGAGCCCATCGTTGCCAACGTCGGCGTCAAGGTGGCGGCGCTGATGACGACGGAGATCGTCGAGCGACGGCTCAAGCTGCCGGAGGCGGCCGACCGTGTCGTGATGCCGGGGCGCTTCCGCGGCGACCTGGAGCGCCTCTCCGATTTTTTCGGCACCCGCTTCGAACGCGGTCCCGACGAGGTTGCGGATCTTCCGGAGTATCTCGGCCATGCGAGAGGAAAAGTCGATCTCTCGCGGCACAACTGCACGATCTTTGCAGAGATCGTCGATGCCACGCTGATGACGCCGGACGAGATCGTTGCGCGTTCGCGCAAGCTGCGTGCGGACGGTGCCGACGTGATCGATCTTGGCTGTCTTCCCGACAGCCCGTTTCCGCACCTTGAGGACGCCATTGCTGCGCTTCATGCGGACGGCGCGAAGGTGAGCGTCGATTCTTTTAACTCCGACGAACTTCTGAGGGCGACCAAGGCCGGTGCCGACTATCTGCTCAGCCTCTCCGAAAAGAACATTGGCATCGCGGACGAGGGGCCGGCTGTTCCGATCCTCATTTCTGCAGGTGCGGCCGATGCTGCCAGCCTCGACCGCGCGATCGACATCATGATCGCGAAGGGCAAGCCGTTCTATGCCGATCCCATTCTCGATCCGATTCACTATGGCTTTGCGGCGTCGGTTGCGCGCTACGTGGATCTCAGGGCGCGGCGGCCGGATGTTCCAATCCTTATGGGCATCGGCAATCTCACCGAGCTGACGGATGCGGATACGACGGGCATCAACGCCGTGCTCATGGGGCTTTGCTCGGAGCTCAATATCACAGCCGTGCTCGCCGTGCAGGTGAGCCCGCATTGCCGGACGGCGATCCGTGAGTTCGATCGTGCGCGGCGCGAATACTTCGCCGCCAAGGAAGCCGACGCGCTGCCCCAGGGGTTCGGTGGCGGGTTGATGGCACTGCGCGACAGGAGGTCGTTTGCTACGACGCCTGACGAGATCGCGAAGCTCGCTGCTGAGATCAAAGACCAGAATTACCGCATCGAAGTGGCCGAGGACGGCGTCCATATCTACAATCGGAACGGCCATCACGTTTCCGGCGACCCGTTCCAGCTCTATCCGCATCTCGATACGCGCCAGGATGCGGGGCACGCCTTCTATCTCGGCGTCGAGACAGCGCGTGCGGAGATCGCGTGGCGACTTGGCAAGCGCTATGCGCAGGACGAGCCCTTGTCGTTCGGCATCGTGGCTGAGACCCGCGGCTCGGCTGAAGACGCCCATCTCATGAAATTCAAGGATGCGGGCACGACTTTCGCGAAGGACAAGAAGAAGGAAGAGCCCAGCGAGACGTGATGCGCATCTGGCGCTTGGATAGGTCCGCTGTAGGCGCACTTCGCCATCGGGAAGAACGCCGAGCTTGCCAGCCCTCGGGTTTTCCCTGACATTCCCCGGAACTCCACGAAGGGAAACGGGGACCATGGCTGCTGAGGGTTTGGGGCAAACGATCGGTCCGGTGGTCGTGCTGATGAGTGCGGCGGTGGCGGCGGTTCCGCTGTTCCGCCGATTGGGGCTCGGTTCGGTGCTCGGCTATTTCGTGGCCGGCATGCTGGTGGGCCCATCGTTCCTCGGACTCTTCGTCAATCCAGGCTCGATCCTGCATTTCGCCGAGCTTGGCGTCGTCATGTTCCTGTTCGTGATCGGACTCGAGCTGCGACCGCAGAAGCTATGGGCTATGCGCGGCCAGATTTTCGGGCTCGGTCTCGTGCAGGTCGGCGGCTGTATCGCGCTGCTGACTGCTGCAGCGGTTTACTTTTTCGATCTCCCTCCGGCTGTCGCTTTCGTTGCTGGCGCCGGGTTCGTGATGTCTTCGACTGCCGTCATCATGTCGATCCTCGCCGAGCGAGGCGAGATCGCGAGCGCGAACGGCCAGAAGTCAGTGGCAATCCTGCTGTTCGAAGACCTGATGATCGTGCCGCTGCTTGCGGTGGTTGCGTTTCTGTCGCCAGCGGCTCAGGGCGAGGCTGGGCCTCAGGGTATCGCCCTCGCGCTCGGAGCGCTGGCGCTGCTGATCGTTGCCGGACGCTATCTGCTCGATCCCTTCTTTGCGCTTCTTGCCAAGTCGGGCGCGCGGGAAGTTCTGACGGCGGGCACGCTGCTCGTCGTTCTCGGATCTGCGCTTCTGATGGAGGTGTCCGGGCTTTCGATGGCCATGGGCGCGTTCATTGCGGGCGTCATGCTGTCGGGATCGAGTTATCGGCATCAGATCGAAAGCGATATCGAGCCGTTCCGCGGCTTGCTGATGGGTCTTTTCTTTCTCGCGGTCGGCATGTCTCTCGACCTCGGTGTGATCGCGGCGGACTGGGGGCTCGTTCTGGCGCTGCTGGCCACGTTCATGGTGGTGAAGGCGGTTGGCGTCTATGTCGTCGCGCGGCTGTTCGGGTCGCCCAACGTTGTGGCGTTGCACCGGACCTCCGTGTTTGTCCAGGGCGGCGAGTTTGCATTCGTGCTCTATCTCGCGGCGACGAGCGGCGGGCTTTTCACCGATCATCAAAATGCGATCTTCTCGACCGTCGTGATTCTGTCGATGGCGTTGACGCCGCTCATCCTGATCGCGACCGATCGCTTCTTGCGCGAAACGCCGTCGCTCGATGGCATGGAAGAGCCGCGCGATCTCAAAGGACAGGTGCTGATCATCGGGTTCGGACGTTTTGGCCAGCTCACGTCGCAAATTCTGCTCGCGAAGGGAGTCGACGTTTCGATTATCGAGAACGATCCCGACATGATCCGGGCGGCGGAGCGCTTCGGGTTCAAGATCTTTTTCGGCGACGGAACGCGGCTCGATATCCTTCATCATTCCGGCGCGGAGGATGCCGAAGTCATCATGGTCTGCGTGGACGATCCGAAAGCAGCCAACCAGATCGTGGAGCTTGTAAAGCACGAATTCCCGATGGCGCGGCTGCTTGTGCGCGCGTTCGACCGAGAACATGCGATCGATCTGATACGTGCAGGTGTGGACTATCAGATCCGCGAAACGCTCGAGTCTGCTTTTCTCATGGGTGCCGAAAGCCTGCGCGCGCTCGGTTGCGACGAGGATAGTGTCGCGGAGGCCGTTGCAGATATTCGGGAGCGCGACGCGGAACGCCTCACGATGCAGGTGCAGGGGGATTTTATGTCGGGACAAGACAGGCTGCATACGAAGCCGGTGCCCGAACCGCTGACCCACACCCGGCGATCGACCGACAAGCCCATTGTGAAAGCCGGGGCCGAGGGCGACACGCCGGGAGCGGGCGCGTAAGAGCATGGCGCCGTCTCCGAGGGGAGCGGCGCCATGTGTTAGATCCTTCGCGCGACCGGTCTTCAGTACTTGCCCGGGACATAAAGCTCTTCCGGCACGGGCTTGCGCTGATAATCCGGTTTATAGATCCGGTTCGGCAGCTCGACGCGCGGGCGCCCGATCTCGTCGTAGGGAATTTGCGTCAGAAAGTGCGCGATGCAATTGAGGCGCGCGCGCTTCTTGTCGACGGCGTCCACGATCCACCAGGGTGCTTCGGGAATGTGGGTTCGCTCCAACATATCCTCTTTCGCTTTTGTGTAGTCTTCCCACCGTTGGCGGGATTCGAGATCCATCGGCGAAAGCTTCCATTGCTTCAAGGGATCGATGTTGCGCATGTGAAAGCGCAGGTGCTGCTCGCGGTCGGTGATCGAGAACCAATATTTGATCAGGACCGTGCCGGAACGTACGAGCATCCGCTCGAACTCCGGTACGGAGCGGAAGAACTCTTCGACTTCATCTTCGCTGCAGAAGCCCATGACGCGCTCGACGCCTGCACGGTTGTACCAGGAGCGGTCGAACAGCACGATCTCGCCGCCTGCGGGCAGATGGGAGATGTAGCGCTGAAAATACCATTGCGTCTGCTCGCGGTCGTTCGGGGCCGGTAGAGCCGCGATGCGGCAGACACGCGGATTGAGACGTTGCGTGATGCGCTTGATCACGCCGCCCTTGCCGGCGGCGTCGCGCCCCTCGAACAGCACGACCACTTTGAGCTTGTTGTGGGCGACCCAGTCCTGAAGTTTGACGAGTTCGCCTTGCAGGCGGAACAGCTCACGAAAATACGTTTTTCTATCGAGTTGGCCTTCGGTTTCCGGCTGGTCGTCGCCGGACAACAACTGATCGAGGCGCTCGTCGTCCAGCTCCATTTCGAGCTCTTCATCGAACGAGTCGATCGCTTCGTCCTCAAGCCTTTGAGATAATGAATTTTTCGTCTCGACGTCTGACATCCCGCCTCCGATGCACTGAAGCACTCTCTGGAAGGCAGAATGTTCTCGGCTTTGCTACGGTTTCATGACGGCTGTCTCGTCGTGCTGGGCTGACGGTCAGGCGACATCCTCCGAGGCCGCGAGCGGCGACAGCTCGCTTGCCTTTCCGGGACGGCCGTTCTCCGCATCGGCGTTGGGTAGCGGCGGCTTCTTGCCGGTGAGGTTGGGCCACAGGTCCGCATATTTGCGATTGACTTCAAGCCAGTGAGCGGTGGCCTGCGGCTCTGCGTCGGAGAAAATCGCGTCAGCCGGGCATTCCGGAACGCACACGCCGCAGTCGATGCATTCGTCGGGGTGAATGACGAGCATGTTCTCGCCTTCGTAGAAGCAGTCCAC
>ENA-UOUJ01000942-UOUJ01000942.1-activated-sludge-metagenome-genome-assembly--contig:-NODE-942-length-16703-cov-11.314813_pt1 | contig 16703 bp, 17 predicted proteins | sample MGYA00249839_ERZ747224 | MGnify/ENA primary metagenome ERZ747224 (study PRJEB28782, sample SAMN03220277) | activated sludge metagenome | biome: wastewater; feature: sewage sludge; material...
CACGACACCCGGACGTGGACGGGGAGGATGGCCACGGGGCCGGATACGGCGAGGAAACACGAAGACCCCGGCCCTGAGGGGCCGGGGTCTTCTTCGTTGCGGGGGCAAGATTTGAACTTGCGACCTCCGGGTTATGAGCCCGGCGAGCTACCGAACTGCTCCACCCCGCGTCGGAACACCCAACACTACAGGTCCATCGCCCGTCTCCCAACTCGAGCTGCCTCGCGTGCCGCCGGACGTGCCGGCGTGGCCCCGCGGAATCGAGGACATGCCGGGATTGGAGGGGGGGATTCCCGGCATGTCCTCGACCGATATCGAATCTAGGCCCGGACCGCGCTCGCAGGCCCCGGGGCCTGTACCCCAGGGCTACCTGACTTGCCCCGATGCGCCGCACGGCGATCACTCGTACTCGAAGCGGTCACGCGACGTCTCCGGCGAACTCGTCCAGGGCTTCCGCCCGCTCGGGGTGGCCCTCGGCGTGGAGATGGGCGGTGCAGGCTGATCACGGTCAGCGAGAAGACGGCACCGACGGTCGTGATCATGGCCCCCGCGACCGTCGACAACAGCGACGTGCCCGCATTGCTGCTCATGGCCAGCGTGAACGGCGTTCGGCCCTGCTCCGAGGCCGCCCTGTCATCGTGCCGCCCGGACACGGTCACGGGGACCGTGCATGCTGGCCGCTGCCCGCAGATAGATCATCAGGTATGCGGGGGTCGAATGGACCTCACCCGCCGTTCGGGGCGTCCGACGAGCAGTCAGTCCACGGTTCAGGCCGTCACCTTGAGGTGACATGGGACACATCTACACTGCGGGAGGGCCTCGTTCATCGACGATCGTGGCCCTGACCAGTACGTATGTCGCCGTGACACCACGGAAGAATCCTCAGGAGGGTCATGCAGTCCACCCCACGATCCACACGGCGCGGCCGCCTTGCGGCCGTCGTGACCGCGGCGTCTTTGGCGCTCGCGGTGCCGGCCGGCGTCGCACCCGCGATGGCGGACGCGAATTTCCCCTCGCCCACGGGCGAGACCACCATCTCCAGCATCCTGACCCCTGCGGATGTCGAGAAGGAGCTGAAGAAGCTGGAGCAGACCTCACGCTTCGCCGTGGACGTCTTCACCCTCGCCGAGGCCGGGACGTCCGTGAACACCTCCGAACAGGGCCGCGACCTCTACGTCGCCACCGTGGGAACGGGGCCGGAGGACGTCTGGCTCCAAGGACGGATCCACGGCAACGAACCCTATGGCACCGATTCCCTGCTGACCCTCCTCAAGGACCTGGGGACGAACGGGTCATCGGACTACGACCTCCTGCGCGAGAAGTACACCTTCCACATCATCCCGATGTACAACCCGGACGGCGCCGAGGCGAACATCCGCCATACGCTCCTGTGGGATGACGTGACCGGATCCCCCGAGCCCGGTGGGAACGGGCGTGAACAGCGCGTCGACCTCAACCGGGACTGGACCGCGAACGGCTTCGCCGCGAAGGAGTCCCTGGCCTTCTACGAGTACTGGACCATGGTGGACCCGGCCTTCGGGGTGGACATCCATCACCAGGGCCTGAAGAAGGAATGGGGAACAGGCGATGACGTGACCCTGTCTCTCGGCATCTCCCTGGCACCCGGCGGGCCCACCTTGCCCGGGCTTGAAGGAGGGGCCTACGACGTCCTGACCCGGCAGATGCTCGTGCACGTCTACGACCAGCTCTCGAAGTACGGATCCATCAACATGGACCGCTATCAGGTGGGCAACGGGATGGAGATCGACATCAAGGGCGGTGTCGTCTCGGCCATGATGCTCGGTCTGGACTACCAGGGGTTGAACCCCGAAGGGCACACCAACCCGGTCGTGTTCTTCGAGACGAGCGGCAACACCTCCGACGGCAGCCTGGGACAGAAGGCCCGTGGCAAGTCGGTCCGACAGAACGTGCTGGCACTGAAGGAACTCCTGCTCGGGATGGCCACGGGAGAGGTGCAGCACGAGGATCCGGAACGGTGGGAGGAGATCCCGCACCAGCCGGTGACCGGATACCAGACGGACTACGCCGGCAACATTCCGGTCCAGTAGGCAGGGCCCGGGACCAGGGGTCCTCCTGCCGTGCGGCGGGAGGACCCCTGGTCGTGGTGGCATCGCCGCCCGTGCCGGGAATCAGCGCTCGCCGGCACCGGCACGGTCCTGCGTGTCTGTCGCGGGGACCACGGTCAGGCGGGGGAGGGGGAGGAAACGAGCCAACGGCACCGGGGCCGGCCGTGCCTATGTCTCCAGGGGTTTCTTCTGCCAGGGCCACCGGCCGGTGATCTCGAGCTCGAGGGAGAAGCTCAGGAAGGTGCGGATCAGGACGATCAGCGCCAGCACGCCGACCGAGGCGAAGGTGGGCGTGACGGCCACGGTCCGGATGATGTCCGCGGCCACGAGCAGTTCCAGCCCCAGCAGGATGGACCGCCCCAGGCGTCGTCGATACTGGTGATAGACGTCTGTCCGATCCGGCCCCTTGCCGAGCAGCGCCCCGGCGGCGATGAAGCTCGCCACGGCGATGCCCACCACGATCGCCACCACTCCGGCGATGTCCACCGCCTTGCCCACTGCCTCCATGGCGCCCTGGAACTCCACGGACGTCTCCCTTCCCCGCCGTCCCACGCCTGTGCCTGCGCACTCGACGCCGTGCCGGTCCGGTGGCGAGCACCCACCGTGAGCGACGAGATTACACGGGGTCCCGGGTGCAGCGGATAGTCCTGGCGCGCGGTTCACCCAGCGGAGCACCGGGCTCCTGGACCTCGACCGGGGGTGGGGGCCGGGAATACTCTCAAGCCGTCCGGACACGACCGGCGAAGGAGAGGTGTTGGGCATGGGAGCGGTTGAAGACGCCGAACTGGTTCGGCGCGGCTACGAGGCCTTCAGCGCAGGGGATCTTGGGGCCCTCGGCGAATTGTTCGGCGAGGACGCGGTCTGGCACGTCCCCGGACAGGGTGCGCTATCAGGGGCCAAGCGAGGACGAGAGGCCATCCTGGCGTTCTTCCGAGAGCTGGGTGAGCGGTCCCAAGGGTCCCTGCGGGTGACGGTCCGGGACATCATCGGCGGGGAGACCCATACGGTGGGGATCCACCACAGTCATGCGGTCAGGAATGGCAAGACCCTGGATCAGGACACGGTCACCGTGTTCGTCCTGCGGGACGGCAAGGTCATCGAGTGCCGGGAGTTCCTGGAGGACACCGCCGCATCCGACACATTCTGGGCCTGAGCCCGGCCGCGGCCGGAACTCGTCATGGGTACGGCTGCACTCGATCGGGGCCGTCTCAGCGGTCGACGACTTCCTCAGGGCAGCGACCACGCACATTCAGAACCCTAGGAGCTACCGTTTGACTCTCTCACCCGAGTCCTTCCCGCCCATCCACGGGACCTACCCGGCCGCTCTCGACTGGCTCCGGGAGCAGGATGGGACGCAATGGCAGGACCGCCTGCTCTACTCGCCAACCTTCAGCGAGCAGAGCTTCGAACCTGGAGAGGAGGAGCTGCGCGACGTCTGGCCGACTGGAGCTCAGGTCTGCTGGTTCGGTGGGCCGACCGTGGACGTGGGCGCTTGGCCGCACGCGGCAGACGGCACCCCGCTGTCGCACGTGGCGACCATCGACCTGGCTGGTTTGGACGGGGCCATCGACCGCGCCGGGAAGGCCACCTGGCCAGCAGGGCAGCTCCAGGAAGGGTTGCCGCGGATGGGCATCCTGCAGGTCTTCCACGATCTGCGGACCTTCGGGTATGACCCCGGTGATCAGGCCCGAGGCGCCTGGGCTGTCATCGTGACGCAAGTTCCCGCGTACCCGACGGGCGGTCAGTCCCATGATCCGACGGGCACACGCCCAGCCCTGATCGAGGCCCCCGGGCCCGGAAACACTCCACACCAGGTCTGCCAGCTGGCCTTGCCGTTCTCCAGTTTCGCCCTGCCCTCGCCCCTCGACCTCTCCCCCCAGAACGCCGGTGACGTCGACCGGCTCGAGGAACTCACCCAGGCCCTGCAACGGGCGTGGATCACCCAGCGAGGCATCGGCGGGGACTACGCGATCCCCACCACCCACGCCTACGGCTACAGCTCCCGGGGCCACCACACCGCCACCCTGGACATCCTGCCCGAGGTCCTGCCGCTTACTGGCGGCGACGAATACCGGCTCATCCTGGAGATCGAGAGCTGGACCGTGCTGGAGGGCTGGTTCGGGGACGCCGGCAGCCTGGAGGTGTGGATGCGCCAGTCCGACCTGGACGCTGGTGCCTTCGAGAAGGCCTGGTGCCTCATCCGCACCGACTGACCACCCTGATGGCGGGTGCCAGCAGCTGACACTGTCGGCGCCTTCTCCACGGCCCTGCGTGAACGGCAGGGCCCCCACCCTGGGATGTCCCCGTCGGGCACTCCGGAGGCGGTTATGATGCCTGCATCACACGCGCAGGCGCCATAAGCGCCGCCTGACTTGCAGGGGAACCACTTGGCCTCATCATGGGGTCGCGCCATCGCGACCATCGCAACCGTCTCATCGCTCGTACTCGGCACGGCGGCGGGGGCTTCGGCCGCTCCGTCTTCGTCGCCCGCAAGCACCGCCGCAGTCGCCACCGGTTTCGTGGCGGCGTCCACCTCCACCCCACGCGTCACTCTCCAGATGATCGCGAGCCCGATCGTGAAGGTCGGGGGCCGCGCCACGGTTCGTCCCTCGGCCGTCGCGGGCGCCGGTGCCTCCGTGACCGCGCAGACGCTCACGGTCAAGCAAGGCACCAAGACGCTCGTCTCCGGCAAGGCCAGCGCCTCGCTCAAGGCCGGCACCTATTCGGTCACCACCCGGGTCACCTACAAGGTCGGGTCCGTCTCGAAGACGGCCAGCAGGACCCAGGCGCTGGTGGTGCGCGAGGCCGTCACCGTCAAGACCATCCCCGCCAAGACCGCACCACGCGGTGGCACGGTCACCGTGGCGCCCAACGTATCCCTCGCCTCGGGAGCCCGACTGGTGTCCAAGACGCTGACCGTCAAGCAAGGATCCAAGACGCTCGTCTCTGCCAAGCCCACTGCTCGCTTGAAGGCTGGGAAATACAGTGCCACCACGACGGTGAAGTACCAGGTCCCCGTCACCACGACGACCACCGTGAAGAGCACCACCAGGAAACTGGTGTCCGACGGTGATAGCGCGGTGGCCATGACGTGCACGGTGGCCAAGGTCTGGCCGGTGGAATCCGATGTCGACCCGTTCCTTGGCCGCGTGGATATCGAGTTCATCGACCTTAAGTGCACCGGCGCTTTCGACGGATCCTATGAGGCCCTCGCAGCCCGCTTCCCCGACACCGCCTCGAACCGGGCCAACGACTTGGCCAACGAGGTGCTGTGGCTGGAGGACACCGTGTCCGAGGGGGCCGTGAAACCGGTCCCGGGGTCGACCGCCAAGGTCACGCTCTACCCGTACGTAGAGTCCGTCAGGGACTACCTGTACACGTCGACGACGACCTCCAAGCAGGTCACCAAGACGTCCTGGTCTCCGGTCCACACCACGAGCAGGGCACAGTCGCTGACCATCACGGCCGGCAGGTAACCACCCGGCACCTCGGCGAGGGGGGGGCCGGTTCCTGGGCACGACCAGGGACGGGTCCTCCCTGTTCCTTCGCCATCGGGCAGCGTCCCACGTCGCGGTCCATGGCACCGAACCACCCCGTGGTGTCGTACGGTGACGAGATGAAGGCACGTCGTCAACGCATGGCCGGGGATCCCTTCACCTCGCTCGAGCGCGTTCTCCTGGAGCTGCTCTGCGGTGGCGATGATCCGCACCGCGTGCCGGTGCGCGAGCAGCTCCGGTCTGCCCGGTGGGGAGGCTACGAGTTCGAGGACTGCGACTGCTTCCGCCTCTCCGTCGCCGAGCTGCCACCGTCTACTCGCATCCATCATGAGGGCGGCCCGTTCTCCGTCCTCGAGGTCCGGCGCCGGGGGGAGTGTCTGGGACTCGTGGAACTGTGGGTGATCGATGGATATCTCCACTCCGTGAACTACATGTCCCTTGCCGATGATCACGACACACTTCCTGGCCCTGCGGAGTTCGATCTCCAGCTCGTGGACTGAGGGCGCGTGGGAGATGTCTCGAACACGTCGACGCTCTGCTGACGGACCACGCGATGGTCGAGACAACCCGTGCGGCCCGCCTGGTGCCGCCCCCCGTCGCCGCTCGTTGTGCACGGGTCGATCGTGCGTCACCAGCATGGCGGGCTCTCCGCCCCAGGCTGGGGGATCCTCAGGCGGCGGGTCGGCTTCACGGGGGGTCGGCTGATGTGGTGGAGAGCCCGGCTGCGATCCGCCTAAGTTCTTCCATGTGCGCGTCGAAGGCTTGCCTGCCGGTCCGCGTCTGCCTGATCCAGGTGAGGCGCCGCGCATCGGCGCGGTTCGGTGATGGACTCTTGGTCATCGATATGTAATCCGCGTCGAGGAGCACTCTGAGATGCTTGGACAACGTGGCGTCGGTGGTGCCCAGGGTGTCGCGCAGTACTGCGAAGTCGATCTCCTCGAGGTGGCGAAGAACCCCGCAGATGCGAAGACGGAGAGGGGCGTGGATGGTGTCGTCGAAAGCGGCTTCAGCGGCCATGACCCAGGTCCTCTCGGTACAGGCGATCGAACCATCGGCCGCCGAACAGGACCACCACGAAGCACGCTGATGCCGGTGCCAGCACCCACCACGCGCTCAGCGACGCCACCAGGCCATAGGACGTGCTCAGCAACACCAGGGTCACCACGAGCAGGGCCGTCAGCACCGCACCGGCCCGGACGCGTATGCGCCCCACCCGAACTCCGGACAGCCGCTGGTAGGCGATCAGCACGACGATGGTGCCGACGATGAGACCTCCCACCACGGCGTTGCGTGGCTCGCTCGACCGGACGGCTGGTGTGGCCACGTAACCGGCGACGATCAGGGCCACGAGCGGGTAGAGCCACCCGGGCGCCGCGAGCCGCTCTGCCAGGGCCGCTCGATCGGACTCCAGGTCATGCAGGAGCCGTTGCGCCTGGATGCTGGAGGGTCGAGCGGTGGGTTCGGCGGAGGCATTGTTTTCCATATCTGCAAGTGAATCAGTTTCCTCATTGGCAAGTCAATTGCGGGGTGCGGCGTCGTCCTCCCGCCGCGGTGCGACGCAACTCCACGTCCACCGGTTGGCCGGGGAACGACGTCAAGCCTCTGCCGGTCTCCACGTACGCCTGGACGCACTCGATCAGGGCGAACCACACTCCGGAGACCTCATCCCCTCAGCCCGGGCTTAGGAGTTCTCCTCCGCAGTAGGACAGGCGCAGCAGCCCCTCGCTACCGTAGGGGTGTCTCGTCCGTCGCTCGCGCCACACTCGCGCTGCCCGTTGCGGTTCGGCATACATGCTCACCAGACACCGCTCCGGCTGGGAGACGACGTCCTCCACCTCCTCCACCGCGTCCGGGAGCAGGATCAACGCTTCGGACTCCACGGCAGGCCGACGGTCCTCACGCAGCAGCATTCCTTTCATCAGGGGCCCGCACGACCCTTCGGGGCGTTGGGAGGTGCAAACGGCACAAGCCGGCCGGTGCCGGTAGGGCGCCGACCGGCCTGTGCCGTGTCACGATGCTGCCGGGTCAGTCGTTGAAGACCGTCTCGACGAACTTGGCCATCTCCCCGCGGGTGATGTCCCGGCTCGGGCGGAAGGTGCCGTCGGTGTAACCGCGGGTGGCACCGGTGGCGTACAGGTAGCTGATCGCCTCGAAGCGGCTGTACGTGGCCGGGATGTCAGCGAACGGGCTTCTGGACGGTGCGTTCCAGTCCTCGCCGGCGTGGTCGGCCAGGTAGATGAACTGCGCGGCCTCGACACGGGAGACCGGCTGGCTGGGCTTGAAGGTGCCGTCGGCGTAGCCGGCGATGCCCATCGAGCGTAGCCAGGTCGCCGCCGCGTAGTGGGCCGAACGGGGCGTCATGTCCGTGAACGGGCTGGTCTTAGGCGGCAGCCATCGCCGCTCTTGGCGCGCGGTGATGGGATCCAGGTGCTTCTCACCGTAGGCGCGCATCAGGAAGGCCGCCAGTTCCCCGCGGGTGATCTGCCGGTTCACGCCGAAGGCCCCGTTGGACTGGCCGGCAGAGATGCCCTCGCAGCCCAGCCACTGGATGGGCCCGAAGAACGCCCCTCCGGGACGGATGTCCGAGAAGGACACCGGGCACAGGTCCCCGTGGGCCACCGGGGCCCAGGGGCGTTCGAAGGAGGCGGTGGCCTCGGCCAGTTCGACGGTCTCCGACAGTCGGTGGTATTCCCCGTCGAGGTTGACGGTGGTCCGGCCCGCGACCGACTCCCCGGGGGTGAGGCCCGAAGTGTCCCGGGCATCCACGGTGAATCGCTCGTTCCCGGCCAGGCCGCCGTCGAGGCGGGCTCGCACCACGCCCTGGGCGCAGGAGACCCGGCCAGTCCGCCAGTCCTCGGTGCCCTCTCCGGCGGAAGATCCCATCCACTCCACGTCGCTGCACTGACCGGGGATGTCCAGGGTGAGCGACACGGACTCGGCCGGGCCCTCGGGGGTGATCGAGTACCACTCGACGGAGCCGTCCCAGAGCAGGTCGGGGCGCAGCTGCGGCTCGGCCGCATCAAGGGTGTCTAGGCCGCCGCGGCCCAGGGTGACCTTGTCGGTGAACCGGTTGCCGAATGCGTCGCTGCCCGTGAAGGACTTCGTCAGGGACCTGTCTTCCCAGTAGTACGGCGGGATCTGAACCGGCAGTTCTACCGTGCCACAACCACCCTTCGAGGTCGCCGGTCCTGAGATCGGATACAAGGAGATCATCGCCTGCGACAGCGGCACCTCGGTCTCCAGCGGGGCGGCCTGCATCTCCACCCGGAACGTGTTCTTCCCGGTGGCGTCCCCGACGGTCATGCCCGTGTAGAACATGAAGCGGTCGTAGGGGCCTTCGTAGTCGGCGATGGGCGTGGCGGTGTCCAGCCAGATGTCCTCGACGCCCCGGCGGGCGAAGGAGCCCGGGACCAGGCAGAAGTCGACGGCCACCGTCAGGTGGTCGTCCTCGGCGGTGAGCCGGTCCTCGACGATGGAGATGTCCTGGACGTAACCGCCGTAGGGGGCGATGGTCCCGGCCCCGGTGGCGGCATTGGCCGGGATCGCCGACAGCGATGCCGCCACCAGCACGGTGCCGAGCACCGCGGCCGTGGCCGCCTTCCTACTGGAAGCGGGCGGTCGGGGTGCGGGCAATGACGTATGTGTCAATGGAGGGTCCTCTCGGAAGGTGCGTGCGACAGCGATGGCGATGACAGGAAGAACTGCCACTCATTTCCGGCAGGGCGAGGACCTCACCCCAGGGGCCGCGAGGAGCAGCAGGCACACTCAAGCTATCCCGTCGTTGCGTCGAAAACCGCTCTTCGCTAGGCCGAACGGTGCTTCGGGACCGAACCGTGATTGAAGCCTGCTCCCCGGGGCGCCACGGCCGTCAGTAGCGCAACCTCCGGTGTGTCCCTGGGGGGGGGGAGTGGCACGACAGCGCAACCATCCGCGGGGCGTGATTCATGTGCGACCATGTGCGAGAGAATCGTGAGGCTGAACGAGCCATGACTGGAGGGCGGTCTCGACCTCGCGTTGGGCAGACACCCATCCAACCGCTGGGCGGAAAGGATCTGTCTCGTGAACGCACGCCCGAATGACCAGCCTGTCTCACAGTTGCCGATCGAGGACGCTTCCCGACAGGTGTTCGTCCCTCCTCAGGGGTGGACGCGATCCCCCTGCGTCTCGAGGAGCCGTTTCGCCTTTGAGATGAGCAATACGACGAAGTGGTACGTCAATGACGGTCAGGGCAATGGCTACTTCGCCCCGGGCTGGGACAACCAGCGTATAGCCCGCCGAACGGGAATCCTTCGTTGGATTGCGCTGGGCCTGGCGACCCTGATCCTCGGTGTCGGCTGCGTTCACCTCACCCTCGAGTACGGCGAACAGATCCACTACAACCGTCTGAAGAGCGGGGGAATCGAGACCACCGGCGTCGTGGGACGTGTGAGCGTGGAGCATTCAACGCACGTGTCACGGGACTCCGGACGCAGATACATCACGCAGACGACAGCCACCCTGGATTATCCCGTTCATGGCCAGGTCCTGCACGGTGAGATCTCAACCTTCAGCAGCGCCTGGAACTCCTTCGGGTCCACGGCACGGTATCCGGACCCGGCATGGGCCCCGGGAGAACTCCTCACGGTGTACGTCGACCCCGTGAACCCCGGGCGTTTCGTCCTGTTCAATGAGTTCATGGAAGCTGGCGCTGGGCCTTCGACCGCGGCGGACACTCACGAGCCCGCGGCTTAAGTATGGAGACCGTTCCGCCGAAGGTCCTAGAATGCCGACACGCAGCGATGCGGAACATGTGTTCCTCATCCCGGAGGAGGCTCTCGTGGACGTGCGGATCGCAGAAACAGTGATCATGCTGAAAATCGGTGACGGAGTTCTCACCACGTTGTTCCCAGTGGAACATTGCGCGAGATGGGAGTTTGGCCCGTGGGCTCCGATGATGGCGTGGTTCCGAGAGCGTCCAGGACTGACTCGCGCGCTTGGGGTGGCCCAGGTTGTCGGAGCCATAGCAGTTGCCACAACCTTGTCCCGAACACCGGGACCGGCGTGGCGCACATGACTCACCATCGGTTGCCTCAGACCTGATGCTGCTGCTGGTGGTGCTTTCTCTCCTGAGCTCCTCGTCAACAGGTCGGGATGCCCTCCAGTGAACTCCATTGCCCCGTGCCGTGGCATGCTCATGGCCTGTCCCAGAGCTAGGACGGGGTCCCTGCGTTAACGGGAATGACGTTGTGGTTGAGGCGGAAGAGGTTCTCCGGGTCGTAGCGATTCTTCAGGGCCACCAGCCGCTCGTACTTGACGAGTCCATAGGCCCGGCGTGCCGTCTCTGCCGTCTCCTCTGCTCCCGCTAGGGGTTCACCGATGAAGTTGACGTACTGTCCTGCGGCGGCAAAGGGCTGGAGCCGGGCGTGGGCCGTCCGGGCGAACGCGCTGAGCCGCTGGTCCTCGGCCGGGTCGGTCCAGAAGCCGGTGATCTCAACCCAGTACTTCGCCGAGCGATCGGGAAAAGCGGTCGCATCGTCGGGGATCCGGCCGAAGGCTCCGCCCATGGTGTAGATGTTGATCGCGGTCCCGAACCAGGTCATATCCGAGGCCACGTCCACGAGCACCTCACGTGCTGTCTCGTCCAGTCCGGTGATGGGTTGGTTCTTCAGGTAGCTCCGGGAGCCTGGGGGCAACATCTCGTCCATCGCGGACTGCCAGACGGTCCAGGAGGTCGGGGCGGTCTCCTCCGCATCCGGGGCCACGGCCGACCGTAGGCGCTCGATCAACCCCCGGCCGGCGTCGTGGTCTTCGGACGCCCACACACAGCCGAGCACCATCCAGGGTTGCCGGCCCACGCCCAGCTCGGGCGGGAGCACGATGAAGGTGATGCCTGCGTTCATCTCCTCGGGCAGCTCCTGGGCCCACCGGTCGAAGGCACGTAGGGCATCTCGCCAGCGCGCGGGCCTGTAGAAGAGGTTGGCGCACAGGACCTCGGCCGGCAGCGGGTGTGCCCGGAAGGTGAAGGACGACACCACGCCGAAGTTCCCGCCCCCGCCGCGCAGGCCCCAGAACAGCTCCGGGTTCTCCTGCTCACTGGCATGCAGGTGCTCACCGCGGGCGGTGACCAGGTCGGCAGCGACCAGGTTGTCCAGGCTCAGACCGTGGGTCCGGGTCAGCCAGCCGACCCCCCCGCCGAGTGTCAGCCCGGCGACCCCGGTCATGCTGACCTCCCCGAGCGGCACGACCAACCCGTGGGCGGTGGTCGCCCGATCGACGTCCGACAGTCTTGCTCCAGGTGCCACGGTCACCAACCGGCGTTCGACGTCGACCTCCACGCTCCGCAAGACACCCAGGTCCAGCACCAGGCCGTCCTCGACCGTGCCGTGACCGGCGATGCTGTGCCCGCCACCACGCACGGCCAACGCCAGGCCGGTGTTCCGTGCCACCTCGAGCACTGGGGCGATGTCCTGCACGGCGCCTGCCCGGATGACGGCGCGTGGACGCCGATCGATCATCCCGTTCCATACCGCGCGGGCCTCGTCGTAGAGGGGGTCCTGCGGCTCGATCACCGAGCCGACCAGCCGTTTGCCCAGCTCCTGCAGGGCACGGCGTAGGTCCTCCGTCCCGCTGTTGTCCTGCGCTGTATTCATCGGTCTGCTGCTTCCCTGCGTGAGTCGGGTTTCTGGCGATGAGATCCGTCTGTGGAGATCCGGTCGAGACCACCTCGCGATCCTGTGCGCGATGGCGCTGGGGTTTGCCCGGGGGCCAGTCCGGTGAGGCTGTCCCCAAGGGTGCTGCACTAGGACAGCTGGAAAGCGGTGGATTCAGAATAGGAATCACCGATGAGCCCCGACAATAACCGTCTGACCGCCTGAGCCCGCCACGTCGTGTCCGACGGGCTCGAACGGGATTCTTCTGGGTCACCCTGCCGCCATTCGGGACGCCGGTGCCTTCGGGAAGGCCCTGCACCTCGTCTGGACCGACTGATGATGGCGCCGTCAATAGGTAACGGCCCATGGCGCAACGACCGGGGGCAGAAAAGCACGGGACCACGTATGCGTTGAGTGGGATGGAGCAGTCGCTGTACTGATCTCAGTGCTTGACGAGTGCGGACCACCCTATGGATGAGCGAGGGCAGAAAGTACTTTTATGCCGTGAGGATAAGTGCACATCCAACCCCAGTCTGGCGACGGTCGTGAATGACCGGAACGTGTCGTGATAATTGTGCTAAATCGACGCCGAAAATCACTATCACGTCAATTTACACGTGCGCCCGGATCGGAGTATGAGCGGCTGCTAGCACCGAATGGGAGCGAGATCGATGACAGAACGGACCCTGCAGCCTGAACCGGTGTGCGACTCGAAGACGAATCCATCAATGGTGCGTCAGGTCTTACTCGCGTTCCTCGTCTCAGCGGGAACGGTCTTCGGCCTCACCGGCTGTGCAGTCGAAGCGGATGGCGTCGATGTTCCTCGTGAACCAGCGGCGTCCCTGATCTCCGTAGTCCGCTCCGACTTTGATGTCGTGGTCTTCGGTGGGTCACCGTCCGGTGTTGCCGCCGCGGTCACTGCTGCGGAACGGGGTGAGAAGCACGGGCACCGAGTCGCGTTGATCAGCGAGTATCCAACTGTTGGCGGTGCCATCTCCAACGGTCTTGGCGCAGCCGATATCGGGGGGAAGTCCGCGGTGACGGGCTACGCTGACCGCTTCTTCCAGGGGGTGAGGGATACCTACGATGACGCCGGAGCCTGGAACGTCACTCCGAGCGATGCAGAGGAAATCTTCCGGGGGCACCTCAGCGATGCCGGGGTTGAGGTCTTCACGGACGAGACACTTGAATCCGTAGCGAAAAGTGGCGAGCAGATCGACTGCATCACCACCACCCGTTCCCAGTATTGCGGCCCGGTCTTCGTGGACGCGACGTACACCGGCGAACTGGCCGCCGCTGCCGGCGCTCCCCACCGTCTGGGCTACGGCGACTGGTTCGACTACGACGAGCCACGGGCAGAGCGTGTCTGGAAAGTCCTCTCGAAGCTGGAACCCGAGGACGTGTCAGGTGCCGAGGCTGCGTTCGCGGAGAACCCCTACGTCACGACCGGTGTCCCGCCCTCCGCGTCATGGGTCGACGATGCCAGTGACGGTCGTATCTCAATGACCTATCGCCTGTGCGTGACGAAGGACGAGAACAACAGGGTTCCGTTTGCGAAGACAGGCAACTACGAGCGATACGCCGACGGGTGGCGGCGTTGGCAGGGCGGACTGACATGGGGAGTCCAGCTCGCTGGTCACGGCCGAGTTACTGGGCCCGTCCAAATCGTCCCGACCCAGGATGGGAAGTGGGACTTCAACAACGGACACGGATTCGCCAACGTCCCGGCGCCAGACGGGCTGTTCACGGGCGAACGCGACGCCGTATTCGATCAGCTGGAAGACTATCAGCGCAACTGGATGTGGTTCCTTCAGCATGAGACGCCAGAAGGCGTGCGTGAATCCATGGCCGGTTTCGGTTTGTGCGCGGACGAGTTCACGGACAACGAGAACTGGCCGTACGAGCCATACATCCGTGAGGGGCGGCGCATCGTCGGCGAAGAGACGCTGACCATGCACAACATCGACGACCCGGCGCAGCGCGTTGCCGAAGAGAGCATCGCGATCGGCACGTACCACGTCGACAACAAGCCGAGCGAGTACCGCTACTGGGACGGTGTCATGTACCGCGACTGGGCTTCTTACGCGGCCGTTCCCTGGTATGAAGTGCCTCGCGGCGTGATCCACCCGGTCAACCTCGACAACCTGATGGTGACAGTGAATGTCTCGGCGACTCCCCGTGCTCACGGATCGGTACGTATGGAGCCGCAGTACATGGCCATGGGTGAGGCTGCGGGTGCGATCGCGTTCTCATCGCTGCTCACGGCGGTGCCACCGGTTGATGCTGACTGGCAGTCGGTCGACTATGTGCTGCGTATGAACGGCAACGTACGCAAGCTGTCGCTTGTGTGCGAGGGCATGACGACGGCACGTCACCGCATGGCGGCGGGGCTCGACCCAGTGACGTGTGAACCCAGCGCGCTTAAGGGCAACCGAAGATGACCGCAGACGCCTTCCGTCGAGGACGGCGAACATGGCCACGATGCAGTGGCAGATGCAGCCACAGCACTCCACGCGGGGCTTCGGGCGTGTGAGTGCGTAGAACATGGTGACGGTCATGCGGGGGCCGGGCCACCCGCGCAGATCAGTACCATGGCGGGCGCCGGACGGTGAAGAAGTCGCCGATGAGCACCGGGGTGGCGAGGCCCAGGTCATACTTCAACAGGGACAGGGCCCTCACGCGTCCGGACTCTCCTCGAACTAGTAAAGCAGTCTTTACGTCAAGCACGCTTGTCTGTAAGGTGAGCTTGACACGACAGGGTGCGGACGAGGGAAGGGCAGACGGCATGGACACCAACAGGGCGACACGGAGCGCATGGGGACGAGCACGATTCGGCGGCAGCTCGACGACGTTGTTGGTCGTCTCGCTGACCATCGGCGCGCTCATCTCAGCCGGTCTGGGCGGACTCTTCCTAGTCCTGGGCACCACACAGGATCCCATTCTCGCCTTCTCTGTGGTCTTCGTCGTCACCCTCCCGGTCAGTGCAGCGCTGGGCTGGGCGGTGCTGGTGGATCGCTCGACGCTGGCCGGGGCACTCGACAAGCCCGAGGACTCGATCGAGTCGGCCTGGTATGACAAGGCGGCCAGCGGAGCGTTCGGGGACATCCTCATCGTGGGTGGTCTCAGCGCCGGAGGACTCGGCCTGGCGGGGGTTGAAGCACCCCTGACATGGGCGATATCGGCGCTGGTGCTCTTCGCCATGCTCGACCTCGCCGTGCGCTACGTGTGGCTGAAGAGATCGGCGCAGTAGGTGGAGAACGCGCTTCCGGAGCACCGGCAGGCCCGCGGGTGGTCTCAGCAGCGACTGGCTGACGAGCTCGGCGTCTCCCGCCAGACCATCATCTCGATCGAGAAGGGCCGGTATGACCCGTCCCTGCCGGTAGCGTTCCGGCTCGCGAACGTCTTCCAATGCACGATCGAGGACCTCTTCACTCCGCAGAAGGCGCAAGATTCGTGATGCCACCCTCTCGCATCCCCGGGGATGGGAGAGCCCTGATATCTGTCGCCCACCCGTTCAGGACGGACGGGTTGAATAGTCTGAAGTCGCGGATCCCGGTCGAACCGGGACCCGCGACGGGGGCCGATGGCTATCTGGTCGTTCCTTCACGCAGCGCGGTCAGCGCTCGATGAAGACCTGGGTGGTGTACATGTACCCCTTGTTGTCCCTGGGGATTGCCCAGATACCGATCCCGGTGTGGGTGAAATCCGGGTTCAGGATATTGGCGCGGTGCCCTGCGGAGTTCATCCATGCAGTCACCGCCTTCTGGGGGAACCCGTCTACGGCATAGGCTGGTTTGCCGTTCATCTGGCACCAGGTGTTGTAGATGTTCTCGCCGTATGAGGTGAACGAGACGTTTTCGTCCTTGAGCCGGTCAGCGGGGCCTTTGCCGTTGATCACATGGCTGAAGATTCCAGTCCGGGCCATGTTCTGAGAGTGCTTGATGGCAGCGTTGCTGACACCTTGGTCGACCTCGAGGGCCGCAAGGCCGTTTTGCGTCCGCTGCTCATTGACCAGGCGATGGATCTCCCACGCCATGGCGTTCCCGACGTCGCTCGGCGGGGACTGGGCGGTGCAACTGGCGGCCGTCGGCTGAGGGGCGGTCACCGGTCCTGGCGCACTGGTGGCAGGCGCCACGCCGCCGGCGAGCAGGCCCCCCGCAATGATGACGGCAGCGACGCTGCGGTACATGGATACTTTGACCCGTGTGCGTGCACTCGGACGCGAACACGCCGGGTCGTGACGAGGTTGATGGGACATCTCGGTCTTCTTTCACGGGGCGACCGAAGACAGCACACCTCGAGATGACCTGCGGCCTGGTTGACTGAGGCCGGGGGAGTGGAGGACTTGACTGGCTGTTATCAACAGTCTGGTCGGGGGCTGTCTCGCGATCATGAAGGGTTGCCGTGGAGAGTCCAGATCCTGGATTCAACGTCCCCAAGAACGGCCACTTGCCCTAGTGGCCGACCGTCGGTGCAGCAATCACTCTAAG
>ENA-UOUJ01000943-UOUJ01000943.1-activated-sludge-metagenome-genome-assembly--contig:-NODE-943-length-16690-cov-4.092756_pt1 | contig 16690 bp, 10 predicted proteins | sample MGYA00249839_ERZ747224 | MGnify/ENA primary metagenome ERZ747224 (study PRJEB28782, sample SAMN03220277) | activated sludge metagenome | biome: wastewater; feature: sewage sludge; material...
CCCGGAACGGCCGCGGGGCCGGTCCACCTTCCGGCGGACGGCCCCGCAGCACTGCAGGTCCAACCCCTCGTAGCGCGGGGCCGCCGCCGTGGCAGCGGCCCTTGGCTAGTTGAACCCGACCAAGGTGATGCCCACATTGAGGGGGGTGAGCTCCGGTCCCTTGCCGTCCTTGAACAGCGGGGTGAGCGCATACTCGGCGAACAGGTTGAGCCCCCCATAGCCCACACGCGCGCTCAGGGCCGCACGCACCGGCATCAACTGATAGTCACCCACGTACCGGTCCTTGTGGTCGTTGCCCTCCTGCCGGTACTTCTGCTTGTACATGTTCTCGTAGTACCAGCTGCCGATCACCCCCACGGCCAGGTGGAAGTTGCGCTTCCGGTCGTAGCTGAAGCTCTTCTTCGAACGCAGCTCATCCATCGTGGGCAGCGGCGCGCGCTTGGTGTTGAACTCGATCATCACCGGCAGGCGGAAACCGATCTGGCGCAACTTGTTCTTGCTGAACTCCGGGCTATCCAGGGTCACGCCATGGACGGAGTCCGCGTTGTACTGCAGCTGCACATTGTTCTTCAGGTGGTAGTTGACGAACTCCCATCCCAGGCCCGTGAGCAGACCCACGTTGGAGCTGCCGAACTCGATCTTCTGCTCCATGAAGTTGATGGCGAAGAAGCGCGACCGGCCCTGATCGATCTCCATGAACTCGGCGTCCTTGTCCAGGTCCGAGCTGCCATCGGGGCCCAGCAGGGTGTTGAGGCCCAGGTCAAGCCCGCTCCAATAGGTGAACAGGTTGCGACGTTCGGTGCGCAGCTCCTTGAGGCGTTCGGCCATCCTGGCGCTGTCGGAGGGCACCTCGCGGTCCTCGGAGAAGATCTTGATGATCTTCCGCCGGGTGGTGATGGTGACCGGTTCCTTCCGGGTGGTGTCGCCATCCTCCACCTTCACGTAGGCGCCATCGCGTCCGTCGATGCCCATGTGCAGGGTGGTGGGACCGTCATTGACCACACTTTCGGAGGTGACATCCCCCACGATCACCTTGGTCACCGTGCGGCCGTCCGCATCGGTGGTGATAATGATGGTGGTATCCCGCTTGGTCACCACGATACGCTGGCCGGCCTCCAGGTCCTCGATGATCGTGGTGACCGGTGGTACGGGCGGCACAGGTGGCACGGGCGGGGCCAGGGGCGCCGGAGGCACCGGTGCGACCAGGGTGTCCGGCTGGGCCACGAGGCCCGCCGTGCTGGCCAGCAGGCCAAATAGAAGGTGCAACGCTCTCATGATGACGATGCGGTTTGTATTCGTAGGACGGGCCGGGGAACACGGAGTTACAGGGGGCGCGAAAAAAAGAAAGGCCCCGAGATCGGGGCCTTTCGTGGATGGCAGTGGGGATCAGGCCTTCTCCGGACGGAAGGTGATGCGCAGGTGGGTGGTCTTCCACATGCCCTCGGGGTTGTCACCGATGTCGACCCGGGCCAGCTTGCGCAGCACGTAAGCCTTCAGGGCCTCATTGTCCGAGGAGCAGTGGACCACTTCGACCTTGCCCTCCTTGTCGACCACGAAGCTCACGAACACTTCACCCAGCATACGCTCCTTGGCGAGTACGGGGAAGGCGAGGTGCTTGTTCAGCTGGTGGTCGAGGGCGCGCTCCATGGCCGCGCTGACGCCGGCGACCGTGGTGGTGGCGGTGGTGGCGGGGCCTGCAGCCCGGGTGTAGCCCAGGGTAAGGACCGAGGCGAAAACAAGGAGCAGACGGATGGAACGGGTTCTCATGGCGGTGGCGGTTTGAAGGTTCATTACACCCATGGGACGGGCCTGCCGTGCCCGCAGTTACAGGTGGACGCCCTTCCTGGGATGAACGGCAAGGGATCGGTGATGAGCGGCAGGAGACCGGCCTTCCGCAGGAGGCACGGGGCATCCGGGCCAACAAGCGGGCGCAATTCACAAGCTGCGGTGCGCGTTCCAGCCCCGGATCCACGAACTTTGTACGTGACGATGCGCGGCCTCCACCCCCTCCTGGTCCTTCTCGCAGTGCTTGTCCTGAGCCTGCGGGTGGAGGCCACGCACAACCGTGCGGGCGAGATCATCGTGTGCCAGGTCTCCGGCTTCACCTACCAGGCCACCATCATCACCCACACCAAGCTCAGTGCACCGGCCGACCGACCCGAGCTGGTCCTGGACTGGGGCGATGGCTCCCCCTTGGATACCATCGCCCGCACCACCATCGAGAACTTCCCCGACCAGGACCTGCGCCGGAACACCTACGTGGCCACACACCTCTATGCTGGCCTGGGCGTGTTCACCCTGCAGTTCGACGATCAGAACCGGAACGGGGGGGTCATCAACGTGCCCAACTCCATCGCGCAGTCCTTCTGCGTGAAGACCCAGCTGGTGATCTCCCCCATCACGGGCGGGAATTGTAGTGCACGCTTCCTGAACTCACCCATCCAGAACGCCTGCATCAACCAGCCCTGGGTGCACAATCCGGTGGCCATCGACCTGGATGGGGACAGCCTTTCCTACGAACCCGTGGTGTGCCTGGGCCTGAACTGCGCACCGATCTCCGGGTACTCCTTCCCCGGCCCCAACTACAGCATCGACCCCACGAGCGGCACCATCACGTGGAACGCCCCCACCGTGGCCGGTGAATACAACATCGCCTTCATCGTGCGTGAGTGGCGGCGGGTGAACGGGGAATGGCGCAACGTGGGCTGGGTGACCCGCGACATGCAGGTGACCGTGGTGCCCTGCTCCAACATCCCGCCGGTGATCACGGATGTGCCCGACACCTGCGCCACCGCCGGCACCTTCCTGAGCTTTGCCGTGCAGGCCAGCGACCCGAACTTCGGCCAGCAGGTGATCCTCAATGCCCTCGGCCAGCCCTTCGAAGTGCCCAGCTCCCCCGCCGTCTTCAACACCCCACCACCGGCGCAGTCCGTGACCGGCACCTTCAACTGGAGCACCAACTGCAGCCATGTGCGGCTCCAACCCTACCAGGTGGTGTTCTCAGCCCGCGACAATGACGAGGTGCAGCTCTACGACTACAGCACCATGCTCATCACCGTGGTGGCGCCGGCACCGGTGGACCCATCCGCCACACCCGTGGGCAACACCATCGAACTGAGCTGGTCGCCCAGCCCATGCACCAATGCCACGGGCTACCTCATCTACCGGCGCAGCGGCCTCTACGGTTTCACCCCGGGCAATTGCGAGACCGGCGTGCCCGCGTACACCGGCTATTCGCTGATCGGGTCCACCACCGGTGTGAGCAGCACCAGCTTCGTGGACAATGGCGACCTGGTGATCGGCAACCAATACTGCTACATGGTGGTGGCCACCTTTGCCGATGGCGCCCAGAGCTATGCCAGCGTGGAGTTCTGCACCATCCTGGACCGCCAGGTGCCGGTAATGACCCATGTGAGCGTGGGGGCGACCGATGCGGCGGCCGGCGTCGACACCGTGCGCTGGAGCAATGCCTTCGCTCTGGACACCGTGGCCCGGCCCGGTCCCTACCAGTTCAGGTTGTACCGCGGCACCGGGCTCAACACCGCCAACACCCTCATCTGGACCAGCCCCCTGCATCCCTTCCTGGACCATCCGGACACCAGCTTCCTGGACAACGGACTGAACACCGTGCTCCAGCCCCATGTCTACCGGGTGGAATTGTGGGGCAACAACGGCGCCGACCTGGTGGGGTCCAGCAGTCCGGCCTCCTCGGTGTTCATCTCCACCGTGCCGAACGATGAGCAGCTCACCGTGCAGTGGTCGCTGAACACCCCGTGGACGAACAGCCTGTACGAGGTGTACCGCGATGTGGGCGGCACCTGGACCCTGGTCGGCACGAGCACCACCGGCAGCTACACGGACACCGGGCTGGAGAACGGCGCCACTTACTGCTATCTGGTGAAGAGCATCGGCGCCTACAGCGACCCGGACATCACGGCCCCCTTGATCAACTTCAGCCAGGAGGTCTGCGGCTCTCCGGTTGACCTGACCCCGCCCTGTGTTCCGACGGTCACCATCGACAACAGCTGCGACATCCCCCTGAACACGCTCACCTGGACCAACCCGGCGAACGCCTGTGGGGACCAGGACACCTGGTACTACAACGTGTACTTCACCGATCCGCTGGGCGGGTCCTATCGCCTCATCGGCACCAACATCCCCGTGGAGGACACCGTGTTCACCCATGCCGACGGGCTCTCCGTGGCGGGTTGCTACGTGGTGACGGCCGTGGACAGCGTAGGGAACGAAAGCGCGTTCAGCGAACCGGTCTGCGGGGATAATGCATGTGCCGGCTATGAGCTGCCCAATGTCTTCACCCCGAACCGCGATGGGCAGAACGACCTGTTCGGCCCCTTCCCCTACCGCGGGGTGAAGGAGATCGATCTGCAGGTCTTCAACCGCTGGGGACAGGTGGTGTTCACCGCCACCGACCCGGACATCAACTGGGACGGCACGCACAAGGATGGTGGCACCCTTCCTGATGGGGTCTACTATTACACCTGCCGCGTGAACTTCATTCGGCTTACGGGTGAAGAGGTGCGCATGCTCACCGGCTATGTGCACATCCTGGGCACCGGGGTCAACTCAACCGTGGATTGATGTTCACCGGGATCGTGGAAGAGGTCGGCACCGTGGTGCGCGTGTCCGATGAGGGCAGCAACCGCCATTTCCAGGTGCGCGCGCGCATGACCCCCGAACTGCGCATCGACCAGAGCGTCTCCCACAACGGGGTCTGCCTCACCGTGGTGGGTATCGAAGGCGACACCTACACCGTGACCGCCGTGCAGGAGACCCTGGACCGCACCAACCTGGGTGACCTTCGGCCGGGCGATGGCATCGACCTGGAACGCAGCCTGCGACTGGGCGACCGACTGGATGGGCACCTGGTGCAGGGCCATGTGGACACGGTGACCGAATGCCTGGCCGTGGAGGACCTCGGCGGCAGCTGGCGCTTCAGCTTCCGCACACCAGCCCAGCGTCACCTGCTCGTTCCCAAAGGGAGCATCTGCCTGAACGGTGTGAGCCTGACGATCGCCTCGCTGGACGATCAGCAGTTCAGTGTGGCGATCATCCCGTACACCTACGCGCACACCACGTTCCAGCACCTGCAGCCCGGCCACCAGGTGAACGTGGAGTTCGATGTGCTGGGCAAGTATGTGGAACGGATGATGGCAGGCCGGTAAGCCGCGATCACTCCTTCACGAAGGGCAGGGTCAAGCGCCCGCCTTCGGTATTCACCACCAGCCAGTACGCGCCCGGTGCAAGGTCCTCAAGGGGCACGTCCAGCGAGCTGTTGCGCAGGGCACCGACGTCACGCCGCATCAGGCGACCGGTGGCATCGGTAATGAAGTACGTCAGGTGTTCATCGGGCAATGTGGTCCATTGCACATGCACCATGTTCCGAGCGGGATTCGGGAAGATCACCGGGCGATCGGAACGCACATCCCGGCCTTCCATGCCCACCACCAGGCTCTGGCCGTGCAGCAGCCACAGATCGGGGTCGAACAACGCACTGTCCGCCTGGAAGGGGAGCTGCACGGTGAAGATCTGACCACTGAAGGTGTGATCAAGGACCACCGTGGTATCCTGTTCGGCGTTCTTGAAGCGCACGGGAACGGGCATCTCAAAGAAGTCCACGCTGGGGTGCGAGGTGGTCTGGCCCAGTTCGATCACCGCAAGGCCGGAACTGTTCTGCGACCACGTCATCTGGTACTGCGGATGCCCTTCACCGATGTACCAGTCGTTCATGAACTCCGTCAGATCAAGTCCACTGGCGGCTTCCAAGTGGGCCACCCATTGTGGTGTCAGTGCGCTCCGGTGCGCTAGTTCGGGGTCGCTCAGGTAGTTGCGGCAGGCGGCGAAGAACGCGCTGTCGCCGGTGACCCAACGCAGCATGTGCAACACGTAGGCGCCTTTGGCATAGGAGAGCCGACCGCTGAAGAGCCGGGCGATCTGGGTGGTGTCGGTGCAGCGCACACTGCCATCGGGCTGCGACACCACGAAGTCGCGACGCCCACGCTTGAAGGGCATCCAATACTCCGGCTCCAGGTACTCGTAGCAGAGCCCGCTGAGGTAGGTGGCAAAGCCCTCGTTCAGCCAGATGTCCTCCCAGCTTCCGCAGGTCACCTTATTGCCGAACCATTGATGGGCCAGCTCGTGGGCCATCAGCTCGTAGCTGAGGCTGCCCATGAAGCTCATGGTCTGGTGCTCCATGCCTCCCCCCCAACCGAACTGGGCATGGCCATACTTCTCATCCAGGAACGGATAGGTCCCGAACAGGGTGTTGAACAGCTGCATCTGGCCGATGAGCCGAACGGATGCCGCCTGCGAATCCTCCAGCACCTCCGGGAACACATAGTTCAGCACCTCCACGGTGCCCTCCGGCAGGGGCACCTGATCGCTGTACACGGCGTAGTTCGTCACCGCGAAGGCCACGAGGTAATAGTTGATCGGGTAGCGATGGCGCCAATGGTGACGGACGCGCCCATCGCCCAGTACGGCCTCCGCCACCAGCAGACCGTTGCCGGCCACACGCTGGCCTCCGGGTACGGTGACGAGCACATCGAGCGAATCGGCCTTGTCGTTCAGGTCCTGTTTGCAGGGCCACCAGTCACGGGCCCCGTAGGGCTGGCTCAAGGTCCACAGGATGGGCGCTCCACCATGCTCGGCCTGCACGAACGAACCGAAGCCCTCCCCTTCCGGCGGCACCCCGGCATAGATCACCGTCAAGGAATCCAGCTCACCTTCCGCAAGGGGCTGTGGAAGGGTGATGCTCAGCAGATGGTCCTGGTGCACGAAAGGGACGGTGAGCCCATGGTGCAGTACCGTGGTGACCTCCAGTTCATCGCGCAGGTCGAGGACCACCTCTTCCAATGGCTGTAGCGCCGTAACGTGATGCGTGACCTGGCCACCGATCGCCCGGATAGCGGGATCCACCTCGAGCTCCAGGCGGTGGTAGCGCAGGTCGAAGCCACGGGTGGGTGAAAAGGACGAACGGCCGTGCGGCGCATGTCCGCGTGATTCGGAGATCGCGATCTCCTCGAGCGTGTGCTTGTCGAACAGCACTTGTGCTTTCAAGGATCCAACGAGGGCCGAAAGCACCAAGCCCAGGATGACCGCACGCATGACCCAAAGTTACGGTCGCGAAGAGGGGGCTCTTCAGAACACCTGCTCCACCACCGCCTGCACCGCCTCGCCCCGACCCATGGTGTAGAAGTGCAGGCAGGGCACGCCCTTCTCCTTCAGTTCGCGTGCCTGGGCGATGGTCCATTCCACCCCCACCCGCTTGATCTCGGCATCCGTGCGGCAGGCCACCAGCCGGGAGGCCAGCTCATCGGGCAGGTCCACGCGGAAGGTCTTGGGCAGGAACTGGATGTGTCGGCGATTGGTGATGGGCTTGAGGCCCGGGATGATCGGCACGGTGATGCCCGCATCACGGCAGAGCTCCACGAAGTGGAAGTACTTCGCATTGTCGAAGAACATCTGCGTAACGAGGTACTCGGCCCCGGCATCCACCTTCTGCTTCAGGTAGGCGATGTCCACATTGAGGTTGAGGGCCTCGGGGTGCTTCTCCGGGTAGCAGGCCGCCCCGATGCAGAGGTCCGTGGGGGCCGCCTCCTGCTCCTCATCGTGCAGGTACTTGCCCTTGTTGAGGCCATCGATCTGGCGGATGAGGTCCACCGCGTGGGGATGCCCGTCGCGCTCGGCGATGAAGTGCGTCTCGTTCTTGATGGCATCGCCGCGCAGGGCCAGCACATTGTCGATGCCCAGGAAGTTGATCTCGATCAGCGCGTCCTCGGTCTCCTCGCGGCTGAAGCCACCACAGATCAGGTGCGGTACGGTATCGATGTCGTACTTCGCCTTGATCATCGCACAGATGCCCACGGTGCCCGGCCGCTTGCGCACGCGGATGCGCTGGGACAGTCCGTTGCCAAGGTCCTTGTAGATGACCTCTTCACGGTGATAGGTCACGTTGATGAAGCTCGGTCTGAACTGCAGCAGGGGGTCGATGCCCTCGTAGATGGACCGGATGTCCTTCCCTTTCAACGGTGGAAGGATCTCGAAGGAGAACAGCGTTCCCTTGGCGTTGCGCAGATGCTCGATAACCTTCATCGTTCCAGGATCGGGGCGCTAAAAGTAGAAAGGCCCGGCGCAGGGCCGGGCCTTTCCTCATCATTGCTTCACGGCATCAACGCAGCACGGTCACGTGCCCGGTGAAGGTGCGTCCGTCGCTCAACACCACCTCGTAGAAATAGGTGCCATCGGAGACATCACCACCCTTCCAGGTGTTGTGGTAGTTGCGGAACTCCTCCACCACCTGGCCCCAGCGGTTGAAGATGCGCACCTCGTTGGACCAGAACTCAATGTTGCTGATGTTGAAGGTGTCGTTGTTGCCATCGCCATTGGGGGTGAACACGTTCGGGATGTCGATCTCAGGAGGGAAGATGCTGAGCACCACACTGGCCGTATCCAGGCAGCCGAACTCGTTCTCCACCACCAGGATCACCGCGTAGGATCCGGGGTTCTCGTAGGTCCAGGAGGGGTCTACGCCGGTTCCCGTGGCGGCTGGCCCGCCGAAGGTCCACGAGTAGGAATCGATAGCACCCCCATTGCCCGAGCTTCCATTGGCGTTGAAGTTGAAGGTGGAACCGATGGGCGCCGGAGAGGCGGGATCGAACACAAAGGCCGCCGTGGGGTCGTTCGCCACCAGCACGCTGAACGGATCGGAGGTGCCCGAGCAACCGTCCGCGTTGGTCACGGTCACCGTATAGGTGCCGGTGGTCGCATTGATGCTGGGCGAGGTGGCGTTGGTGGACCACTGGTAGGTCGGGTAGGTCTCGGTGGTGGAGAGGGTCACCGGGGTGCCTCCGCAACTGAAGTTCAAGCCGGTGATGACCGGATCGGGGCTGGGTGCCATGGTCACCGTGAACGGCTCCGAGGTCAGCGGACAATTGCCGTAGGCCACGGTGACCGTGTAGGTGCCCGCACCCACGTTCACGTTCTGCCCAATGGCACCGTTCGGGGACCAGAGGTAGGTATCGAAGCCGGCAGGGGCGTTCAGGTAGGCGATACCATCCTCGCAGATCAGGTTATCCCCCGTGATCAGGATGGGGCCCTGCGGAGCGGGATTCACGATGACGGTGATGGTGGTGTCGTAGGTGCACCCGAAGTTGTCGATGACCGAGAAGGTGTAGTCATGCGTACCCACCCCCACCGGTGTGGCCGTGGCCACCAACGGGGCATTGGGGTTCTGCACCAGCCCGTTGCCCACCCAGTTGGCCGAGTCGAGCGTGCTGGTTCCCAGCACAGGGGTGAACTGGGTGAGGCTCGGGAACAATGAGGGGTTGAAGTTCAATCCCCAATCGCAGATGAACCCATTGTCGATGGCCCAGTTGTCAATAACAGTGAAGGTCCACGTACCGTTCAAGGCACAACCCGTCAACGTGGACCAGGGTTGCACGCTGCTGTAGGTCCCTGAGATCAACGCATTGCTTGAGGGGGTCCCCGCTGGGGTCACGTTCGGCGTAGGTCCGAATGCCGCACAATCGGCGAAGGTGCCCAAGGTGGCCGTAGGGCTCCAGCAGTAATCCCAGCACTCACCGATCACGGGGCTGGAACCGGGATCACTGTCATTGGCCGCTCCCAAGTAGGTGCCGCCACCGCCCTGTTGGTGCATGGTCATGGTCTGTCCACTGGGACAGGTGATCGAGATGATCAGGTCGCCCATGTAGCTGTGCTCCAGGCTGGCACAGATGCTGAGCAGGTCGTTCGGGTTCGTGAGGGTGGCACCGGGAGCGAACTGGGTGTAGAACAGCTGGGACGTGTACGCCACCCCGGAACCGTCGGGCATGGTCACGCCATCACCCAGGTTCACCGTAGGAAGTGCGGACCACATGACCGGCGTCGCCACGGCCGTGAGGTCGATGGTCTCCCCTTCGCAGATCACCATGGGGCTGATGATCGTGCCATTGAACACCGGGGTGGTGCTCACCAGCACCTGGAGGTCCACCAGGTTCGTGTTCGAGCATCCGTTGTCGTCGGTCACGGTGAGCTGCACCACATACTCACCTGCCTCGGCGAACGAATGCGTGACAATGGCACCCGAACTATCGACCGTTCCATCCGCAAAGTCCCACTCATACTGCACGATGGTGAAGGGAGGTACGGCGGAGGAGCCTGAACCATTGAAGGTGATCTCCTCACCCTGGCAGGCCAGCAGGGGCACGGGGCTACCGAACGTGGCAGCGGCCGTGGGGGGTTGACAAGGTGCCACACAGCTGATCAAGGAAGCGAACACTCCGGTACCGACCTCGTTGCTCACGAACACCAAGGTGAGGCAACCGCTCGTGTTGGTGATCGAGGCGGAAACGATGCCCGGGGAATCCGTGCCGGACCATTGGCCGATCAAGGGGTAGGACATGTCCGGGCCATCGTAGATGAACAGGACGTCACCCGGCGCGGATCCGGCCGTGCTCAGGTTGAAGGTGATGAACTGCAGCGAGATGGCCGGACCTCCACTGCCATCCGGGCAGATGGTGGTGGTGAAGCTCTCGTTGTTCTGGTAGCCGCTCGCACCCTCTCCCCCACTGTCCAACATGGACCCGGAACAGGCCGATACGAACCCGTCGGCGATGGTATGCACCTGCGCCTGCACCTGGGTGGCCAGCAAAAGGGTTGAAAGGAGCGCGAACTTGTTCATCGTCTTCATCATCGGTCGTTGCTGCGAGCGGTTCTCCTGGCCTGCCTGAAGGTGGGCCGTACCAGCGAGGCCGCCAAATCTATGTGCCAGCGGTGTAAACCACCAGCCTCAGTTCATGGGTGTCCTGTTAAGCCAAACCACCTTGCCCTCGGTGATCGCGCGGCCGTCCGCCGTAAGTGCCTCCACCGCAACGAGGTACATGCCCTCCTCGCAATTCGTGCCGGTCCACGCCTCACCGGTATTGGTGCTGAAGACCAGCTGGTTGGTCTTCATCGCAAAGACCTTCACCAGGATGCGTTCAAAACCCTCGCCCACCACCTGGTAGCTGTCGTTCACACCGTCGCCATTGGGGGTGAACACGTTGGGGATGAACAACTTGGGCACCTCCACGGCCGCCCCTTCCTCCACCTCCTCCTCGGGCTCAACAGGCAGACTGACAACATCCACCGGTGTGGGGACCGTTTCCGGCTTGGCCGCCTCCTGACGGGCCTGTGCGGCCAGTTCCTGTATGATCTGTTCCACACGATCAGTGCCTGTAGCGACCTGAGGCTGTGGACCCGTACCGGGGACCACGGAGGGCTGGGGCATGGCACTTGAAGATGGCCGGCCATCCCCCCTTTGATCAGAGGGTGTGGGGAGTTCCGGGGCTTGGGCAGGAACGGTCACAAGGTGGTCGGCCTGAGTTGCCCGTCGTTGATCGACGGCTACAACCTTCTGATCCTGAGTGGTTCGGCCCGCTTCTGGGGCCCGTTGTTCCGTGGTCTGTTCACCAACGACAGGGGCGTTCACCTCGGCCACCTGCACCGCAGGCTGGGCCGGCTCCTGGTCCTGTGCGGTCCAGAGCCAGGCACCTACACCGAGCAATACGGTACCTGCGGCTGCGGCCATCCAACCCCATGCGGCACCACCGACCGTGGTGCCTGTGGCAGCACCATGCCCCAACTGGGAACTGATGCCCTCCCACACGGAGGGGTCCACATCCACCTCATGCTCCTTGAACTTGTCCCTGAGCAGGTCGTTCAGGCCATCGCCCGAAGCGGCTGTGGCGGCCAATTGCCCTTGGATCGCCTTCCACACACCGGGGTCCACCGGGACCTCATGGCCCTGGAAGCGCGCGCGGAACAGTTGGTCGAGGCTATCCTTCATGGTCAAGTCCGTACGTATCGGCCACCGCTTTGGGCAGCAGCTTGCGCAGGTAGGCCCGCGCCTTCATGAATTGCGACTTCGATGTGTTCTCCGAAATGCCCAACATGTCGGCGATCTCCTTGTGGGCGTAGCCCTCGATGACGAACAGGTTGAACACCGTGCGGTAGCCGGTGGGCAGGGCCTGGATCAGGGCCATCAGCTCGTCGGTGGTCATCCCCGAGAGCACATGTTCGTCCTCTTGGTGCAGGTGCTCGGCCTCGGTGAGGTCCAGGCTGTGGTCGTACGGCTTGTTCCGGCGGATGTGGTCCAGGGCCGTGTTCACCATGGTACGCGCGATCCAGCCACCCAAGGGACCATCCCCGCGGTAGTGGTCCATCTTCTGGAACACCTTCACGAACCCGTCCTGGAGCATGTCCTGGGCCTGGTCCCTGCTGTTGGCGTAGCGCATGCAAATGCTCATCATCTTCCTCGCAAACTGCTGATACAGCGTCTTTTGTGCGACAGGGTCACCGCGCAGACAGCCGTTCACCAGTTGTTCATCCGTCATGGCGTTCAAGGGAGATGATGCGATCGGGCGGGGAAAAGTTGCCTGAAGCCCGCCCCTGCGCCCCACCAAGTTACGGCATCCCCGGCCGCACGGCCCGATCGGCTACTTTTGCGATCCTTTCAGAACGGGTCGGTGTACGGCCCGTTCCGCCCAGGCCCCTCTCCATGGAACACATCCGCAACTTCTGCATCATCGCCCACATCGACCACGGCAAGAGCACCCTGGCCGACCGCCTGTTGCAGATGACCGGCACCATCGCTGACCGCGACATGCAGGCCCAGAACCTGGATGACATGGACCTGGAGCGCGAGCGGGGCATCACGATCAAGAGCAAGGCGATCCAGATGGACTACTCCCTCAACGGGAAGAAGTACATCCTGAACCTGATCGACACGCCGGGCCACGTGGACTTCAGCTACGAGGTGAGCCGCAGCATCGCCGCCTGCGAAGGCGCACTGCTCATCGTGGACGCCACCCAGGGCATCCAGGCACAGACCATCAGCAACCTCTACCTGGCGCTGGAGCATGACCTGGAGATCATCCCCATCCTCAACAAGATGGACCTGCCCTCGGCGAACCCCGAGGAGGTGAAGGACCAGATCGTGGACCTGCTGGGCTGCAAGCGCGAAGAGATCCTGAGCGCCAGCGGCAAGACCGGACTGGGCGTGGACAAGGTGCTGGAGGCCGTGGTGGAACGCATCCCTCCACCGAAGGGTGATGTGAACGCCCCGCTGCAGGCCCTCATCTTCGACAGCGTCTTCAACTCCTTCCGCGGCATCATCGCCTACTTCCGGGTGATGAACGGCACCATCCGCAAGGGCGACCGCGTGAAGTTCTTCAACACCGGCGTGGAGTACAATGCCGACGAGGTGGGCATCCTGAAGATGGAGATCAGCCCGCGGCCCGAGGTGAAGGCCGGTGATGTGGGCTACATCATCAGCGGCATCAAGACCGCCAGCGAGGTGAAGGTGGGCGACACCATCACCCATAAGGACCGCCCCTGCGCCGAGGCCATCAAGGGCTTCGAGGACGTGAAGCCCATGGTGTGGGCCGGCATCTTCCCCGTGGACACCGACGAGTACGAGGAGCTGCGCGACGCCATGGAGAAGCTCAAGCTCAACGACGCGAGCCTCACCTGGACGCCCGAGAGCAGCGCCGCGCTCGGTTTCGGCTTCCGCTGCGGCTTCCTGGGCCTGCTCCACATGGAGATCATCCAGGAACGCTTGGAGCGCGAATTCAACATGACGGTGATCACCACCGTGCCCAACGTGGGCTACCTGGTGACGAAGACCAACGGCGAGGTGCTGGAGGTGCACAACCCCAGCGAACTGCCCGAGGTGATGCACATCGAGAAGATCGAGGAACCGTACATCAAGGCCCAGGTGATCACCAAGGCCGAGTACACGGGCGCCATCATGACGCTGTGCATCGAAAAGCGCGGCATCCTCACCGGCCAGACCTACCTCACCACCGATCGCGTGGAGCTCACCTTCGAGCTGCCCTTGGGCGAGGTGGTGTTCGACTTCTACGACAAGCTGAAGAGCCTGAGCCGTGGCTACGCCAGCTTCGATTACCACCCGGTGGGCATGAAGGAGAGCGACCTGATCAAGCTCGACATCCTGCTGAACAGCGAAAAAGTGGACGCCCTCAGCGCGCTCATCCACCGCGACCATGCGCACGAGCTGGGCAAGAAGATGTGCAGCAAGCTGAAGGAGCTCCTGCCCCGCCAGCAGTTCGACATCCCCATCCAGGCCGCCATCGGCGCCAAGATCGTGGCCCGCGAAACCGTGAAGGCCCTGCGCAAGGACGTGACGGCGAAGTGCTACGGCGGTGACATCAGCCGCAAGCGCAAGCTGCTGGAGAAGCAGAAGGAGGGCAAGAAGCGCATGCGCCAGATCGGAACGGTGGAAGTGCCGCAGCAGGCCTTCCTGGCGGTGCTGAAGCTGGACTGAGGACCGACCCTCCTGCGGCCTACCGGACCAACTTCCTTGCGGAGCGTGTCCTTTACTGGACCACCACCCGCTGTTCGCCGAGCGTGCCTCCGGGTCCTGCCACACGCAGCAGGTACAACCCGGGGGCAAGACCCTCCCGATGCAGGGTGACCGTTGACCTTCCGGATGCGGAAAGAGTGCGCGCCAGGCGGCCCTGGGCATCGAGCAGCTCGATGTGTGCCCCCATCGGCAGCGGCTCCGCAAAACCCAGGACAAGCTGATCTGTGAAGGGATTGGGCTGCAGGGTGAACGGCGCGGCGGCCGCCCCTTGGACGGCGGTGGTGATGTACAGATAGGGCTCGCTCACCGCCACACAGCCGTACTCGCTGGTCACCATCACCGTGTATTCGCCAGTGGCCTCGAGGTCGAGTTCAGCACCGTTCTGGCCTGGCAGCGGCATCCCATCGAGGTACCATTGGTAGAGCGCTCCGGCACTGGCCACCGCCACATCGCCCTGGGATGCATCGATGGTGGCGCTGTGCAGCTCGCAATCCACCAGCGTGTTGAGCGTGGTGTTGGTGATGATCGGCGGGTTCCAATCAAAGTGGATGGCCGCCGTGTTGGTGATGGTCGTCAGGTGCGGCCTGCCCGGCAGGGGCCTGATGCGGAACCGCACGTAGCCGTGGCTCGCCGGTTCGTTCACCACGCTATCGGGCAGTTGGATCTGATCGAAGCGGAAGGTGGCCAGGCCCTCCGGGTCCACGGTGATCGCCGTAAGCGGATGCGATGCGGCGAGCACCTGCATGCTGGCATGGTCCAAGGCATCGTGCAGGCTGTCGCGGACCACCACGGTGAATGCCGTGTCGATGCCCGTGTTCTGGAAGCGGATGGTGTAGTCCAGCCAGTCGATGTCCACGGGCACGGCGCCATGCACGCCGTAGCCCACGGGGGTCACCAGCTTGTCGTTGGGGTCGTAGGCGCAGAGCACGGTGAAGGTGTCCGGCTCCGCGGTGATGGTCAGCTCCGGATCGGTGAACGTGAGGGTATAGCCGAAGGCGGCTTCACTGAACACCGGTCCCATGGTGATCTGCAGATGGGCCACGAAGCTCTGGAACCAGCCCAGGCTGTCGATGCTCCAGTAGATATGGCCGTTCGCCACGGAGTCCGGTTGGGGCATGATCTCGTTCACCGTCACGCTCGGATGGACGTAGTAATCGAGCAGCATCTCCTGCCCTACGAAGCCCCCGGTGTTCTGCACCACGATCCACTTCATCACGTCCCAGTCGCAGCGGTAGGGACCGCTGGCGGTAACGGTAATGATCTGGTCCCCCTCGGAAGCTGTCGGCACCAGCCCGAAGTCCAGTCCGGTGGCGATCGGCTCGTCATTGCTGAGCGTGGCCACCAGTGTATCGGGGTCGTTGATCACCGAGAAGTTGGCCGGTGGGTCGTGCCACACCTGCCATGTGCCGGTATCCGCGGGCAGGTCATAGTCGCCCGCACTGTTGGTCCATACCAGCAGGTCGGTGGCATCGCTTTGCACCAGCCGGAAGGGCACCTTCTGGTCGATGGGATCGAGCGTGGCGTTCATGCCATAGTCGATGTACACCGAGCCGCGCAGCCGGAACGCGTTGAAGAAGAAATTCTCCTGCCAGGCCAGGGAGTGGAAACGGGCGTTCACCAGATCGGGGACGAGGTCGCCGTTCATGTCGGCCATCAGCAGGGCGGCCGTGCTCTCCGCTGTGGGGTCCGCGATGGTGGCCGGTCCCAGGGTGCCATTGCCCGCGTTGAGGCAGTAGTAGGTCACGTGCGTGTATCCGTCGCTGCGGGCGAACACCACGTCCATATGACCGTCGCCGTTCAGGTCGCGCGCGATGATCGCCCGGCTGGTTCCCGCAAGGCCGGTGAACAGTTGCTGGGACGTGAAGTTGCCGCTGCCGTCATTGAGGTTCACATGCACTTGAATGCCCTCGGGCATGCCCAACACGTCCAGGTCGCCATCGCCATCGAAGTCGGCCAGGTCGATGTGCGTGGCGATGCCCGCGCTGGTGATGGCCGTAAAGAGGCCACTGCCATCATTGATGGCGGCAACAAGGGTGCTGCCCGCACCGATCACCACATCATCGATCCCGTCCCCGTTCACATCGCCGATGCGGACGGACCCCACCGTGCTCAATGCGTCAGCGGGGACCACTGTGAAATTGCCATCGCCATCGTTCAAGTACCATTCGCCCGTACCCACCAGGTCGGTATCGCCATCGCCGTCCACATCGGATGCCGCACGGGCCAGCCCTCCACCGGGTAATGCAAGCACGGTCCAACTGCCGCCGCCGTTGTTGTTCCGCACGTAGCTCGCCTCCGGCCTGCCTG
>ENA-UOUJ01000944-UOUJ01000944.1-activated-sludge-metagenome-genome-assembly--contig:-NODE-944-length-16680-cov-4.149293_pt1 | contig 16680 bp, 12 predicted proteins | sample MGYA00249839_ERZ747224 | MGnify/ENA primary metagenome ERZ747224 (study PRJEB28782, sample SAMN03220277) | activated sludge metagenome | biome: wastewater; feature: sewage sludge; material...
AGGGGCTGTAACCGGCTGCGCGCCCGACGGATTGGCGGGCGCGAACGAGACGAAAACCGGCAACGGACCGGAGGGACGGAAAGAATGATCGGACTGACACATTACCTGGTCGTGGGGGCGATCCTGTTCGTCACCGGCGTGTTCGGCATCTTCGTCAACCGCAAGAACGTGATCGTCATCCTGATGTCGATCGAACTGATCCTGCTGTCGGTGAACGTGAATTTCGTCGCCTTCTCGGCCCATCTGGGCGACCTGGCGGGACAGGTCTTCACCATGTTCGTGCTGACCGTGGCCGCGGCCGAGGCGGCGATCGGGCTGGCGATCCTCGTGGTGTTCTTCCGCAACCGCGGCACCATCGCGGTCGAAGACGTCAGCGTGATGAAAGGCTGAGGCGCGCATGGAAAAGTTCATCCTTCTGGCTCCGCTGGCGGCAGCGCTGATCGCGGGCTTCGGCTGGCGGGTCATTTCCGAAAAGGGCGCGCAGATCCTGACCACGGGAGTACTGTTCCTGTGCTGCGCCCTGTCCTGGATCGTGTTCCTGGGCTTTGACGGCGAACCACGGCACATCCCGGTCATGGACTGGATCGTGACCGGCGATTTCGCCGCGGAATGGTCGATCCGCATGGACCGGTTGACTGCGATCATGCTGATCGTGGTGACCACGGTCTCGGCGCTCGTCCATCTGTATTCGATGGGCTACATGGCCCATGACGACAACTGGTCCGAGGACGAGCCTTACCGCGCCCGCTTCTTCGCCTACCTGTCCTTCTTCACCTTCACCATGCTGGCGCTGGTGACGGCCGACAACCTGTTGCAGATGTTCTTCGGCTGGGAAGGGGTGGGGCTCGCCTCGTATCTGCTGATCGGCTTCTATTACCGCAAGGAGAGCGCGCTGGACGCGCAGATGAAGGCCTTCATCGTCAACCGGGTGGGTGACTTCGGCTTCCTGCTGGGAATCTTCGCGATCTGGTGGATGACTGGCTCGGTCCGCTTCGACGAGATCTTCGCGCAGGTGCCGCAACTGGCGCAGACCGAGATGCATTTCCTGTGGCGCGACTGGAACGCCGCCAATGTGATCGGGGTGCTGCTGTTCATCGGCGCGATGGGCAAGTCGGCGCAGCTTGGCCTGCACACCTGGCTGCCCGATGCGATGGAGGGCCCGACCCCGGTGTCCGCGCTGATCCACGCCGCGACCATGGTGACGGCGGGCGTGTTCCTGGTCTGCCGGATGTCGCCGCTGTATGAATTCGCGCCCGACGCAAAGAACTTCATCGTCTTCATCGGCGCCTCGACCGCATTCTTTGCCGCGACGGTGGGGCTGGTGCAGAACGACATCAAGCGCGTGATCGCCTATTCGACCTGTTCTCAGCTTGGCTACATGTTCGTGGCGGCGGGCGTCGGCGTCTATTCCGTGGCGATGTTCCACCTGTTCACCCATGCCTTCTTCAAGGCGATGCTGTTCCTGGGCGCGGGGTCCGTGATCCACGCGATGCACCACGAACAGGACATGCGGAACTATGGCGGGCTCCGGAAGAAGATCCCCTATACCTTCTGGGCGATGCTGATCGGGACGCTGGCGATCACCGGCGTCGGCATCCCGCTGACCACCATCGGCTTTGCCGGCTTCCTGTCCAAGGATGCGGTGATCGAAAGCGCCTATGCCTCGGGGTCGGGCTATGCCTTCTGGCTGCTGGTCATCGCGGCCTGCTTCACCAGCTTCTATTCCTGGCGGCTGATGTTCCTGACCTTCTGGGGCGAGCCGCGCCCGCGGAAGGTCTGGGATCCGGAAATCAAGGCCGAGGAAGAAGTCCAGCCCGGTCACGGCCACGCTCATGACGATCATCACGGCGGCCTGCACGCCTATGAACATGCGCATGAAAGCCCGATGGTCATGCTGGTGCCGCTGGGAGTTCTTTCCCTCGGCGCGATCTTCGCGGGGATGCTGTGGTATGCGCCTTTCTTCGGCGATCATGATCGGGTGACGCAGTTCTTCCACATGCCGCATGTGGCGGCAGCGGCCGATCACGGGGGGGCAGAGCCCGCCGATCATACGGCGGCCCCGGCCGAGACCGCGAGCGAAGCTCCGGTTCATGCCGATGCATCCGAACCCGCCGTGACCGCCCCTGACGGGGCCGAGGCCGAAGCACCGGCGGCAGCGGTCGTCGCGGCCCCGGTGGGCGGCGCGATCTACATGCACCCCGACAACCATGTCATCGACGAGGCGCATCACGCCCCCGTCTGGGTGAAGGTCTCGCCCTTCATCGCCATGCTGATCGGGCTGGGGGTGGCCTGGGTCATGTATATCCGCGCCCCCTGGGCGCCGGCGCGGCTGGCCGCGATCCAGCGGCCGCTGTACCGCTTTCTGCTGAACAAGTGGTATTTCGATGAGCTTTACGACTGGGCTTTCGTCCGGCCCGCGCGCTGGCTGGGACGGGTACTGTGGAGGGGGGGCGACCAGGGCACCATCGACGGGGCCATCAATGGCGTCGCCATGGGGCTGATCCCGCGGATGACGCGCTTCGCCGGCCGCGTCCAGTCGGGCTATCTGTTCCACTATGCCTTTGGCATGGTGCTGGGTCTCGTCGGCCTTCTGATCTGGATGATGACGCGGGGCGCATACTGAGATGACCAATCTTCTGTCCATCATCACCTTCCTGCCCATCGTGGCGGCGCTGATCCTGGCGCTGTTCCTGAGGGGCGAGGACGAGGCTGCGGCCCGCAACGCCAAATGGCTGGCGCTGGTGGCCACGACCGCCACCTTCATCATCTCCTGCTTCGTGCTGGCGGGGTTCAACCCGCAGGACACCGGCTTTCAGTTCGTCGAGGACCGGCCCTGGATCATGGGGCTGCGCTACAAGCTGGGCGTGGACGGGATCTCGATCCTGTTCGTGATGCTGACCACGGCGCTGATGCCGCTGACGATCCTGTCCACCTGGGAAGTCACCAGCCGCGTCAAGGACTACATGATCGCCTTCCTGGTTCTGGAAGGGCTGATGATCGGGGTCTTCGTGGCGCTCGACCTGTTCCTGTTCTATCTGTTCTTCGAGGCAGGGCTGATCCCGATGTTCCTGCTGATCGGGATCTGGGGGGGCAAGGACCGCATCTACGCCAGCTTCAAGTTCTTCCTCTATACCTTCCTGGGCTCGGTGCTGATGCTGGTTGCGATGATCGCGATGCTGCGCATGGCCGGCACCACCGACATCCCGACGCTGATGGGCTTCCATTTCCCCAGCGAGCCGATCCCGGTCCTGGGATGGCGGCTGCTGGGCGGGGTTCAGATGCTGCTGTTCCTGGCGTTCCTTGCGTCCTTCGCGGTCAAGCTGCCGATGTGGCCGGTCCATACCTGGCTGCCCGATGCCCACGTCCAGGCGCCGACCGCGGCGTCGGTCCTGCTGGCCGCGGTGCTGCTGAAGATGGGGGGCTACGGCTTCCTGCGCTTCAGCCTGCCAATGTTCCCGGAAGCGTCTGCCATCGCGCAGCCGGTGATCTTCTGGCTGTCGGCGATCGCGATCGTCTATACCAGCCTCGTCGCGCTGGCGCAGACCGACATGAAGAAGCTGATCGCCTATTCATCGGTCGCCCACATGGGCTATGTCACGCTGGGCATCTTTGCCGTGAACCAGCCGGGGTTGGACGGGGCGATCTTCCAGATGCTGTCGCACGGCTTCATCTCGGGGGCGCTGTTCCTGCTGGTCGGTGTCATCTATGACCGGATGCACACGCGGGAAATCGACGCCTATGGCGGGCTGGTCAACCGCATGCCGATCTATGCGCTGGTATTCATGTTCTTCACCATGGCGAACGTGGGCCTGCCCGGCACCTCCGGCTTCGTGGGTGAATTCCTGACGCTGCTGGGTGTCTTCCGGGTCAATACCTGGGTCGCCTTTGTCGCGACCTCGGGGGTGATCCTGTCAGCGTGCTATGCGCTGTGGCTCTATCGCCGGATCAGCCTGGGGCAGCTGGTCAAGACCAGTCTGACCACGATCACCGAGATGAGACCGCGCGAACGCTGGATCTTTGCGCCGCTGATTGCCATGACGCTGCTGCTGGGGATCTATCCGCGGGCGGTCACGGATATCACCGGCCCGTCGGTCGCCGCACTTCTGAACCAATACGATACCAGCCTGGCTGCGGCCGCGCCGCAGGATGCGCTGACCGTGGCCAGCCACTAGGGGACGCCGATGACCTCGCTTGATCTTTCCATCATCCTGCCGGAGGCGGTGCTTGCGCTTTATGCGCTGGTGGCGCTGATGCTGGGGGCGTTCATGGGCAAGGACGGCATCGCGCGGACGCTGTCCTGGCTGACGGTTCTGCTGCTGCTGGGCACGGCCTTCGCCATCGGGTGGAGGCTGCGGCTGGATACCTCCGGCTTCTTCGGCATGTTCATCGACGACGCCTTTGCGCGTTTCGCCAAGGTGGTGATCCTGATTTCTGCCGCAGCCGTCCTGGCGATGAGCATCGATTACCTGGAACGCACCAACCTGCTGCGGTTCGAACTGCCGATCCTGATCGTTCTGGCCGTGGTCGGCATGATGATGATGGTGTCGGCCGGCGATCTGCTGTCGCTATACCTGGGACTGGAACTGCAGTCCCTGTCGCTTTACGTCGTGGCCGCGCTGCGCCGCGAATCCGCGCGCTCGTCCGAGGCGGGGCTGAAGTATTTCGTGCTCGGCTCGCTCAGTTCGGGGATGCTGCTTTACGGAGCCTCGCTGGTCTATGGCTTTGCGGGCACGACCAATCTGGCAGGTATCCTGCAGGTCGTGGATGGCGGGCAGATGCCGCTGGGGCTGCTGTTCGGACTGGTGTTCCTGCTGGTCGGGCTGGCCTTCAAGGTGTCGGCCGTGCCCTTCCACATGTGGACGCCGGATGTCTATGAAGGCTCGCCCACGCCGGTGACGGCCTTCTTTGCCACCGCGCCCAAGGTTGCCGCCATGGCGCTGATCGGGCGGCTGATCTGGGGCGCCTTCGGCAATGTGCCGGGCGACTGGGGCCAGATCATCGCCGTCATGGCGGTGCTGTCGATGTTCCTGGGCTCGATCGCCGGCATCGGGCAGCGCGACATCAAGCGGCTGATGGCCTATTCCTCGATTGCGCATATGGGCTTTGCACTGGTGGGTCTGGCCGCGGGCACCGAATACGGCGTACAGGCGATGCTGATGTATATGGCGATCTATGCCGTCATGAATATCGGCACCTTCGCCTTCATCCTGTCGATGGAACGCGACGGTCGCCCCGTGACCTCGCTGGAGGATCTGCATCTGTTCGCCCGCGCCCGGCCGCTGGGTGCGATGGCCATGCTGGTCCTGATGTTCAGCATGGCGGGCGTGCCGCCGATGCTGGGCTTCTTCGCCAAGCTGGCGGTGCTGAACGCCGCGGTGCAGGCCAACATGAGCTGGCTGGCGGTGCTGGGCGTCATCGCTTCGGTGATCGGGGCGTTCTATTACCTGCGCATCGTCTATTACATGTATTTCGGGACGCCGCGCGACGAGGTCATGGACAGCCGCATGGGCGGGGCACAGTGGCTGGCGCTGGTCGGATCGGCCGGGGTAATGGTGCTGGGGGCCATCTCGATGCTGGGCGTCGATCAGGCTGCTGCGCGGGCTGCCGCATCGCTCGTCACGCCCAATACGGCGGCCAGCGATGCGGTGGCGATCGCCACCAAACCCGTTGACTGACGACTGGCCCGAGGGGGTTGCGCGCCATGTGCTGGCGCGCACCGACAGCACCAATGCCGAAGCCTTGCGCCTGGCCCCCGACCTGCGGGGGCCGGCATGGATAATGGCCCATGCGCAGACGGCGGGTCGCGGCCGGCGCGGACGGGGCTGGTCGATGCAGCCGGGAAATTTCGCCGCGACCCTGCTGACCCGGCCCCACGGCAGTCCTGCCGATGCCTCGCAACTGAGTTTCGTTGCGGCGCTGGCGCTGCATGAGGCGCTGGGCACCGTCTGCGGTCCCGCCGCGCGTCTGTCGATCAAATGGCCCAACGACGTGCTGCTGAACAATGGCAAGGTTGCGGGCATCCTGCTGGAAAGCGCAGGCAGCGGAACAGGGATCGAGGCCGTTGCCGTCGGCATCGGCGTCAACCTGGCCGCCGCCCCCGATCCGGCCGAACTGGAACAGGGCGCGACTGCGCCCGTCTCGGTCCTGGGCGAGATCGGCCATGTCGTCACCCCCGAGGATTTCCTGGATCTGCTGGCCCCCGCCTTTGCCCGCTGGCAACATCAACTGGCGACCTGGGGCTTCGGCCCGATCCGCACCGCCTGGATGGCGCGGGCCGCGCGGCTGGGCCAGATCATCACTGCCCGAACCGGCAGCACGATCCGCACGGGGCGGTTCGATGGTATCGACGACAGCGGCGCGCTGATCCTGACGACTGCCGCCGGGCGGCAGGTCATTCCTGCGGCCGATATCTATTTCGCCGAAGGGGCGTGACATGCTGCTGTGCATCGACACCGGCAACACCAACAGCGTCTTTTCCATCTGGGACGGGTCGCAGTTCCTGTGCCACTGGCGCATATCGACCGAACACCGGCGGACGGCGGATGAATATTACGTCTGGTTGTCCTCGCTGATGGTCCTGCACAAGCTGGATGTGACCATCGACACCTGCATCATCAGTTCGACCGTGCCGCGGGTGGTGTTCAATCTTCGGGTGCTGTGCAACCGTTACTTCGACACAAGGCCGCTGGTCGTGGGCCGGCCCGACTGCATGCTGCCGGCCGCCCCGCGCGTCGATCCCGGCGCCACGGTGGGGCCGGACCGGATCGTCAATACCTGGGCGGCCTTCGACCTTCACGGCCCCGACCTGACGGTGGTCGATTTCGGCACCGCCACGACCTTCGACGTGGTGGATACCGACGGCGCCTATGTCGGGGGCGTGATCGCGCCGGGGGTCAATCTGTCGCTCGAGGCGCTGCATATGGGGGCGGCCAGCCTGCCCCATGTCGATATCACAAAGCCGCAGGCGGTCATCGGCACGAATACGGTTGCCTGCATCCAGTCAGGCGTGTTCTGGGGTTATGTCGGGCTGGTGCGGGAAATCTGTTATCGCATCGCCGAGGAACGGGGTCGACCGATGAAGGTGATTGCAACCGGCGGGCTTGCGCCGCTGTTCGATCAGGCCGACGGGCTGTTCCACACATGGGACGAGTATTTGACGATGCACGGGCTGCGGCTCATCCACGATCACAACAGGGAGATGGGCAATGTCTGAACGCCTGATCTATCTGCCGCTGGGCGGCGCGGGCGAAATCGGCATGAATGCCTATGTCTATGGCTATGGCCGGCCGGGACGGGAACGGCTGATCCTGGTCGACCTGGGCGTGACCTTCGGCGACATGGACTCGAGCCCCGGCATCGACCTGGTGATGCCCGACCTGCGCTGGCTGGAGGACAACCGCGACCGGCTGGAGGCGATCTTCATCACCCACGGCCACGAGGATCACGTGGGCGCCCTGGGCCTGTTGTGGAACCGGCTGAAGGTGCCGGTCTTCGCCCGCCGCTTTACCGGCACGCTGGCGCGGATGAAGCTGGAAGAGGCCGGGCAGCCCGTCGATCAGCTGCGCATCGTGGACCCGCGCCCCGCCGTGATCGAGGCCGGGCCGTTCAAGGTGCAGTTCGTCCCCGTCAGTCATTCCATTCCCGAAAGCGCCGCGCTGATCATCGACACGCCCGCGGGCCGCGTCGTCCATTCGGGCGATTTCAAGCTGGACGGCACCCCTGTGGTGGGCGAGGCGTTCGATCCCCTGATGTGGCATGACATCGCCGGCGAACGCCCGATCAAGGTGCTGGCCTGCGATTCGACCAATGTGTTCAGCCCCCATCCCGGCCGGTCCGAATCGCTGCTGGCGACGCCGATTCTGGATTTCGTGATGGCGCAGAAGAACATGGTGGTCGCCACCACCTTCGCGTCCAACATCGCGCGGCTGAAGACCCTGGCCGAGGCGGCTGTGGCCGCCGACCGCCAAGTCTGTCTGCTGGGGCGGGCCATGCGCAAGATGGTGACGGCGGCCGTAGAGACCGGCATCCTGACCAACTTTCCCAAGGTGATCGGCCCGGAAGAAGCCGCCGATCTGCCCCGCCACAAGGTCATGCTGATCGTCACCGGCAGCCAGGGCGAACGCCGCGCCGCATCCATGCAGCTGTCGATGGGCCGTTATCTGGGACTGCAACTGAAGGAGGGCGACAGCTTCCTGTTCAGTTCGCGCACGATTCCGGGCAACGAACGCCCGGTGATCCGCATCATGAACAACCTCAGCCGCCTGGGCGTGAACGTCTTTGATGCCGATGCCGGATTCTTCCATGTGTCGGGCCACGCCAACCGCCCCGACCTGGAGGCTGTGCACGAACTGCTGAAACCGCAGATGCTGATCCCCATGCATGGCGAACACATGCATCTGAGGGAACATGCCAAGCTGGGGCAGGCCCGTGGCATCCCCGCCGCCATCGCCATCAACGGCACCATGCTGGATCTGTCCGGCGACACGCCGCGCGTGGTGGACGAGGTGGAAACCGGCCGGCTTTATCTGGACGGCAATGTGCTGATCGGGGCGATGGACGGGATCGTGCGCGACCGCATCCGCATGGCGCTGAACGGCCATGCGACGGTGTCCGTCATCATCGACGAGGACGACAATCCGCTGCCCGATGCCTGGGTCGAGACGATGGGCCTGCCGCGCGAGGGGCGGGCAGGCGTTCCCCTGGCCCGCCACGTCGAAAGCGAACTGGCCGATTTCCTGGACCGCGCGGACGAGCGCACCATCATGGACGACAAGAAGCTGGACGAGGCGATCCGCAAGATCACCCGCCAGGTCATGATGGAGGAGATCGGCAAGAAGTCCGAGGTCACGGTCATCGTCAGCCGACTGGCCGCCGACTGACGGGCTCCCGCTTGACCTTGCGCCCTCGCCATTGCATCCGGCGGGCATGAGCGATTTCGACCCCAACCCGCCGCGCCGCAACTTCTATGGCCGCCGCCACGGCAAGACCCTTCGGCAAAGCCAGAAGGGCTATCTGGCCGAGGATCTGGGCGATCTGCGCCCGCGCGGCATCACCGTGCAGGACAATCCCGCGCGCGTCCCCCTCGACCCCGCCGCGATCTTCGGGGATGCCCGGCCCGTCTGGCTGGAGGTCGGCTTCGGCGGGGGCGAGCACATGGTCCACATGGCCGCCCGTTACCCGGATGTCGGCGTCATCGGCTGCGAGCCCTTCATCAACGGCGTCGCCATGCTGCTGGGCAAGATCAGGGCGGCGGGGGTGACCAATGTCAGCGTCCATCCGGGGGATGCGCGCGACCTGATGGATGTGCTGCCGGATGCCGGCATTGCGCGGGCGTTCCTGAACTATCCCGATCCCTGGCCCAAGGCCCGCCATCACCGCCGCCGGTTCGTCACGCCGGAACATCTGGTCCCGCTGGCCCGCGTGATGGCGGCGGGGGCCGAGTTTCGCGTCGCGACCGACATTCCCGACTATATGCGCCAGACGCTGGAGGAGGTGCCGAAGGCGGGATTCACGCTGGTGGCCGAAGGGCCGCAACCGTGGGATGACTGGCTGTCCACCCGATACGAGCAGAAGGCCCTGCGCGAGGGGCGGGTGCCGCATTACGCGACCTTCCGCCGCTGACGCGGGCGGGGCTCCGGCGGGGCAGCACCGGGCCCCGCGCGCTATCACATCCGCGAAGAAGGAGAAGCCCATGTCCCACGCTGTCGAACCCCGCCCGATGTCCGCCCGCCGTTCCGGTCCGTTGCGCGGACAGGCGCTGGTGCCCGGCGACAAGTCGGTCAGCCATCGCGCCCTGATCCTGGGCGCGCTGGCGGTGGGCGAGACGCGCATCACCGGATTGCTGGAAGGGCAGGACGTGCTGGACACGGCCCGCGCGATGCAGGCCTTCGGCGCGGAGGTCGAGCGGGTTGGCAAGGAAGAGTGGATCATTCACGGCGTCGGGGTCGGCGGTTTTGCAGAACCTGCGGGCGTGATCGACTGCGGCAATTCGGGGACCGGCGTGCGGCTCATCATGGGGGCGATGGCCACGACGCCGATCACCGCCACCTTTACCGGCGATGCCAGCCTGTCGCATCGGCCCATGGGGCGCGTGACCGATCCGCTGGCGCTGTTCGGGACCGGGATCACGGCGCGCGAGGGCGGGCTGCTGCCCCTGACGATCCGGGGCACGGCGGACCCGGTGCCGGTCCGTTACCGCACCCCCGTCGCCAGCGCGCAGATCAAGTCGGCGGTGCTGCTGGCCGGGCTGAACGCGCCGGGTGAAACCGTGGTGATCGAGGCCGAGCCCACCCGCGACCACACCGAACGGATGCTGGGCGGATTCGGCGCCGACATCCGCACCGAGATCACGGACGAAGGCCATGTCATTACCCTGAAGGGCCGTCCCGAACTGCGCCCGCAAGAGGTCGCGGTGCCGCGCGACCCGTCCTCGGCTGCGTTTCCGGTGGCGGCGGCGCTGATCGTGCCGGGGTCGGAAATCCGCGTCTCCGGCATCAGCCGCAACCCGACGCGCGACGGGCTGTATGTGACGCTGGCCGAGATGGGCGCGGACCTGACCTGGGAAAACGACCGCGAGGAGGGGGGCGAGCCTGTGGCCGACCTGATCGTGCGCCACGGACCCCTGCGCGGCGTCTCCGTGCCCGCCGAACGCGCGGTCAGCATGATCGACGAATTCCCGATCCTGTCGGTGATCGCCGCCGTGGCGGAAGGTGCTACGGTCATGAACGGGGTGGCGGAACTGCGCGTCAAGGAAAGCGACCGCATCGACGCGATGGCCGTCGGGCTGCGCGCGAACGGGGTTTCGGTGGACGAGACCCGCGACAGCATGACCGTTCACGGCATGGCGCGCATCCCCGGCGGCGCGACCGCGCAGACCCATCTGGACCACCGCATCGCCATGTCCTTCCTGGTGCTGGGGCTGGTGACGGATGCGCCGGTGACGGTGGACGACGCCGGTCCCATCGCCACCAGCTTTCCCGATTTCGTGCCGTTGATGCAGGGCTTGGGCGCGGATATCGGCTGAACGGCTGGCAAGGGCAGTCCATACAGTCTCGAACCCCGCGGCAGCAAGTTCAGGACATGACGCAATCAGGTCGGCGCGCAGCCCGCAAGCCGCGCGCCTTCAGGCCGGGCCCGTGGCCTATGCCGTTTCGCCGCCGGGATAGCCTGCGCCCTTCAGCGCCGCCGCGATATGATCCAGCACGGCAGGATCGTCGATCGTCGCGGGCATCTTGAAGTCCTGCCCGTCGGCGATCTTTGTCATGGTGGCGCGCAGGATCTTGCCCGAACGGGTCTTGGGCAGGCGTTCCACGACGACCGCGGTCTTGAAGGCCGCGACCGGGCCGATGCGGTCGCGCACCATCCGCACCACATCGCGGCAGATGGCCTCGGGCGGGGCCTCGGCGCCTTTCTTCAGGCACAGGAAGCCCAGCGGCATCTGCCCCTTCAGGCTGTCGGCAACCCCGATCACCGCGCATTCCGCGACGGCCGGGTGACTGGACAGCACTTCCTCCATCGCGCCGGTGGACAGGCGATGGCCCGCGACGTTGATGACGTCGTCGGTGCGCGCCATGATATAGAGATATCCGTCCTGGTCCACATAACCCGCGTCCCCGGTTTCGTAATATCCGGGGAAGGTCGTGAGGTAGGATTTGCGGAACCGATCCTCGGCGTTCCACAGCGTGGGCAGGGTGCCGGGAGGCAGGGGCAGCTTGACCGCGACGGCGCCCAGTGTGCCGGGCGGAACGGGATTGCCGCCTTCGTCCAGCACATGGATGTCATAGCCGGGCATCGCGACCGAGGGGCTGCCGCGCTTGACCGGCAGATGCTCGATCCCGAAGGGGTTGGCGGCGATGGCCCAGCCGGTTTCGGTCTGCCACCAGTGGTCGATGACCGGGACGCCCAGCTTTTCCTCGGCCCATTGCACGGTGTCGGGGTCGGCCCGCTCGCCCGCCAGGAACAGCGCCTGCAGGCTGCGCAGGTTGTAATCCTTGATGAGTTCGCCCTCGGGGTCCTCGCGCCGGACGGCGCGGATGGCGGTGGGGGCGGTGAAGAAGGACTTGACCTTGTGGTTCTGGATCACCCGCCAGAAGGCGCCGGCGTCGGGGGTGCCGACGGGCTTGCCCTCGAACACGATGGTCGTGGCCCCGGCGATCAGCGGGGCATAGCAGATATAGCTGTGCCCGACGACCCAGCCCACGTCGGAGGCGGCCCAGAACACGTCGCCCGCGTCGATGTTGTAGATATTCTTCATCGTCCAGTTCAGCGCGACCAGATGGCCCGCCGTATGCCGCACGACCCCCTTGGGCTGGCCCGTGGTGCCCGAGGTGTAAAGGATATAGGCCGGATGGTTGCCCGCAACCGGGACGCATTCGGCGGGTTCCACCCCGAACTGGAAAGTGTGCCACGCCACGTCGCGGCCTTCGACAAGCTGGGCGACTTCCTGTTCGCGCTGGAAGATCACGCAGAAATCGGGCTTGTGCGCGGCCAGTTCGATCGCGCGGTCGAGGAGAGGCTTGTAGTGGACGACACGGCCCGGCTCCAGCCCGCAGGAGGCGGCGATGATCGCCTTGGGCGTGCAGTCGTCGATGCGCACGGCCAGTTCATTGGCGGCGAAGCCGCCGAAGACGACCGAATGGATCGCGCCCAGCCGCGCGCAGGCCAGCATCGCTTCCAGCGCCTCGGGGATCATCGGCATATAGATGATGACCCGATCGCCCGCCTCGACGCCCATGGCGCGAAGCGCACCCGCCAGCGACGCCACGCGGGTCTGCAGTTCGGCATAGGTGATGCCGCGATAGGAATTGGTGATCGGACTGTCGTGGATGATGGCCAGCTGGTTGCCGCGCCCGGCCTGCACATGACGGTCCACGGCGTTCCAGCAGGTGTTGACCTGCGCGTCCGGAAACCATTCGTAAAGTGGCGCGTCGTCGTCGAACAGCGCGCGGCTGGGCGGCGTGACCCAGTCGATCGCCTGGGCCGCATTCATCCAGAACGATTCGGGGTCGTTCTGCCAGCCCGAATAGATGTCCCTGTAGCTCATCCCAAAAGCCCTCCTTCCCGTTGCGTGGGTGGTAAGAGCCGACTCCGAGTCGTTCAAGGATGTTACCGGAAACAGGGGTGCAGTTTTATGCAAATTTCCTGCCGGTCACCTGAATGGCTTTGCAAACCTGCTCTGGCGGAACGCAATGGCGAAACGCGCCGCCCGGTTTGCAAAGCCCCTGGCAGGCAGTGCGGGCAGGGGGCCGCCCCCCGCCTGCAAGCCATCAGCCGTAATGCGCGACCGGCGTGCCCGCCAGCGCCGAGATGTTGAGCAGCCCGCGCGAGGTGATCGAGGGTGTCACGATATGCGCCTTGTTGCCCATCCCCATCAGGATCGGCCCGACCTCCAGCCCGCCCGCGCGTGTTTTCAGGATGTTGCGCACGGCGGACGCCGCGTCGGTTCCGGCAAAGACCAGCGCGTTCGCCGCCTCGTCCAGCCGCGAGTTGGGCAGCAGGCGCGCGCGCACCGTGGGGTCCAGCGCCGCATCGACGTGCATTTCGCCGTCATAGATGAAATCGACCTCGCGCGCGGCCAGGATCTCCATCGCCTCGCGCATCTTGCGCCCCGAGGGCGTGTCGAGGTTGCCGAACTGCGAATGGCTGCAGAGCGCGATCTTCGGCGTCAGGCCGAAGCGGCGGACATGGCGCGCGCAGCCGATGGCGGTTTCCGCGACCTCGGCCGGGGTGGGGTCGTGGTTGACCTGGGTGTCGGCGATGAACAGCGGTCCGTTGTCCTGGATCATCATGGAGAGCGCCCCCACCGGGCGCAGCCCGTCGCGCGCCAGGATCTCGCGCACATATTTCAGATGCCAGGAATACTGTCCGAAAGCGCCGCAGATCAGGCTGTCGGCCTCGCCCCGGTGGACCATGACGGCGCCGATGGCGGTGGTGTTGGTGCGCATGATCGCGCGGGCGATGTCGGGCGTGACCCCGCGCCGCGCCATCAGCCCGTGATAGGTTTCCCAATAGTCGCGATAGCGGGGATCGCTTTCGGGGTTGACGATCTCGACGTCGCGGCCGGGGCGCAGCGGCAGGCCCGCGCGTTCGGCGCGGGTCGCGATGACATCGGGGCGGCCGATCAGGACCGGCAGGTCGGTCATCTCCTCCAGCATGGCGTTGGCGGTGCGCAGCACCCGCTCGTCCTCGCCCTCGGCAAAGACGATGCGGCGGGTGGCGGTCGCCGCCGCCTCGAACACCGGGCGCATGATGAGGGCGGACCGGAAGACCGATCCGTCGAGGTTGCGCTTGTAGGCGTTGATGTCTGCCAGGGGGCGCGTGGCCACGCCGGTTTCCATTGCCGCGCGCGCGACGGCGGTGGCCACGACCCCCATCAGCCGTGGATCGAAGGGCTTCGGGATCAGATAGTCGGGGCCGAAGCTCAGCCGTTCGCCGCTATAGGCCGCGGCGGCCTCGGCGCTGGTGGTGGCGCGGGCCAGCGCGGCGATCGCCTCGATGCAGGCGATCTGCATCTCGTCGTTGATTTCGGTGGCGCCCACATCCAGCGCGCCGCGGAAGATGAAGGGAAAGCACAGGACGTTGTTGACCTGGTTCGGATAATCGCTGCGCCCGGTGGCGATGATCGCCTCGGGCGCGGCCTCGCGCACCTGTTCGGGCATGATCTCGGGCACCGGATTGGCGAGTGCGAAGATGATGGGGCGGGGCGCCATGCCCCGGACCATGTCGGGCGTCAGCACGCCGGGGCCGGACAGGCCCAGGAACAGGTCGGCGCCGTCGATCACCTGATCCAGCATGCGCAGGTCGCTGTCCTGCGCATAGGCGGCCTTCTGCGGGGTCATGTCCGCCTCGCGGCCCTGATGGACCAGACCGTGGATGTCGCACAGCCAGACGTTTTCCCGCCGGACGCCCAGCTTCAGCAGCATGTTCAGGCAGGCGATGCCGGCGGCGCCCCCGCCGGTGGACACGACCTTGATGTCCTCGAACCGCTTGCCCGCGACCTGCAGCGCGTTCGTGGCCGCCGCGCCCACGACGATGGCGGTGCCGTGCTGGTCGTCATGGAAGACCGGGATCTTCATCGACTCGCGGCACAGCCGCTCGACCTCGAAACACTCGGGCGCCTTGATGTCTTCCAGGTTGATCGCGCCGAAGCTGGGCTCCAGCGAGCGCACGATCGCGGCCAGCTTGACCGGGTCCGTCTCGTCGATCTCCAGGTCGAAGCAGTCGATATTGGCGAATTTCTTGAACAGGACCGCCTTGCCCTCCATCACGGGCTTGGACGCGCAGGGGCCGATGTTGCCCAGTCCCAGCACGGCGGTGCCATTGGTCACCACCGCCACCAGATTGGCGCGGGCGGTATAGCGGGCGGCATTGGCGGGGTCGGCCTTGATTTCCAGGCAGGCCTCGGCCACGCCCGGCGAATAGGCCCGGCTGAGGTCGCGGCCGTTCGCAAGCGGCTTGGTCGCGCGGATTTCCAGCTTACCGGGGCGGGGAAACTCGTGATAGTCCAGCGCCGCCTGCCGCACATTGTCCTGCCGCCGCTCGTCCATTGCCATCCTCCTGTGGTCGCAGCCTCTGCGTAGCTGCCGTGCCCCTGCGTCACAAGCGCCGCGGGGCGCATTCCCGCAGGGTGGAATCCGGCCCGCCTGCTCCTCTGCATGGCAATCTTGCACGCCCGCCTGCACAAGGGAATGATGCGCCATCAGACGAGGTGTGCCATGTCCCTGATCGATGCCGCCCGCGAGGTGCGCGAATTCGCCTATGCGCCCTATTCCGGCTTCAAGGTCGGCGCCGCCGTGCGGGCGGCGTCCGGCACCGTTCACCGCGGCTGCAACGTGGAAAACGTGGCCTATCCCGAAGGCACCTGCGCCGAGGCCGGGGCCATCGCCGCCATGATCGCGGCCGGAGAGACGGAAATCGTCGAGGTCTGCGTCATCGCCGACAGCCCCCAGCCGGTCCCGCCCTGCGGCGGTTGCCGCCAGAAGCTGGCCGAATTCGCCCGCGGCGATGTGCCCGTCCTGCTGGCCACGACCGCGGGCGCGACGCTGGCCACCACCGTCGCCGAGCTGCTGCCCGGCCGCTTCGAGGCCGCGCATATGCCGGAGGGGCGGTGAGCCGGGGCCCCGATCCCCGCCCCGCGATCGAGGCGGTCAAGGCCGGACGCGGCCTGGATGATGCGGCGGCCCGGCTGATCGCGCGCGGTCTGGCGGACGGGTCGGTCAGTGACGCGCAGGCGGCTGGATTCGCGATGGCGGTGCTGCTGCGGGGTATCGGCGCCCCTGGCCGGGCGGCGCTGACGCGGGCCATGCGCGATTCGGGGTCCGTGCTGGCCTGGAATCTGCCGGGACCGGTCGTGGACAAGCATTCGACCGGGGGGGTGGGGGATGCGACATCGTTCATCGTGGCCCCGCTGGTCGCGGCCTGCGGCGGATATGTGCCGATGATCTCGGGCCGCGGACTGGGGCACACGGGCGGCACGCTCGACAAGCTGGAATCGGTGCCCGGCCTGCGCGTCGATCTGGACGAGGACGCCCTGCGCCGGGTCGTGGCCGATGCGGGTTGCGCCATCGTCGCGGCCGGGTCCGATCTGGCCCCGGCCGACCGGCGGCTTTACGCCATCCGGGACGAGGCCGCGGCGGTGGACGGCATCGACCTGATCGCCGCCTCGGTCCTGTCCAAGAAGCT
>ENA-UOUJ01000945-UOUJ01000945.1-activated-sludge-metagenome-genome-assembly--contig:-NODE-945-length-16671-cov-3.939215_pt1 | contig 16671 bp, 12 predicted proteins | sample MGYA00249839_ERZ747224 | MGnify/ENA primary metagenome ERZ747224 (study PRJEB28782, sample SAMN03220277) | activated sludge metagenome | biome: wastewater; feature: sewage sludge; material...
ACGCAGGAGAACGCGTGGCTGGTTCTGGCGGCGAGGGCGCTTGCAAAAGAATCAATGTCGCTCGATGTCAACGGCGCGCCTGTGAAAGCCGCGCTTTATCGTAGCCACAAGGCAGCCGAGCTGGCCGACAAGCCGATCAAGATCACCAACACCGGCGCAGCCCCGGTGCAGGCGGTGATTTCCGTGGCCGGCGCGCCGCTTACCCCCGAACCGGCGACATCGAACGGCTTCGTAATCGAGCGCGGCTACTTCAACCTCGACGGAACGCCGGCGGATCCGACCCAGGCCAGGCAGAACGATCGCTTCGCCGTGGTTCTCAGGATCACCGAAACCAAGCCGACATACGGTCATATCCTCGTGGCCGACTATCTTCCGGCAGGATTCGAGATCGACAATCCTCATCTGGTGTCCTCCGGCGACAGCGGGGCGCTCGACTGGATCGAGGACGGCAAGGAGCCGGCCAGCACCGAATTCCGCGACGACCGGTTCACCGCCGCCGTCGATCGCGCGGCCAGTGACAAGGCGGTGTTCACCGTGGCCTATGTCGTGCGCGCCGTATCGCCGGGCAAATATGTTCTGCCGCAAGCGTATGTGGAAGACATGTACAATCCATCGCGCTACGGCCGCACCGGCACCGGCCGCGTCGAGGTGCGTTCGGCGAAATGACCGCGCCCGACACCCCTGCAACGACCGGGCAGCCGCGTCGCTGGCGGCGCGTGGCGGTTGTCGCGGTCGTCACCACCGGCGCGGTCGCGGGCTGGATCGTCTCGCTGGGACCTCCGCCGCTGGCGAAGGCGCGCGAGGTCTCGACCATCGTGCTCGACCGCAACGGCAAGTTGCTGCGCGCGTTCGCCATGGCGGACGGCCGATGGCGATTGCCGGTCGATGCCACCACCGATGTCGATCCCGGATATCTCAATCTGCTGCTGGGTTATGAAGATCAGCGGTTCTATTCGCACGCCGGCGTCGACCCGCTCGCACTCGGCCGCGCGGCGTGGCAACTTCTGACCCGCGGTCACATCGTCTCCGGCGGCTCGACCATCACCATGCAGCTTGCCAGGCTGATCGAGCCGCGCCGGCGCCGCTCGATCTACGCCAAGCTGCGTCAGATGGTTCGCGCGCTCCAACTCGAACGTGAGCTTACAAAAGGTGAGATCCTCAACCTGTACCTGACGCTCGCGCCGTTCGGCGGCAATCTCGAAGGTATTCGCGCGGCGTCCCTTGCCTATTTCGGCAAGGAGCCGAAGCGGCTATCGCTGGCGGAGTCGGCCCTGCTGGTGGCCTTGCCGCAATCGCCGGAAAGGCGGCGCCTCGACAGACATCCAGCGGCGGCGCACGCCGCCCGCGACCGCGTGCTCATGCGCATGGTTGAGGATTCGCGCATCGGCGCGGAAGACGCCCGGCGAGCGATGGCGGTGCCGGTCGTGCGGACGCGCCGGCCGTTCCCAATGCTGGCGCCGCATTCGGCGGATCAGGCTCTCGCCACCAACAAGAACTCGAACCTGATCCGGCTGACGCTGGAAGCCCGATTGCAACGCCAGTTCGAAACACTGGCGCACGATCGCGCGGCCGCGCTCGGCCCGGACATTTCGGTCGGCATCCTCGCGGTGGACAACGCCACCGGCGATGTGGTGGCCCATGTCGGCTCCGCGGACTATTTCGGCGAGCGGCTGGCCGGGCAGGTGGACATGACGCGGGCGGTGCGCTCGCCGGGATCGACCCTGAAGCCGTTCATCTACGGATTGGCCTTCGAAGACGGGCTTGTTCATCCGGATAGCCTGATCGACGATCGCCCGGTCCGGTTCGGCAGCTACGCGCCGGAAAACTTCGATATGACGTTTCAGGGCACCGTCCCGGTGCGTCGGGCCCTGCAATTATCGCTCAACGTTCCGGCGATCGAACTGCTGGATCGCGTCGGCGCCAGCCGTCTGTCGTCGAGGCTGAAGCAGGCGGGCGCCAGCCTAGTGCTCCCCAGGGACGAAACTCCGGGGCTGGCGATGGGACTGGGCGGCGTCGGCGTGACGCTCCATGACCTGGTGCAGATCTATTCCGGTATTCCCCGACTGGGCGGCGTGATGCCCTTACGCGAGATCGAGCCCGACGATTCAAGCGTTCGAGAGCCTCTGCGGCTGATGGACGCCGTCGCCGCCTGGCAGGTCGGAAATGTGCTTTTGGGAACGCCCCCGCCGGAAAACGCGGTCCGGAACCGGATCGCGTTCAAGACCGGCACGAGTTACGGCTATCGGGATGCGTGGTCCGTGGGCTTCGACGGCCGCATGACGATCGGCGTCTGGGTCGGACGACCTGACGGCGCGCCGGTTCCTGGCCTTATCGGACGTGTCGCGGCCGCGCCCATTCTGTTCGATGCCTTCGCTCGCACCGGCAGGCTGCCCGCGCCGCTCCCGAAGGCTCCGCGCGGAACGCTGATCGCCGCCAATGCAAAACTTCCGCTTCCCTTGCAAAGGTTTCGTTCCGCCGGTGAACTTATCCGGACCGCCGATCATAAGCGCAGGCTCCATATCCAGTTTCCGCTGAACGGCTCGCGGATCGATGCCGGAGCAGGTCAGGGAACGCTCTCTCCGCTGCCGGTGAAAGTGACGGGCGGGAGTCCGCCCATGACGATGCTGGTCAACGGGAAAGCGGTGGGAGCGATCGACGGCCGTCGCCAGCGGATGATCGACCCTCCCGGGCCGGGATTCGTCCGGCTGACCGTGATGGACGCGGCTGGCACCACGGACACAGTTACCGTCAGAATTCAATAGTGGCCGGCTCAGCGGTTGTCCCTGCCGCGGGTTCAGCGTATGCGGAATCCCATGGCCGAAACCTTTCCCCGTCCCCGATTTGGACAACCGCGCGAGCCGAAGACTCCGTTGGGCACGGGACGGGGTCTGGCGAACGTGATCGACGTCGTGGCCAGCAGCCATACCAGATCGGTTTTGTTTCTGACGGTCATCGGCCTGCTGTTCTTTCTGCCTGGTTTCTTCAACATCCCGCCGATCGACCGCGACGAGGCCCGTTTCGCGCAGGCGACCAAGCAGATGGTCGAGACCGGCGACTTCGTCGACATCCGCTTTCAGGGCGAGGTGCGTTACAAGAAACCGGTCGGCATTTACTGGCTGCAGGCCGCGGCCGTCGAGACGGCCTCAGCTCTCGGCCTGCCGCGCGCGCAGATCCGCATCTGGCTCTATCGCGTGCCTTCCCTGATCGGCGCGATCGGCGCGGTGCTTCTGACTTATTGGGCGGCGCTCGCTTTCGTAACGCGGCGCGGCGCTGTTCTGGCCGGACTGATCATGTGCGGGTCGGTCCTGCTCGGCGTGGAAGCGCGGCTCGCGAAGACTAACGCGATGCTGTTGCTGACCATCGTGGGGGCGATGGGTGCGCTTGCGCGAATCTATCTGTCGTCCCGGCGAGGCGAGAACCCCGAGCATCCTTCCTGGACGCATCCGGCGATCTTCTGGACGGCGATCGCCGGAGGAATCCTGCTGAAAGGCCCGTTGATCCTGATGTTCGTGGGATTGACGATCGGGGCCGTCGCCATTCTGGATCGCTCCGCGTCGTGGCTTTGGCGGCTGCGGTCGGTCTGGGGACTGATGTGGGTGCTTGTCCTCATCATGCCGTGGTTTGTCGCAATCTTCCTCCGCGCCGGCGACACGTTTTTCACGGACTCGATCGGCGGCGACATGCTGAGCAAGCTTGCGGCTCAGGAATCACATGGAGCGCCGCCCGGCACCTATTTCCTGCTGTTCTGGATTACGTTCTGGCCTGGCGCGGCGCTCGCGGGGCTGGCGGCGCCCGCGGTCTGGCGCGCGCGGCGGGAGCCGGAGGTGCGGTTTCTGCTCGCGTGGCTGATTCCGTCATGGATCGTGTTCGAACTCGTGTTGACGAAGCTGCCGCATTATGTACTGCCGCTCTATCCCGCGATCGCGATCCTGTCGGTCTGGGCGCTGGAGCGCCGCGTCCTGTCGCGATCATGGCTCACCAAGGGGACGGCATGGTGGTTCGCCATTCCCGCGATAACCTTGGTGCTCGCGATCGTCGCGACCATTACCTTGACGCGCCAGCCGGTTTTCCTGGCCTGGCCGTTCGCCGCGGCGGCCTTGATTTCCGGGCTGTTCGCCTGGTGGCTCTACGACGACTATAACGCGGAGCGTTCCCTGCTGAATGCCGTTCTGGCGGCGCTGTTCCTGAGCGCTTCCGTCTACGGCATCATCGTCGCGGCGCTGACGCCATTGTTTCCGAGCCCGGAAGTCGCGCGCGCGCTGCGAAATGTCGAGTGCGTCGGACCGAAGGCAGCGGCGGCGGGCTACCATGAACCAAGTCTGGTCTTCATGACGGGGACATCGACGCTGCTGACCGACGGCTCCGGGGCCGCCGATTTCCTCCGCCATGGAAGCTGCCGGTTCGCGCTCGTCGAATCACGTTCCGAACGGGCGTTCGCGCAGCGCGCCGAGGCGATCGGATTGCGCTACAACGTAGCAACGCGCATCGACGGCTTTAACTTCTCGCAGGGCAAGACGATTTCGATCGCCATCTTCCGCTCCGAGGGAACGCGTTAATGTCCACCAGAACGACGGCGCCCGCGGTTTCCATTGTCGTGCCTGTCCGAAACGAGGCGAACAACATCGCGCCCCTGATCGAGGAGATCGCGGCGGCGCTCGACGGCCGATGGGATTACGAGATCGTCTATGTCGACGACGGCTCCACCGACGCGACCGCTGAGCGGTTGGCGGCGATCATGGCCGAGCGCGGAACCGTGCGCCAGATTCGCCATGAAAAGTCATCGGGCCAGTCGACGGCGGTTCGGACCGGGGTGCGGGCTGCACGTGGTCAGATCGTTGCGACGCTGGATGGCGACGGCCAGAACAATCCGCAATTTCTGCCCGAACTTATCATGGCGATCGAGAAGGGCGAGGGGCGCATTGGTCTCGCCGCGGGCCAGCGCGTCGGCCGCAAGGATACCGGGTTCAAGAAATTCCAGTCGCGAGTAGCCAATAAGGTGCGAAGCTGGGTGCTGAGCGATGGAACGCGCGACACCGGTTGCGGGCTGAAAGCCTTTCGGCGGGAGGTGTTTCTGTCCTTGCCTTATTTCGACGGCCTGCACCGGTTTCTCCCTGCACTGGTGCGGCGGGAGGGTTATGACATCGCCTATGTCGATGTGACGGACCGGCCGCGACGTTCAGGCGTGTCGAATTACGGATTCTTTGATCGCCTGTGGATCGGAATCATTGATCTCGCCGGCGTGTGGTGGCTGATCCGCCGCAAGAAATCGACGCCAGTTGCAACCGAGGTAACGCGTCATGGCTGACATCGCCGGGATGCTGACGAACTATTTCTACGACGTGTTCGTGGCTAATTTCGACGGCTGGGTAGTTCTCGGTTTTGTTGCGCAGGGTTTCTTCACCATGCGGTTCGTCGTGCAATGGATTGCATCCGAACGCGCGCGAAAGAGCGTAATCCCCGTGGCGTTCTGGTTCTTCTCGATCGGAGGCGGAGTTCTTCTTTTGGTTTACGCTCTTTACCGGCGAGACCCGGTGTTCATCGCCGGCCAGGCGCTCGGCCTCATCGTCTATTTCCGCAACCTGTATTTCATCATTCTCAATGGACGCCAATCATCGGCGTAAGAAGCAGAGAGTAGTCAGTTTCTTCTTTTGGCGGTCTGAAGCAGACCATGAAACGCATAGAGCATTATCGCTTCTGATTGAATCAGAAGCGAGGTTCTATGATGTTGATTTGACGCGTTTTCTTCACGCGAACCGGATTCCACTTCGCTCGAAAACGCTATAGGCCTCGTTCAATGCCCCGCGTTGAAAGCCTCGAAACCCCGCTCGAAATCGGCCTTGAGATCGTCCACGTTCTCAAGCCCGATCTGTAGCCGCAGCGTGGGTCCGCCCGGCGCCCACTTTGTCGCGGTCCGATACGACGCGCAATCGAAGGGAATGATGAGGCTCTCAAAGCCGCCCCACGAGTAACCCATGCCGAACAGCTTCAGCGTATCGAGCAGCGCGCTGACCGCTTGCTGCGGCGCGGGCTTGAGGACGATGCTGAACAATCCCGGTGCGCCGGTGAAGTCCCGTTTCCAGATCGCATGACCGGGATCGTCCGGCCATGCGGGGTACAGAATCCTCGTCACTTCCGGCCGCCGCGCAAGCCACTGCGCCATGTTCATGGCGGCCTGCTGATGATGATGGAGCCTCACCGCAAGGGTGCGTAATCCTCGCAGGGTCAGAAACACGTCGTCGGGCCCGACGCACAGGCCGATCAGGCGGATGGTTTCGGCGATCGCCGGCCAGGCTTCGGCGTTGGCGGCAATGGTTCCGAACATGACGTCGGAGTGCCCACCGATGTACTTGGTCGCCGCCTGGATGCTGATATCCACGCCTTGCTCGAGCGCGCGGCGGAAGAGGGGGGTTGCCCACGTATTGTCGTCGATCACAATCGCTTCGCGCGCGTGCGCGGCGGCCGCGATCGCGGGGACGTCCGGCATTTCCAGGGACTGGGAGCCTGGCGCCTCGACCATCACCGCGCGGGTTTCCGGCCGGAACAGCGCGGCGATCCCCGAACCGATCAACGGATCGAAATAAGTGGTTTCGATTCCGTAGCGCGCCAGAAACCCATCGCAGAACTGTCGCGTCGGGCGATAAACGTTATCGCAGACGAGAAGATGATCGCCGGCCTTCAGCACGGACAACAGCGCCGTGGAAAGCGCGGAGACACCCGACGGAACCAGGCCCACACCCGCGCAATGCGGGCCTTCCAACGCCATCAGCGCATCCTGCAGCGCGCGGGTCGAAGGCGTGCCGTGCCGTCCGTACTGGAATTCTCCGCGGTGGGCGTAAAGGTCGCCGGCAGTCGGATAGAGCACGGTCGAACCGCGGACGATGGGAGGATTGACGAACCCTTTCTGGGACGCGGTGTCTCGACCCGAAACGACCAGTCTGGTTTCCGCCCGAAGCGAATCCGTGGATCCGTCGCTCTTCGACAAGGTCATATCTTCTACGTTGCTAAACGAGGCATTTTGCCGCTGACACCTGTCTCGAAATTTGCCTGATGTCAGTTCCAGAGTAGACGGGTAGTAACAGGAAAGAAAAGACCTTCGTCAACCCCCGTGTATCGCAGAGCCGAATGTCAAACTTGAAACTCCGCCCGCAATCCATGTCGCTCGCTGATCCCCACTTCACACAGATCCCACTTCACGCGCAGGCATTGCTGAAACGGATGCGAATGCTGGAGTTCGCCGGTGGTTCAGCGATGGAGTTCGACTTATCGCCGGCCGCGGGTAGAAAGCCCCTGTGAAGCTTCATCTGTTCTCAACCCCGGTTGATCGACAACGTCCACTTGATCGACAAAGTCCGTCTTTGGCCTGATTCTGGTGGGAGAAACGAATCGACCGGCCGCACCGAGACTGAACGGCGCGAACTGGATCCATTGACGTTCTTGAAAGGCATTGCCATGAAATGCGTATTTACTGCGATTTTTGCTATCGTTGCCGGTATTTCATTACAATCGGCATCCGCGCAGGAGCAGGAATCCGCGAAGCCGAAGACCACGCTCGAAGCAGTCAAGGCGAGAGGCGCGCTGTCGTGCGGCGTCACGCAGGGGTTGCCGGGGTTCTCCGCCCCTGACGACAAGGGAAACTGGACCGGCCTTGACGTGGACATCTGCCGCGCCATCGCGGCAGTGGTGTTCAATGATCCCGACAAGGTCAAGTTTGTTCCGCTGTCCGCGAAAGACCGGTTTATCGCCCTGCAATCCGGCGAAATCGATGTGCTGTCGCGCGATACGACATGGACGCTCTCGCGCGACACCTCGCTCGGAGCAAATTTCACCGGCGTGACATACTACGACGGACAAGGCTTCCTGATCAGGAAGTCCCTCAAGGTGAACTCGGCGCTGGAATTGAACAGCGCCTCCGTCTGCGTCCAGACCGGCACCACGAACGAGCAGAATCTCGCCGACTATTTCAAAAGCAACAAGATGAAGTACGAGGTCATTGCGTTCAGCACCGCCGATGAGACCATAAAGGCTTACGAATCCGGCCGGTGCGATGTGTTCACGTCGGATATTTCACAGCTCTACGCCCAGCGGCTGAAGCTCCTCAATCCCGCCGATCATGCGGTTCTGCCGGAGGTCATCTCGAAAGAACCGCACGCGACGATGGTGCGACACGGCGATGACCAGTGGTTCGATCTAGTGAAGTGGACGCTGTTTGCGATGATCAACGCCGAAGAACTCGGCATCACAAGGAAGAATGTTGACGAAATGGCCAAATCGGGGAATCCCGAACTCAAGCGCATATTCGGAACCGACGGCAATTTCGGCGAGCAGCTCGGCGTCTCCAAGGATTGGGTTTCGCGCATCATCAAGGCTGTCGGCAACTATGGCGAATCGTTCGATCGTAACGTCGGCGCCGGCTCGCCGCTCGGGATCGCGCGAGGACTCAACAAGCTCTGGAATCAGGGCGGCATCATGTACGCGCCGCCGATCCGCTAGCGACGCCAGGAATGGCCACCGGGTCCCGAAAACCGCCGCTGCAATTTTCTCTCAGGCTACGACGCGCGCTTGGCGGGCGTGCGGGCTGGGGCGGACTTGTGTTGCAGGTGCTGTTCGTCGCGATCCTTGCGTGGGTCGGCTATGAGATCGTGGCCAACGCCAAAGGAAACCTGGAAGCGCAGAATACCGCGTTCGGGCTTGGTTTCATGTCGAACACCGCGGGGTTTGAGGTCAGTCAGACCCTGATCCCGTATTCCCAGACCGACAGTTACACGCGTGTTTTCCTTGTCGGTCTCGTGAATACGCTGGCGGTGGCCGCGGTCGGCATTTTCTTCGCAACAGTGATCGGCTTCATGGTGGCGCTTGGCCGCTTGTCGCCGAACTGGCTGATATCCCGCATTGCCGGCGGCTATGTGGAGCTGGTTCGAAACCTGCCTTTATTGTTTCAGATTCTGTTCTGGTACCTTGCCGTGCTGAGGATGCTCCCGAATCCAAAGCAAAGCGTCTCGGTCCTTGATGGCATCTTTCTGAGCAATCGCGGCCTCGCGATTCCCAAGCCGATCGGGCAGGAGGGGTCGACCGCGTTTGCCGTCGCGATAGCGGTTGCGATCATCGGCTGCATGGTGCTGCGGAGCCTTTCCCGTCGCAGCTTGTTTCGGACCGGACGAGCGCTGGTCGTCTGGCCCTACGCTCTTGGTCTGCTGATTGCTCTTCCGGCCGCATCGATTGTCGTTTTCGGTATTCCCTTCACATTCGAAACGCCGGTCCTCGAGGGCTTCAACTTTTCTGGCGGCGCGCGTCTGATCCCCGAGTTTGTCGCACTGGCGATCGCGCTCTCGACATATACGGCCGCCTTCATCGCGGAGGTCGTGCGCGCCGGAATTCTCTCAGTGCACAAGGGACAGATGGAAGCAGGCGCCGCGCTCGGGCTTTCGCGAGGATCGACGCTGCGATTGATCGTGGTCCCGCAGGCCATGAGGGTCATCCTGCCGCCGCTGACCAATCAGTACCTCAACCTCACCAAGAATTCCTCGTTGGCCGTCGCCATCGGGTATCCCGAGCTGTTCTCCGTGTTTGCCGGGACGACGCTCAGCCAGACCGGACAAGCCATCGAGATCCTCGCAATCACCATGGGCGTGTATCTGCTGATCTCGCTGGTGACCAGCGGGATCATGAGCATCTACTCCCGGCGCGTTGCGAGGAGCGTGGGTGCATGACAGCCCGACCCGCGACATCGTTCGTACGCAACGAGCTTGTTCCGGAACGACGAGCCCCCGTCAGGACGACAAGCCTGCTCCGCTTCGTACAGACCCGCCTGTTCAACTCCCCGAGCAACGCGCTGCTGACTTTCGTCGGCGCCGCGCTGATATGGTTGTTCGTTGTTCCTGCCGTTCGCTTTCTCTTCATCGATGCGGTGTGGGAAGGCGAGGACCGAACCTCGTGTCTGGCCGCCGATGGGGGGCGATCCATCGGAGCGTGCTGGCCGTTCGTCCAGGCGAAGATCACACAGTTCATCTACGGCTTTTACCCGGAGCCTGAACGATGGCGGGTCAATCTGACGTTCCTGCTGGCGGCCGTCCTGCTGCTGCCGCTTCTCGTTCCACGGTTGCCTGCCAAGCGTCTCAATGCCGGCCTGTTCTTTATCGCATTTCCAGTCACGGCATTTTTCCTGCTGCATGGCGGAGGCATCACCGGATTCGGCGTGAGCTGGAGCGCCGGGTTTCTGTCGAGCCTCGCGGAGAGCGTCGGCAATGCCGGACGGCAACTCGCCGCGTCAGGGGAGGCGGGCGCGTTCGGCGCGATCTTGCGGCCGGCGGGAAGCGCCGTCGCATCGACCGGAGACGGGCTGAACCTGCTGGCGTCGCCGCTGACTTCGCTCCGGGATCGGCTCCAGGATTCCGGTCAGCCGGTCTGGTACGATTTTGGCGTCACGGCTGCGTTCGTTTCGCTGCTGCTGTTTTTGTTCAGCGGCGGATTTCGCGCAGGCTGGGGCGCTTTGCTCACGAGCCTGGGCGCGTTCGCCGGCATGGGCGTGGTTATCGCGGTCATGCATCTCGATCGCGGCGGACTTCCGGTTGTCGACACCCGTCTGTGGGGCGGACTGCTGGTCACGCTGCTGGTGTCGGTGACCGGCATCGTGTCGTCGATACCGATCGGAATCGCGCTGGCGCTGGGACGGCGTTCCACCCTTCCGCTGATCCGGATTTTCTCGATCGCCTTCATCGAATTCTGGCGCGGCGTTCCCCTGATCACCGTGCTGTTTTTCGCGACCTACATGCTGCCGCTCTTCCTTCCCGGAAACTTTACCGTCGATGGGCTGGTGCGAGTCCTGATCGGTATCGCGCTGTTCGCGGGGGCGTATAATGCCGAGGTCATTCGCGGCGGTCTCGCGGCGGTTCCGGGCGGGCAGGCGGAAGCCGCTCATGCGCTTGGACTGTCCTACTGGAAGACCACCGGGCTGATCGTGATGCCGCAGGCTGTGCGGCATGTCATTCCCGGACTGGTCAACAGCTTTATCGCGTTGTTCAAGGATACCTCGCTGGTCTCCATCGTCGCATTGTTCGATCTGCTGGGAATCTTGCGGGCTTCGTTCGCAGATCCCACATGGGCGACGCCCACCACGCTGTTCACCGGGTTCGCATTCACTGGACTCATCTACTTCGCATTCTGCTTCAGCATGTCGCGATACTCTTTATTCGTGGAGCATCGCCTGAACGCGCATCGGCGAACCTGAACCCTGGAAACCAATGACAGATAAAAACGCCATCGTTTCCATCATCGCTCTCAACAAGTGGTTCGGCAATTTTCACGTGCTGCGGGACATCGATCTCGACGTCGGCCGTGGCGAACGCATCGTCATTTGCGGGCCGTCGGGCTCGGGAAAGTCAACGCTGATCCGCTGCATCAACGCGCTCGAGGAATTTCAGGAAGGCCGCATCGCCGTCGATGGAATTGAACTGGGCCCCAACTTGCGGCGCGTCGACGACGTGCGGCGCGAAGTCGGGATGGTCTTTCAGAACTTCAATCTGTTTCCGCACCTCACGGTGCTCGAAAACTGCACGCTCGCTCCCATCTGGGTCCGCAATACGCCGAAGAAAGAGGCCGAGGCGGCGGCGATGAAGTTTCTGGAGCGCGTCAAGATACCTGATCAGGCGAATAAATATCCCGGTCAGATGTCCGGAGGTCAGCAGCAGCGCGTGGCGATCGCGCGCGCGCTCACGATGAATCCCAAGGTCATGTTGTTCGACGAGCCGACGTCGGCGCTCGATCCCGAGATGGTCAAGGAGGTTCTCGACACGATGGTGGATCTGGCGGAAGAAGGCATGACCATGCTTGTGGTCACGCACGAAATGGGATTCGCCAGGGAAGTCGCCAACCGCGTCGTGTTCATGGATGAGGGACAGATCATCGAGTCCGGCACCCCGGCCAGTTTCTTCGCCAATCCGCGACACCCGCGCAGTCAGCTCTTTCTCAGCCAGATACTGCGGTGAGACTGAGGGCGTTAACCCGGAGCGAGCGGAATCTTCACCGTGCTCCGCCTCTCCAGCCATTGCGGCACGGGAAGGTTCTTGGAGCGCATGAAATCCGGGTTGAAAAGCTTCGACTGGTAGCGGTTGCCTGAGTCGCACAGGATGGTCACGACGGTATGGCCGGGACCCAGCTGGCGCGCGAGACGAATCGCGCCGGCGACGTTGACGCCGGTCGAACCGCCAAGGCAAAGCCCCTCGTGTTCGAGCAGGTCATAGATCACGGGCACGGCCTCCTCGTCCGGGACGAGATAGGCTTCGTCAACCCTGGCGTCGGCGATCACGGGCGTCACGCGTCCGAGCCCGATCCCCTCGGTGATCGAGCTTCCCGCTGTCGGCTTGGCCACGCCGTTCTTGAACAGCTCATACATCGCCGCTCCGCGGGGGTCCGCGACGCCGATGACGATATCCTTCTTTTTCTCCCGCAGGAAAGCGCTCACTCCGGCGAGCGTGCCGCCGGTGCCGACCGAACAGATGAAGCCGTCGACCTTTCCGTTCGTCTGCTCCCAGATTTCCGGACCCGTGGAAACGTAATGGGCCTTCGGATTGTCGAGGTTATTCCATTGGTCGGCGAACAGGACGCCTTCGGGTTCGGATTTGCGCAATTCGTCAGCGAGACGCCTTGCGATGTGCTGGTAGTTGTTCGGGTTGCTGTAGGGGAGCGCCGGAACCTCGACCAGTTCGGCTCCGCATAGCCGCAGCATGTCTTTCTTTTCACGGCTTTGTGTTTCCGGAATGACGATCATCGTGCGATAGCCTCGGGCGCTGGCGACGATGGCAAGACCGATGCCGGTATTGCCGGCCGTGCCTTCGACGACGAGGCCGCCGGGCTTGAGATCGCCGCGCTTTTCGGCTTCCAGGATCATCTGCTTACCGGCGCGATCCTTGACGGACTGGCCCGGATTCATGAACTCGGCCTTGCCGAGAATGGTGCATCCCGTTGCTTCGGAGGCGCGCTTCAACTTGATAAGAGGTGTATTGCCGATCGCTTCTACGACGTCGTTATCGATTCTCATGAGATGCAAAATTCTCATCGGGCTGTTGGAGGATTGCAGATAACCCTATAGCGTTTTCGAGCGAAGTGGATACCCGTTCGCGTGAAGAAAACGCGTCAAAACATAAAGATAGAGTCTGTCGCTTCCACGAAGCGATAACAGACTCTAGTTGAGGGGCAAGGCGGGGGCAAGGCAGGTACAAGGGCGCGCAGAATCATACTCGGAATGCGGCGCCGGGGGCCGGCGAGTTTCTACGAACCGGCGGCGAACCCTCGCAGCGCTGCATGAAATCTTCGTAAGATTGGCGGCCGCGCCTCGGTCCAGGTTTCAGGAAACGCAGTAAAATCAGGTCTTTTCTGATAGAATCAGAACTCCGGCTCCAGTGGAGCGCGTCTCATGTTCTTGCTTCCGCAGGACTGTCCGTCGCCTGTTCGGACAGCTAGAATAGGGCGGTTCTTTAGAGAAAGCATTACTTCCGGTGGCCGGGTCGCTATATTTCAGAAAAGATTGGTACTGCGGTGCTTCAGGCTCACGTCAATACCTTTCGCCGCCTCTGTCCTTCCTTTGGGGGCCGGTGTGAGTGCTTCCGCCGCCAGGGCTTTGAGCCATCCCCGGAGATACGCGACGTGGATTCGGCGTTCCGCCATGCTCCTGCCGCTATGGGCGGCGGTCGCGGCGTCGGCCGGCTGCATTCTGACACGGGATATTCCGGATCCGGCGCTGGATATTCCAGTAGGGTACAAGGCCGCGAGCGCGACCGCGGCGGCGGACGCCCTGCCGGCGCTCGACTGGTGGCGCGGCTTTCGCTCGTCCGAACTCACGTCCCTGATGGAAGAGGCCCAGACCGTCAACCTCGATATCGCGGCGGCGGCCGCGAGGATCGTGCAGGCCGACCGGCAGGCGCGGATCATCGGCGCGGCGCTGTTGCCGAGCGTCAGCATCGGCGGGCAGGAATCCTATTTCCGCACGTCGGGTTCGAGCCAAAGCGGCCTGACCAATCGTGGCCGGGAAGTCGTGAACTATTCGGGCACGTTGAGCGGCGCCAGCTATGAGCTCGATTTCTGGGGCAAGAACCGCGACGCCACGCTGGCCGCGCTGGAAACGGCCAACGCCAGCCGCTTTGACCGCGACGTGGTCGCGCTGACGACGCTGGTCAGCGTCGCGAATGCCTATTTCCAGGTCCTCACGGCGCAGGACCGCATTCGCACCGCCGAACGCAACATCGCCAGCGCCCGACGTATTCTGGACGCGCTCAAACAGCGGCTGAGCGCCGGAACCGGATCCGACCTCGACGTTGCGCAGCAGGAGAGCGTGCTGGCAAATCTGCGCGCGAACGTTCCGCAACTCAGGCAGACGCTGGTACAGAACATCAACGCGCTCGCGACGCTGGTGGCTCGCCCGCCGGAAAGCGTGACCGTCAAGGGCGGTTCGCTCAACCACATCACCGCGCCACGGGTGACGCCCGGGCTGCCATCCGAATTGCTGACCCAGCGCCCGGACATCCGCAGTCAGGAGTTGCAGCTCGCCTCGGCGACCGCAAATGTCGGTAGCGCGCGGGCACAGTTCTTTCCGAGCATTCAGTTGACCGCGCAGGGCGGCTACCAGAGCCCGGCGCTGGTCGCGCTGTTCGCCCCCAATGCCGCATTCTTCAACCTCGCCGGCTCGCTGACGCAGCCGATCTTCGATGGCCGCAGGATCCTCAGCAATTTCGAACTCACGAAGGCGAGGCAGGACGAACTGCTTCAGACTTACCGCAAGACGGTGGTCTCGGCGTTCGCCGATGTCGGCAACGCGCTGACCGCCGTGCGTCAGACCGCCGAGCGGCTGCGCCTCCAGCGTGAGGTCGTGGCCGCTTCGCGCAAAGCGTTCCAGCTCTCCGAGCAACAGCTACAGGCCGGCACCGCCGACATCATTATCGTGCTGAACACGCAATTGACGCTTTTTCAGGCGGAAGATGTCCTGTCGCAAGCACAGCTTGCACGGTTACAGGCGATCGTGAGTCTCTATCAGGCCCTGGGCGGCGGATGGGAGCCGCGGATCGAGAGGGCGGGCAATGCTCTTTAGACCGGGCCTTGACGAAACAGCGAAAGCAGCCAGCGAAAGGCTGTCCGGCACGAGAGCAGCAAGCGGCCGTCGGCGTCCCCTGTGGATCGCCATCACGCTTCTGATCGTCGGAGGGCTTGCCTATCTCGGCTGGACCGCGTTTTCTCAAAAGAAGCGCGATGCAAGCTGGGAACGTCCCGATCGCGCGGTTCCGGTGCTGGCGGCGACGGCGCGCATCCAGGACGTGCCGGTCTATCTCGACGGCGTCGGAGCCGTCCGCGCGCTGAGCACCGTTACGGTGCGTTCTCAGGTCAACGGCAAGCTGATCGCCGTCAACTTCACCGAAGGTCAGGACGTCAAGAAAGGCGACGTGCTGGGCGAAATCGAGCCCGTGATCTATCAGGCCCAGTACGATCAGGCGGTCGCGAAGAAGGCACAGGACGAAGCACAGCTCGCCAACATGCGCCTCGATCTGAAACGCTACGAGCAACTGGCCGCCTCCAGCGCCGGTTCGAAGCAGCAGGCGGATACCCAGAGGGCGGTCGTCGCGCAGCAGGAGGCGCTGGTCAAGGCCGATCAGGCCGCGATCGACAACGCGCAGGCGATGCTCGGTTTCACCAAGATCGTCGCGCCGATTTCCGGCCGGGTGGGCCTGCGCCAGGTCGATCGCGGCAACATCATCAACACCGCGGATGCCACCGGACTGGTCATCATTACGCAGCTTCAACCCATCTCGGTCCAGTTCAGCCTTCCGCAACAGCAGATCACGCGCGTGAATGCCGCGGCAGCCAAGGGCGAGATCGAAGTCGATGTATTCGGAAACGACGGCACCACGGTCATCGACACTGGCAAGCTGATCGGCATCGATAATCAGGTTGATCCGACGACCGGCACCCTAAGGCTGAGGGCCGCTTTTCAGAATGAGCATTTTCAGCTCTGGCCGGGCCAGTTCGTCAATGTGCGCATCAAGGTTGAAACGCTGTCGCAAGCGACGGTCATACCGACATCGGCGGTGCAGCGCGGCCCCCTCGGAACCTTCAGCTACGTGATCGGCGACGACGACATCGTGAAGGCCAAGCCGGTGACGGTGCGGCAGCAGGACGAAAAGGACGCCGTGATCGCCAAGGGCGTTGCTCCTGCCGATCGCGTGGTCACGACCGGATTCGCCAATCTCTCCGACGGCGCAAAGGTAACGGTCGGCCAGAATGATCAGGCGCCGACGGCCGATCTCGCGCCGCAGGCGCGGCGGGACAGGCGCGGCGCTCGCCGAGGCGGTGACGGCAATGGCAGCGAGCGTCGCGGACGGCGGAGCGAGAGAGGCCAGAATCAATCCGGCGGCGGGGCACAGGAAAACGGGCAGTCCGGCGGGGAATCGAAGCCTCGGCCATAACTCAGGGGATGCGGCACTGAGCATCGAACCCGCCGCAGCGCGCTGCCAGACGAGTTGATCAGAGATGGGTGTTTCGGAACCTTTTATCCGTCGTCCGATCGCGACCTCCTTGCTGGGGATCGCACTGATGATCGGGGGCGCACTCGGTTATTGGGCGCTGCCGGTCTCCGCGCTGCCGCAGGTCGATTTCCCGACCGTGCAGGTGAGGACCCAGCTACCGGGCGCC
>ENA-UOUJ01000946-UOUJ01000946.1-activated-sludge-metagenome-genome-assembly--contig:-NODE-946-length-16658-cov-4.612901_pt1 | contig 16658 bp, 10 predicted proteins | sample MGYA00249839_ERZ747224 | MGnify/ENA primary metagenome ERZ747224 (study PRJEB28782, sample SAMN03220277) | activated sludge metagenome | biome: wastewater; feature: sewage sludge; material...
CAATGATGCGCAGCGTCAGGCTACAAAAGAAGCAGGCGAAATCGCCGGTCTTAATGTTCGTCGAATCATTAATGAACCAACAGCCGCAGCGCTTGCTTATGGATTAGACAAGCAACATAAAGATTCCAAGATCGCAGTGTTTGACCTTGGTGGCGGTACGTTCGATCTTTCCATTCTTGAATTGGGTGACGGCGTATTTGAAGTGAAATCTACTAATGGTGATACGCACCTTGGCGGTGACGATTTCGACAAAGTAGTGATGGATTGGCTGGCTGAGGAGTTTAAAAAAGACGAGGCTGTAGATCTTCATAAAGACCCCATGGCCTGGCAGCGCCTGAAAGAAGCAGCAGAAAAAGCGAAAATCGAATTGTCTTCTTCACAGGAAACAGAAATTAACCTTCCTTACATCACTGCGGTTGACGGAGCGCCAAAGCACCTTGTTCGCAAACTGTCTCGTGCTAAGTTTGAGCAACTGGCAGACAAACTGATTGAGCGCACTCTGGAGCCTTGCCGCAAAGCTTTGAAAGATGCAGGCATGAATACTTCCGATATTGATGAAGTAATTCTTGTAGGTGGTTCTACCCGTATTCCGAAAGTGCAGGAAGTGGTAGAGAAATTCTTTGGCAGAAAGCCCCACCGTGGTGTAAACCCCGATGAAGTGGTAGCTGTAGGCGCTGCGATTCAAGGTGGTGTACTAACCGGCGATGTAAAAGATGTGCTGCTGCTTGATGTTACTCCTTTATCGCTTGGTATTGAAACTATGGGTGGTGTGATGACAAAATTGATTGAGTCGAACACAACCATTCCTACTAAGAAAAGCGAAGTGTTTTCAACTGCCAGCGACAATCAGCCAAGCGTGGAAATTAACGTGTTGCAAGGCGAGCGCCCAATGGCAAAAGACAATAAATCACTGGGTCGTTTTATTCTCGATGGAATTCCACCCGCCCCGCGTGGTGTGCCCCAGGTAGAAGTGATTTTTGACATTGATGCGAACGGTATTTTGCATGTTACAGCAAAAGATAAAGGAACCGGAAAGCAACAAAACATTCGTATCGAAGCAGGTTCGGGTCTGAGCAAGGAAGAAATCGAAAAGATGAAGAATGAGGCAAAAGCCAATGAAGAAACAGACAAATTGGTGCGCGAACGCGTAGAGAAATTGAACATGGCTGATGGTCTGATTTTCAATTCAGAAAAACAACTGAAAGAATACGGTGATAAAATTCCTGTTGACGAAAAATCTAAGATTGAAGCTGCTTTAGGCAAATTGAAAGATGCACATAAGGCGGAAGATTTGGATGGACTGGACAAGGCAATGGAAGAATTGAATGCGGCATGGCAAACAGCAAGTCAGCATATCTACAACGCACAGCAACAACCTGGCGCAGAGAATGCAACTCAAGAGCCAGCCGGTGGCAACGATGGGAATGTAGCCGATGCGGAATATGAAGAAGTGAAGTAGGTTGATCCCTTAATAAGTTAATAGGTTGATAAGGGCATGCTGAAAAGTGTGCTCTTTTTTTGTGTTTTTTCCATGTAGGAACAAGCAATACATTTACGGCTAAATGAAATCCGCAGTTCTGAAATTTGGACCAGTTATTTTACTGACTGCCGTTGTTATTCTTAGCAGGTTGCCCCAGCTTTTTAGTGAGCATTTAGTTCTTGATGGAGACGAAAGTATTGTGGGTTTAATGGCAAAACATCTGTCTGAAGGAAAAGAAATTTCCTACTTTTTTTGGGGACAGTCGTATGGATTTTCACTTGTTGAAACAGGCATCATTGCAATTGGTTTTAAGTTTTTTTCGGTTTCGGACTATACGGTCAAAATAGCGATGTTGGCGCTGTGGCTTATTGCTGTTTTGGTTTTTTATAAAACTTCACTCACCATTTTTAAGCAAGAAAAAAGCAAAGCTATTTTACTTACGCTCGTTCTTATTTTATTACCCGCATGGGGCGTATGGGCTATGAAAGCTCGCGGTGGTTATCTGACCGCTTTTTTATTGAGCAACATTGTGCTTTATCTTTTTTTTAAAAAACAAGATAATATGCGTTTCCGCGACTGGTTGTTGTGTGGCGCTTTTGGTGTCACCATCTTTTTCAGTCAGCCCTTTTTTTTAGCAGGCCTATTACCCTTCCTATTGTTTTTTGCCTATCGAAAGCCTATTTTCAAAAAGGTATTTCCCCTGGCTTTGGGTGTGGGTGGGGCGCTCGCAATTTTTCTCTTGTTAAGAATAAATACCGCGGACTATTGGAAACCGCATGTGTTGCAAATTCCGTTTAAGCACTATGGGTTTGCCGACTTTTTTCAAAACTTTTTTCATCATTGCACTGGTTACTATTACCTCAACGAGCAATACAAGCCACCTCTTATTACTACAATTACAGCCGCTTTTTTTATCCTCACTTTGTTGGGGTGCATGGGCGTTGCAGTTTACCGTCTTCAAAAGAAAATTCACACACATCCTTTGTTACTGCCGGCTTTAGCTTCCGTGGTTGTAACTGCCGGATACGCTTTCGTTATAGACATGAGCCAACTGCGTTATTTCCTTCCTTTTACGGGTTACAGCTTATTGTTTGTGGGAACTGTTTTTTACAAAATTCGACTCGCACAATTTTCAACTTTTATGGCTGCGTTGTTTTTGATTGTCTGCGGTATTTCTATCTATTCTTTTCGCGGCTACAAATTTGATAAGGAATCGCAGTCGGATGTTTACAATCTCATTGGTTATTTGCAAAGCAAAAACATCACCCATGTATTTTGCAAAGACAGTCAGTTGCAGTGGAAACTCATGTTCTATTCTCACGAAAAAGTTATAGCACGGTATGTTTATGCAACAGACAGAAAGCCAAAGTATGTGAAGGAAGTAAATGCTGCGTTGCAAAATAATCCGCAACGGGTAGCTGTAATTACATTTATGCAGAGTGATCAAATATCATTACCGCAAACCGAACAAAAGATCGGCAGATTTTTCATCTACACAAATATTACACGGTCGGAAATAGAGCGGCTTGGGTTTAAATTTTAGTAGCAATTATGAAGTTCACAGACATGATGAGTAATGAGGTTGAAATAGACTTTCCACCCAAAAGAATTGTTTCAATCGTTCCTTCTCAAACTGAATTGCTTTATGATCTGGGGTTGGATAGTGAGGTGGTTGGGATCACTAAATTTTGTGTTCATCCTGTGCAGTGGTTCAAAACAAAAAAGAGAGTGGGCGGCACAAAGCAACTTTATCTTGACGAAATACGGAGCTTGAAACCCGACCTGATAATTGCGAACAAAGAAGAGAATGAAAAGGTACAAATAGAATTGCTGACAAAAGAATTTCCCGTTTGGGTGAGTGATATAAAAACCGTGTCTGATGCTTTAAAAATGATAAGACAGGTAGGGTTGGTTACAAACAAAAAAGTAACAGCAGAAGTTTTAGCGGCGAGAATTGAAGATGCTTTTACGGCTTTGCAAAAAGCGTCTTTTCCCAAAAGAGTAGCATATTTTATTTGGTACAAACCCTGGATGTGCACAGGGAGAGATACTTTTATTAATAGCATGATAGAAGCGATGGGTTGGCAAAATGTTTTCAAAGAAAAAAGTCGTTACCCGGAAGTATCGCTTGCGGAATTGAAAATTGCTCAACCGGAAATAATATTACTATCGTCCGAGCCTTTTCCTTTCAAAGAAAAGCATGCAGCAGAGATTGCCGGTGTTGTTAGCAGTGCAGATATTAGGTTAGTAGATGGCGAAATGTTTAGCTGGTATGGCAGCAGAATGCTGAAAGCCATTCCTTATTTCCAATCTTTTTTGACAGAAAGATAGTTGTGTATTTTTAGCGCATGAAGCCCTCCGGCAAGGCAGATCTGTTTTTCGTTTCCGTAATTGTTGCGGCACACATCGTGTTCTTTATTCTGGCGCTGCATTTCACCAGAATTTATATGGGTGACTCCTACGAGTATGTGTACATGGCGCTCAACATAAAGGAGCAATTTCTATTTTATTCAGCGAATGCAGCGCTGCCGATCATGCTGAAAAATTACACGCTCCGTCCGCCCGGATATAGCTTGTTTCTTCTTCTTGTTTATTTATTTTCTGTAAACAACTGGATAGTGATCGTTGTGCAAAACCTGGTGTCTATTTTCAACATTCTTTATTTCAGGCGAACTATTCAACTTATTGGTTACAACAAGAAATATGATTGGATACTGCTGATTTTTATTCTGGCATTTCCTGCACAGTTTATTTATGCAAACACTATTGCTCCTGATCTTCTGGTGCAAACCTGTGTGCTGATTTACTTCAGGCATTTTTTGTTGCTGCTGCAAAAAGCCGAACCGCGCCACGCCTGGCTCATGAGTATTGCGCTTACTTACGGGTTGTTTACAAAACCTATTTTATACCTGTTTGTGCCTGTTCATTTTCTGATTCTTTTGTGGGCGTGTTTTCGGTTTCGTGTACCACGGGTAGCGTTGCTTGCATTAATCATTCCGATAGGAAGCATCCTTCTTTACAATACATGGAATTTGCAGCGCACAGGAAAATTTCATTTTACCAGCATTCAACCCTGGAATGGTGTCTATTACAACGTGCGAATGTATCAGGAACATAAATTGGGAAGAGAAAAAGCAGGCGAGTATATGCAGCAAATAGAAAGTGAATGGGAGCAAACGAAGAGTTTTAAAGAATGGTACGATTTCGGCAATTCGCGTAGTATGGAATTTTTGAAGACGCACTTCTTTTCCTACATGGTTTTTCACACCAAGCAGAGCCTGCAATTTTTTATTCACCCGGGCAAGGGAGAAATTGATTTGTTTACCGGCGCACTCACTTACGGCAAGTTTTATCAGAAAACAAACAAGCGAATTTTGCAGGTATTGAAGGAAACTCCAGTAGCCAAATGGCCGTCGTTTTTTGCTAAAAATCCCTCTGTGCCCATCATGTTTGTGGTTCTTTTTTTAAATGGTTTGAAAATATTGGGAGCTGCTTTTTTCTTTTTCAATAAAAATATCAAATGGTGGTGTCGGCTGTTTGTAACTCTTTTACTTTTCTATTTTTCTTTCATGACGGGGCCACTCGCCAACACGCGCTATCATTTGCCGGTTTCACTTTTATTTATCGGATGCGCAGTTCTGGGTTATCAGAAGCTGTTGCAGTCAAAAAAGAATGAGCGTATCATTACACAATAAAACCAACGATTTGCAATTGTTCAGAGAGCATGGTTCATTTCTTACTGCGGCTTTGTTTTTCATAGTCGTGGTAATATTTGTTTATCCGTTCTACCAATATTATGTGGACCCGGATGCTACTGCTTACCTCACGCTGGCAAAGCGCTATGCGGAGGGCGATTATGAAAAAGCAATCAACGGATATTGGAGCCCGTGGAGTGTATGGCTCACAGCGCTATTAATGAAAGTCGGAATTGCTTCCTTCAAATCGGCGATAATAATAAATGCAGTGGGGGCAGTTGGCTTTTTGTGGGTCAGCCACGCGTTCTTTTTGATGTTCCATTTGCAGCGCGATTTGCGTTGGTTGCTAAGTGGGGCGCTCGCTGTTTTCCTTGTTTATGCTGTTTTCTGGCAATCGTTCGATGATCTGTGGGAATGTTTCTTTTTACTGTTAGTGCTAAGAATAATTTTGAAGGACGATTTTTGTCGAAAGCCGCTGCTTTGGGTAGTAACGGGATTTGTTGGCGCTCTTGCCTATTTTGCTAAATCCTATTCGCTTCCGTTTTTCATTCTTGAAATGATTGTTTGCCTGTATTTTGTCACCGAGGCCAGACTTAAACCCAACCGGGCATTGTGGTTGAAGATTGTAGTTGTTTGTATCATTTCTATGATCGCTTTTTCTTTTCCATGGATTTACCTGCTTCATTCAAAATACGGAGTGTGGATGACGGGCACAGCAGGCATGTTGAACACGTCCTGGTATCTTATTGGTCATCCTTACTGGACTGCCGATATACTACATTTACTTCCTCCTGTATATGCTGATAGTCCTTCTTATTGGGAAGATCCCTACGTGGCAAATGGAGCAACACCTCATTTTTGGAATTCGCCCAGACTCTTGCTGTTACAAGTTGTGAGGATTGGATATAATGCACTTAAGTTTGTGCAAAGCATAACGGAACTTTCTTGTTTTTTTGGAATGGGTGTGGTGGTGGCGATGGTTGTGTTATTTTCTAAAAAAGTACAGGCGCGGTTAGATAAGAAGTTTACAGTAGTGTGCGTTTCTTTTTTGCTTTTTCCGCTCGGTTATTTACTTGTACATTTTCAAGCGCGGTATTTATGGTACATGCTTCCGCTCTGTATGATCATCCTCGCAGTTTCCTTGCAGCGCCTTAGTTTATTTCATCAGATCAATAAAACCTTGCAGAAAATCATAGCCATAGTTTTTGCGTTTAGTTTTATTGTTTATCCGGTGCTGGGTTTGAAAAATATGTATAGAGAAGGGTGGGAAGAGTATAAAATGGCGCAGGCATTAAAGGCTGCTCCAATAAATGGAAGTTTTACAACTAATATTCCTTACAGTTCGCGTACCCAACACATTGTGCGGCTTTCTTATTTCTCAGGAAATTCTTACTACAATATGCCTTTGCCTACTGCAAAAGAAGATTTGCTAAAGGAAATGAGAAGGTATAAGGTGAATTACTACTTCCATTTTTATGATGGTGAGTGGGACGATTTTCAGCTAAGGGATGAGTTTGGTCGCCCGTTTCCTGAAATAGCACAGGGCAGTATTCCGGGCATAAAAGTGTTTAGGGTTTTTTAGTACCAAAGCTTCCGTGTTATATATTAAGTCCTGTTGTTTTGGAGATTAATTTTTGGGGAGATTTTTTTGACATCCTATGAACCAACCTTTTTGTTCTTTTTTAAGTCTATCATCGAGCACGGATAAAAGAGACGTAATGTCTTTTTTTTGTTAGCTTTAGGACTGAAAAAGTGGGCGATAATAAAATGCTCTCTTTTTTTGTCAAACTGAATTAGTTTATTTGCTGTAAAGTTTAAAAGATAAATTCAAAACGTTATGAATTTAACACGTACCCGGGCTTCTAATATTGGCCTGCTTGCTTCAGTAACAAAGAAGGTTTTGGCTGTCGCCGCTTTTTGGTTGCTGAATATTTCCACGGTAAAGGCGCAGCCTATTCCTTGTCCTCCGAATCTTGATTTTGAGACAGGGACTTTTTTTCTATGGACGATTTATGAAGGCACATACAACGGTTGGCCTAATACCAATTGGGGCCCCGTTCCTGTTATTCCCAATCCTACCAGGCACCAGATCACTTCAGGTGCTGGGCTCGATCCTTACGGCAGCTTTCCTGAAGTCGCACCTGGGGGCGGTACTTATTCCTTAAAACTCGGAAATGACCAGGTGGGGGCGCAAACTGATCGTGCACGTTATTATATCCACGTACCGAACAATGCTAATAATTACAGCTTTGTTTATAAATATGCGGTGGTGTTTGAAGATCCTGGCCACTCTGTCGCGCAACAACCTCGTTTTATGATTCGTGCATACGATTCTGCTACGGGCATTGAGGTTCCTTGTTCCGATCAATTGTTTATTGCCGGTGGTAATATTCCTGGTTTTTCCACTTCTCCTATTGGGAATGCAGTGCGCTTCAAACCCTGGTCTTCCGGTTCGGTAAACCTTTCCGGTCAGGCAGGTAAGACTATTATTGTTGACTTTGAAACTTATGACTGTTCACCAACGGGTCACTTTGGTTATGGCTATGTGGATATGATTTCTTGTGGTACTTATAACGCGGTTGTTGCTGCCTGTAATCTTACTGCCGGTGGTATCACCCTTGCAGGCCCTCCCGGCTATATGACTTATCAGTGGTACACATCCAACTGGACTCCGGTGGCAGGTGGTTCTTCACAGATCGTTCCTAATGTGGCTGCCCCAAATCCTGCGTCTTATTTCTACCTGGTGCTGATACCTTATAGCGGGCCACTTTGTGCAGATACTTTGCAAACCAATCTTGTAGCAGATATCACTCTTCAGGTAACATCAGATACTTTGTGTTATAAAGGTGGTACACCGGTTCAGATCACTACTAATATTGGTGGTGGTATTCCTCCGCTTAATATTCAGTGGACAGGGCCAGACCTTAGCTGCTACGATTGTGTCAATCCTATTTCCACTACTACAGGTAATCCTTTTTACACAGTTACTGTAACAGACTCCAATGGATGTTTCCGTAAGGATACGATAGAGTTTATTGAAAGTAACTTTACAATGGACGCAGGCGACAGTTTTGTAACCTGTATCGGCACACCCGTTCAACTCAATGCCTGGGTTTCTCCGGGTACTGGCAACTACACTTATACCTGGACACCTAATACGGGTCTGAACAATGCGAATGCGCTTACTCCAACCTTTACACCGAGCACCGCAACTCTTGGCGATCCGGTTACTTATATTCTTACCATAGACTCCGGTTATTGCCGCAAAGTGGATAGTATCACTATTCAAACGCTACCCAATGACTTTACATTATTAGATACAGCAGTGTGTAAAGGCGCGGTCTTCCAGATAGGAGCAACAGGTCACCCGGCCTTTACTTATAAATGGACACCGACTATAGGGCTGCTTGATTCTACAGTAGTTAATCCGTTTGTAGCTATAGACACAACACGAGTATATACGGTTACAGCAAGTTATCCTACCTGTCCCACCATAGTAAAATCAGTAACGGTAGATGTTCAACCGGTACCGATTGTAAGCCTTGGGCCAGATACTACCAAATGTCAATGGGATATATTCCCGATCAATGTGAATGTAACGCCCAACTGGTACACGAACTACACTTATGCCTGGGCAGCCCATCCGGGATTATCGAGTATCAATTCACCCAATGTACTGTTTACGGGGCAGCAGAGTGCGGGATTGTATGTATTAGTTACGACACCGGCTGGCTGTTCTGGTCAGGACTCCTTGAACATAACGGTTTATCCGGGAGATTTTGCAAAAGTAACCCCATTGGATACAGCAGTATGTCCGAACAGTAGTGTTCCGTTGCATATCACAGGTGGTGTGGCTTACGACTGGACTCCGGCAATGTTCCTGAACGATTCTACGATTGCTGATCCTGTATCTTACCCTGTTACCGATGTTGATTATGTTACCGTAGTTGTAGATCAGTATGGGTGTAAGGACACGGTTTATTCATCCATCAAAGTAAACTCAGAAGCACTTGTTTTCATGACAGATACAATAGAGATTTATCCTGATGAGCAGGCGCAATTAGATCCGCGTGGCAATGCACTGTATTATCAGTGGTGGCCTCCGGTAGGTTTGTCAGCCCCTGCAGGGATCACCCCAACCAAGATTGCCAATCCGATGGCTTCGCCTGAGGTGAATACAAGGTATTATGTGCAGGCTACAACAGAGGCTGGTTGTTCGATCATAGATTCGATAAATGTGATAGTGAAGAATGAGACTATTCTTGATGCGCCCAATGCGTTTACGCCAGGTTCAGCGCCCAACGATATTTTGAAAATTGTGAAGAGAGGTTCTGCTACACTAAAATCTTTCAGAGTGTTCAACCGCTGGGGAGCGAAAGTGTTTGAGACTACGAATATAGATGAAGGTTGGGATGGCAGATTGAATGGTCAGCCTCAGCCGATGGGAGTTTATGTTTACATGATAGAAGCAGTGACCAAGAGCGGTAAGACCTTTGTGAAGCAAGGCAACGTTACCCTTATCAGATAAGTTCCACAGTTAAATACAATACAAACAAAGCAGGCTGAGTTTTTCAGTCTGCTTTTTGTTTTGTCACTATTTAAATCTTCCGCTTTATCTTTTTACTTTACTCCTCTATTTTTTCTCCAATGTGGCAAAATCTCTCCCGCAGAAAGTCAATTCAACAAATTGAAAATGAAGTAGCAACCGGATTAAGTGATGCGCACGGTCCTGCGCAAGATCTCAAGCAAGTGCTTGGCGTTAGAGATTTGACTTTTATGGGCGTGGCTGCAGTAATCGGTGCGGGCATTTTCAGCAGCATCGGGAAAGCGGCTTATGATGGCGGTCCGGGGGTAGTTTTCCTCTATGTTTTTACGGCTATTGCCTGCGGTTTTGCAGCCCTTTGCTATGCGGAATTTGCATCTGCAGTTCCTGTGTCCGGCAGTGCTTATACTTATTCTTATGTAGCATTTGGAGAAATATTCGCCTGGATTATTGGCTGGGATTTGTTGATGGAATATGCTATTGGAAATATTGTAGTTGCTATTTCCTGGAGCGACTATTTTACCAATCTCATGGACAAAGTGAATTTGCACATTCCCGATTGGCTGACAATGGATGCATACACAGCTCGAACAGGATTTGCAGAGGCGAGCCAACAAATTTTAGGCGGCACTACCGCACAAACACTTGACCCCGCTCTTCAATCAAAATACCTTGCGTGGATAAATGCACCGCAGTTATTTGGCTTGCACATTATCATGGATGTGCCAGCTTTATTGATCGTTGTAATTATTACCTATGTAGTTTTCGTAGGTATCAGAGAGTCGCGCGCCGCAAATAATTTGCTGGTGATGATAAAACTTGCTGTGGTATTTCTGGTCATTGTGTTAGGTGCTTATTATGTGAACCCCGACAACTGGTCGCCTTTTACACCCACTGGTTTCGGAGGCATTATGAAAGGCGTATCGGCTGTATTTTTTGCCTACATAGGTTTCGATGCCATTTCCACTACGGCAGAAGAATGTAAAAATCCTCAGAGAGATTTACCTAAAGGAATGATCTATTCGCTGATTATCTGTACGGTGTTGTACGTGTTGCTGGCGCTTGTACTGACGGGTATGGTTCACTATACAGAGTTGAATGTTGGCGATCCGCTTGCTGTGGTTTTTGATAAAGTAGGGTTGAAGTTTATTTCAGGAATTATAGCGGTGAGTGCCATTGTTGCTACTGCAAGTGTGTTGCTTGTATTTCAGTTGGGGCAGCCGCGAATTTGGATGAGTATGAGCAGGGATGGTTTATTACCCAAAGTGTTTTCAAGGATTCATCCTAAATACAAAACCCCGTCATTTTCCACCATTGTTACGGGTATTGTAGTAGGTGTGCCTGCTTTGTTTCTTAACCTCGATGTGGTGCTTGCGCTTACAAGTATTGGAACTTTGTTTGCCTTTGTAATGGTGTGTGCCGGTGTGTTGGTCATCAGTAAGAACGGAGAAAAGAGACCGGGGAAATTTCAGGTGCCATATATCAACGGGCGGTTTATTTATCCCAGTATCCTTATCTCGGCTATTGTACTCGTAGTGGTCAATGCGCCTGAACATTTTTCAGACATTTTTACTACAGCATATTTTCCGATGATGATTTTTTGGATCGTGGCAATAGTTGTGGGAGTTTACACTTACCTGAAAAATTTCTCTCTAATTCCTGTGTTGGGTCTTATAAGTTGCTTTTATCTGATGGCGCAGGAAAGTCACACCAATTGGTTACGTTTTCTGGTGTGGCTTGCTCTGGGACTCATCATTTATTTTTGCTATGGCTATCGCAACAGCAAACTAAGGAAGCGCATGGAAGCGGAAAAAGCTGCATAAAAAAACGGATGGCGTGTCCATCCGTTTTTTGAAAAAATCTGTTCCTTTTAAACCACCTCGTCTTCTTCTTCGTCATCCTCATCGTCTAAATCAAGATCTTCGTCATCAAGGTCTGCATCATCTACCTCATCTACATCGTCCTCTGTCAAATCTGCTTCATCAATTTCATCGTCAAGATCCTCATCCAGGTCTTCATCATCTTCTGTATCTTCTTCATCCAGCATCGCCAAAACATACTGATGAATGAAGGTCATTCTTTCTTCTTCATTTCCTGGCATTTCCGCAGGAGTAAGATTCACGTTTCTTTTTGGGGCAACTTTTTCTACAAATTCGCCCTGCAAGCCAAAGCTGTCGTACACTGATACGATCTCATTTGCGGTATAAATGCCGTCACCCGGTGCGCCAGTCTTAAATTTCAGTAAAGTCTCCATAACGATGCGTTGTTTTTGATGGTTAGAAATTATAAAAGCCATGCCTACACTATGGCGTTCCCTCGTTCAAATTATCATTGTCGTCGCTACCCAGGCTGTAGTAGTTATTTTCCTCATCTCCTTGTCCTAATGAACTGTTTGCAGGATTTTCCTCATCGGCATCGGGTATATCAAGGTCGTCGCCAGTGGAGTCAATATCTGCAACTGCCTCGTTCAGAGGATCGCCATCAAAATCCGTATCGTCAAGTCCTTCCTTACTAATAAGTTCATCATCGCCCATATCCATATCCTGATCTTTGTCGCCAAGTAATATCAGGTCTTCTTCAGTAACATCGGCTTCGGTGCCCATCACTATTTCCACCTCATCATCTTCTTCATCTGCCAGCAAATCTGTACCGTCTTTTATTCCTTCTTCATCGTCTGATGCAATGGTAACGTCTGCCATCTCACCAAGCGGGCCAATACTCGTAATGTTTTCCTGTCCGGGAATATCGCTCACATCAGGAAGCAGGATGTAGGAAGTTTCTTGTTTCAAACGTTCTTCATCGCTTGCACTATCGTCCATGCTACTTGGCGTTACGGGACCATCAGTAATTTCGGGTTCATTTCGGGTTGTTTTATTATTCTGTGTTTTATTTTTTGAATTAGGCATAATCTCTTTTTCAAAAAAGCAATAAAAAGCTGTGCCGGGAATTTTATGCAACGCCACTCACCAATGTCTTAGTGGCTGATGATGGAAAGGGGAAATGAAAATAGTGAGGCGAAAATGGAAGCTGGTAAAAGGAAAATCAAAAATCTATTTCAAGATACACAGGGCAATGATCGGAATGTTTTACATCAGGAAAAATGGCGGCATTTTTTAAACGTTGACGTAGTGGTTCAGTCACCATAAAATAGTCAATGCGCCAGCCTTTATTTTGTTCCCGCACGGTAGGAAACCGTTGACTCCACCAACTGTAATGATGTGGCTCTTCATTGAATACCCGAAAAGTATCCACCATGCCGCTTGCTGTAAATTTGGTCAGCCATTCACGTTCTTCAGGAAGAAAGCCGCTTGATTTTTTATTGCTTTTCGGGCTATGAATGTCTATTTCTTTATGCGCAATATTGTAATCGCCGCAGAGGATAATGTTAGGTCTTTCTTTTCTTAAAGATTGAATGTAATCGTAAAATTCATCGAGCCATTCGTACTTATAAGTCTGTCTGATTTCGCCCGAAGTGCCACTGGGAAAATAAGCGTTGATCAAAGTAACAGCGCCATAATCAGCACGAATCACTCTTCCTTCTGCATCGCTTTGCATAATACCATTGCCATAAAACAACTTGTCGGGTTGTGGCTTAGTAAATATCGCAACGCCGCTATAGCCTTTCTTTTCCGCAGAATACCAATAGGTTTGATAGCCCAGATCTTCAATAATGCTATGATCAATATTTGCTTTCTCTGCTTTCGTTTCCTGCAAACAAATAATATCAGCAGGATCAGTTTTCAGCCAGTCAATCAATCCGCGTTTGATAGCACTGCGAATTCCATTGACATTGTAGGAAATGAGACGCACTTTTTTTAGTGTTGAGTTTTGAATGTTGAGAGATGAGTTAGGAAAGTTTGGATTTTGGGGTTTGGATTTTGGATTTTTCTCACAAACTCGATTCTATTTGAAGCTGTAAATTTCTCGCCCAATCTATTATCAATGTTCTCTGTTCTTTTGTGAGTTGTGCTGGTGCGTGTGTCCAGGTGTAGCTGTTCAAAGGCATTTCTTCTTTCTCTACCATTTCCCAGGTTTCTTCCATTTTGTGGGCTTGCTTTTTAGCTGTGTAACCAGCAAACTCAGAAAAATTCAGGTGTTTTTTTCCATCCTTAATATGGCTTTGCAACCACCAGGCCATAGGCTGAAAATTGTTGTACCACGGGTAAGTGGTGTAGTTACTATGGCAATCGTAACAAGCAGTTTTCAAGATAGTCTGCACATCTTCCGGTACAGTGTAAACAGTAGTGATGTCTTTACTGAAGTCTTTGGATTGATTTTTTTCCGGTCTGAAGAATTGAATTACGATCAGCACTACAACTATTCCAATCAATATTTTACGAAGCATAAATTTCTATTTGCGGCAAAGTAAAGGCATTTGGAGAAAAATATTTTCACAGCAAAATGGTAAGCTCTGCTTTTAAGCTTTTTCAGAAAAAAAGCTTTTCAGAAAGGTTTTGTGAATGCCACCGGAAAGTGTTTCAATAAAAAAGGTGTCACCTGCGCGACACCTTTGAATTGCTTTTTTATTTTTTTACAAACCTCTTCCGTGGCATTGTTTATACTTTTTGCCACTACCGCAAGGACAAGGATCGTTTCTGCCAATCTTCGGACCTGCTTGTACCGGTGATCGACGCACCGCAGCAGGTGCCATATCATTTTCATCAGCAGCATAATCTTGTCCGGCTTCCTCTATTTCTGCACGGTTCTGGTGAAGCTGGCTCATGTCTGTGTGCTGTGGTAATTCTTCTGCCGCTTGTGGTGGTGCGTCTTGCATAGGAATACCGGCGCGCAACAAAAAGGAAATGATATTGCGGTTGGTTTCCAACAGCATTTTCTTAAAGAGATTGAACGCTTCAAACTTGTAGATCAGTAACGGATCTTTCTGTTCGTAGGAAGCCATTTTTACAGAATTGCGCAGATCGTCCATTGCACGCAAATGGTCTTTCCAGGAATCATCTATCAGTGCAAGGGTCATACTTTTTTCAAGAGTCTGAATTACGGGTTTTGCATTTTCTTCTACAGATTGTTTCAGATTTGCATAAACTTGTATGCCGCGAATACCATCTGTAAATGGTATCACGATATTTTCAACACGATCACCGTTTTCATCAAATATTTGTTTCAGCGTAGGCACCATCTGCTCGCGCATAGCGGCCCATTTACGATTGTAAAAATCTTTTACCTGCGTATAAAGCTGATTGCCGACAGCATTCATATCAGCTTTATCAAAACCTTCTTTTGCAATTTCCGGTTCAATAGCCAGATGCTTGATCACTTCAAGACGGAATGCGTCATAATCTCTGCTTTCTTCAAATTGGTTGGCAAGATCTGTACACACATCAAACATTGCATTGTCGAGATCAACGGTGAGCCGATCGCCAAACAAGGCGTGGCGACGGCGTTTGTAAATAACATCGCGTTGTGCATTCATCACGTCATCATACTCAAGCAAATGTTTCCGTGTGCCGAAGTTGTTTTCCTCTACTTTTTTCTGCGCGCGCTCAATAGATTTCGTGATCATTCCGTGCTGCAACACTTCCCCTTCTTTATGCCCCATTTTGTCCATGAGGCCAGCTATGCGCTCCGAGCCAAATAAACGCATCAGATCATCTTCAAGTGAAACAAAGAAAGTAGAACTACCGGGATCGCCCTGACGACCTGCACGACCACGTAACTGACGGTCAACACGACGGCTTTCGTGGCGCTCCGTACCGATGATTGCCAAACCACCGGCATCTTTCACGCCTGCTCCAAGTTTAATATCCGTACCACGACCAGCCATGTTGGTGGCAATGGTTACAGCGCCGCTAAGTCCTGCTTCCGCTACAATCTGTGCTTCTTTTGCGTGTTGTTTCGCGTTAACTACGTTGTGCGGAATTTTCTTTTGCTGCAACATTCTGCTAAGCAATTCTGAAACCTCGACCGATGTAGTACCCACCAGCACAGGACGACCCGCTTCGCGTAATTTTTCAATCTCGTCTATTGCTGCTTTATATTTTTCACGCTTCGTTTTATAAACAAGGTCTTGTTGGTCTTTTCTTGCAATCGGAACGTTGGTAGGTATGGTAACAACATCCAGCTTGTAAATCTCCCAAAACTCACCGGCTTCTGTTTCGGCAGTACCCGTCATACCACATAGCTTGTGGTACATACGGAAGTAGTTTTGTAAGGTAACGGTGGCAAATGTTTGCGTTGCGGCTTCCACCTGCACATCTTCTTTTGCTTCAATGGCCTGATGCAATCCATCGCTATACCGGCGACCATCCAATATCCGTCCGGTCTGTTCATCTACTATTTTCACTTTGCCATCCATCACCACATACTCTACATCTTTTTCAAAGAGTGTGTATGCTTTTAGTAATTGCTGAACAGAATGGATACGGTCTGCTTTAATGGCGTAATCCTGTAGCAGGGCATCTTTGCGTTGTTGCTTTTCTTCGGGTGTTGTTTGCAGATTGTCTATTGCTGTAAGCTCTGTTGCAATATCGGGTAGAATGAAAAAGTTAGGGTCTTCTCCTGCGCCTGTAATTAGTGCAAGTCCTTTTTCTGTAAGGTCAACACTGTTATGCTTTTCATCAATATTGAAAAACAATTCGGCATCTACCTTGGGCATGTTTTTCTGCTGCTCACCGAGGTAGTAGTTTTCAGTTTTTTGAAGAATTTGTCTGTTGCCTTCTTCACTCAAATATTTAATGATGGCACCATTTTTTGGCAATCCGCGATAAGCACGAAATAATTGTAGTCCCCCTGTTTCTCTGTCAGATTTTCCTTCGGCAATTAATTTTTTTGCCTCGGTAAGGCTCGCATTCACTACACGTTTTTGCGCTTCCAGCAAACGTTCAATCCGAGGTTTCAGCGCATGAAACTGTTGCTCGTCTCCACGCGGCACGGGACCCGATATAATAAGTGGAGTACGTGCATCATCAATCAATACGCTATC
>ENA-UOUJ01000947-UOUJ01000947.1-activated-sludge-metagenome-genome-assembly--contig:-NODE-947-length-16655-cov-4.700000_pt1 | contig 16655 bp, 19 predicted proteins | sample MGYA00249839_ERZ747224 | MGnify/ENA primary metagenome ERZ747224 (study PRJEB28782, sample SAMN03220277) | activated sludge metagenome | biome: wastewater; feature: sewage sludge; material...
GCGGGCCGAAGCCGCGGTCGGCGCGGCGGACTCCGGGTCGTCCAGCGGCCTGCCGGGCATGACCGGCGCCGCCGGCCTCACCCTCGCCGCCATCGCCCAACCCGCCGGCACCACGCACGCGAACGCACCGCAGCAAGCGCTGCGCGCGCGCAAGTCCGCCGCGAACCGGAAGCCGGCGCGCGAACGCGTCGACGAGGGGCCGCAGGACGACACCGGCGACGGCCACCGTCCTCCGCAGGACGGGCGCAAGCAGCGGGATGGCGCCGAAGCGCACAAGGACGCCCGGCAGGCCGCGCCGGCCGCAGGCGACGGCAGCACCGACACCCGCGAAGCAGCGGCCGGTGACACCGCCGCAGCCGGGCACACGACAGCGACCGCTCCGGCACCGCCGCGCAAGGAGGAGGATGGGTCCCGGCGCGAGGAGCGAAGCTGGTGGATCACCACCGCGGACGAGAACGAGGTCGAGGACACGCCCGAAACGCGGCGGTCACGCCGGCAGCAGTGGCTGTACTGGTCCCTGGTCGCGGTGACCTACGCCTGCCTGGCGCTCGCGCTCGCCACCGTCGCGCCGGACCTGTTCCGACTGCCCTTCGCCGCCGAGCACATGGCGACCTGGCGCAACGCCCTCACCGCGACCGGCCTGGCGACCGGCCTGTGGGCTTGGCTGCTGGCGCGGCGCATGCGTTGAGCCCGCCCCCGGCACGCGCGTGCCGCGGACTCAGTCTCTGCGGCAGCCGGCGTCGTCCTCGATCGACAGCGTGGCCGCCGCCGCTCCGCCGCGGCCCAGGTCGACGCCGAAGCGGCGGCAGAAGTCCCTGCGCACGGCATCGCCGTAGCGCGCAACGCCAGCGTCGTCGCCCGCGCGCACCAGATGCGCGTACTCGTTGCTGCGGATCGCAGCCCCGATCGCGGCACGATCGGCCAATGCCTGCCTTGCGCGATCGTCCGCGCCCTCGCGCGCGATCCGCGCGCGCACGCGTGGCGCGATCGCCGAGCGGATCGCCGCCAGCTCCGTTTCCCGGACGCGATCCCGGTTCACCACGGACCAGTGGATGGCGTCGTGCAGCGCCATCACGTCGATGACATCGTCCGCATCCAGCCCCAGCGCCGCCAACTCGCGATGGAATGCTTCCAGCGCGCTGCCGTCGGCAACGAGACCGTGCAGCTCGGCGCGCGTGCGCGTCTCCAGCGGCCGGTAGTCGTCGAGAAAGTGTGCTGATACTTCGCCGGCCACGGCGGCCGAACGACGAAACCGCGAACCGGCCGCCCCGGGCGCGGATCCGGCGGCTGACTCCCAGCCTTGCCGGTAGTAGGCGTCGAAGCGCGATGCAGGGTCTGCCCCGGCCTCCGGGGTCGCTGGCGCGGCGTCCACCGCCGCCGCTCCGGCATCGCCAGGCGCCGACCTGCCGTCGCAGCCAGCGAAGCAGGCCATCGCCATGATCGCGAAAATGATGCGTCGTGGCGATCGCCGCAACACGGCTCTGCGCGGCGACACCATGCCCATGACGCCACCTCGCACGCACGAACATCCCGCGTCCGCAGGCGTCGTGGCGTCGGCAGCGCGCGGGATCGTCGCCCTCACCGGCGCGCCTCCCGCCCGCACCCGCTTCGCCGAGGGCCGGTCAGTGGCCGTACTTCCTGCGGATCGCGACGCCGTCGCGGCGACCGGCCTCGGTCGCCACCTGCCGCAGCCACTGGTCTGCGTTCTGCCTGCCGTCGGCGCGGACGCGGCGTTCGTACTCGGGCAGGAATTCCTGGCGCCGAAGTTCGATCATGCGCTGCATCTCGGCCTTCATCGCCGCCTGGTCGGGATCGCCGCGCACGGATGGCGCGAGCGACTTGCCGTCCTCATCGACGTCATCGTCGTCCGGCGGATCGCGCAGCGTCTGGTCGCGCAGCAGGTCGTGCTGGTGCATCTGGTTGGCCATGCCGCCGGCGTCGATCCACTGCGCCTGCCCGATCGCCGGGAGCAGCAGCAGGCATGCGAACGACACCGCGCAGGCCAGGAGCATCTTCCGGGACGAAGCGAACATCATCGGGCTCACGACTGCCTCCTTGGGGATTGTCCCGCGTCGGTTTTCCATCCGGTCCGGACGCTATCAGGCACGACGTTAACGCCGCAGCAACCTGCAATGCGCCGACCCGCGCCTGGCCATGAAACGCTTGCGGCGAGCCGAAGCCCGCCGCAAGGGACGGCAGCGCCGGGCACTTCCCGGCGCGCCGCGACTGACCGCCGGCCGGTTACTGCTTGCGGCCGATCTGGGTCAGGCCTTCGCCGATCGCCTTGATCGCGGTCGAGGCGATCTGGCTCTCCATGCCGAACAGCTGCGACTGGACCTGGAAGTCGGTCATCGCCTGCATGTAGGCCTTGGATTGCTGCTCGCCCTTCTTGACGTTGAGCGTTTCCTTGTAGTTGTCGACCATGCGGTTCTTGGCGTCGAGGAGCGCCATCACGCGGTCGCCGAGGATGCCGCCGAGCGCGGCGCCCAGCGCTTCGAACCACGAGCCGCCGGTGCCGGACTTGACGCCGGTCTTGCCGTCGGTGGCACGCGCTTCACCCGACTCGATGCGGGCGATGGTCATCTGGATTCCGAAATCCTGGCTCATTGTCGTGTCCTTGGAAGATGGGGTTGTGTTTCGAGACTGCGGTCTTGCGGTGCGAATGAGGCTGGCGCTTCCTCAGACGGCCCGGGGCGGGCCGCGCAGACGTCTCGAACGCGACCGCGTGATGGACTGCCTGTCCACCAGGTCGGTCGAACCCTTCGCCAGGCCGTTCCCGGTCCCGGCACCGGCGTCGCCGAACTCCTGCGACGCCAGCCATTCCATGGCCTTGTCCTCGCCATCGCGCTCGATGCGCCTGGCCAGTTCGAGGGCGATCTGCACGTCGCGACCCTGCAGCGAACTGGTCGCCTCTCCGAAGCTGCGGATCAGGGCCTCGCTTTCTTCCTCGGCGAGCATCCCGTTCTGCGCGAGTGCTTCCAGTGTCTCGACCCAGGCGTTGCGGTCGGGTCCGGTCAGCTCCGGCTGCAGTTGCACTTCCGCCACCCGCTTGCGCAGGTGGTCGAGGACGAAGTCCAGATCCTCGCCTTCGAGCCCCGGCTGGGCGCGCAGGCTGGCTTCGAACGCTTCGATGACCGCCTGCTTCTGCGCATCGCCGGCATCTTCGCCGGCAGACGGCGTGGCCGCCGCGAGCGCCACCGCTTCCCCTGCCGTCGCGGACGGTGACCGCAGCGCGGACGAGACTGCGTCCGTCGTGCGGTTGACTGTCCTGCGGGGAGGGCGGATGGCCATGGGGTGTCTGGATCCGGGTGCGTGCTGCTTGTGATCGAGTCTCTGCGAAGCGGGCAGGGTCAACAACTGGGGCGTACCCTAGGAAGGCCGCGCCACCGCCTCACCCTGCCGCGGCACTGTGTGCGGTGAATGCCGGAATGGTCCCGAACAGGCGCCGCATGCGCTCGCCCTGGCGTCGCCCCAGCGCTTCGGCCATTTGTCTCAGCCAGGCTTCGGCGTCTTCCCCGCCATCGCGTCCGAGCCGTTCCCGGAACTCGCGCTCGAGTTCACCGCGCTCCGTGCGCAGCTGCGCGAGCAGTCCGTCGTACTCGCGCAGGATGGCCGCCTCGTCGGCAACGCTGAGGTTGCCATGGTCGCGCAGCCCGCCGAGATGCGCGGCGAACTGGTCGCGGTCGCCCGCCAGCCGGGAGGCGTCGATGGCAGTGTCTTGCGCCGATGCCGCGCCATCGTTGCCGGCGGCGCCGGCGCCGTGACCCGCGACGGGGAACGACAACGCATTGCCAGCCGAGGCGGTCTTGCGGGAAGGCGGTCGCTGGGGTGGACGTTTCGCCATCGGCTCCGGCTCCGGTTCGCGGATGGTGATGCAGGACGCCGTTCGCGACCGGGCGGCACCGGGTCGCGAGGGCGGTCATCGATCGGCATCAAGCACGGGCGTCAGGCACGGACCCCGTTGAGGAAGCCGTCGCTGAAGGCATCGTTGAAGATGTTGTCGAACGCGCCGTTGCCCGAGGAGCCGGAGTCGCTGAGCAGGGAGTTGACCAGGCTGCCGGCCAGCTGGCCGAGCATCTGGTTGCCGGTGTAGGCCGTGACCGCCGCGCTGATGACGGTGGAAAGGACGTCGCTGATGCTGCTGAAGAGGCTCATGATTGTCGAATCCTGTCGAAATGGTGGGGTGTTCCAGTCAGTTCGTCGCGGAGCGCCAGCTCGCACGCCCGAGTCTGCGCGCCCCTGCCCACCCGCCCAAGCTGGGGCGTGCCCGACCTGGGGTGAACCCTGGGTCGACCGGCCTCAGCCGTTGAAGTGCGGATCGATCTCCAGCGTCCCGAGGTTGTGTTCGGCGAAGCGAAGCGCCAGCGCCGGCGCCGCTTCGCGGATCGCGTCGTAGCTGTCGCGCGAGCGCACGTCGGCACGCAGGTGCCAGCCCTCGGCGGTCTTGCTGAGCAGCAGGTCGGTGCCCGGCAGGGTCGCGTCGGCCATGCGCAGCAGGACGTGGCCGTCGCCATCGCTGCCGGCGGCGCCGTCGACCGCAAGCTGGCGCACGTGCCGCTCCAGCATCTCGGCCAGCGCCTTGCCGCTGGCCATCGGCGGCGCCGGCGTGGTCGGCGGCGCGAGGGCGCTGTCGCGCAGCGCGGACTGTGCCTGCATCATCGCCAGCAGGTCGGCGCCGTCGATGGAGTTGGCGCCCATGCCGTTGTTGTCGGTGCCGGCGTCCCGACCCCCGCGCCCATCGAGGCCGCGCAGCGCAACCTGCTCGTCGGCGTGGCGCGTGGTGGCGCCGGCGGCAAGGCGTCCCGCATCGGTCGAGCCTGGCCGCTGCTCCTGCGGCGCGCCCGCGCGGCCCTCCTGGCGGCCGTGCTGCATCAACTGGCGGAAGCGGTCGACCTGTTCCTTCGGCGGCGCCTCGCGCGGCTTGTCGCCGGGCCGGTCGCCGTCGACGCGCTGCGTGCCCTCGCCAGGACGATTCGACAGGGACGAGGTGCTGTTGTTGTCCATGCTCACGGCTTTGTTCCTCCTAATGTCGCGTGCGGCCGATGTGTGCGGCCTGCACCAGGTCGGCGGCGGCGTCCTCTTCCCGGCGCGCTTCCAGCGCGATGACCTCGCCGCGCCAGATGCCCTTGCGCTGTTCCAGCGCGTCCTCGCGCGCCTTGGCGTGGAAGAAGGCCTGCATCGCCTCGGCCAGCGCCTGCTCGGCCTGCTTCAGGACCTGCTTCGCCTGCTGCAGGCGCTGCTGCGCCGCCTGCTCCTGTTCGCCAAGCCAGTCGATGTGCGCCTCGCGCTGCTCCAGGGCGAGCGGGAACGGGATGCCCGGCGGCGGCGGATCGAGCATCCGCAGGCGCTGTCCGGCGCGCTCGCGGCGCAGTTGCTCAATCTCCGCCTCGATCCGCGCGCAGGCCTCGCGGCACTCGCGCACCACGCGCTGCTTCTCGACCACCACCCGCCGCGCCTTTTCCGTGCGATGCGAGCGCAGCTGCAGCAGCTGCTGCAGCGGGTAGCGCTTGCGCGAGGCGGTACTCATGCGAACAGCTTCTTCAGCGTGTCGGACGACTGCGCGAACGGCACCAGCTCGCCCGACGATTGCTGCAGCAGCTTGCGGATCGGGCCAATGCGGTCGATGGCGTAATCGGCGTCGGGATCGCTGCCGCGCTTGTACTCGCCCAGCTGCAGCAGCAGCTCGATGTCCTGGTGCTTGGCCAAGGCCTTGCGCAGCTGCCCGGCGGCGCGCAGGTGGGCCTGGTCGACCACCCGCGGCATGGTGCGGCTGAGGCTGGCGAGCACGTCGATCGCCGGGTAGTGGTAGGCGGCGGCGAGCTTGCGCGAGAGCACGATGTGGCCGTCGAGGATCGAGCGCACCTCCTCGACGATCGGATCACCGCCGTCTTCGTCCTCGGCCAGCACGGTGTAGAAGGCGGTGATGCTGCCGGTCTCGTTGTTGCCGGCGCGCTCGAACAGCCGCGGCAGCGCGCTGAACACCGACGGCGGGAAGCCGCGCCGCGCCGGCGGCTCGCCGATGGCGAGGCCGACGTCGCGCAGCGCGCGCGCGAAGCGCGTCACCGAATCGAGCAGCAGCAGCACGCGCTTGCCCTGGTCGCGGAAGTGTTCCGCGATCGCGGTGCCGACCCAGGCGGCGCGGCTGCGCTCCAGCGCCGGCCGGTCGGAGGTGGCGACCACGACCACCGACTTCGCCAGTCCCTTTTCGCCGAGGTTGTCGTGGATGAACTCGTTGACCTCGCGCCCGCGCTCGCCAACCAGCACGATCACGTTGACGTCGGCGTCGCCGCCGCGCGCGAGCATGCCCAGCAGGGTGCTCTTGCCGCCGCCGGCGACGGCGAAGATGCCCACGCGCTGGCCTTCGCCGGCGGTCATGGTGGCGTCGATCGCGCGCACGCCGGTGGAGAACGGGCGTTCGATCAGCTTGCGGGTGAGTGGATTGGGCGAAGCGGCGTAGATCGGCATGTCGACGCCCGGCCCGACCGGGCCGCGATGGTCGATCGGCTTGCCGTGGGCATCGAGGATGCGACCGAGCAGTCCGTTGCCGGCGAGCACAGAGGCCTGGCGCCCGCTGGCGACGATTTCGGTGGTGGCGGAAATGCCGTCGAGCGCGCCCAGCGGCGTCAGCAGCGTGTGCTGCCTGGACACGCCCACCACTTCCGCGGCGAGGTTGAACGCCGGATCGCCTTCGCCGGGCGGATTGCGCAGGTGGCACAGCTCGCCGATCGCCGCGCGCAGGCCGGTGGCGCGGATCAGGGTGCCGTAGGCCTCGACCACGCGGCCGACGCGCTGGATCGACTTGACCCCGGCCAGCGCGCTGAGCAGCGGATCGACCGAATCATCGGGGGCGGCCGGCAGCGGCAGTCCGGGCAGGTTCATCCCGTTGCCTCGGCGTGCCCGACGCCGGCCAGCGCGACCCGGATCGCCTCGATCTGCTGCGCCACGCCGGCGCGCACCTCGCCCGCCTCCGACACCACCACGCAGCTCAGTGGATCCAGGCTTTCGTCGTCGACCAGCTCGATCACACCGACCGCCGGATGCGCCTGGCGCACCGCGCCCAGGCCCGCATGCACGGTGTCGCGCACGGACGGATGCACGCGGATCAGCAGGAACTGTTCGGCCTGGGCCGCCTCGACCGCCTGCATCACCAGCGGCGGCACCACGCTGGCGGCGTCGAAGCCCGGCGCGATCCGCGCGACGATCGCGCAGGCCAGCTCGCTGATGCGGCCGGCGGCGTCGGCGAGCACGCGTGCGCGACGTTCGTTGAGCGCGGTCAGCTGCTCGGTCATCTGCTGCTGCGCGCGGCGCAGGCCTTCGGCGAAGCCTTCGGCCTGCCCGGCCTCGCGCGCCTGCGCGATCTCGGCCTCGACCTCGCCGTACAGCGCGTTGACGCGTTCGAGCAGCTGGTCCAGCTCCCCTAGCCTGGCCCAGTGCCTGGCCGACAGCACGCGTGCCGACACCGCGCGCTCGAACTCGCGGCGCTCGAACACGGTGACGATGCCCTCGCCGCGTCGTGCGCGCGGCGGGACGTTCGACTGCGAGGTGGCGGGCGGGTTCATGCGGCCTCAGTCGCCATCGCGATTGTCGTGGTGGGTCACGACCACCAGCACCGATTTCTCGGGCAGGTGCGCCGGGCGCGGCGATTCGTCGTCGTGCAGCAGCCGCACCCAGTCCGCGAGCGGGCGGTTGCGGCGCGAGGCCCAGTCCAGGAGCTCGCCGCGCCCCTGGCGATCGAGGAAGGCGCCGAGCGGTGCCGGATTGGTCAGGAAATCGGGCGCGGCGACCAGCGTGTCCCACTCCACCGCAAGGCGGGCATGTGTCGCGCGCTCGAGGCGTCCGTCCCAGATGCTCCTGTCGAGGGCGAGCAGGTAGCTGTTGCCCAGCGTCTTGCGCAGCCAGCGCACCGGTTCGCGGCGGACTTCGCCGCGGATCATCGGCGCGCAGGCGAGCACGCCGAGGTCGCGCGCCAGCGCCAGCGCGCGCGTGCGCGGCCAGCGCTGCAGGGTCGTCGATTGCGTATCGGCGCCCGGTCGCGGCGCCAGCAGTCCGTCGCGGAAGTCGTGCGGCAGCGCACGCACCAGCAGGCGCTGGCCGAGCGCGCTGCGTCGCGCCAGTTCGACCAGCGCAGGATCGAATGCCGGCCCGCCTTCGCTGGCGTACCAGGCGGGATGGACCTCGGAAAGCAGCGCCCGCAGCGGCATGTCCGCCGGCCTCAGCCGTGCCAGATCCTGCCGCCCTCGGCCGCGGCGCCCGCGCGTCGCTGGCGCAGGCGACCCCAAGCCGCCCACACCAGCGCCAGCAGCGCCAGCACGCCCAGGCCGATGCCGATCGACATCGCGTTGGCCGCCGACATCGCCGCCGGCACCGCGCGCTGCGTCGCGTCGGTCGCGATCGGCGCGCCCGGCATCGGCACGAACTCGACCGACACCTTGTTGATGTCGTCCAGTCCCTCGATGCCGTCCTTGACCACGGTCTTGATCCGCGTCTGCAGGTTCTCCAGGCTCGCGCCCGGCTGCTGGAAGATCACCACCGCCGCCGAGGAATCACCGCCCTGGCCACCGAACGGATCGCGTTCGGCCAGCGCGATGTGCACGCGCGCGTCGACCACGCCCGGATAGGTCGAGAGCGTTCGCGCGAGCTCCTCCTGGCGGCTGCACAGGTAGCGCGCGTTCTCCTCGACCGAGGACGAGGCGATGCCTTCCTTCTTGAACACCTCGCACATCGACAGGTAGGTCTTGCGCGGCAGGCCGCGCGCCTGCAGCACCTGCATCGCCCGCGAGAAATCCGCCTTGTCGACGCGGATCTCCCAGCCGGTCTTGCTGAGCGAGGTGCGCTTCTCGGCGTTGATGTCGGACGCCAGCAGGGCGGCGAACACCTCGTTGGCCTGGCGTTCGTCGAGATCGCCGTACATCGTGACCCGCGAGCACGCGGCCAGCAGCACGCAGGCGAGCAGCACGCAGGCCGCGCGCAGGACGGGGAACGGTCGGGGGCGTCGCATGTCCATCGTGCGGCTCTCCGGCAGGCGTCAGGACTGTTGCCGGAACAGCTGCTGCACGCCGTCGGACGTGCGGTTGGCCACGTTCGAGGTGAGCTGCGACTGGAACAGGAACTGATGGCACTGCATCGTCATCTCGAGCATCTGCCCCGGCGTCATCTCGGTGGCGCTGGCCGAAATCGCGCGCGACAGCGACTCGACCTTCCTGGCGGTTCCGTTGAGGCTGTCGAAGGCGCTGACCATCATCTTGGCTGAGGCCGACTCGCCCGCCGCGACCGTCGCCTGCGGCGCATCGACCGAGGCCAGCTTCGGCGTCGCGCCGCCGCTGCGCTCCAGCGCCTGCGCGAACTCGCGCACGTCGACCGCCGACGCCTGCGGCTGCGCCGCGGGTGCTGCCGCGGGATTGGCGGCGGCGTCCAGTGCCGCCACCTGGATTGCATCGATCATGTCCCTTGCTCCTTGTGCATGCGCCTGGGCGGCGCCACCGGATCGCGACGCGCGGACCATGCCGCCGCGCGCCGCGCGATCCCGACCGTGCGCGCCTACTGCTTCCTGGCGACCGCGCTCAGTGCCTCGGCCACGCTGTTCTGCGAGGTCGCGGCGTTGTTCGACATGAACTGCATCTTCAGGCTTGCCGCGGTCAGCGCGACCATCTGCGAGGGCTGGTCGTCGCCGGCGCCGATGGCATCGGACAGGGTGGTGATCTCGGTGGCCTGCGCGTCCAGCGTCTGTCCCCATGCGCGCGACATCGCCTCGTACCAGCTCGAACTGCCGCCGGGTCCGCCGCCGGTGCGCACGCCGCCGGTGCCGCCGGGACCGTTGGCGAAGGTCGCCGCGCCGATGTACTGGTTGATGATGTTGTTGTCGGTGGGAATCGTCATCGCCATGCTCCTTGTGCGTACGAAGGTTCCGATGCCGGCATCGATACGACCGCATCGGGAGTGTCTCGCCTGGGAATGTAACGGATATTCGTTGCCGGGAATCGTGACCTAGGGTTTACCCTAGGGTGTGTTCGCCCTGCGTGCGTCATCGGCGCATCCTCGCCTGCAGCGACGCGCCGCCTTCATGTTCATGAACCCTGCCGCTGGGACGCTGCGCGTTCGTTGCCGGCGCGGGGCGTACCTCGCCATCCGCTGCCTCTTCTTCCTTTGGAGGAGGTGGCGGCGCGGGTGAAGGCGTCAGCTTCACCAGCGTGCCGTCGGCCTGGATCACGTGCGCGAACTGGCCGATCGACACCAGCTCGCCCCAGCCGGGCACGTTGGCGCCGTCGTGGTAGCGGTTGCCGTCGGCGTCGACGATGTACGGGATCTCGCCGCGCACGATGGAGACGATGTGTACCTTCCCCGCATCGGCGTCGCGATCGCTGTCGGTGGCCGCGTCCGCCACCGGTTCGTCGAGGTCGACCGGTTCGACCCGGTTGACCCCGGTCTCGACCATGGCACGCGAACGGATGAATGCCTCCAGCGCGCTGCGGTCGCCGCCGAGGTGGCCGGTCACGCGCACGCTGTTGTCGCCGATGTACTCGGCCTTCGCGGCGTAGCCGCCGCTGCGCATCACCTCGGCGACATCGATCGCCAGGTCCTCGCCGCTGCGCAGCGAGACGCTCGCCGGCAGCGACTCCGCGGCGATCCGCTCGCCGATCCGGGCGCGCGTCGCGCGATCGCCCACGGTGCCCGAGAGCACGGCGCGGCCGTCGACGTCGCGGCTGATCTTCACGTCGCTGATGCCGTGTTCGCGCGCCAGCTCGTGCAGGCGCTGCTCGACGTCGACCGGTGGCGGCGGTGCCGGCATCCACGCGGCGAAGATCGCCAACCCGGCCAGCGCCAGCACCGCGATGCCGGCGATCAGCGGCATCCGCCGCACGAACGCCGGCTTGCGCGGCGGCGGCGCATCGCCTGCAAATTCGGGCGCCAGCGCCAGCCATTCCGGCGCGTCCGCGCGCCCGAACGCGACCGCGGCCTGGCCCAGGCCGATCCGCTGCACGTGGCTGATCTCGACCGGATCGCCGGGATGCAGCGTGCGCTCCGGCAGCGAGATCGGCGCATCCAGCGCGCGCAGGTGGAAGCGGCCGTCGACGATGTTCAGCAGCGCGTGGTGCGCGGCCACGCCGATGTCGGCGAGCACCACGTCGCAGTCGTCGCCGCTGCCGATCAGCACCATCTCGCGCCGCGACAGCGGGCGGCTGGCACCGGCGTGCAGCCCGCCGACGATGCGCAGGACGGCGGCATCGGCCTCGTGTGCCTGCTTGTCCATGTCGGCGGATGACGGCATCAGGCGTGGCTCCTGCGGACGCTGGCGTCTGCGGGATCGTGGTGGAAGGCGGGGTGGCGGTCAGGCATTGATCTGCCCCGCCTGGACGATGCGCAGGTCCGGCGCCAGTTCCTGGTAGGACAGCACCGGCAGGTCGAAGAAATCCACCTCCAGCAGCCTGCGCAGGTGGCGGCGCACGTCGAGCGAGCACAGCAGCACCGGCTGCACGCCCGGCGCCAGCCGGCCCAGGTGCGCGCGCACTTCGTTGCCCAGCCGCGCGGCCAGCTCCGGCGAGATCGCCAGCTGGCTGGCGCCGCCGGCCACGCGCACCGACTGGCGTAGCTTGTCCTCGAGCTCGGGGTGGATCAGGAGCACGTGCAGGTTGCGGTCGGCGTCGGCCCAGCGCTCGGCGATCTCGCGCTTGAGCGCCACGCGCACGTACTCGGTCAGCAGCACCACGTCCTTCTCGCGGCTGCCGACGTCGGTGATCGCCTCGAAGGCGTCGCGCAGGTTGCGCACCGGAACGCCCTCCTCCGCCAGCCGCCGCAGCACGTCGGCCACGCGCTGCGGCGCGACCACGCGCAGCATCTCCTTCACCAGGTCCGGATAGTCGCGCTGCATCTTGCCGAACAGGTTGGAGGTTTCCTGGATGCCGAGGAAGCTGCCCAACCGGCGCCGCAGCGCGCCGTCGACATGCAGCGCCATCACGTCCAGCGGCGCCAGCGCGCCCTCCGCGGCCACGCCCTCGTCCCAGTGCCCGGACAGCGGCGGGAAGAAACCCGGCTGTGGCGACGCCCCCGGCACCTGCGCGACGAAGGCGCCCGAACGCGGCAGGCGTCCCGAGGCGACGCGGGCACCATGCGCGCTGAGCCGGTACTCGCCCTCGCCCAGCCCCGACGTGCCCCGCGCCACCAGCGCCGGCAGCGGCACGCCGAACTCGTCGCGCACCTGCTTCGCGGTTCCCTCGATGCGCGCGCGCGCATGCTCCTGCCCGTACGCCACCGCCAGCGACGGCGACAGCTCCAGCAGCAGCGGCGGCGGCGGCGCGAACTCGTCGGTCTCGACCGGCGCCTGCGCCGCGCTGACCTCATCGTCGCTGACCTTGAACAGCTTGCGCAGGTGCTCGAACTGGTAGCGGTAGCGCCACGCGCTGTAGCCCAGCAGCGCCAGCCCCAGCACCAGGAACACCAGCTTGGGGAAGCCCGGCACCAGGGTCATCAGCAGCGCCAGCAGGCCGGTGATCAGGGCCACCCGCGGCTGCGCGCCGATCTGGCGGCCGATGGCGTCGCCGAGGTGGCGGTCGTCGATCTCGCCGGCGGTGCGCGTCACCACCAGGCCCGCGGCCATGGTCGCGAGGATCGCCGGGATCTGCGTCACCAGGCCGTCGCCGATGGTGAGGATGCTGTAGGTGTGCGTCGCCTGCGACAGCGACATGTCCTTCTGCAGCACGCCGATGGCGAGGCCGCCGAGCAGGTTGATCAGGATGATGACGATGCCGCAGATCGCGTCGCCCTTGACGAACTTCATCGCGCCGTCGAGCGAGCCGTGCAGCTGGCTCTCGGTCTCGAGCAGGCGGCGCTTGCGGCGCGCCTCGTCCTTGTCGATCAGGCCCGCGCGCAGGTCGGAGTCGATCGACAGCTGCTTGCCCGGCATCGCATCGAGGGTGAAGCGCGCGGCGACCTCGGCCACGCGCTCGGCGCCCTTGGCGATGACGATGAACTGGACCACGGTGATGATCAGGAACACCACCAGGCCGACCACGAGGTTGTTGCCGGCGACCAGGGTGCCGAAGGTCTCGACGATGTGGCCGCCCTCGGCGTGCAGCAGGATCGACTTGGTGATCGCGATCGAGATCGCCAGCCGGAACAGCGTGGTCAGCAGCAGCACGCTGGGAAAGCTGGAGAACGCCACCGGCGTGGGGATGTAGATGCCCAGCAGCAGCAGGCCGAAGCCGATCGAGATGTTCACCGCCACCAGCGCGTCGATCACGACCAGCGGCAGCGGCAGGATCATCACGCTGATGATCATCACCGCGCCGAAGGCGAGGATCACGTCGCTGTAGCCTGCGCGCCGGCGCGGCGCGGCGCCTTCGGGGGGCGCCACCAGGGAGTTCAGCCAGTTGCGTACGTTCGTGGTCATCCGTGGCCCTGGGGGAAGGGGCATGCAGCACGCACAATGCGCGTGTCGCGACGTGCGCCGGGTCGCCACGGGGGAATGGCGACCCGACGATCGATCCGTACCGCGGCGTACCTATGTCGCCGATGCGCGGACGGCGGATCGCGCCGGAGCGGAACATATATCGCCGAGACGTTACGTGCGCGTCAACGGCAGGTTTCATTCACCCGGTTCGCGAGCCGCGGACCACGTCGACTAGCGCGCGCCGTGACCGACATCACGGTTGCTTAACCTTGAACCGCTGTAATAACGACACACGGTCCGTGCGCTGTTGCGTCGGCGCAGGTGTTTCGAGCGGCCCGATGTCTTCGCTGTCCAACGCGGAGACGAGCGTCACCGAGTGCGCGCTGACGCCAATGGCGAAGGCGCGACCGGCGCGCGAACGCACCACCACGATGCGTTCGCGCGGCCCCACCGGCAACACCTGGACGATGGACAGCGGTGCGTCCGGCCCGGCAAGGCCGAAACGTCGCCGCAGCAGGCGAAGCAGGAGCAGCAGGCAGATGATGATGAAGGCCAGCGGCAGCAGGATGGCCAGCAGTTCAAGGACGTACGACCCCCCCGTCGGAGCTTGCGCGGTCGCGGTTGCCACGGCAGGCAGCGGCAGCAGCAGGGACGACGACAGGACGTGGCGTTGGCTGGGCATCATCGGTGGGCTTCGCACGGCAGGCGGGGCCGACATCCGCGTCGACCCGGCGCCATACCGTAGCAGGCGCCCCGTCGCCGCGCGACGCGCGCACCGCGCCGGCCGCGGGGGACCTGGCGCGTGACCCCAGCCCAGGCCGCCAGGCGCCGCAAGGCCGCAGACGCGACCGCCACGACGCTGGAAGCGGTGCTCGACGCGATTCCGTTCGCCTGCGCCGCCTTCGCGCGCACCGACGGCGCGCTGGTCGCGTGCAACCCGCGCTTCGACACCGCATTCTCCGCGCTGCCGGGCAGCGGCGAGCGCATGCAGCTGCTCGCCGCACTCGGCGTCCCCCATGACAGCGATCACGGTGACGGCCGCGAGGCCCGCGCCCCGCACAGCGGCCACTGGTACGCGCTGCACTGGCGCCCGCTGATCGTCGGCGACGACGCCTTCGACCTGCTGACCGCGGTCGACATCAGCGAACGCATCGAGGCGCTGGACACGCACAAGCACCAGCAGGAGAAGCTGCTGTTCACCTCGCGACTGATGTCGGTCGGCGAAATGGCCGCGACCCTCGCGCACGAACTGAACCAGCCGCTGGCGGCGATCGTGAACTACCTCAACGGCAGCCTTCGCCTGGTCGGCCAGGCCGGCGGGCCGGCGCAGGTGGAACGCGCGCTGGCGGCGGCGCGCACCCAGGCCGAACACGCCAGCGCGGTGATCTCGCGCGTGCGCGAGTTCGTGCGCGCGCGCGAGCCCAGGCGCGACGCGCACGACGTCGCCGTCATCGCCCACACCGTGCTGGAGCTGCTGCGGCTGGAGGCCGAGCGCCAGCAGCTGCGCATCGACATCACGCTGTCCGGCGGCCTGCCGCAGGTGTGGGCCGACCGGGTGATGGTCGAGCAGGTGCTGCTGAACCTGGTCAAGAACGCGATCGAGGCGATGCGCGAGGTGCCGGCGGCGCAGCGCGAGTTGCGCATCGAGGGCCGGGTCAACCTCGACGACGAGATCGAGGTGCGCGTACTCGATCGCGGCGGCGGCCTCAGCGCGTCGCAGAGCGAGCAGCTGTTCTCGCCATTCTTCACCACCAAGACCGACGGCCTCGGCATCGGCCTCGCCATCTGCCGCTCGATCATCGAATACCATGAAGGACGATTGTTCTTCGAACCCAGGCCCGGAGGCGGCAGCGTGTTTGCGTTCACGCTGCCCATGGCGGAAGGGAGGAGCCAGGGATGACATCCGCACGGGTATATCTGGTCGACGACAACGACGGCTTCCGCGATTCGACCGCGTGGCTGCTGGAAACGACGGGCTTCGAGCCGCGTCCGTTCCCGTCCGCCGCGGCCTTCCTCGACGCCTGGGAAGGCGAGCGCCACGGCGCGGACGAGGAATGCCTGGTCTCCGACATCCGCATGCCGCAGATGAGCGGCCTGCAGCTGCAGGAGGAGCTCAACCGCCGCGGCATCGGCCTGCCGCTGGTGTTCGTCACCGCGCACGGCGACGTGCCGCTGGCGGTGGAGGCGATGCGCAAGGGCGCGTCGAACTTCCTCGAGAAGCCCTTTACCGAGGAGGCGCTGGTCCATGCCATCCGCGCGGCGCTCGCCGGGCGCCGCGAGCGCGGCGTGGCGCAGAGCGCGGCGCTGGAGAAACTGAGTCCGCGCGAGCGCCAGGTGCTCGACCTCGTGGTCGCGAGCAAGCCGAACAAGATCATCGCCGACATCCTGGGGATCAGCATCAAGACCGTCGAACTGCACCGCGCGAACATGATGGCCAAGCTCGGCGTGCGCTCGCTGCCGGAGCTGATGAAGGTGGCACTGGGACATGGCTGAGACCACGGAGAAGGCTCCGCGCAGGAACGCGCGCCCGAAGAAGCGCCCGCCGCCACCGCCGCCGGTGCGCGAGGCCCTGCCGCTGCGCGGGCGGATCCCGTCGCTGTCGCCGGCGCAGGCCGCTGCGCTGCGCGGCCTGTTCGCCGCGCCGCAGGGCTGGACCCTGCGCGACGATGGCGTGCTGCAGTTCATGCCCGGCAGGCCGGCGCCGCCCGCGCAGACCTTCGAACTCGACGCCGAGGGCGCCCGCATCGGCCTCGGGCTGCGCACGTCCGCACGCGCCGGCGGCATGCACTGGAGCGACTACCACGGACGCTCGCGGGTGCTGGCCTGGAGCCTCGCCCACGAGGCGCAGCTGATGCGGCTGAGCGAAGCCTTCGGCATCGCCTTCACGCCGATCCCGGAACCCGACGGCGCGGCGCAGGACGGCGACGCCCTGCTGTGGCTGGATTTCATCGTCGACGAGCTCGCCGACGACGACACCGCGGCACGCACGCCCGCGCTGCAGGGCGCGCTGCGCATGCCGGCCGACTGGAGCGAGCGCCTGCTGCAGCGCGCCGACCCGCCCTACGACGATGCGCCGCCGGCGCTGGGCCGCTGGCGCGAACTCGGCGTGCCCTTCGTGCTGCAGTGGTCGATCGCGCCGCTGCCGCTGGACGACTGGGCCTCACTGCGGCCCGGTGACGTGATCCTCGCCGGCCGCCGCGGACAGCCGCCGCAGGCCATGGCCACGGCGCGCGGCCTCGCCTGGCCGCTGGCCGCGACCGCGGGCGGCTGG
>ENA-UOUJ01000948-UOUJ01000948.1-activated-sludge-metagenome-genome-assembly--contig:-NODE-948-length-16654-cov-10.212181_pt1 | contig 16654 bp, 17 predicted proteins | sample MGYA00249839_ERZ747224 | MGnify/ENA primary metagenome ERZ747224 (study PRJEB28782, sample SAMN03220277) | activated sludge metagenome | biome: wastewater; feature: sewage sludge; material...
TCGGCTCGCGACGTGAACATCCGGTAGGGCTCGCTCACCCCCCGCGTCACGAGATCATCGACCATGACGCCGATATACGCCTCTCCGCGGTCGAACACCGTCGGCTCCCTTTCGAGCACCAATGCCGCTGCATTGAGCCCAGCGAGGAGACCTTGCCCGGCTGCCTCCTCGTAGCCGGTCGTCCCATTGATCTGGCCGGCAAGATAGAGTCCGGAAAGGACCTTGACCGCGAGCGTCCGATCGAGAGCGCGAGGATCGACGTAGTCGTACTCGATGGCGTAGCCAGGACGAACTATCCTGGCGTTTTCAAGGCCTTGAATGGAGCGGACATACGCTTCCTGGACGTCCGCCGGCAGCGACGTGGAGATCCCGTTGGGATAAACGAGCTCCGTTTCGAGGCCCTCCGGCTCGAGAAAGACCTGATGCGCGTCCTTCTCCGCGAAGCGGACCACCTTGTCCTCGATCGAAGGACAATAGCGCGGGCCAGGCCCGCCGATCCGTCCACCATAGACCGCCGAATGAGCGATATTGCGGCGGATGATGTCATGGGTTCGCGGGTTCGTCGCGGTCACGCCACAGGAGACCTGCCGACAGGCAGGCTGCCGGGACAGGAACGAGAGCAGGACCGGGTCACTGTCGCCCTCCTGCACGCCGACCGCAGCCCAGTCGATCGTGCGCCCATCGAGCCGCGGCGGCGTGCCCGTCTTCAGCCTTCCGAGCGGCAGCGCCAGATCCGCCATCCGCTCGGCCAGCCGGACCGACGCCTCGTCACCCACCCGTCCGGCCGGCCGCGTCTCGTGGCCTATGTGAATGACGCCGCGAAGAAAGGTTCCGGTGGTCAGCACGACTGCGCCACACCGGAGATGGACCCCGTCGGCGAGGATCACGCCCGCCGCGCGCCCATCATCCACCGCCAGGTCCACCACCTCGCCCTCGATCACCCGCACATCGCGCCGTGCACGAAAGGCGGCCTGCACAGCCTCACGATAGCGCGCCCGATCCGCCTGCACGCGGGGTCCCTGCGCTGCAGGCCCCTTGCTCCGGTTCAGCAGCCGGAACTGGATCCCGGCGTGATCCGCCGCCCGACCCATCACCCCGTCGAGCGCATCGATCTCCCGGACGATGTGGCCCTTGCCCAGTCCTCCGATCGCCGGGTTGCACGACATCTCGCCCAGCCGATCGAACCGGTGCGTGACGAGCACTGCGGACGCACCCGACCGCGCGGCCGCCATCACCGCCTCCGTCCCGGCATGGCCGCCGCCCACGACGACGACGTCGCAATCGCGCTGTTTCACGTGAAACAATCCTCGCTCACTTGCCCAGGCAGAAGGACTGGAAGACGACATCCAGGACAGCCTCTACATCGACGGCACCGACGAGGAAATCAAGCGCCCGCAGGGCCGCGCGCAGCTCCTCCGCGACCAGCTCCACGCGCGGCTCCACAGCCCGCATCTCGGCCCCTGCCGCCTCCACCCTCTGCACCGCCAGCGCGATCGCTTCCCGCTGCCGGCGATGCGACGCCGTTCCCGCCCCGGCGACCCGCGCCTCGAGAACGGCCGTAAGGCTCCGAAGCAGCTGATCGACCCCCTGACCGGTCAGGCCGGACACGGCCGGCAGATCGCCTCGAGGACGCAGGTCCCCCTTCGCGAGCACCAGCAGATCCTCCGCCTCTCGCGAGACACCGAGCCCCTCCACCTCCCGAGGCTCGTTGACGAGAAACACCCGCACATCCGCCCGCGTCGCGCGATCCCGGGCCCGGGCGATCCCGAGCGATTCGACCCGCCCCCCACCGGCCCTGAGTCCCGCCATGTCGAGAAGGGTGACCGGCATCCCGGCGAGATCCATCCGCACCTCGAGCACGTCCCGCGTCGTCCCTGCCACCGCCGACGTCAGCGCCGCCTCGCGGCGCGCGAGCGCGTTCAGCAGCGTCGACTTCCCCACATTCGGCCGACCGACCAGCGCCACCTCGAACCCGTCGCGCAACCGTTCCGCGATCAGCGCCCCATCCAGCTCCGCCCGCATCGCCGCGCGGACCGAGCCCAGCGTTCCGCCGACGAAGCGGAGAATGTCCTCCGGCAATTCCTCATCGGCAAAGTCGATGCTTGCTTCCACATGCGCGAGACACCGGACCAGCTCCTCGCGCCACCCCGCAGCCAGGCCGGATATCGCCCCGTCCATGAGCCGCAGCGCCTGCCGTTGCTGCGCCGCCGTCTCCGCAGCCAGCAGGTCCCCCAGGCCCTCGACCTGCGGAAGATCGAGCCGCCCGTTCAGCAGCGCCCGCCGGGTGAACTCTCCAGGCTCGGCAACCCGCAGGCCTTCCATCCCCCCCAGGACAGCGAGCAGCGAACGACACACCGCCGGGCTGCCGTGCACCTGAAACTCGACCACATCCTCGCCGGTGAAGCTCCCCGGCGCCGGATAGGCAACGACGAGCGCCTGATCCAGCGTCTCGCCCGTCCCAGGGTCCCGCAGCCGGCGCAGCCCTGCCTGCCGCGGCGGCCCGAGCTCGCCCGCCAGGGACTTCGCCGCCGTCAGGGCCGCCGGCCCCGACACCCGGATGATCGCGACACCGGCACGGCCAGCAGCGGTTGCCTGGGCAAAAATCGTATCGCCCAACAAACTACCCGAAAGTATAGATTGATTAACTGTTCATCGAATCGAAGAATTCGCTGTTCGTCTTCGTCTGCTTTAGCTTTCCAAGTAGGAACTCGATAGCGTCCGTCGTCCCCATCGGGTTCAGTATCCGCCGAAGGACGAACATCTTCGTCAGATCGCTCTTCTCGACCAGCAACTCTTCCTTCCGGGTCCCGGACTTGAGAATGTCGATAGCCGGGAATACCCGCTTGTCGGCGATCTTGCGATCGAGAACTACCTCCGAGTTGCCCGTCCCCTTGAACTCCTCGAAGATCACCTCGTCCATCCGCGACCCGGTATCGATCAGCGCCGTCGCGATGATCGTCAGCGACCCGCCCTCCTCGATGTTGCGCGCCGCCCCGAAGAACCGCTTCGGCCGCTGCAAGGCATTCGCATCCACGCCACCCGTCAGCACCTTGCCCGAGGACGGCACCACCGTGTTGTACGCCCGCCCGAGCCGGGTGATCGAATCGAGCAGGATCACCACGTCGCGCTTGTGCTCGACCAGCCGCTTGGCCTTCTCGATCACCATCTCGGCCACCGCCACATGCCGCGCCGCCGGCTCGTCGAAGGTCGAGGCGACGACCTCGCCCTTCACCGACCGCTGCATGTCGGTCACCTCCTCCGGCCGCTCGTCCACCAGCAGCACGATCAGGAAGCATTCGGGGTGATTGCGGGCCAGCGACGAAGCGATATTCTGCAAGATCACCGTCTTGCCCGTGCGCGGCGGCGCGACGATCAGGCACCGCTGCCCCTTGCCGATCGGCGCCACCAGGTCGATCACCCGCGCCGTCCTGTCCTTCACCGTCGGGTCGTCCACCTCGAGGGTGATCCGCTCGTCGGGATAGAGCGGGGTCAGATTGTCGAAATGGACCTTGTGCTTCGCCTTCTCCGGATCCTCGAAGTTGATCTTCGACACCTTCACCAGCCCGAAGTAGCATTCCCCTTCCTTCGGCGCCCGGATCACGCCCTCGACCGTATCCCCGGTGTGCAGCGAATAGCGCCGGATCTGGTTCGGGCTGACATAAATGTCGTCGGGCCCCGCCAGATAGTTCGCCTCCGGCGAACGCAGGAAGCCGAACCCGTCCTGCATCACCTCGAGAACCCCGTCGCCCGAGATCTCGACGCCTTCCTCGGCCATGTCCTTGAGGATGGCGAACATCATGTCGCCCTTGCGCATGGACGACGCGTTCTCGATCTCCAGCTCCTCCGCCAGCTGCAGGAGGTCGGCCGGGCTCTTGGCTTTCAGGTCAGCGAGCGAAAGCTGCTCGAAATCAGTCGATAGATCCATCGGGGAACTCAGGACGCCTTTGGATGGGAAAAGGGGATGTAAACCGGATGCCAGAACGGCCCGTCGTCTCGTTTCCTTTGCACAAGTGCCCCGCCATGTCAAATCCCCGGTCTTCGCGGCCTTCAGAACGGCTTCACGATCACCATGACGACGATGACGAGGAGGGCGAGCGTCGGCAGCTCGTTCGCCAGGCGATAGGTCCGCCCCGCAAGCCGGTTGCGGTCGCCGGCGAAATCCGCGCACCGCCGCACCAGCCATTCGTGGAATGCCGAGAGGCCGATCACCGTGGCAAGCTTCACGTAGAACCACCCCTGCGTCGTCCAGCCGACGACCCCCGGCGTCAGCGCGAGCGTCAGCCCCAGCGCCCAGGTGACCATCATCGCCGGCCGCATGATGTAGTGGAGCAGCCGCCGCTCCATCACCTTGAAGGTTTCCGACAGCTCGGATCCGGGCGTGCCCCGTTCCGCGTGATAGACGAAGAGCCGCGGCAGATAGAACAACCCCGCCATCCAGCTGATCGCCGCCGCAAGGTGCAGCGCCTTGATCCAGGGATAGGCGACAGTCAGCAGGTGCGACACGCGGACACTTTCGATTGGCTCCTCCTGCGCCTCTAGCACGGCGCCTCCGAAGCGCAAATCGGCCCGGTCCTTCCTTCTTTCCAATCAGGAGATCTTGAGAATGTATGAAGAAGTGACCGCCGGGGATTCCGGGGATTATCTCCTGAGCAAATTCTCCCACAAGGTTTTCCACAGGCAATCCAACATTTCTCCGTCGGCGCCTTCACAACCTAAAGTTGTGGAGAAGTGAAATTACCGAAGCATAATCAATGGCTTGAAAATGCGCCTTGCCGTTGTCCACAGGGTCGGAGGCCGGTCGAGTCCGCCCGGCGGGAGCATCGAATCCGAGTTATCCCAACACCGGGATTGTCGACCCGCGCCGGAGGGGACTCGGTGGGTGAAGCCTTCCCGAGCCTGTGCCTCTTGCCCGGCTTCCCGTTGTTCACCGGACACCCCCGGATTTCTTCCGGACTTATCCACGACTCTGTCCCGAGGAATCTTCGATCCGACCGGGCCGAAGCGGCGGTTGCGCCGCCGGGCCGGCTGCGGCACAACCGGCTTCGATGCCGTCCGATCCCGTCTCCACCCAGCCGCCGCAGCCGCTGATTCTCGCTTCCCGTTCCGCCGGACGGGCGGATCTGCTGCGTCGCGCCGGAGTTCCCTTCGAGATTGTCCCCGCCGCGGTCGACGAAGCGGCCGTGAAGGCGGCCCTCCAGGCCGAAGGCGCCCTGCCGCACGACCTTGCCGACGCGCTCGCCGAGCACAAGGCGCGGCGAGTCGCGGGAAGACATCCCGCCCGGGTCGTGCTCGGCGCGGACCAGATCCTCGTCTGCGATCGCCGCGTCTTCGACAAGCCGCGTGACATCGCCGAGGCTCGCCTGCAGCTCGCTGATCTCCGGGGCCGGCGCCACGAGCTCCTCTCCGCCGCCGTCGTCTACGAGAATGCCGCCCCGGTCTGGCGGCACGTCGGCCGCGCCCGGCTCACGATGCGGCCGTTCAGCGACGCGTTCCTCGACGCCTATGTCGAGGCGCAGGGCGAGGCGCTTCTCTCGACCGTCGGCGCCTATCGCCTCGAGGAGGCGGGCGCACAGCTCTTCGCTCGGGTCGAAGGTGACATCTTCACCGTCATGGGGCTGCCGCTCCTCGAGCTGCTGGCCTTCCTCCGCACGCGCGGGATCTGCCTCGAATGACCGCCGCGCCCGCCCTTGCCGGGGTCGTCGGCTGGCCGATCGGCCACTCGCGCTCGCCGCGCCTGCATGGCCACTGGCTCCGCCGCTACGGCATCGCCGGCTACTACATCCCGATCGCGCTGCCGCCGGATGGCCTTGCGGCCGGTCTCCATGCGCTGCGGACCCTCGGATTCCGCGGCATCAACGTCACCATCCCCCACAAGGAGGCCGCGCTCGCCCTCGCCGACGAGGCGACCGATCTCGCCAGGGCGATCGGCGCCGCCAATACGCTGACCTTACGCACCGACGGCACGATCCATGCCGACAATACCGACGGATACGGGTTCGTCGCCAACCTCCGGCAGCAGGTTCCCGCCTGGCGTGCCGGGGCGGGGCCGGCGCTGGTGCTCGGCGCCGGCGGCAGCGCCCGTGCCGTCGTCGCCGCCCTCGTCGCCGAGGGCGCGCCGGAGGTGCGCGTGACCGGCCGCACCCTGTCGCGGGCGGAAGCACTGGCTGCGCATTTCGGGCCGCCCGTCGTCGCGCTTCCCTGGGCGGCTGCGGGGGTGGCGGCGGGCGATGCCGCGGTCATCGTCAATACCACGCCCCTCGGCATGGCCGGGAATGCCGAGCTGCCGCTCTCCCTCGACGGCGTGCCGCCGACGACCCTGGTGACCGATCTCGTCTATGGCGGCGAGCCCACGCCCTTCGTCGCCGAGGCCCGCCGGCGCGGGTTCGCCGCGGTCGACGGCCTCGGCATGCTGCTGCACCAGGCGGCACCCGGCTTCGAGCGCTGGTTCGGCGTGCGGCCCGAGGTCGACGAGGCGCTCCGCCGGGCGGTGCTCGCGCCATGACGCGCCCCTACCGCCTCGGACTGACCGGCTCGATCGGCATGGGCAAGTCGACCACCGCCCGGCTCTTCGCCGAGGCCGGCGTCCCGGTCTGGGACGCCGATGCCGCCGTGCACCGCCTCTACGCCGCGGGCGGGGCGGGGGTCGGCGCCATCGCCGCGCTCGCGCCGCAGGTGATCGTTTCCGGCGCGGTCGACCGCGACCGCCTGCGCGACGCGATTATCGCCGAGCCGGAGCTTCTCGCCCGGATCGAGGCGCGCATCCATCCGCTGGTTGCCGCCGACCGCGAGGCCTTTGCCGCCGCGCATGCGCAGGCGGACATCATTCTCTTCGACATCCCGCTTCTTTTCGAGACCGGCGGGGCGCAGGAGCTCGATGGCGTCCTGGTCGTGTCGGCGCCGGCCGAGGTCCAGCGGGCGCGCGTTCTCGAGCGGCCGGGAATGACTGGGGAGGCATTCGAGCGCATCCTGGCGCGGCAGATGCCCGACGCCGAGAAAAGGGCGCGAGCGGACTTCGTCATCATGACCGACCGGGGGGTGGAGGCCGCGCGGGCCGACGTGCTCGCGCTGGTCGAGAGGATCAGGGCAGGGCAGGGCGATGCGTGAGATCGTGCTCGACACCGAGACGACGGGGCTCGACCCCGACACCGGCGACCGCATCGTCGAGCTCGGCGCGGTCGAGCTCCTCAACCACATGCCGACCGGCCGCGTCTTCCACCGCTACCTCAACCCGGAGCGGGAGGTGCCGGCCGAGGCGGTCCAGGTGCACGGGCTCACCACCGCCTTCCTCGCCGACAAGCCGCTGTTCCGCGCCGTCGCGGCGGAATTCGTCGCCTTTCTCGGCGACGCGCGCCTCGTCATCCACAATGCCGCCTTCGACATGAAGTTCCTGAACGCCGAGCTCGGCTGGGCCGGGTACGACGGCCTGCCCTGGGCGCGGGCGGTCGATACCCTCGAGCTCGCCCGCCGCCGCTATCCCGGCGCCCAGAATACCCTCGACGCCCTCTGCCGCCGCTTCGGCGTCGACAATACCGGCCGCACCAAGCACGGCGCGCTGCTCGACTCGGAGCTCCTCGCCGAGGTCTATCTCGAACTCATCGGCGGCCGGCAGCCGGATCTCATCCTGACCGTCGTCACCTCCGCCACTGTCGGCGCCCAGGCCTGGGCGCCGCCCCCCCGCCCGCACCCGCTGCCGCCGCGGCTGTCCGAGGCCGAGGCCGCTGCGCATGCCGCCTTCGTCGCCGAGCTCGGCGAGCAGGCCCTCTGGATCCGGCTCGGCTGACGCCCGGGCGCACGGGTGGGCACGCGTGCCCACTTCGGCATCCTTCTGATTCAACTTGATAATATATCCGCCGTCAACCAGATGGAAACCATCGTTAACGGGGGTTTCCGGCCAGTCGGGGATCGTCAGCGGCGCGAGGCGAGCAGGTTGAGCAACCCCTGCGAGCCGCTGTCGTTCATGCTCTGCAGCAGCGTCAGCGCGGCCGCGCCCGGCGAGGTGGAGCTCACCCCCTCTTCGATCTGCGCGCGGGCGAGGAACCGGTTGATGACCTTCTCCACGTTCGCCGCATCCTGGAACACGGCGAGCGAATCCGAGCCGAACAGGGCGCTGGCCTTGTCGCGCAGGATCTCGCGCTGCTGGTCGATATCGATCTGCCCGAAGGCCGTCGGCAGCCCGAAGGCCTTCTCCACCACCTCGCGCAGCGGCTTCGAGCCGAGCAGGCTGTACCAGCTCCCGCCCTCTCCCTGCGCCAGCTCGGCGATCTCGCGCCGGAAATTCATCGCCAGCCGCATGTTGTTGTCGGCGTCGCCCACGGCGACCTCGAAGGCGCGGGTCTTGTAGGCCGCGACGATCTTCGCGGCGAAGCCGACGTCGCCCGTCTTCGCCCCACCCGCGTCACCGAAACCGAAGGCCTCGGCCAGCTTGTACCAGCTCTTGTCGGTCATGCGGTTGGCGAGCGCGGCCGGATCGGTCGTGCCCTCGTCCATGATCTTGCGGATGAAGGCCTTCTTGTCGATCTCGCCCTCCAGCCCGAAGGCGCCGAGCGCCACCTTGAGCAGCCGCCGGTCGGCGACGAGATCGGCCGCGGAGCCGATGCCGCCGATCTTCTCCTGGAAGTAGGCGATGTCGCGCTGCAGCTCGGCCCCCTTCTCGAAGCTCGCCTGCTGCGACGCCTGGGTGCGCTCGAGGAACCGCCATCCGGCGATGCCGCCGAGCGGGACGACTGGCTGGAAACTCATGCGCGCGCCCTCATGAACCGGGGGACGGCACCGGGCGCACGAGGCCGAGAAGCCGCGCCTCGCGCGGCAGCAGCGCCCTGAGTGCCCGCATCGTCTGGTAGAACTTGCCTTCGGCCACCGCCGCGGTGGCGGCCGCGAGATGCGCGCGGCTGTCGGCGTCCTGGAACACCTGGCTGAGCTGCTCGATGCCGAGATTGAGCTGACGGCTCGCCTCCCCCGGCTCGGCCTCGCCGGCGAGAACGAGCTGGGCGATGTAGCAGATCCGCCGGACCGGCGTGTTCACCTCGTCGGGGTGGATCGCGTCGCGCAGCCGCAGCACGTTCGCCTCCGGCGTCAGCACGTTCAGCCGCGTGCGCCGGTCGCCGTTCTCCATGACGACGCCGTTGATCATGATCCGCTCGTGCGGCCCGAGCTTGAGGACCAGCCCGCTCACGCCGCCGTCTCCAGGTTGCCGCGCAGGCCCTTCATGATCGCGGTGTTGATGTCGATGAGGACTTCCACCTGCCCGCGTCCGCGCAGGACGGCGTGGCTGTGCTTGCGGACGAACTCGGCGAGCGAGACGAGCTGCGCGCGCAGGCCTATCGGCAGCTGGTTCGCGTCGCTCATCAGATCCTCGGCCAGCACGCCCCAGAGGCGCTGGTTGTCGGTGACCGCGGCCGCGAGGACGGGAAAGCCCGCCCGGTCGCTCTCGTCGAGCGCCTTCAGGCGGGCGGTGATCTGGGCGAAGAGCGCGTATTCGGTGCCGCGCTCGGTCCGGACCGCGTTGGCGTCGTAGCCGGAACGAGCCTGCGAAGTGGGATACATTCGGTAACCTCTCGGAAGCCTGGCCCCGATCGTGCGGGCCGGGCGGCCTGTCACTCGTTACTGGGACCGGGGCGGGCGATGCCCGCCCCGGTCGGGTTTCGTCAGCGGAAGAGCGAGAGCACGTTCTGCGGCGCCTGGTTGGCGATCGAGAGCGCCTGGATGCCGAGCTGCTGCTGGGTCTGCAGCGCGGCGAGCCGCGCCGAGGCCTCCTCCATGTCGGCGTCGACCATGGCGCCGACGCCGTTCTTCAGCGCATCCGCCTGCTTGGACAGGAAGGCGTTCTGCGCCTCGATCCGGGACTGCGCCGAGCCGAAGGTCGCCGCCGCGCTGTTGACAGCGTCGAGGACGCTGTCGACATAAGCGAGCGCCTCGGCGGTGCCGATGCCACCGAGGTCGGCCGCCGTCGGCAGCGTCTCGGCGTCGTAGTCGGCGTAGGTGCCGGTCGCGGCGTCACGGTTGGTGAGGCCGGCGAGCACCTTGAGCGAGTCGCCCGCCGCCCCGAGGTCGACCCACTGGACGCGGAAGCTCTCGGCCGAGACGGCCCCGGCGGCGCTGCGCGTCACCGACACGGTGATGTTCGCGCTCGTCGCGGCGATCGTGGTGGCATCGGTGGCGTCGTAGGCGGCGTTGACGAGGTTGATGCCGTTGTACTGTGACGAGGCAGCGATCGAGGTGATGGTGTCGGCAAGCACGGCGATGTCGTCGCCGAGCTTGGTCAGGTCGGCGTCGGGGTTCTGGGCCTGCACCACCTTGGTCTGGATCTGCTTGACGAGGTCGCCGATCTGCTCGGCGGCGGTACGGGCGGTGCCGACCATAGCCGAGGCGGAGGTGAGCGATTCGCCGAGTTTCTTGAACGAGGAAACGTCCGAGTTCATCGTCGAGGCGATCGACCAGGACGAGCTGTTGTCCTTGGCGGTCGCGACCTTGAGGCCGGTCGAGATCTCGTCCTGGACCTTGGCCATGCCCTTGTTGATGCCCTTCAGCGTCTGCAGGGCGACCATCGAGCTGGAGTTGGTGAGAATCGAAGACATCTGCATTAGTCCTTCTGGCGCGCGGCGCCTTCGACGCCGCTTTGTCATGGATGGCCCCACGCCGCGGTGGAACCGATGAACGCCCTTCTGACTGCTGCGGCCCCGGGTCCCCGTTCGGGTCCAGCCGCGCCGGCCTTTCGACCGCGTGGTCGGACCATGCGGGACGAGGGTGAACCAAGCGTGAAGGCGCGGGGCGATCATGCTTAACGGGACCCTGTCTTTTCAGACACTTGTCTTCATCCTGGCCCTGGCTCTGCCGGCATGGGCCGACCCGCCCGCGGCGCTGGCGGGCCGGATCCAGAGCTTCCGCGACTGGCGCCTCGACTGCCGCGCCGACCCCTGCGCGCTGCATACCGCGGTGCGGGGCGCGGACGGCAGCGAGGTGCTGCGGCTCGCGGTCGGGCCGGGGACGGCGCTGGCGGTCACCACCCCTTTGCCGCTCTTCCTGCCGGACGGGCTCTCGCTCGCCGTCGGGGGCGAGCCGGCGCGGGCGGTGCCCTGGCGCACCTGCGGCGCCGGCGGCTGCGAGGCGACGCTGGCGCTCGACCCCGCCCTCCTCGCCGGGCTCCGCCGCGAGCGGGGCGGCACGGCGACCTTCACCCTGGTCGACGGGGTGACGGTGCGGCTTCCCTTCTCGCTCCTCGGCTTCTCGGCGGCGATGGTCGCGGAGCGGACGCCGGGCGGTTAGCCCGCCGGCGGCGGGGCGGTCGAGGCGCGGAGCAGCAGGTCGACCTCGAGCCGCTCGCGGCGGATCCGGCCGCCGCGCTCGATCAGGATCTCGACTGCCCGCCGTCCGATCTCGCGGATCGGCTGGCGGACGGTGGTGAGCGGGGGCTCGGCCGCGGCGCCCTCGGGCACGCCGTCGAAGCCGACGACCGAGACCTCGCGCGGCACGGCGATGCCGCGCCGCTTCAGCCATTCGAGCGCGCGCATGGCGATGCGGTCGGACTGGGCGAGGATCGCGGTCGGCGGATCCGCCGCGGCGAAGAGGGCCGCGAGCGCCGCGTCGACCGCCTCGGGGGCGGGCGTCTCGTATATCGGCACCTTCCCGGTGTCGATCCCGGCCGCCGCGAGCGCCTGGAAGTAGCCGGTCACCCGGTCGCGCGACGAGGCATAGTCGGCCGCCTGCACCCGCGCCATGTCGACGAGGCCGCTGTTCTCCTCGCCGAACTCCATGGCGAGGACGGCGAAGCGGCGGTGGCCGAGCCGGGTCAGATGCTCGGCGGCGAGCCGGGCGCCGGCGGTGTCGTCGATGCCGACCGCGGGAACCGTCTCGTCGGTGTCGCCGAGGTCGAGCGCCACGAAGGGCAGGCGCCGCTCGCGCGCCTCGGCGATCAGCCGGTCGGCGTCCTCGAGGCAGAAGAGGAGGAGCCCGTCGACCAGCGCGCTGCGGATGCCCCAGGCGAGCTCGTCCTCGCTCGCCGCGGAGACCAGCGAGATGCCGATGCCGTTGGCGTCGCAGACCTCGCTGATCCCGACCATCATCGCGCGCGCGTAAGGATCCTCGAAGAAGTAGGCGAGGGGTTCGGCGGTGGCGACGCCGACCGCGTTGACCTTGCCGGCGCTCAGCATCCGCCCGCGCGGGTCGGGGCCGGCGTAGCCGATCTCCGCCGCCGCCGCCAGCACCCGCGCCCTGACCTCGTCGCGGACGAGGCCCGGGCGGTTGAAGACGTTCGAGGCGGTCGCCTTCGACACGCCGGCCCGCTCCGCCACGTCGACGAGCCGCGCGGCCTTCCCGGTGATTCGGTTCATCCTCCTGCCGCTCCCGCTGCTCAAGTGCCTGACCTAGCACGCGTCTTGAACCGGTTCAAATTTCTCTTGACGCAAGGAGGCAGCGATCTATTATTTGAACCGGTTCAATGCAAGCCTGAACCGGTTAAACCATCGAGTACCGTCGAAAGGAGACGGCCATGACCATGGCAGTCCTCGCAGAGAAATTGCGCCCCGCTTCCCACCTGGGCCTGGTCGACGCGCTTCGCGCCGCCCGGGCGTGGCACCGCCGGCGCCGGGCCGAACGGGCCGGCGCGGCCCGGCTCGCCCACCTCGACGCCCACCTTCTCGCCGACATCGGGATCGACCCCGAGGCGGTCAGGGGCCGGCGGCAGGGCTGGGACGACCTGCTGCCGAACGGCTACCTGATCCATCGCTGAGGGGCGTTCACCTTCGTGAAGATGCGGTAAACGCGATCGGGAAAATCCCCTGATTTCAAATGGATGTCGGGAGTCGCACGCGTGCGACTCCCGTGCGATCAATGGATCTTGGTCAGGAGCTCGTCGAGCGACTTCTTGGCGTCGCCGTAGAACATCCGCGTATTGTCCTTGTAGAAGAGCGGGTTCTCGATGCCGGAGTAGCCGGTGCCCTGGCCGCGCTTCAGCACCAGGACGTGCTTGGCCTTCCAGACCTCGAGCACCGGCATCCCGGCGATCGGCGAGTTCGGATCCTCCTGCGCCGCCGGGTTCACGATGTCGTTCGAGCCGATGACGATGGCGACGTCGGTGGTGGGGAAGTCCTCGTTGATCTCGTCCATCTCGAGCACGATGTCGTAGGGCACCTTCGCCTCGGCGAGCAGCACGTTCATGTGCCCCGGCAGGCGGCCGGCCACCGGATGGATGCCGAATCGCACTTCCTTCCCCTTGCCGCGCAGCCGCTTGACCAGCTCGGCCACCGACTGCTGCGCCTGCGCCACCGCCATGCCGTAGCCCGGCACGAGGACGACCGAATCGGCGTCGTCGAGCATCGCGGCCACGCCGTCGACGTCGATCGCAACCATCTCGCCCTCGATCTCCATCGCCGGCCCGCTCGCGCCGCCGAAGCCGCCGAGGATGACCGAGACGAAGTTCCGGTTCATCGCCTTGCACATGATGTAGGAGAGGATGGCACCGGAGGAGCCGACCAGCGCGCCGGTGACGATCAGCAGGTCGTTCGACAGCGTGAAGCCGATCGCCGCCGCCGCCCAGCCCGAGTAGCTGTTCAGCATCGAGATGACGACCGGCATGTCGGCCCCGCCGATCGCCATGATCAGGTGCCAGCCGATGAAGCCGGCGATCAGCGCCACCAGCACCATGGTCCAGATGCCGGCCCCGGCGAAGTAGAGGATGCCGAGCAGCAGGCAGACGAGCCCCGCGCCGATGTTGATCGCATGCCGGCCCGGCAGCGTCAGCGGCTTGGAGGCGATCTTCCCGGCGAGCTTGCCGTAGGCGACGATCGAGCCGGTGAAGGTGATCGCGCCGATCAGGATGCCGAGGAAGATCTCCACCCGCATGATCGCGAGCTCGGCCGGCGTCTTGTGCGCCAGCGTCAGCGCGAAGCCGCGCAGCTGGTCGACCGTGCCGTCGGCGATCGCCTGCGCCGCCCGGTGTGCCTCCACGTCGGCATTGAGGCCGATGAAGACCGCCGCGAGGCCGACGAGGCTGTGGAAGCCGGCGACGAGCTCCGGCATCTGCGTCATCTGCACGCGCGAGGCGATGAAGGCGCCGACCACGCCGCCGATGATGACCATCGGCGCCAGCAGCCAGTAGTGCCCGGATCCGCCGAAGATCGTGGCGACGACGGCGAGCGCCATGCCGACGATGCCGTACCAGATGGCGCGCTTGGCCTTCTCCTGGTTGGAGAGCCCGCCGAGCGCGAGGATGAAGAGGATGGCGGCCGCGAGATAGAAGGCCGAGACAAGTCCGAGGCTCATCGTGCGCTCCTAGCTCTTCTGGAACATGGCGAGCATCCGGCGCGTCACCAGGAAGCCGCCGAAGATGTTCACCGACGCCATCAGCGTCGCGAGCGCCGCCAGCAGGATCACGAAGACGCTGCCCGATCCCATCTGCAAGAGCGCCCCGAGGATGATGATCGACGAGATGCCGTTGGTGATCGCCATGAGCGGCGTATGGAGCGCGTGGCTCACGTTCCAGATCACGTAGAAGCCGACGAAGCAGCTGAGCGCGAAGACGATGAAATGCTGCATGAAGCTGACCGGCGCCACCGTGCCGACGAGCAGCGTCAGCACCGTGCCGACGACGAGGAGCGCCGTCGTCCGGTTCGAGCTCTTGCGGAACTCGGCCAGCTCGCGCGCCGCCTTCTGCTCCGGCGTTTCCTCGACCGCCTTGGGCTTCGGCTTCTGCACCGCGATCGCCTGCACCTTCGGCGGCGGCGGCGGATAGGTGACGGCGCCCGCGTGGGTGACCGTCGCGCCGCGGATGACGTCGTCCTCCATGTTGACGACCGGCTGCCCGTCCTTGCCGGGCGTGAGGTCGTCCATCATGTGGCGGATGTTGTTGCCGTAGAGCGTCGAGGCCTGGGTCGCCATCCGGCTGGCGAGGTCGGTATAGCCGACGATGCGCACCCCGTTCTTCGTCTCGAACATCTTGCCCGGCTTGGTCAGGTCGCAGTTGCCGCCCTGCTCCGCGGCGAGGTCGACGACGACGGACCCGGGCTTCATCGCCTCGACCATGTCCTTGGTCCAGAGCTTCGGCGCCGGCCGGCCGGGGATGAGCGCGGTGGTGATGACGATGTCGATGTCGGGCGCGAGCTCGCGGAACTTCTCCAGCTGCTTCTCGCGGAACTCAGGCGAGGAGGGCGCCGCATAGCCGCCCGTCGTCGCCCCGTCCTGCAGCGTCTCGGCGAAGTCGAGATAGACGAACTCCGCCCCCATCGACTCGATCTGCTCGGCGACCTCCGGCCGCACGTCGAAGGCGTAGACGATGGCCCCGAGCGAGGTCGCCGTGCCGATCGCCGCGAGGCCGGCGACGCCCGCGCCGACGACGAGGACCTTGGCCGGCGGCACCTTGCCCGCCGCCGTCACCTGCCCGGTGAAGAAGCGGCCGAAGTTCTCGCCCGCCTCGATCACCGCGCGGTAGCCGGCGATGTTCGCCATCGAGCTGAGCGCGTCCATCTTCTGGGCGCGCGAGATGCGCGGCACCATGTCCATGGCGAGCGCGGTCACGCCCCTGGCCTTCAGGCTCTCGAGCAGCTCGGCGTTCTGCGCCGGGTAGACGAAGCTCACCACGATCTGCCCGGAGCGGGCCAGCTCCACCTCCTCCGGAGTGGGGGCGCGGACCTTGCTGACGATGTCGGCCTCGGCCCAGAGTTCGGCCGCGCTCGCCACCACCTTGACGCCCGCCTCGGCATAGGCGGCATCGGAGAAGCGCGCCGCCTCGCCGGCACCCGATTCGATCAGGCAATCGTAGCCGAGCTTCTTCAGCGCCGCCGCGGACTGCGGCGTCATCGCCACCCGCTTTTCGCCGGAAAAGGTCTCCTTCGGGGCACCGATCTTCACGGCTGTAGGCTCCCTCTTGCTGATCGCAGGACGCCGGATCGGGGGCGGAACCCGTCTCGCGGTAACATTTTGTTGCGCGCGCTTTTAGGTTCGCCGCTGTCCCGTGTCAAACTGCCGAAGGCTATCCCAGGCGCCCGTCCAGGGCGCGCCGGTAGAGATCGAGCGCATCGGTCGCCGAGAGGTGCCGCGGGTTGCCGCCGGCGGTCGGATCGACCGCGGCCATCTCCGACATTTCCTCGAGGCGCGAATCGTCCACCCCGATCCGGTCGAGCGTGTGCGGGATGCCGAGATCGCGGCGGAAGCGCAGCACGAAGTCGAGAAAGCCGGGAAAGCCGCCCTCGATCCCGAGCCAGGCGGCGAGCCGGTCGACCTTGTCCCAGAGCGCCTCGCGGTTGAAGTCGAGGACGTAGGGCATGAAGACGGCGTTGGTCAGCCCGTGGTGGGTGTTGTAGAGCGCGCCCACCGGGTGCGAGAGGGCGTGGATCGCCCCGAGCCCCTTCTGGAAGGCCGTCGCCCCCATGGCGGCGGCGGCGAGCATGTTGCCGCGCGCCTCGAGGTCGGATCCGTCGCGGTAGGCGACCGGCAGATACTCCTTGCAGAGGCGCAGCCCCTCGACCGCGATGCCTTCGGCCATCGGGTGGTAGGAGGGGCTGGCATAGGCCTCGAGGCAGTGGGCGAAGGCGTCCATCCCGGTGCCGGCGGTCAGCAGCGGCGGCAGGCCGACGGTCAGCTCCGGGTCGAGGATCACCTGCGCCGGCAGCATCCTCGGGTGGAAGATGACCTTCTTGGTATGCGTCTCGAGGTTGGTGATGAC
>ENA-UOUJ01000950-UOUJ01000950.1-activated-sludge-metagenome-genome-assembly--contig:-NODE-950-length-16645-cov-5.092345_pt1 | contig 16645 bp, 15 predicted proteins | sample MGYA00249839_ERZ747224 | MGnify/ENA primary metagenome ERZ747224 (study PRJEB28782, sample SAMN03220277) | activated sludge metagenome | biome: wastewater; feature: sewage sludge; material...
ACCGATGCAGAAATTGCAGCAAGCTATATGTGTAATATTGCCGACGATGCAGCAGGCCTGACAGCTTACTACGATTTTAATCAGGGAACGGCCGGTTTACAAAATTCATCTGAAACTGTTTTAAAAGATCGTACTTGTAATAAACTGGATGCGGTGTTGTTCAACTTCCAATTGAACGGGTTGCTTTCGAACTGGGTAGCAGATGGTTCTCCTGCAACTGCGTCTTGCGTATTGTCTAATATCCGCGTAGAGGGATTGCAAAATTGTATCTCCGACGGAGATACTTCTCCAACAGTTACGGATGGAACCGATTTTGGTTTTTATGCAGCCCCTGGTATCGACCGTACTTTCTGTATTAAGAATACCGGTGGTGCCGATTTGATTATTAACGCGGTTACGGTTACCGGTGTAAACGCCAGCGCATTTACCATCACCACACCTCCGGCTTCAACAATTGCACCCGGTGATTCTTCGTGTATGGTAATTCGTTTTGCCTCTACGGTAAACGGTCCGAAATTCGCCACCATCAATATTGATAACAATGATACGGATGAAGCTTTGTTTACTTTCGATGTAATAGGTGAGGGTATTGGTCCTGTTCCGGTTTCTCTGCTGTCTTTCACCGGAGCATTGAATCAAAAAGTAGTCGACTTAAAATGGAATACAGAAAACGAAGTGAACAATGCTGGATTTGAAGTATTACGCTCCGGCCCTAACCAGGAAAGCTGGGTGAAGATAGGTTTCGTACCGGCTTCAGGCTTACCGGCTTCGAATTATGCACTTACTGATTATGCTCCATTACCTGGAACCAATACCTACCGCCTCCGCCAGTTGGATGTTGACGGTAGAGAGAAATTCAGCAACATCATAGCCGTAAATAACACCGGTACAGCTTCATTGGTGCGCACATATCCTAATCCGTTTAAAGATCAGTTTACGCTCGTATTCAATAACCGCGCATTACTGAATACCCGTGCGGTTATCTTGAATAGCCAAGGTGTTAAAGTAGCATATGTTCTGCTGAGCAACTTCAACCAAAATATTAACTTGTCTAAACTGGCTCCGGGTATGTACTTTGTACAACTTGCTAATGGAGAGGTAGTTAGAGTGGTAAAGCAGTAAAATGATTTTTAAGTAAGTTGAGGCGACCGGTGTTCCGGTCGCTTTTTTTATGCCTTTTTTTCAGGTGGATGATTTAGATGGTTTACACCTAAATATATTTAAATGGTTGATAATCAATTTGTATGTTTTAAGATGGATTTAACGCTCTCCCTGTGGTTTTGGAGCATGTTTTGAACTATCAGGTATGCATGTGGCAGAGATGCTATTTAACAGGATGTTTTCGCGAACATAGGGTATCTTTGCCCGTCAAAATTTTTCAGTGGTTTAAGCGTTGAAGGGATGTAAACGAGTGTAAAATTTTTAAAATAATCAACATGATTAAAGCGTGCTTTCGAAACCGCGTATTTCTTTCATGCTTCATTCTCGGCCTGATGTTGCACATCCCTGTGGCATTTTCAATGACCATGAAACACGGTGTCACGTCAGTACACGGTGTGACGTCAACACACGGTGTCACGTCAGTACACGGTGTGACGTCAACACACGGTGTCACGTCAACACACGGTGTCACGTCAACACACGGTGTCACGTCAACACACGGTGTTGACGCAATTTCAAAACTGGATGCCTTATACAAAACCCTCGAACTGGATCGTATGGGGCTTTCCGATGAAGCCTACGACCTGGCCGTTCAGGGATACCTCAAACTAAAGGAATCCAGAAATATACGCAAAGACGAATTACTCACTATCATTGACTTCTCATTACCCTCTTCACAAAAACGATTGTTTATTCTGGATGTAGAAGCCGGAAAAGTACTGTTTAATACCTATGTGGCCCACGGAAGAGGTTCGGGTAAATTGGTGGCTGAATCTTTTTCCAACGTTCCCGAAAGTTTTCAAAGCAGTGTGGGATTTTACGAAACGGCCGGAACGTACAATGGTAAAAACGGATTTTCAATGAAGTTGAAAGGGTTGGAAAACGGCATCAACCATAAGGCGGAAGAAAGGGCTATTGTAGTACATGGCGCACCTTATGTTAGCGAACAATTCATTCGTCAGCAAGGGTATCTCGGCCGTAGTCATGGTTGTCCTGCTTTACCCGAAAACCTCAATCGCCCCATCATTGAAAAGATAAAAGAAGGTTCTTTGTTGTTTATCTACAGCAACCGGACCAACTATGTAAAAAAATCAAAGCTCATTCAATCTACCCTTGGCTGAGGAACTATGGTTTATAACATTTAACCCTAACTGTTAGTATGCTGAAAAAAGTTTTAAGAGGAACCGGAGTGGCTATTGTAACGCCCTTTAAAGAAGATGAAAGCATAGACCATGATGCACTGGAACGGCTGATTGAGCATATTATTACGGGGGGTGCGGAATATATTGTGTCGCTCGGCACTACGGGTGAAACACCGGTTCTCTCCTCCGGAGAAAAGAAAGACATCATTCATTTTACTGCCAAAACCATTCGCGGTCGTGTACCAATGGTAGTGGGTTGTGGAGGTAACCATACACGTTCAGTTGTAGATGAGTTGCGTTCTTTGCCTTTAGAGGATGCGGTGGCTGTATTGAGCGCCAGCCCGTACTATAACAAACCCTCACAGGAAGGCATATACAGACACTATGTTGAAGTGGCAGCCGCTTCACCGGTTCCCGTCATTTTATACAACGTGCCAGGAAGAACCGGCAGAAACATGACGGCAGCCACCACACTGCGTTTGGCAGAAGAAAAAAACATTGCCGGCATCAAGGAAGCCAGTGGCGATATGATGCAGGTGATGGATATACTAAAATCAGCACCCGAAGATTTTTTGGTAGTGAGTGGTGATGACGCCCTCGCCCTGCCACAGTTGGCCTGTGGAATGGATGGAGTAATCAGCGTAGCGGCCAATGCTTACCCTAACGCCTTTTCTGACATGGTCCGCCTTAGTTTACAACATCGGTTTTCTGAGGCTAAAAAACTGAACGATATCCTGATTGAAGCATACAATTTAATGTTTGCTGAAAACAATCCCGCCGGTGTGAAAGCATTTTTGGAAAGCATGAACATCATCCGGAATATTCTGCGCCTTCCCGGTGTGCCTGTGGCACAAAACCTGAGGGAGGCCATTCACCAATATGTGAACGAATGGAAGTAAACACACGCATCCGTTTAGGATGTTTAGGAGGATTGATTCTCCTGTTTGCAGTGGCCACACTGGCAAGACAGCCTGAATGGAACGGAGTGAGAAATAAAATCAACCATGCCGATACTATCGGTAATCGCATTAAACACGCTGTATCTAATCAGGTACAACTTGTGCATAGTCACTTTCCTGTTGAATCACTCGATACAACTACATCCATTTGGATTTACTTACCATCCAATTATTCGTCTACTCGTAACCGTTATCCTGTTATTTATTTTCTCGGCGGAGAACATGCATTTAGTGATTCGCTGTCGCCCGATAACAAGGAATGGTTGGTGGATGAAGCACTGGATAGTTTAAATCAGACTAAAGCACCCAAGGCCATTGTAGTAGCGGTGCATCGCTTTTTCTCCGATACGGTACAAGTAGATAGTGCATCGTCTTTTCTCATGAACAACCTGAAGCCGTACATTGACAGTGTGTACCGTACTCAAAAAGAATCCGCAGTGGTGGCCGGTTCAGGCCAAATGGCTGCATGGGCTTTGTACACTACGTTGCGTTACCCCGAGGTGTTTAAAAAAGCAGGTATTTTTTCTCCTTCAGCCGACATTTTCCCGTATCTGAAAAACCACCAACTTCAGGGTAAAGGGCATAAGGGCATGTTGTTTTTTTATGAAGGAAATGAGATGGATGATTTGCAGGAACTCACCGATAACATCGGAATGCATTCTTCCGCATTGATTTATTCAACCCATCATCAAAATCCTAAAAGACATGAAAGTCCGATGGGTGGATGGTTCCCTGAATTTTACAACTGGATACTGGGTAATGGATACAATTATATCATCCGTTATAAGCCTTAAACTTTAAAGCAGGCACCTTCTATTGCTAAATCGGTTGCAGGAAATACCGCGCGTGTTTCATCCAGATAACAATCCAGTGTTTCATACTTAGAAGAGAAATGGCCAATCAGTAATCGCTTCGCTCCACTCTTTTGAGCAATCCTTCCGGCCTGTTCTGTGGTGGAATGAAAATAGTTTGCGGCTTTCAACTCAAAATCTTTGAGATAGGTTGTTTCATGATACAGTAAATCAACCCCGTGTATATGTTCGAGAATATCCTCTGAATACAATGTATCACCACAGTAAGCATATCTTCTGGGCGGCTCCGCCTCGATGGTTAGTTCATTATTGGGTACGATGGTTCCTTTCGGATGGATATAATCTTCTCCCTGCTGAAGCCGATGGTAATATTCCGGAGGCACGCCATACGATTGAACACGAACCGGATCAATTTTTCGCAGGTTTTTCTTTTCACTAAATACAAAACCCCAACAGGGTATTCGATGTTGCATAGGGAAACAATGCACGTTCACTGAATGCGTATCAGCAATGATGCCGGCTTTTTCCAGCGGATGAAAATGCAAAGGAAAAGAGAGTGTAGCCTCTGCAACTTCCAGATGCAACTGAATGAGTTTTTCCAAAGCAGCCGGAGCGTAGAGATGAATGGGTTGCTGTCGGTTTTGCAATGCCATACTCGATAACAATGCAATCAATCCGAAATAATGATCCCCATGTAAATGAGAAATAAATATGTGGCTGATCCGGGATGTCTTTATTTTATATTGCAATAACCGCACCTGCGTTCCTTCTCCGCAATCAATCAAAAAACTTTCTTCCGGGGTTTGTAATACCTGGGCGGTGGGGTTTCTGCTGTATGCGGGCAACGCTGAGTTGTTGCCAAGGATGGTTACTGTTAACATGCATCGTCGTTTTCTCCATTCAACAATTCACGCTCAATGGCTTCCATGTGTATGATATCCCAGGCCTCTGATTCTGTGGGTGTAATATTCAACAAATCAGATAATTCGATTGATTTCAACCGCTCCATCACACCGGTTTGTACATTACACAACACAAAGGAAATGCCCCGTTCTAAACACTGGGCATATTGTGTGGCCAATAACCCGGCAATCTCGTCGTCCATTTGTTCCACATGCTGAAAATCTAATATCATATGCGGACACACGGCCGATGTCATTTGGTGCAGCAGTTTGGCGAAATCATCTGCCATATTTACAGCTAAATGAGGTTCACGGGGAGTTATGACGGTGAACGCTTCTTTGGTATTTAATTTGACATCCATCATAGGGCGCAGCAGCGTTTGTTTATGCCTCCGTAAAATAAAGTTTTTTTCGGAGTATCCGCTCAAAGTTAACCGTCAGCCTCCTGCTTTCCGGTATTCCGTGGTGGAAAAAAGTAGTAAGTCCGGTATAATCTGAGTGTTTTTCAACATATCAACATTTAACGTTGCACCCCAATGAATCGTATAAAATATTCGTTATCATTGTATCAAGTAACACTAAACAACACCCAATGGACAATAGTTTCTCACCCAGAGTAAAAGAAATCATCTCGTATAGCAGGGAGGAGGCACTTCGTTTAGGAAACGATTTCATCGGAACTGAGCACCTGGTTTTAGGACTCATCCGTGATGATGAAAATACCGTTATCAAAATTCTGAAGTCGCTGAATGTAGATTTGTATGAACTACGAAAAGAAATCGAAATGGCAGTAAAGGATAAAACCGGAAAAAATATCGCGAATATCAATTCCATCCCGCTTACACGCCAAGCCGAAAAAGTGATGCGCATCACCAATCTGGAAGCGAAGGAAATGAAAAGCCAGTTGGTGGAAAGCGAACACCTGATGCTTTCCATCCTGCGAAGTAAAGACAACGTAGCTACTCAAATACTGAATCAGTTTGAGGTAGATTACGATACGTTCAAAGCAGAGTTGGGATTTGTATCTAGTAATCCTCCACGTGCCGAATTTAATGAAGATGATGAGTTTGATGAAGAACGCAAACAATACGGCCAGGGAAAACAACCTAAAGGAGGCTCTTCCACTCAGTCTAAGGCCACGAAAACACCGGTGCTGGATAACTTCGGAAGAGATATCACCCACCTCGCTGAAATCGGATCCCTGGATCCTATCGTGGGTCGAGAAAATGAGATTGAGCGGGTTTCACAAATTCTATCAAGAAGAAAGAAGAATAATCCCATCCTCATCGGTGAACCCGGTGTGGGTAAAACAGCCATTGTAGAAGGCCTGGCGCTGCGCATTGTACAACGTAAGGTGTCGCGCGTATTATTCAACAAACGGGTGGTTAGCCTCGATCTGGCCGCCTTGGTGGCCGGTACAAAATACCGCGGTCAGTTTGAAGAACGCATGAAAGCCATCATGAACGAATTGGAAAAAAATCGTGATGTCATTTTATTCATTGATGAAATCCATACCATTGTTGGTGCAGGGGGTGCAAGTGGTTCTTTGGATGCTTCTAATATTTTCAAACCGGCACTTGCCCGGGGCGAACTGCAATGCATCGGCGCTTCCACGCTGGATGAATATCGTATGCATATTGAGAAGGATGGCGCACTCGACAGGCGTTTCCAAAAAGTGCTGGTTGAACAACCCAGTGTGGAAGAGGCCATCACCATCCTCAATAATATTAAAAATAAATACGAAGACTACCACAACGTAACCTACAGTCCTGAAGCCATAGAAGCCTGTGTGAAACTCAGTGACCGTTACATGACCGACAGACTTTTACCGGATAAAGCCATTGATGTATTGGATGAAGTGGGCGCAAGAAAGCATATCAAAAATATCAATGTGCCCGATAACATCATTGAACTGGAAAAAAAGATCGAAGAGATTAAACTCGAGAAAAACAAAGTGGTGAAGAGCCAGAAGTTTGAAGAGGCCGCATCGTTGAGGGATACGGAAAAACGTTATCAGGAAGATCTCGAAAAAGCAAAACGGGATTGGGAAGAAGAAAGTAAACACAAGCGTTTCCCGATTGAGGAAGAAGATATTGCAGAAGTGGTATGCATGATGACCGGTATTCCCGTACAGCGCATGGTACAGGCCGAAACAGATAAACTCCGCCGCATGGCCGACGATCTCAAAGGAGCAGTCATCGGACAACAGGATGCAATCACCAAGGTAGTGAAAGCCATCCAGCGTAACCGTGTGGGCTTGAAAGATCCAAAGAAACCTATCGGTACTTTCATTTTTCTGGGTCCTACCGGCGTGGGTAAAACCGAACTCGCCCGTTCGTTGGCCAAGCATTTATTCGACAGTGAAGATGCACTCATCCGTATCGATATGAGTGAATACATGGAAAAATTCACCGTTAGCCGACTGATTGGTGCGCCTCCCGGATACGTGGGGTATGAAGAGGGAGGCCAGTTAACGGAAAGGGTTAGACGAAAACCATATTCTGTTATTCTCCTTGATGAAATTGAAAAAGCGCACCCCGATATTTACAATATTTTGTTACAGGTACTGGATGATGGCCAGTTAACTGATGGGCTGGGACGTAAGGTAGATTTTAAGAATACCATGATTATCATGACTTCGAATATCGGTGCCCGTCAGTTAAAAGATTTTGGTGATGGAGTAGGATTTGCAACCGCTGCACGGCAGGCACAGGAAGATGAAAACAGTAAGGCGATTATTGAGAAAGCATTGAAACGCACCTTTAGCCCTGAATTCCTGAATCGTATCGACGATGTGGTGATGTTTAATTCACTCAGCAAAGAGAATATCTTTGAAATCATCGATATCCTCATGAAAGGAGTGATGAAGCGCCTGCAAAATCTGGGCTTCTCCCTGGAGTTGTCACCAGAAGCCAAAGAGTTCCTGGCTGATAAAGGCTATGATAGTCAGTTTGGTGCCCGCCCGCTACACCGCGCCATCCAGAAATATCTGGAAGACCCGTTGGCAGAAGATATCCTGAATACTACCATTAAAGCGGGCGATGTATTGGTGGCTGATGTGGATACGGAAAAGCAAAAATTGGTGTTCAAACTGAAAGAAGAACCCAAGGGTAAAAAGGAAAAGAAATCGGAAGCCTGATAGAAATGAATAAATACAACGACCCCGGTAAATCATGCCGGGGTTTTTTTATGCAGATTTTGAAACCGAAAAATGCAGATGTTCATTAAATTTGTGTTGTCATGCCAAAGAACTTCATCATCACTATAGACGGTTTTTCATCCTGCGGAAAAAGTACCTTGGCCAAACAACTGGCACAGCAGCTGGGTTTTGTATATATAGACAGCGGAGCCATGTATCGTGCTATTACCTTATATTTTTTACGAAACCACATCGATTGGTCAAATAAAGCATCAGTGATTGTGGCTTTAAAGGATATTCAGTTGCATTTTCAGTACAACGATAAGTTGGAACAATCTGAAATGTTTCTGAACGGAGAGAATGTGGAGTACGTGATTCGTGATTTGGTGGTTGCAGAAAAGGTAAGCGAAGTAGCCGCCATCCCTGAGGTTCGGTCATTTGCCGTGCACCAGCAACAGCTGATGGGCCGGAAAGCAAACACCATCATGGATGGGAGAGATATTGGTACAACGGTTTTCCCCAATGCCGATTTGAAAATATTTATGACAGCAGATATTTCAGTTCGTGTAGAACGACGATTTAAAGAAATGTTTGAAAAAAATCCCAACGTAACCATTGAAGAAGTGAAAGCGAATCTTGAAATGCGTGATTATATAGATTCAAACCGAGAGGTTAGCCCGTTACGTCGTGCAGAAGATGCTATCCTGCTGGATAATACACACATCACTACCGATGAACAATTGGATTTTGCACTCAACCTCTACAAAGACAAAGTGATAGAACTGGAAATGGCCTCAGGAAGATAAGGCCGGTAGCGGTTCGGCAACGGTATCTACACCAAAAAATTCCATTAATTTTTTAATCACAGATTCAACCAGTGCATCCGGGCAGCTCGCTCCACTGGTGATGGCTATTGTTACTTTTTCCTTTGTGGGTAAATACCCTTCCGTTATCATTTCTGCATGTGTGTGCAGGTTAAAATGTTGTACGGAGGAGCGGCTGAGCAACTGCTCACAGCTGTTAATAAAATACGTAGGAAGTTTTTCTTCGCACAATTCCACCAAATGTGACGTATTGCTACTGTTGTAACCACCTACTACTATGGCTAAATCGGCGGGAACTTCCAGCAAACCATATACAGCCGATTGGTTGTCGTTTGTTGCATAACAAAGTGTGTCGCGCGTATCGGCAAAATGATTGCTAACCGTTTGATCATTGAGTGTATAGTGTTGAATCATCACCTGCTTCAGGTAGTCAGCAATACCCTGTGTATCTGAAGCTAACATGGTGGTTTGGTTCACCACACCAATTCGTTTTAAATGCACAGACGGGTTGAACCCCGAAGAATATCTTCCTGCAAAATAATTATCGAATTCATCAGTAGAACGTTCAGCGGTGATGAAAGTGCCTAATATTTCGGCTTCTTTCATATCGCTGATAACCAGCGTAGGTGTAGCAGCGGCCGCATGTGAAAAAGTAGCGCGGGTTTCTTCATGGGTGGGTTTACCATGTACGACGACGGTATATCCCTGTCGGGCAATTTGTTCACTACGGTTCCAGACTTTCTCCACAAAAGGACAGGTAGTATTGTATTTTTCAACGGCAATACCCAGGCCGGTCAGTTTTTCTTCAATGGCCAAGGTGGTACCAAAGGCAGGTATGAGTACAATGTCTTCGGCATGCAACGAATCAAACGGAATGATGGTATTTCCGGAGGTGTCTTGCAAAAAACGTACACCCCTTGCCGTTAGATCGGCATTTACCTGCGGATTGTGGATCATCTCACTCAACAGAAATATACGTTTCCCGGGATTTTCATCCACTGTACGAAAAGCAATTTCAATGGCATTTTCCACACCGTAACAAAAACCGAAATGGCGTGCCAGGTTAATTTGCAACGGCCCAAAATCAAGCACGGAAGGAGTGAAATCCTTCTTCATTTTATCCGCCTGTTTACGGGTTTGTTTAATGGCAGCAATCCAGGAGCTGCGATATGTAAATGGAATTGTAAATTGCTTCATTATATCTCCAAAGTTACAAATTGAAATGACAAGGTTTAAAACTCCCGGATTTCTGACCGGTGCCGTACTCTACGAAGTGAATATCCGTCAGTTTACGCCCGAAGGTACATTTAAAGCATTTATGACCCATCTGCCCCGGTTGAAGAATATGGGCATCGATATATTATGGTTTATGCCCATTCATCCGATAGGCGTGTTGAACCGAAAAGGAAGTCTGGGGAGTTATTATTCCATACGCAACCACCAGGCAGTGAATCCGGAATTTGGAACCGAAAATGATTTCAAAGAGTTGGTGGAGGCCTGTCATCATTTAGGCATGAAGGTAATAATAGACTGGGTGGCCAACCATGTTTCCTGGGATAGCGAATGGGCAACACACCATCCGGAATATATTCGTCAGGTAAATGGAGAATTTGTAACTCCGTTTGACTGGACGGATGTACTTCAAATAGAACATCAGAACATACAACAACAAGATGCCATGATTGAGCATATGGCGTTTTGGATTCATCAATTTGATATCGATGGTTTTCGTGCTGATTTACCACATCTTGTGCCGCTGGAGTTTTGGATAAAAGCACGCCGTTTTCTGGATCCGGTCAAACCCTCACTCATCTGGTTGGGTGAAACAGAGGAACCCGATTATACCCGGGCGTTTGATATCACCTTTACCTGGAAATGGATGCATGCTACTCAGATAGTGCTGCAACAGCAGGGAGATGTTTCATCCCTTGTTCATCTCCTGCAACAGGATCCGCTGAAGGGTTACCGGTTGTACTTTACGTCTAATCATGATGAAAACAGCTGGAATGGAACGGAGTTTGAAAAATATGGCGTGTATGCCCAGGCGTTAGCTGTTTTTTCAGCCTTGTATCCCGGTGCGGTACCGTTGGTGTACAGTGGCCAGGAAATACCGAATCATGCACGGTTGCCTTTTTTTGAAAAAGCCAGGCTGAACTGGAACCAGGCACTTTTACTGGAATCGTTCTATACCCAACTGTTTCACATTCGCCATGCGCATGCATCATTCTTTGCCCCTGAAACCCCCATAACGTTTTTCCAAAAAGGTGGGGTGTTAGGTTATAAGATTCAGTCGGGTGACAAGGAGTGTTTGGTTTGGCTCAATCTGGGAAAGGAATGTGATATAACCCAAGATGATATTTTTATTCCCGATATAACATCATGGTTAATGTATGAACGTTGTGAGATGTTAGAACAGGATACGATGCGTATGTTGCCCGGTGGATACTGGGTGGTGATACAATGAAAAAAAGGCAGGGGAAACCTGCCTGTAATAAAATCGTTTATGCGTTAGGGTTACTTTCTGCTTCTTCCTGTACTGAATGAGCGTTTTCCTCCGCGTTGGTTATTATTGCTTTCATCAGCCGGACGTTTGAAGCCGCCATCCGCCTCATTCATGCGTACAATTCGATTATTGAACCTTTTGCCATCAATGGCACGAATCATTTTCTGCGCTTCCGCTTTATCTACTTCCAACCAGGTATTCATTTCACGCAGGTCAATTTTACCCAGCATGTCTTTTTTTAAATTGCTTTCGTCGAGCACAAACTGAAGAAAACTGGCTTTGTAAAAACCATCCTTAGTTCCCAGGTTTACAAACAATCGGGTAAATCCATTGTCTTTACGGGTGAAGGAACGGTCTCTGCCTTTAGCTGCGTTTGAATTCATACCGCCGGTGTCTTGTCGGCGCATATCTGCCCTAATATTCAAATCTTCTGCGTGATCATAATACTTTAAGAAGTGATTAAATTCAAGTGCGGCTACGCGTTGCAGTATTTCTTCTTTGGAAACATCCACAAACTTTTCAATTAAATCGGGCAGATACGTTTCATATTCGCCATGTGATATATCAGCTTGTGCCAGATTATCCATGAAATGGAAGAATTGTTTGCGGCAAACTTCTTTCCCACTTGGAATGTCTACTTTATGGAAAGGTGCATTGATCATCTTCTCCAACTGCCTGATTTTATAGATTTCTCTGGTGTGGCAAATGGATAGGCAAATCCCGGTTTTTCCTGCACGGGCTGTACGGCCGCTACGGTGTGTGTACACCTCCATGTCGTCGGGTAACTCGTAATTGATTACATGCGTAATGCCATCCACATCAATACCTCTGGCGGCCACATCTGTTGCAATGAGCAATTGCAGTGAACGATTTCTGAATCGTGCCATCACTTTATCGCGTTGCTGCTGGGTAAGATCACCATGTAAGGCTTCTATATCATAGCCGGCCTTGGCCAGTTTCTCGCAAACATCCTGTGCATCCGCTTTGGTGCGTGTAAAGATGATTCCATACATGCCGGGGTTGAAATCAATAATTCGTTTCAATGCTTCAAAACGATGATGCGAAAGGGTGACTACATATTGATGATCGATGTTCGCATTGCCACTGTTCTTTTTACCAACGGTAACTTCTTTGGGGCTTTCCATGAAGTTCTTAGCAATTGCACGAACCATCGGAGGCATGGTAGCACTGAACAACCAGATGCTTTCACGGTTGATGGTGTTCTTCAGCACAAAGTCAATGTCGTCACGGAAACCCATGTTCAACATTTCATCGGCTTCATCCAACACTACGTATTTTACTTTTTGTAAATCGATTGCTTTCCTTTCAATTAAATCAATCAATCGGCCCGGTGTAGCTACCACAATCTGAACACCTCTTTTTAGGTTTCTGATTTGCATGGTTATGGATGCACCGCCATAAACCGCTTCTGTAAGTATGCCTTTAGAATGTTTGGTGAACGTAAGCAAATCGCTGGTGATTTGTAAACAAAGTTCACGGGTAGGACATACAATCAGTGCCTGAGGGAATTTATCGGCAGGTTCAATCAATTGTAATAAGGGTAAACCAAACGCCGCTGTTTTACCGGTACCGGTTTGTGCAAGTCCTACGAAATCTGTAGTACCTGATAATAATACAGGAATCGCTTGTTCCTGAATGGGGGTGGGTGTAGTAAACCCGAGGTCGGTGACTGATTGCACGATATGATCGTTCAATCCTAATGCCTGAAATCCGTTCATTGTATTTTTTTATAAAGTGAGCCCGTCTTGCAATGTGCAAAGCATGTGGCGCTTGATGGTCACATGTTATGCTTCGGGCTGTTGCGAGAGAAAAAATCCGCCTGTATGATTCAACAGCAACTGAGCATGTCATGCAATTCTCAGTAAATCGCCGCAAAGTTACGAAATATATTCAGATTTTCCTATTTAAACTGAAAAGTATTAACAAAATATGTGGCAAGTTTTGCACCCTTTTTTTTGGCATGATATTTCTGTAAGTGATATTTATAAAAATTTACTGTATGAAACAGATTCTATTCATCGCCCTACTATTAACGGGATTAACCACTGAAAATGCTATTGCGCAGGGGTTTTCATTCGGTGTTAGGGCAGGCGCAGATATCAACAAACTGGATGGTACTGAATTTAAAGATGGATTTTCATTCGGTTATCAGGTGGGCGGTTTTGCTCAGATAAGGTTGTCAAAGAAATTTTCATTGCAGCCTGAAGTGTTATTCTCTCAGGTTAACATAGATACAAGTGATCGCTTCAGTGATGTATATCAATTCGATAATTTATCGGAAGTACAACTGAAATATTTAAAGATTCCATTGTTGTTGAATTACAAACCGGGTAAAGTGCTTACCCTCCAGGCCGGTCCACAATTTGGGATTTTGATTGATCAGAATATTAACCTCGTGAATAATGGCAAAAATGCTTTCCGGTCTGGTGATTTCAGCCTGTTGGCTGGTGCCCAGGTTCATATCGGAACATTCCACATCTACGGTCGCTATGGTATTGGGCTAACAAATTTAAACGACATTGACAACAGGGATCAATGGAAAAACCAACAAATTCAGGTGGGTGTAGGGGTGAGGATTCTCTAAGGCCTGATAATCGTATAGGTATGATCTTTATTTGATTTTACTACAGTGCTGGGTACGCCCGGCACTGTCTCGTCTTGCCGGTGCCTGACTACATAATCTACCTTACTGATGATGGCATAATCAATATCACTGAAAACTCCCGGTGGCGGGTAACCCGAAATGTTGGATGAGGTAGATACAATGGGTTTCCCAAAGGCAGGAATTAGGGTCTGACAAAATGTATCGCGCGGTATCCGGATACCTACACTGCCGTCTTGATTGATAACACCGGGCGCAAGATTTTTAGCATTATCATAAATAACGGTTACTGGACGGGCACTTTCCTTGATAAAATCAAATATTTGTGGATTAGGGTCGTTTACATAGCGCAGGATGTCTTTTTCTTCCGGTAAAAATATAATCATACTCTTCGCCTCATTTCGTTTCTTTATCCTGAATATTTTTTGAACGGCCTCTTCGTTGGTGGCATCGCAACCCAACCCCCAAATAGTATCCGTAGGATAGAGGATGGTTCCTCCATGTTTCAGTGTTTCCTCACAGGCAGCGATGTCTTCCTCAAAATACATGTTTACGAATTTATGAACGGTGTTGTAAGTTACGTTGTGTTTCTTTTCTGATTTGTTTAATCTCCGAAAGTTTTTCATTGAACCACCATTTTTGAGCGATGGCCAATGTACTTTCTGTTTCATCCAGGTTGCCCAGTTTTTTCAATAAGCGATTCATTTTTTGCCGGGCTATCCAGATACACCACCAGAAAGGTTTTCTGATATCGAGTAATGTATAGAGTGGGACAGTGGCCAGTTGCCTGAGCCATAACTTGCGTACATCTTCTGTTTCCTGTGCCCTATCGTGAATTACCCTGGCCTGCATTTGAATACCCGTTTTATACCCATGATATTGCACCCTGGAACAGTAATGATTGTCTTCTCCGTAATGTTTGAAAACAGGGTGAAACAAGCCAACGGTTCGGAATACCTTCGATGGAATCATCCAGGCCGCTGCATTCACAAACCGTACACGAAAGAATGGTGCACGCTTATGGCCCATGTATTTTTTAAAAGCCCTGTCAGGATCTGTTCCATTGGGAGCCAGTTGTAATGGGCTCAATATGCCATAGTCAGGATATTGTTCCAGTGTTTCTATCAGGATTTTAATACAATGTTCATCCACATACGCGTCCTGGTTCAACAGGAATATATAGTGTGCACCATGTTCCAGAGCTTTTTCTATCCCAAGATTATTGCCTCTGCCAAATCCAAGATTTTCTTTGCTTCGGATAAGGTGTGCACCCGGCATACAGGATGTAACTATTTCAACGGTATCATCGGTTGAAGCATTATCAACGATTATCACTTCAGAGGAAAGTGAACTGGCTGAGAGATTATTTAAACAACGTTCTATCCACCGGCTGCCATTATAGGTAACAATCACTGTCGCAACTTTTAACATCATGGCGCTCGGGTGGTTTTTGTATATTTGCGGGCTGAATAATGCCTGCTGCAATATATGAAAATGTCTGTTATCATTACTACCTACAATGCGCCCGAATGGCTGGAGAAAGTATTGATAGGTTTCGATTGTCAGACTTTCCGTGATTTTGAAGTAGTGATTGCAGATGATGGGTCGGATAGCCGTACACGGGAGTTGATAGATAAATACCGATCTATCGTTTTTTATCCAATCATACATGTATGGCACGAAGATAATGGCTTCAGAAAATGTACTATTCTCAACAAGGCTATCCTGGCATCTACCACCGATTATCTGGTGTTTACGGATGGCGACTGTATACCGCATAAAAAGTACATGGAAATACATGATCGTGAACGGGAAACAAGGTGTTTTCTATCCGGAGGATATTTTAAATTACCCATGCACATTTCTCAACTTATAACGGAAGAGGATATACGAAGCGGTCGTTGTTTTCAACTTTCCTGGCTGCATCGCCACGGATTAAAGTTTTCATTCAAGAATACCAAACTGTTTTTTAATAGGGCTTTCACTGCAGTTATGCATGCAATCACTCCTACCAATGCATCCTGGAACGGCCATAATGCTTCGGGCTGGAAGGCAGATATTGAAGCCGTGAATGGGTATAATGAGAAGATGCGTTACGGAGCGCTCGACAGGGAATTGGGTGAGCGGTTGATGAACAATGGGATTCGTGGTAAACAAATCCGTTACGCTGCCATTTGTGTGCATTTAGACCATAAGCGTTCCTATAAAAACAAAGCTGATCTGGAAGCGAATAAACAAATCCGTGAACAGACAAAAAATCAAAAACTTATCTGGGCAGATGAAGGCATTTCCCTGCATAGACAATCCTGAGTATGACCCTGTGTGGAGTATAACAGGGTAGGGTACCCGAAAATTACCCCCCAAAAAACTTCAACATTTCAAAAAAAAATCGTACATTCAAAATAGGGGGAAGGGATACGTGTATCCCCGGGGGAAATACAATAAGAAGCGGCCCAAAAATACCCCTTTCGGGGGCAACGGTTTGAATGTTGGAATAACAATCAACTTGTAGGTTTTAATTTTTTATCACTGTTGTCCGACTAAAATAGAATAAATATGTTATAAAAAAGGGCGGCTCAT
>ENA-UOUJ01000951-UOUJ01000951.1-activated-sludge-metagenome-genome-assembly--contig:-NODE-951-length-16631-cov-17.463441_pt1 | contig 16631 bp, 13 predicted proteins | sample MGYA00249839_ERZ747224 | MGnify/ENA primary metagenome ERZ747224 (study PRJEB28782, sample SAMN03220277) | activated sludge metagenome | biome: wastewater; feature: sewage sludge; material...
GTGCGGGTGGAGGGACTCGAACCCCCATGCCTCGCGGCGCCAGATCCTAAGTCTGGTACGTCTGCCAATTTCGCCACACCCGCTTCCCGGGGCTGTCTAAAAAATAATAGTTTGCCACAAAAGCACGAAGCCATGATGAAAATAAAACCTGAAGATCATGACGCTGTGTCTTTGTGGCATATCTTCTATACCGGGCCTTTTGAGACAGCCTCAAAAGTTTTTTGGGACGGCAAAGGTAGTAGATTTTACTTAAATTTGGATTTATATGGATACTGATGTTAAAGCGCCAAAATACAACCTGAGCGAAGAAGAGGAAAAAAAGGAAATTGTTCGTCAATACAGGGCATTATTACGCTGCCTTAAACCTAAACTAAAACCGGGGCACAGGGAATTATTAAGACTGGCTTTTGAAATGGCGGCCGATGCCCACAAAACCATGCGCCGCAAAAGCGGTGAACCTTATATTTTACACCCTATTGCCGTGGCCAGAATATGTGTGGAAGAAATAGGACTGGGTGTACGTTCTACCATTTGCGCCCTGCTTCATGATACGGTTGAAGATACAGACCTTACCCTTGAAGATATTGAAAGAGCTTTTGGCAGCGAAATTGCACGTATTATTGACGGGCTTACCAAAATTGCCAATGTGGTGGATACTAATACCACGCAGCAGGCAGAGAATTTTAAAAAGATACTGGTTACCCTCACCGATGACCCCCGCGTTATTCTTATCAAGTTAGCCGACCGCCTGCACAACATGCGAACATTAGACAGCATGAAGCGGGAAAAACAATTGAAAATATCGAGTGAAACCGTATACGTGTATGCCCCGCTGGCGCATCGCATGGGGTTGTATACCATTAAAACGGAAATGGAAGACCTGGCCATGAAATACCTGGAGCCGGATATTTACAGGGAGATAGCAAGAAAGCTGGCAGAAACGCGGAGAGAGCGAACGCGGTATATCAATGAATTTATAAAACCTATCAAAGAAGGATTAGAAAAAGCGGGGCTGAAGGTAGAAGTGTATGGCCGGCCAAAATCTATCCATTCTATCTGGAATAAAATGAAGAAAAAGGGCGTGGCATTTGAGGAAGTGTACGATCTTTTTGCCATCAGGGTTATCCTGGAAACGCCGCCCGACCGGGAAAAGGAAGATTGCTGGAAAGCATATTCCATGATAACGGATATGTATACCCCATCGCCGGAAAGGTTGCGCGACTGGCTGAGCAATCCCAAGGCCAACGGCTACGAGGCGCTGCATACCACGGTAATGGGATCACAGGGTAAATGGGTGGAGGTGCAGATCAGAACAAAGCGTATGAATGAAATTGCGGAGAAAGGGCTGGCGGCACACTGGAAATACAAGGAAGGCACCAATGATGAAAGCCGCTTCGATAAATGGTTTACACAAATACGTGAAGCACTGGCACAGGACGTGAGCTCTATAGATTTCCTCCAGGATTTTAAAACCTCCTTCCTCGCAGAGGAAATTTATGTGTATACTCCCAAAGGTGATGTAAAGATGCTGCCCGTGGGCGCCACGGCATTAGACTTTGCTTTTTCGGTGCACAGCGTGGTAGGCTCAAAATGTATTGGCGCCAAGGTAAACCACAAGCTCGTTCCCATCAGCCATAAGCTCAGGAGTGGCGACCAGATAGAAATTATTACCAGCAACAAGCAAAAGCCGCATGAAGACTGGTTGAATTTTGTGGTAACCACTAAAGCGAAAAGCAAAATAAAAGACGCGCTGAAAGAAGAAAAGCGCAAAGTGGCAGGCGAAGGAAAATATACGTTGCAAAGGAGGCTCGAAAGCATAGGCGCAGCGGTAAGCCAGGCGAATATAGAAGAGCTGACTTCCTTTTATAAATTGGCCTCACCGCTGGATTTATATTACCAGATAGCGGTAAAGAACATTGACCTTAAAGAATTAAAGGAAGAATTCCAGGTGCTGGGCGATAAGCTGGTGCTGCCAAAACCGGTAAAAACCGACCCGGAAATAAAGCATTACGAACCTGATGCTAACCGGCCGGCACACAAAAAGGAAAATGAGCTGATTATTTTTGGAGAAAGCAGCGACAGGATCGTTTATACTTTGGCCAATTGCTGCAAGCCCATTCCGGGAGATGATGTTTTTGGATTTGTAAGCACGGGTAAAGGGTTAATTATTCATCGTACCAATTGTCCGAATGCCGCTAGGTTGATGTCTAATTTTGGCCACCGCGTAGTAAAGACCAAATGGGCCAAAAACAAGGAGATTTCTTTTCTTACCGGTTTAAAGATTGTGGGGCTTGATGATGTGGGTGTGATACATAAGATCACCAACCTGGTGTCGGGGGAATTAAAGATTAACATAGCCGCTTTAACCGTGGAGGCAAAAGAGGGGCTTTTTGAAGGCAATATAAAGTTATTTGTGCATGATAAGGAAGAGCTGGATGAACTGGTAGAGCGCCTGAAAAAACTGCCCGGCATTGAAGCGGTAGAAAGATATGATACGGAATTAAGCTAATTTTTTTCGCACCCGCTTAAGAAATATCTATAAAAAATAACAAAAGAGGAAAGCATATGATTTTTTCGTTATTTTTAAATAAAATAAAATAACAGGATTGATTAAACCCAAAACAAATGTTTGATGACCACCCAAAGTAGTGAGCATACGCTGGAGCTTCGCTTTACGGATATTTTTAAACGGCACGAATATAAACTGTACACGCTTGCTTTAGCCCTAACCAAATCGGATCAATACGCCAAGGACATTGTTCAGGATGTTTTTATGAAACTGTGGGAACATCGTAATCATATACACACCATCGCCAATATGGATGCGTGGTTATACCGGCTTACCGAAAATAAAGTGATTGATTTTTTGCGTAAAACCGCTGCCGACAAAAGACTGCGGGATGCTTTGTGGATGAACATGCAGCATATGATGAATGAAACGGAAGAAACCATATCCTCCAGGGAATATAAACAGGTTATTGAAAAAGCCATCAATCATTTGCCGCCCCAGCGTAAACGCATTTACCGCCTCAGCAAAGAACAGGGGCTTAATTACTGCCAGATCGCGCATGAGCTGGATATCTCCCGGCATACGGTTAAGAACCAGCTCTCTTCTGCCTTGCGCGCTGTAAGGAACTTTCTTTCCCGCACAATGAAGCTGTTTTTTTGAATTTTTTTCCACGCTAATAGGAACAATGCTGTGTTGCTTCGTCAATAGCAGTAAGATACGTATGTAATGGAAGAAAGAATACGATACCTGCTTCGGCAATATGAAAATAATAAATGCTCACGCGAAGAGCTGGAAGAATTGTTTGGTTATATACGAACTGCCCGGAACAGCGATGTTCCTTTAAAGCGAACGGTAAAGAAAATATACGATGATATCCGTAAAAACCATCCATCCTTTACGTATGTTGATGAAAATGGGCGGTTGATGCTTACAGAGCCGGAGCAGGTTATTCCGGCAGAAAAGGAAGGGGTATTTAAGAAAAAGACACAAGGCACCTTATGGATTTTCCTGCTAACAGGAATTTTAATGATATCGGCTGCCTTGTGGTTAATGCGCAAGGGTGTAACAGGTAACGGTACCCCACCTCCCGGCCGTGCCATTGCCCTAACCAAAAAATTTAGTAACCGCTCCGAACAAAAGTTCCTGCTGCTGCCGGACAGCACACAGGTATGGCTGAATGCCGCCAGTTCGCTTGAATTCCCGGATGAATTTACCGGAGGCAAAAGGGAGGTAGTGCTTAGCGGCGAAGCTTTCTTTATGGTGAAGCACATAGCAGGCTCACCTTTTATTATTAACACAGGTGAAATATCAACTGTGGCATCGGGCTCTTCTTTTAATATAAAAGCATATCCCGGCGAAAGAGAAGTTATGGTGTCGGTAAGCCAGGGTAAAGTAAATGTGAAACGGAACCGCGATGTGGTGGCTATACTCACTAACGGTCAACAGGTTAGAATTGATAATGCGGGAGAAAGGGTCGTTAAAAAAAATATTGCTGTAAGTAAAATAGCCGGCTGGCAACAGGGCGATATGATCTATGACGATGAAAACTTTAGGGATATTATTGCCGACCTGGAAAGAGTATATAATGTAAATATCATCATTTCAAATAAAGCGGTGCAAAACCTGAAAATATCCGCTTCATTCAAAAAGAACATAGGTATATCGCAGGCGCTGCTTCTGCTTTGCAGGCTATCGGGCGCACAATTGCATTCCGGCGGGCAGCAGTACGAGATACAATAAAAATTGTTGCTGCTTGGGGGTAAATGATGTTTGCTATTGTCATCATTATAATAAATGCATTACTTCACTGCTACCTGCATCAGCAACAGGCGTCAGCGTGGTTTGCAGGTTTATTCAGTTACTAAAACGGCAGCTTGCTCATGACAGTAGACAGCATCTGGTATATTCTCGGTAAAAAACTTGCAGGAGAAGCTTCCCCGGAGGAATTGGAAGAACTGGAGCAAATGCTGCGTCACCACCCCAACCTGCATTATCCCATACAGAATATTACGGACCTGTGGCGGCTAAAAAAGCCGATCGATCGGACAGAAGCATTAGCCTCGCTGCAAAAACATCTTTTACGCCTGGGGGAGACTGAAGTTCCAATACAGTTAGTTGCTGAAGATGCCTGTTCAGGAAATACGGAAAGCCGTGTAATAAAAAAAAGAAGCCGTTATTTCATGCAGGTTGCTGCTTTTAGCACTTTAGCCCTGCTGCTCTCTTATGCCGTTTATTATTTCAGCCAGGCAGGAACCGCAGGCAGGGAAGAAATGGCCGGGCAGGAAAAGCATGCAGCAGAGAAAAGCGAGATCGCTACCCGCCCCGGGGCGCATTCAAAGATCATTCTCCCGGATGGGTCAACGGTTTTACTGAATGCCGGCAGCAAATTAACGTACAATAAGCACTTTGATGCTGCCATCCGCGAAGTAGAACTGACAGGCGAAGCCTATTTCGACGTAAAAAAAGATGTGCAGCGCCCATTTATTATTCATGCACAGGAAATGAACATTAAGGTGCTGGGCACAGCCTTTAACGTGAAGTCTTATCCCGGCGATAAAAGCTCCGAAACCAGCCTGATACACGGTTCTATTGAAGTAACGATGAACAGCCGCCCGTATGAAAAAATAATACTGCACCCTTCTGAAAAGCTGGTAGTAATGAACGATGCGTATACAGGGAAGGAGGCGGTTGGGAAAAAAAACCGTGTTCCGTCTTCAGTAGTGATAAGTAAAATCAATTATGCGCCGGCCGACAGTGCCGTTATTGAAACATCATGGATAGATAACCGGCTGATATTCCGGAACAAGATATTTACCGAGTTAGCCGCAGAACTGGAACGCAAGTATGGAATGACCTTCAGGTTTGATGATGAAAATACAAAACAGTTGATGTTTGACGTGAATTTTAAAAATGAAACCATTCAAGAGGTATTGCAGGCGCTGCAGTTAGCCAATCCTTTTAATTACAGCATAGAAAAGGAAACCATAGTAATAACAAAATAATACAACAGCACGCATATGAAAAAATATAACAGCTCTTAGCTGCACAAAAAGAAAACGGGAAATGTTGGAGCATTTCCCGGTACGGTTACAAAACTTGCCTTACGGCTGAAAACGGAAGGCGCAAGTTTATTTTTATAACCCTTAATGATAAATATATGAAAAAAAACCGGCTCTGTTACAGGAGCAAATTACCGGCTGCTTATTTAAAAGTATTCACGATCATGAAGCTCACTGTTTTATTGATATTGTTTGGTGTTGCCCAGGCAATGGCCAATGTAAACGCCCAGGGAAAAGTTACGCTGAGCCTGAAGCGGGTGGCCATCAATAAAGCTTTCAATTCTATTGAAAAGCAGGGCTATTACCGCTTTGTTTTTAACAGCAACCTGAAGGGCCTTCAGCAGAAGGTGTCTGTTACATTTGATGAGGTATCCATTGATGAAGCGCTTACCCGTATATTGTCGGGCACACGGCTTACTTACCAGTTGCTGCAGGATAATCTTATCGTTGTACGTTTACAGGAACAGCAGGATGAACAGGCTAAGCAGGACAAAACGGTAACCGGTAAGGTAACGGATGAAAATGGTCAGCCTATGCAGGGCGTTTCTGTTACTGTTAAAGGAGCTGTTACAGGCGTAACCACCGATGCGGAGGGCAACTATTCTATTACGGTTCCCGACAACAGCACGCTGGTGTTTTCTTTTGTAGGATTCCAGGAGCAGGAGATCGTAGTTGTTGATCAAACAAATATTAATATTACCCTCACTGCTTCTTCAAGCCAGCAGTTAGGCGAAGTAGTGGTGATTGGATATGGCACTGCAAAGAAGGCTGATTTAACCAGTTCGATTGCAACTATTAAGCCGGAAGACTTGAAGAAAACCCCGAGCGGGGCCCTGCTTAATGCCGTACAAGGCAATGTAACCGGTGTACAAATCAGCAGCCTGGGCGGCCCGGGTGATGCACCCGAAATTAATATTCGTGGAATCAAATCCTTATACGGGGGAAGTGTTTTATATGTAGTGGATGGCGTATTCGTTGACAATATTGATTTCTTAACACCCAATGATATCCAGGATTTCCAGGTATTAAAAGACGCTTCATCTGCTGCTATCTATGGGTATAAGGCTTCTAACGGGGTAATAGTAATTACCACCAGGGGCGGCAGGTATAACAGGGATGCAACCGTTACTTATTCCGGTTATTACGGTGTGCAAACGCCTACTAATGTAGTAAAAATGGCTAATGCGGAACAATTTGTGAACTTTGCCAATGAATCAGGTTCCAGCGTTGAAATTGCCAGTGTGCAGGCGGCTATTGCCAGGTATGGAAGGAGCCGGGTTAACCCGAACTTACCCGCTGCAAATACCGATTGGTACAGAGAAACACTGCGCACTGATGCCCCCATTATGAACCATGATATTTCTGTTGACGGGGGTTCTCAAAAAGTATCCTATTCTGTAGGGGCCAGTTATTTTACCCAGGACGGGATGTTAGATATAAAAAGCAGTAGTTATCAACGGTACAATTTAAGGGCAAAATTAGAAGCAAAAGCCAAAGATTGGTTAACTGTAGGCGCCGGTTTGGTTTATAGTAAAAGTGAGCAATACGGCTACGGCAATATTAACCCATGGGCAGAAATATATTATGCCGTGCCTATCCTGCCGGTGCTGGATGCCAGTTATGCCGGCCAAACGGTATATTCCGAGCCTTATTCTTCAGCAAAAGATGCAGGGTACAGGGATCATCAGAACCCATTTCCCAACATAAATAATGTAGACAACCTGGGAGAAAGAAGAAGGGTCACGGCCAATGTGTTTGGCGATTTTCATATTCTTCCAAAAACGTTAAACTTCAGAACAAGCCTTTCTTATAATAACAAAAATGATAACAACAGGCTGATGAATTTGCCTTATTATATAGCCGATGCTTATCAAAGAAGTTTAGTACAATCATCCATTACAAGGTCTAATGTACTGGAGGAAAATTATACGTTTGATAATACGCTAACATATACCAAAATATTTGGCAACCACGATGTTACCGCCATGGGGGGATTTTCCTTCAGGGATGAGAAGTACACTTTCTTTTCAACAACGGGAAATTTTTATGAAGGCCCCTTTTCAAGGGACTTAGAGCAATCCTGGTATATTCAAAATACCTCCGCAAGCTCAAGGGTATCATCAGATGATGGAACCAGGGTATATAGTCGCTCCTATTTTGGACGCTTGCAATACAAGTACAAAGATAAGTACATTGCATACGCTACATTCAGGAACGAGGCTGCCAACAAGTACAACCAGCAAAGAGATATTACACTGCCTTCTGTTGGGCTGGCCTGGATTGTTTCCAGCGAAGATTTTATGCAAGAGGTAAATTCTATCAATTTTTTGAAATTTAGAGCGGGCTGGGGCCGTTTGGCCAACGGTAATGTACCAACGGCAAGGGCACAAAGCGCCGATGCTGTATGGAGTGTGTTCAACGATACAAAAGTAGACGGCTTTAATTTTTCAACTTACCAGGATAATTTAAGCTGGGAATTTAACGAAGAGCTGAACATTGGGGCCGACCTGGAATTGTTAGACAGAAGGTTGAGCATTACTGCAGATTACTTTGTAAAAAATACCAAAAACCTGGCTATTCCTGTATTGCCCCAGGTAGGTAGGGAAGAAAGCTATAATAATGTGGGAGCTATGCGTAATAAGGGTATAGAAATTTCTGCCACCTGGAGAGGAAAGATTGCTGAAGATTTCGGGTATACGATAGGCGGTAATTTCAGCACTATTCATAATGAAGTTACCGACCTGTTCGGGCAGGCTTTTATAACCAGGGGGCCATTAGCTGAGTTTCCTCAACGATTGACGGTAGGACAGCCCTTTGATGTATTTTATGGATACGATATTACAGGCGTTTATCAAACCCAGGCTGAAGTAGATGCAGACCCGGCAGCAGCAGCTGCAAATGCAGCCGGTGCAGGAACGGTAAAACCGGGGTATTTTAAATTCAGGGATGTAAGCGGCGGGCCTGATGGTAAACCTGATGGTGTATTAGATGCTAACGACAGGATATATTTAGGCTCCCCGGCCCCTACTTATTATTATGGTGGTAGCATTGGGTTAAACTATAAAAACTTTGATTTATCGGTACGCATTTACGGGCAGGGTGGAAATATAATCTTCAACAGTAGCCGTGCCGAAGTTTTCAGGAACCAGGGAAGAAATATAGACGCTCAATTAGCCGAAAACCGCTGGCATGGCGAAGGAACCTCCAACAGCTACCCCTCCTCTGAAGGGTACAGGGTAGCATGGAATCAAAAAGCTTCAAGGTTCTGGTTAGAAGACGGAAAATTTTTCAGAATACAGAATATACAATTAGGATACTCCATAGAAAAACATAACAAAGTACCTGAAATGCGTTTTACCCTTACTGCCGACAGGCCTTATGTATGGTCCAAGAGTAAATCAACCAATGTGGAAGTAGGTTTTGATGGCATTGATTCGGGTACTTATCCTACCCCCTCCGTATTTACCATTGGTTGGAGCGTTCAATTTTAATATCAGCATTTTAAACTAAATAAAATGAAAAGCAAAAAATATTTATTGGCGCCTTTATTAATTATCACAGCGTTTTTATTAACGGATTGTAATAAGCAATTAGATAAGCCAAGGGAATTGGAAACCCAGGCCGGAAGCGTGGATTACACCAACCCCAGCGCAGCAAAAGCGGCTTTGGTAGGGGCGTATCAATCATTCTATGATTTTTGGTGGGAACACGTTCCTTTATTATCAGTTCGTGGAGACGATGTAAATTCCGGGGGCGGCAGGAATGGCGTATTCGATCAACCTCCTTTTCACGATACCGATATGTTTGTGTATGATGATAATTTTTGGATGATAAATAATGCCTGGGATGGCCTGTTTCAGCATGTACTGCAAATTACAGCGCAAATTGAACAATTGGAAAAATTCAGGGAAGGCGGTGTAAGTGCTGCATTGATAGATCAATACATTGCCGAATGCCAGGTATTGAGGGGCTGGCTTACATTAACCTTGTCAAGAACATTTGGCGGGGTGTTTAAAGTAACCACTACGGATCCAACAGTGCTTGAAATGCAGACTAAAGACGAGATCATGAACTGGATTAAAACGGAAATGGAAGATGCATCAACGAAGTTATTGGATATGCACCCTAACCAAAGAACTGATTTAAAAGGAGGGGCTACAAAATATACCGCTTTAGCAATAAAGGCAATGGCCGAGCAGGAATTAAAAGATTATAATGCGGTAGCGGCTACCACGGGGGAAATTATTGCTTCCGGCAAATTTAGCCTGTACGGCGATTTTAATAAAGCATTTAAAACCGCAGGTAAATTATCCAATGAGAATATTCTGGAAGTGCAATACTCCGATTTTAATGCAGGTTCGGGGGATAGCCGGAATTATTTAAATGATTTTTTTGGTCCTACAAACTGGACGCCTGCAGTTAGTGGCGCCGGTGGCGGCTGGGGATTTTTTGAGCCAAGTGAGAAATACATTAAATTTATGTTGAACAGGGGAGAGCGGATCCGTCTTCAGACAAGTGTAATTTTTACACCCGATGGTATTGATAAAATAAAATCAGACCCTGCATTTTCTACGCTGCCGGCATGGGTTTCTAACACCACCCCCGAAGGGGATGTTTTCTTAAATTCCCCCAGGGTTTATTTCTATAGCGGCAAGCATTACCTTCCTACAACAGAATTAATACCGGGAAGGACGGGTTATGCCAGTAATAAAAACATGATCATTACCAGGTATGCGGAAATATTGTTAATGTATGCGGAAGCGGTAACCCGTGGTGGCGCCGCTTCTGCAGGAAGCGCAGATAATGCCGTAAACTTAGTAAGGGCAAGGGCAGGTTTGGCGCCTTTATCCGGGGTAACCAGCCAGCAGGTAATAGATGAGAAATATGCGGAATTGGCTATGGAATGGGGTAACAGGTATTATGATATGATCCGTTTGGAAAACACTGCCGAGTTGAGTTATGACGGCAGAACGTTTACCATGGCCAAAAAATACCTTCCTTATCCTTTACCGCAATTAGATAAGAGCCCTATTTTGAAACAATACGCAGATACACATCCCGATCATTAATTTATTAATTATTACTATCATGAAAAGTATTTTTAATTATATTATTACAGGGATAGTGTTATCATTATCCTTTATAGCCTGTAAGAAAGGCTACATAGATCCGATTTCGAAAGTAGCTGTCGGAAATGATGAACAGGCGCCAACAGTAGAAATAGTTAGCCCATCAGCCGATATTCAATATCCGGCTATCACCGAAGCTGCAAATTTTGATTTTAAATTTAATGTCAGCGATGACATTGAGCTAAGTAAAGTTGATATTTCCTTAGATGGTAATTTATTAGAGTCATATACCAGCTTTATAGACTACAGGGGAATATCGGGCTCTTATACTTATGCCGATTTAGGTTTAGGCGCCCATACTTTTGAAGTTGTTGCAACTGATTTATCCGGGAAAAGCACTACTAAATCATTTGCGTTTAACATTACGAAGTACAATAAGGTTTTAGAAAGTGAAACCTTATATGTTCCTTTTAATCCGGGTGGTGATTATAAAGATCTGATAAGCTTTGTTTCCCCGGCTGTTACGGGCAGCCCTGGTACTACAGGTGCAACCGGTGGGCACAATGGCGCAGCTTATCAGGGAGCAGCTGATGCTTATTTATCTTTCCCTATTGCCGGGTTATATGGCACAAATAATGAGATGAGCTTTTCTTTTTGGTATAAGCTTAATAATGTACCTGACAGGTCGGGGCTGGTAGTAATAGGCAATGATGATGATGTTGATACCAGGAACCAGGGATTTCGTTTATTCAGGGAAAATGCTGATCAATCCATGACTATCAATGTAGGAACCGGCGCGGCGGATTCATGGATTGGTGCAGGTTCCCAAACTTCAGGTATCGGAGTATGGAAATTTATTACGGTAACCATATCTTCTGCTGAAACAAAAATATATGTTGACGGTGTACAAAAAGCCGCCGGAACTTATACAAGTGCAATGGATTTAACAGGTTGTACTTCGTTAGTTTTAGGATCAGGCGGGCCTACATTTGCTTACTGGGATCACAAATCCGATTTAAGTTTATACGATGAATTCAGGGTATTCAATACGGTATTAACACCTGACGACATTCAACTTTTAATGCAGTAATACAATTACAGGCTTAAACTAAATTACCACATTTTAAATGCTTTACGGTACGGCAAAACCGTAAAGCGTTTTTAATATAAAAACCCGCAAGCATACCCTTATTACATACCATTAACGCTTTGATTTTTTTTAAAACATGCAGGTCTGGGAAATGAGAAAAATATTATTTGCAGTTTTGTTGTTTCATGTGGGTTTAATCAGCGCATGCAAAAAGAACAGCGATCCTGCACCACCATCCCCGGCTTCCGATTTTTCTATCAGCAGTTGGGATGTGGACGGGGTTACTAACCGTGATGACAACAAAGGAACAACCGTAAACCCGGGTATCCGGCTTTATTTTCCGGCCGCAATTGACAGGGCTTCGGTTGCTTCGGCTATTGTGCTGCACACGGCCGGTTACCGTGTAAACTATCAGAATGGCGACAGCACATTGGTAATACAGCCAGCAGCTGCCTTATCCTACCTTTCAAACTATAAGCTTACAGTTAGCAATACCCTGAAATCAAAGGCCGGGGGAGGTTTGATTTTTCCAGTTGAAATAAAGTTGCAGACCGGGTATAACACCGCAGACAAATTTCCTGTAATAAGTGACAGTGCCCTGCTTGATAAAGTACAGCAGCAAACATTTAAATACTTCTGGGACTTTGGTCACCCTGTAAGCGGGTTGGCAAGAGAGCGAAGCAACGGCAATAATGACGTGGTTACTTCAGGCGGTTCTGGTTTTGGCATAATGGCTATACCGGTGGCGGTTAGCCGGAATTTTATTACCAGGGCCGATGGGCTTGACCGTATGCAAAAAATTGTTGGCTTTTTAAAGAACACGGCGGTTAAAGTGAAAGGTGCATTTCCCCACTGGCTGAATGGCTCTACAGGCGCTATCATTCCTTTTAGCGCCAATGATGATGGCGCAGACCTGGTGGAAACTTCTTATTTAATGGCGGGGCTGCTTACTGCCAGGCAATATTTTAATGGGGCAGACGCTGATGAAACTGCTTTAAGGAACGATATCAATGAGCTGTGGAATGCAGTGGAATGGGACTGGTTCAGGAATGGCGGGCAAAACGTTCTGTACTGGCACTACAGTGATGCAAAACAATGGATCATGAACTTACCGGTACAGGGCTGGAATGAATGCCTCATAACTTATATACTGGCAGTGTCTTCCACTACTCATAGTATTCCTCAATCGGTTTATACAAATGGCTGGGCCTCCGGTTCATCATTTTTAAATGGCAATGCTTATTACGGATACCAGTTGCCGTTAGGGCCGCCGCTGGGAGGTCCGTTGTTCTTTTCACATTACTCATTTTTAGGGATAAACCCCAATGGGCTAAGTGATGCTTACGCAAACTATACCACGCACACCACCAATCATTCACTAATTAATTATGAGTATTGCAAAGCAAACCCCAGGGGAAGGTATGGCTATGGTGATAGTTGCTGGGGACTAACGGCAAGCGATATACCCGGCGGCTATACTGCCAGCTCACCAACAAATGATATTGGAGTGATTGCACCCACTGCTGCTATATCTTCATTGCCATATACTCCTGCAGAGTCAATGAAAGCGCTCAAGTTTTTTTATTATGTATTGGGAGATAAAATATGGAAGGAATATGGCTTTGTTGATGCATTTTCACTGCATGACCTGTGGTTCGCCAATTCTTTTTTAGCCATAGATCAGGGCCCGCAAATTGTAATGATTGAAAATTACAGAAGCGGGTTATTATGGAACTTATTTATGAGTTGCCCTGAAGTGAAAGCCGGTATGAAATCATTAGGGTTTAGCGCACCCGGATTATAAGGCTATGCTTTTTTTGAAAAGATATTTTGATTATATGAAACATATATTTCTATTTACATTTCTCTTCTTTAGCCTTGCAGTTGATGCACAGAACAAGAAAGATATTCAACCGGTTTTCGACGCTGTAAAACGGCCCAAAAACCTTTCCGATTCGGCTTTGCTCGACCTGGTACAAAAGCAAACCTTTCGCTATTTCTGGGACTTTGCCCATCCTGTGAGCGGCATGGCACGGGAGAGAAGCAATGAAGCATATGACTATGGGAGTGAAGTGGTAACTACCGGTGGAACCGGCTTTGGCGTAATGGCCGTTATTGCGGCCACGGAACGAAAATGGATTGCCAGGGATACCGCTGCAAGGTTTTTATTAAAGATGGTAAAGTTCCTGTCTAAAGCCGACGCCTATCATGGCGTATTTCCTCACTGGCTGAATGGCACCACGGGCAAAACCATTCCCTTCAGCCGCAAAGACGATGGCGCCGACCTGGTAGAAACTTCTTTTTTATTGCAGGGTTTGCTTTGTGTGCGGCAGTATTTTAATGCGGATAATAATATAGAGAACGAATTGCGTAACCGCATTAACTGGATGTGGAATGATGTGGAGTGGGACTGGTTTACCCGCGATGGCAGGGAGGTATTGTACTGGCACTGGAGCCCCAATAATGGCTGGGCAATGAATTTTGCAGTAAGAGGATTTAATGAATGTTTAATCATGTATGTGCTGGCAGCCAGTGCCGAAAGATACCCTGTTGCTGCTTCGGTATATCATAAGGGCTGGGCGGAAAGTAATTTCTTTAAGAACGGGAAAAAATTTTACGGTATAGAGCTGCCGCTGGGCTTTGATTATGGCGGTCCTCTCTTCTTTTCGCATTACTCTTTCCTTGGGCTGGATCCGCGCGGACTGAAAGACCGGTATGCCAACTACTGGGAACAAAACCGGAACCATACTTTGATCAACCGTGCGTATTGTATAGACAATCCCAAAGCATTTAAAGGCTATGGCGAAAATTGCTGGGGACTAACGGCCAGCGATACCTATAACGGATACAATGCACATTCTCCCACCAACGATTTTGGAACCATTACACCCACGGCCGCTTTGTCGGCATTTCCGTATACACCCGAATACAGCATGAAAGTGCTGAAGCATTTTTATTACAACCTGGGCGATAAAATATGGAGCGAATACGGATTTGTGGATGCATTTAATGAAACAAAAAACTGGTATGCCAAAAGTCATTTGGCCATAGACCAGGGCCCTATAATAGTAATGATAGAAAATTACCGCAGCGGGTTATTATGGAATTTATTTATGAGTTGTCCGGAAGTGCAGCATGGATTAAAAAAATTAGGGTTCGAAAGCAGCCGGATAACATCAGGGAAAGAGAAAGAAATGGCAGAAACGGAATAAAACCAATATTCCCTCATACCTCCTCCCCCTCAAAGCGAAGCGCTCTTTTCTTTCCAGAACTCATCTTCATAATCATCCTTTAAGGGATCGGCCGGCAACGCGTTTAACTGCACGCCAATAGCTTCAAGCTGCGCTTCTGTTAACGTTCTTTCGAGGTGTGGAAACAGTTCCCGCTCTTCGTAGCGTACATGCTTATCTAGCTGGTCTGCAAATTTTGCAAGCGTATCCGCTGCATTTTCTTCCGGGAGCACATAAAGCGCTTCAATGCCCTGTTGTATCGCTTCATGCTCCGCTATGGCCTTCCCTACCATTTCATCCTGCAGCGGGGCAAAAAGAATAGTTTCTTCTTCTTTAAAATGCGGCTGCAGGTGCGCATCCCAAAAATACCGTACATACTGTATCATGCGCCATGGCACTGTTTTCTTTTTTATACCTTCCCGTATTTTCCAGCAAAACAATAAGCTGAAATGATGCTCGCGGGAAAGCTTCATAATATTTTCACTTCGCTTGATGGGTTTGGGGTCCATGATCATTGTCTTTAATTTTATTTTATTAGTGTTTTCAGGAACTGTTGTAATACCACTGCCTGGTTGTGCTGCTCATCGTGTGCAGCATAAAGCAGGGTTGTTTTTTTATGTTTCCGTATCATACCAACCAATTTCTTAACGGCATCCGAATCTTTCAATCCGGCAGTATACTTCCTGCTGAACTCAGCCCATTTTTCCGGTTCATGGTTAAACCATTTCCGTAAATCAGCAGCAGGCGCTACTTCTTTCATCCAGATATCTATATGAGCCAGCTCTTTTTTTATACCCCTTGGCCATAGCCTGTCAACCAGCACACGAAAGCCATCATTTTCCTCCGGGGGCTCATATATTCTTTTGATCTGTATTACCGGCATGTTTTCCCTTTTAAAGTTTAAATCAGACCTCACAGGAACAAGGTTAAGAAAGTTGGTTGCCCTTTTTATCTTCCCGGTACTGTATTCATTTACAGTAAGCATTTAAAGGAGCATATTTAAATAAAGCCGTACTCAGAAAAAAAGTAAAACCACTTTTGCCAATTCGGCAATTACAAATACCCGGTGTAAAGAAGACGTGGGTGCTGCTTTTCTGCTCATAATCATGTCCGCACGCACATCGAAACCCGGCAACAACCCGCTTCATAACAGGTTTTTAAAACCGGTTTTCCGGTAGTGTTCTATTTTATATTCAAACATTTCAGCCATCTTACCTGCACGCCATTTGGCCTCCCTGGCTTTTTCGCCTGCAAACAGCTCATCAACGGTTTGTGTAAATAATTGCATCCATTGCTCAAAATGCGCATGACCAACAGGTAATTGGGCATGTGGTGGAAAAGGGCTGCCGAAATAGGTGCGCTCTTCTAATAAAATCGTTTGCCAGAAAGCATACATTTTTTCCAGGTGTTCCGGCCACCTGTTTTGTATGCGTTCATTAAATACAGGCGCCAGCATATCGTTTTCCCGCACTTTCCCGTAAAAAGCATCCACCAGCTTTTTAATGTCTTCAAGGGTCAGTATATCTTTTATTTCACTCATGATCTGGTTTTAGTTAAGTTTTATAATCGTTGTTTACGATAAAAACCACTGCATCTGTCACCACGCATCAGGGCATCACATATTTATATAGGCAACAAGATAATATAAAGCCCATCCGCCAATACCAATAATAA
>ENA-UOUJ01000952-UOUJ01000952.1-activated-sludge-metagenome-genome-assembly--contig:-NODE-952-length-16602-cov-18.672206_pt1 | contig 16602 bp, 19 predicted proteins | sample MGYA00249839_ERZ747224 | MGnify/ENA primary metagenome ERZ747224 (study PRJEB28782, sample SAMN03220277) | activated sludge metagenome | biome: wastewater; feature: sewage sludge; material...
CAGACTTAGGATCTGGCGCCGCGAGGCATGGGGGTTCGAGTCCCTCCACCCGCACATAAAGCTTTTACTATATGGTAAAAGCGCACAGCAATTGGAGCGGCTATTCTTTATGAAGCAGCCGTTATCCAATCCAGGTAATTATCTTTTGTAATACACTCAAACAAAGCTTCAGGATATGCTGCTGAAAATGCAGCAGGGATTTTAACTTTTTTGTTATTATTATATTTGAACTCCCAGGCATGTAGCTTACCCTGTTTTAATTCAATAAGATCTACTTCCTGCTGATCATAATTACGCCAGAAAAAATACTGAACATGCTCATGGAGATAGCTATTCCGTTTTATACGTTCGCTTAAAAGATAATTTTCCCAAAGGCTACCGGTATCCTGGCGAAGGTTCAGTAAACGCAGATCGCTTGCAATGGCATTGCGAATGCCGTTATCTGCAAAATACCATTTAGACCCTTTGGATATTTCCTTGCGCTGGTTGGTACTATAAGCTGGCAGCCGGTAGATCAGGAATACTTTGCTCAGTAAATCCAGGTAACTTTCAACTGTGTTTTTACTGATGCCCAGTTGATTCCCAAGTTCATTGTAGGAAACTTCACTACCTGTTTGAAAAGCAATCAGCCTTAGCAATTTCATGATTTTATTTGACTGACGTATTCCTTCAAAAGCCAGGATGTCTTTTAATAAATAAGACTGTACTAATTCCTGTAAATATTCTTCCTTTTCACGATAAGAGGGCAACTGAATTATTTCAGGATAAGAACCAAAAACAAGCCGCTCTTCCAAATGCTGCCTGGTTTCAACAAAGTTTTCCCCGCTTTCTAATTCCATTTGAGCGATCGGGTATAATTGAAATTGAATTTTTCTTCCCGTCAAAGGTTCTCCTGCTTTGTTCAATAAATCAAAAGAAGAGGAACCCGTGGCTATTATAGTCAGATCAGGTAAGCTGTCAATCATCAGCTTTAATACTTTTCCCGTTTCCGGAATCGCCTGCGCCTCATCTATAACCAGCAGTTGGGCATCTCCGGCTATTCTTTTATAGTTTGCAGCCGTTCGCTGCTGAAGTATCTCCTGTGTATTCAGATCCTCGCCATTCAACATTACAACCTGCTTGTTGTATTCCTTAACGATTTTGTTGATCAAAACAGTTTTCCCTACACGTCGTGTACCCAGGATCAACAGCACTTTGTTCTTTCCAATCAGGCTCTTTAACCGGCTTTCAATTGCTCTTGTCAGAACTTCGTTCATAAAATATGTCACTTAATTGACTAAATTAAGAATAATTTTGTCAATACAAAGACAGATTTACTACTATTATTGTTTTCAATTGATACTCTTGAAGTTATAAATAATTTTATTTCTATCCTTAAGAGTTGATAATATCAAATTGAGCTGTTGGTTGCCGGCACTTTTACCATAGAAGCAAATCATAAAGAATTAATACAAAAGCCTTACTTTTGCACTCCTTTTTACAATTCTAACGGGAATTTTTAGGAAGGACAGCCAAATAATTTTTCACCAAAATAGCAGCAAACCGGGCATTGTGAAAGATCAGAATCGGTAACGACCATTCCGCAAACCGTATGCCTGCACTGCTCATTACATATATTTATAATACACAATAAATATGGCAACGATTACAAGGGAAAATATTGGATTACTGAACGATAAAATAACAGTTACGGTAAACAAAGAGGATTATTTCCCGCCTTTCGAAAAAGCATTGAAGCAGTATGCCAAATCTGCCAACATTCCCGGCTTCCGCAAAGGAATGGTGCCGGCGGGTGTTATTAAAAAAATGCACGGTCCGGCCGTATACACCGAAGAAGTGCTGAGAAGCATTGAAAAGGGTTTGGTTGATTATTTAGATAAGGAAAAGCTCGACATTTTTGCGCAGCCGCTTCCGGGAGCCGACAATGACCCCGGCAATTTGGATATGAACAACCCGGCCGCGTATTCTTTTAATTTTGAAGTAGGATTAAAGCCTTCTTTTGATTTACCGGATCTGAATCAAATACCGCTTACCCGCTATAAAATTGAAGTGCCGGATGATATGATAGAGGAGGAAGTGGAAAGGCTAAAGGTAAGGCATGGAAAAATGACAGAACCGGAAACCATTGCTACAGATGAGGATGTGCTGAATGTAAAATTTGAAGAATCTGATGCAGAAGGCAATATAATAGAAAACGGCATTGCTAAAGATAATTCGCTCCTGTTAAAATATTTTAATCCTTCATTGAAAGAACAGCTAACAGGGAAAAAGAAAGACGATAACATTGTGCTGCAATTAAAAGCCGCTTTTGACGATAAGGAAAGAGAATGGTTAGAAAGCGATCTGGGCCTGGATAAAAACAATCCTGATGACCTGGAAAAGTTTTTTAAGGTAACCATTACCAAAATAGGGCTGGTAGAAAAAAGGGAGTTCAGTGAGGAGTTCTATGAAGAAGTGTATCCCGGTAAAGCAATAAAAACAGAAGAGGAGTTTCGCAACGCCATAAAAGCAGATATCGAAAACGCCTTTGATGGTCAGAGCCGCAATCATTTTCATCACGAGCTGTACCATGCTTTATTAGACCATACGGTAATTGAGTTTCCCGAAAAATTTTTAAAAAAATGGATGGAAAAAGGGGGCGAGGAAGCTAAATCTCCCGAACAGATAGAAGAAGAATTTCCGGTATTTAAAAATCAGCTGAAATGGACCCTGATCAGCGATAAGATCATAAAGGAAAATCAATTAGACGTGTCGCCCGATGAAATACGCGATCATATTACCCGGGAGGTGTTGGGCTATTTTGGCGCATCCGGGCTGCAGGGAGGAGATATGTCGTGGATTGACAGCTATGTTGACAGGCTTACCAAAGACAAGCAACAGGTAGAAAATACATATAGAAAAATCATAAGTGAAAAGGTCTTTAATCAAATGGAAACCAAAGCCACACCTGTTGAGCAACCTATCAGCGTGGATGATTTCAAAAAGCTGCAGGAAGAACATCAGCACCATCAGCATTAACGGATTTGAGATTTGAAATTGTATTTCCTTCGGATTTCAGATTTACGACTTCGGGCTTCTGCATTTGCTATTTTTTAGGCTCCTGGTGCTTTATAGCAATTAGCGATCAGCTATCAGAGAGTAACTACCAGCAATAGAATGAATACGCCTTCTTCCTGATTGCTCAATCTGATTGCTGTCGGCTCCTTCCTTCGGATTTCGGTTTTCCGGCTTCGGATTTGAAGTTTAATTGGTTTTTGTGATTCGGTTCCTGGTGCTTTACAGCAATTAGCGATCAGCAATCAGGTGAGCAGGTAATAACGATAGGATGCATTTTTCCTCTTTGTTGCTTATAGCTGACAGCCTTCTTGGGATTTAGCATTTGAGATTTATTTGGGTCTTGTTTTTTGATGCCTGGTGCTTTGTATTCCCTTCGGATTTCAAATTTTTGCCTTCGGGTTTTTCCTCGTTTCTCACTGCGTCCTTTCTCTCCCGCATGGCATTTTGTCTGTTTTTTTCTCTTGCATGATATTTGGGTTTGTAAATGCCATAAATTGCCATCTATAACTTAAGAAATTGTTGATATCATGAATATTGGAAAAGAATTTGAAAAATACGCGGTAAAACACCGGGGTATTTCCAGTAACACCCTGAATGATTTTACCAGGCATAGCGTTACCAACCTTACGCCTAATATTATTGAAGAGCGGCCCATGAATGTGGCTGTAATGGATGTTTACAGCCGTTTAATGATGGATCGTATTATTTTCCTGGGCTACCCTATTTCGGAGGAGGTGGGTAATATTGTAACCGCCCAGCTATTGTTCTTGGAAAGTACCGACCGCACAAGGGATATACAAATGTATGTGAACAGCCCCGGAGGATCAGTGTATGCGGGAATGGGTGTTTATGATACCATGCAATATATTACGCCCGACATTTCTACCATTTGCACAGGAATGGCTGCCAGCATGGGAGCCGTGCTGATGTGCGCAGGAGCTAAAGGCAAGCGCACCGCTTTAAAGCATTCGCGTATCATGATGCACCAGCCCAGCTCGGGGGCAGCCGGGCAGGCAAGCGATGTGCTGATTACGGTAAATGAGGTAAAGAAGATCAAAAAGGAATTATACGAAGTAGTAGCCTATCACAGCGGGCAGGATGTTGAAAAAATAGCAAAGGATTTTGACCGTGACTTCTGGATGACGGCGCTGGAAGCTAAAGAATACGGGCTGGTAGATGAGGTATTACTCATTAACCCTAAAAAACAGAAAGAAAAATAACCTAAATAATATTTGGATATGTATATACACAGCAAAAGAAATCCTTTTATTTCAGATGACGAAGACAATCCCGAAACACCGGAGATGCCTTCTATGGAAAAGATGCTGAGCGGCTGGCAGTTCGACAAAAAATTCATTGAGCAGCGTAAGATCTTTTTGTGGGGCGCGGTAGACGATAAAAGCGCGAAAGATATTACCTCCCGCCTCCTTTATTTAGACGCCATTGACCAGGGTAAGGAAATTACTTTTTATATTAACAGTCCCGGCGGCATCGTTACCAGCGGCATGGTGGTGTATGATGTTATGCAGATGATAAAATCGCCGGTAGCTACCGTATGTATGGGTATGGCCGCTTCTATGGGCTCTCTGCTGTTAAGCGGGGGCAAAAAAGGAAAACGCTATATTTTTCCGCATGGAGAAGTAATGATACACCAGCCAAGCGGGGGCGGACAGGGCACTTCTGCCGACCTGGAAATAATGGCGGAACAAATACGGAAAGTAAAAGAAGTAAGCGCTAAGATACTTGCTGACAACTGCGGACAAACCGTTGAAAAAATAATGGCCGACTTCGACAGGGATCACTGGATGGGCGCAAAAGAATCTGTAGAATATGGCATCGTGGATAAGGTAATTGACAAGTTATAACCGGTTTACAATCAGCCGATTGAAGAGCCGCCCGTAATGGAGCGGCTTTTTCATACAGCGAAAATTGACATATGTAGGCATTATAATACTGGATTTTTACAAAAAAGTTTCGGACTTTTGCAGCTTATCCTTATCCTTTTTGCCTTAGTAATAGTAAAACCACTCCCGTATCCTTGTCAGCCATCCAGAATAGTTGAACATTAAACTTTTTATTGCATTACAATGGCTAAATCAATTTTACATTGTTCCTTTTGCGGAAGGAGCCGTGACGAGGTTAAAATTTTGATCGCAGGGCAGGAAGGACATATATGTGAGAACTGTGTAGACCATGCCCGGGAAATTATTGAACAGGAGCTCATATTAAAGCATGAGTCTTCTCATCCCCAGTTTAAGCTTACCGTTAAAAAACCTGTAGAGGTTAAAAAATTCCTGGATGAATACGTTATAGGACAGGACGACGCTAAAAAAGTGCTGGCCGTGGCAGTATACAATCATTATAAGCGCCTACAGCACAAAGCCGCCGAAAATGAAGTAGAGATAGAAAAAAGTAATATTATAATGGTAGGAGAAACGGGAACAGGGAAGACCCTGCTGGCCAAAACCATTGCGCGTATGCTGAATGTTCCCTTTGCCATTGTGGATGCTACTGTTTTTACCGAAGCCGGTTATGTAGGCGAAGATGTGGAAAGCATTCTTACCCGCCTGCTCCAGGTTTGTAACTACGATGTGGCAGCAGCAGAAAAAGGCATTGTGTATATAGATGAGATTGATAAAATTGCCCGTAAAAGCGATAACCCTTCCATTACCCGCGACGTAAGCGGTGAGGGCGTACAACAGGGTTTATTGAAATTGCTGGAAGGAACAGAAGTACTGGTTCCGCCGCAGGGCGGCCGAAAGCACCCAGAGCAAAAGCTGATCAAAGTAAATACCCAGAATATATTGTTTATATGTGGCGGCGCATTTGATGGCATAGACAGGGTAATTGCTCGCCGGGTGAATACCAATGCCATTGGATTTAACGTAAATAAAGATCAGCAGGAATATATGAAGAAGAACCTGCTGCAGTATATTAATGCGCAGGATCTCAAATCATTTGGACTGATCCCTGAGTTGCTGGGTCGTTTGCCGGTTGTAACCTACCTTAATCCTTTGGATACGGAAACCCTCCGGTCTATCCTTACGGTACCCAAAAATGCGCTCATGAAACAGTATACCAGGCTATTTGAGCTGGAAGGCATTAAGTTAAAAGTAGATGAAGAGGTGCTTGATTTTATGGTGAGTAAAGCCATGGAATACAAGCTGGGTGCAAGAGGATTGAGAAGCATTTGTGAAAACATACTTACAGATGCCATGTTTGAACTGCCTTCATCAACGGAAAAGGAATTTCATCTTACGCTCGACTACGCACAGCATAAGTTCGATAACAGCAAAATGAGCTTGCTGAAAGTGGCATAAGCAATAAATTTACAAGCTAATTGTATGAAAGAATTAATAGAGCGTTTACAGGCAGAAGCAGGCTTAACTGAAGAACAGGCTGTAAAAGCCATTACCCTGGTGAAAGATTTCGCAAAAGAAAAGTTCCCCTTATTTTCAGGAGCTATAGAAAAAGTATTTACCAAATATGCCCCAAAAGAGGAGGATGATTTTTTGCATTGATTTATCCACACCTTGACGCGGCCTCCGGGGCATTCTCTTATTCTTATTGTGGTTAAAGCGCCTAACCCCGTAATACCTCCCTGGCTATTACGATCTTTTGTATTTCACTGGTGCCTTCGCCTATGGTACACAGCTTACTGTCCCTGTAAAACTTTTCCACCGGAAAATCTTTAGTATAGCCGTATCCGCCAAAGATCTGCACCGCGTCATTGGCTACTTTTACCGCTACCTCACTGGCATAATACTTTGCCATTGCCGCTTCTTTAGTCATGGGTAGCCCCTTATTCTTTTTATCTGCAGCCTGCAATATCAGTAATTCCGAAGCCATAATTTCCGTAGCCATATCTGCCAGTTTAAAAGATATACCCTGAAAAGCAGCAATGGGCTGATCAAACTGGTGTCTTTCCTTAGCGTATTGCAATGCCGCTTCGTAAGCCCCCTTAGCTATTCCAAGCGCCAGGGCAGCAATAGAGATCCTGCCGCCATCGAGCACTTTCAGCGACTGCTTAAACCCATCTCCCACGTTACCTAACCGGGTGCTATCCGGGATCCTGCAATGATCAAATATCATTTCGGCGGTTTCACTGGCCCGCATCCCCAGCTTGTTCTCTTTTTTACCCCGGCTAAACCCTGCTGTTCCTCGTTCCACTACAAAAGCCGTAGCATTATTTTTAGCCCGGGGCTCACCTGTTCTGGCAATTACCACGGCTATATCTCCCGACTTGCCATGCGTGATCCAGCATTTGGTGCCGTTCAATATCCAGTCATCCCCATCTTTTATAGCAGTAGTTTGCATATTGCCCGCATCACTTCCCGTGCCGGCTTCCGTTAGGCCCCAGGCGCCTATCCATTCGGCAGTAGCCAGTTTTGGCAGGTATTTTTGTTTCTGCGCTTCATTTCCAAAAGCAAGAATATGCCCGGTGCACAGCGAGTTGTGCGCGGCAAGGCTTAACCCTACCGATCCGCAAACCTTGGCCACTTCGGCAATAATGGTTGCATATTCTACATAACCCAGCCCGGCGCCTCCATAGGTTTCAGGAACCAGTACGCCCATTAAGCCCAGTTTTCCCATTTCCTTAAAAACGTGTACCGGAAATTCCTGGGCTTCATCCCATAGCATTACATAAGGCTTTATATACTGCCTGGCAAAGTCAGCGGTTGTTTGAGCAATTTGTAGCGTTAATTCGTCTTTTTTAAAATCCATACTTATTATAGCAATTGTGCAAATTAAAGGAAAATCTTCTAAAGCTAACAGTTGTTAGTAATTAATATAGGCAACTATATACGTGTTGGGACAAATAACGTAAAAAAATACCCCGGCATTGCTACCGGGGGTGCTCGATTCTCTCTTTTCCCCTATAGAAAGTCGTTTACTTCTTTTTTTCTTTCTTTTTACTCGGCTTTACGCTTACTGCTATTACTTCTTCAAAGCTACCTTTTATAGCTACCTTTTCTTCGTATTTATCTGCCCTCTTCTTAGGGGCTTTTTTTGCTGCTTTTGCCATAGGTATAAAGTTACAATATTTTAGTATCTTTGTAAATACAAAAGCCGCATAGAAATGCAGCCTTTGTTTTTGGGTCGTCATCGTATGGTTGCGTTTTCGCACTACCTAATGGAAGTAGCCGGATACAACACCTCTAATGTGGGTTCGGCTATATAATGGGCACGACATACGATAATATCTTTAGGAATGACCGAAGTCATTCCTTTTTTTTATTCTATTATAAGATCAAGTTGCTCAATCTGTTTTTGTATTACTGATATATCTCTTTTTGTTAAATCAAGAGGATATATAAGGTAAGCAAATTTTCCTCCTGTTAATCTTATTTTAACCTTCTCCTCATTTACCATTTCCGTTAATTGTAGTTGCTGCCTAATAACTGGTGAGGTTACTTGATTCTCAATGAATATTTCAGTGGCACTCAAACCATTATCTATAACGTTGTCATTATGTGGCAGGTGTTGTGCCATATCCGGACTAATAGTTAAAATACCGCTATCAGAAAGGACGCCGGCGAATTTTGCACTCTCAATAAAAACGTTTGCCGCATCTGGTGCCGCCTTCTCTGCTATTTTATGAAATCTAATAAGATGTGTTTTTAATTCTTGGGGAATTGCATGGTTATTAAACTTTTCTATTAATTCAGCGTAAAGTTTAGGAGACCCGAATGCCTCAATTATTAGCTTTCGCCTTTCTGACTGATCTAAGTAATTGGTGATTTTCTTGAAAAGAGGGGATATTTTATAGCCATCTTTGTCCTTTGAGAATAATTGAAATTGGACGGACGCCGAGATCTCCCTAACGATTGACGCAGCAGCTTTTTTCAACACAGCAGCAATATCGTTCCTGTTTATTACCTGAGAAGATGGAAAACTTTTTGCCACTTCAGTTGTAAATCCCAAAGCCTCCTCCAGTGATATGCCAGGGTAGGAAGCGCTTCTTTGAATAAACCGCTTCACGCCTTCGCCTGATTGAATGATATTAGTGCCCATGTCAAAACATTTATAAGACACAAAAATAAATACAAGATAACAATCGGCCAAACAAATGGTAGGTTATTTTCAAAACAAATACTACATTTAATTTACTAAAATGATAATTTACTGATTATCAATTATTTAATTTATAAAATAGAATTATTAAATTTTATTTTTAATTTTATTTAATTTCATTTTTGAATATTTATATAAATATATTAGGTAGTTAATGGGACAAGCATTATCTTTGTTGTACAAACAAGCAAAATGGAAAGCAAATTCAAAACATTAGTACAATTACTGGATTTCTTCAAAACTGATGAAGATTGCAGGGTATACCTGGAACAACAGCGCTGGGGTGGCACGCCTGCTTGTCCATTTTGTGGTGTTGTAAACCCATATAGAACAAACAGGGGCTTTAAATGCAGGGATAAAGAATGCCACAAGAAATTTACAGTAACTGTAGGCACTATATACGAAAACTCCAAAATTGGGCTTAGAACATGGTTTGCTGCCATTTACTTGTGTACTTCTTCAAAGAAAGGTATCAGTTCATTACAGTTAAGCAGGCAATTAGGTATTACCCAAAAATCAGCATGGTTTTTATTGCATCGTGTTCGTGAAATGCTGAAAGAAAAAGCCCCGCAAATGCTGGCTAATGAAGTGCAGATAGATGAAACGTACGTGGGCGGCAAAGAAAGGAACAAGCATGCAAGCAAAAAAAGCAAAAACACACAGGGCCGCAATGAAGATGTGAAAACGCCTGTTTTTGGTATCGTTGAAACAGGCGGTAAAGTTGTTGTAAAAGTTACTGAATGGGTTACTAAAAAGTATGCAAAAGAACTAATAGATCAGCATGTGCAAAAAGGTTCTACTATGGTAACTGATGGCTATGCCATGTATGCATTTCTGAAAACCAAATCAGAATTTCAACATGTGGTGGTAGACCATAGTAAAGGTGAATATGCAAGGGGTGGCTTTCATACTAATGGTATAGAAAACTTTTGGAGCCTGTTAAAGCGTGGTATTATCGGAATATTCCACCAAGTAAGCCCACAGCACTTGCAGCGCTATTGTGATGAATTTGCTTCCCGGTACAACAGCAGGCACATAAAGGACAATGAAAGATTTGATTTGACTTTGCAGGGCAGTGATGGAAGGTTGAAATACCAGCAACTTATAGGAAAGTAAGTTAACCAGCAGAAATGCTGGTTTTTTTTTGAAGTTTGGGATAATATTGTACTTTTAACCTACCTATCCAAAAACGCCGTTATCTATAGTCATTTATCCTTTTTATTAACCGATTGTAATTCAGCCAACTATCAACTTTAACACAGTTACGGTAAACTATTTTGGTCTGATTTTCGTTTACAATTACAAAAGGTCTATTATGCGACACAATTATTTCACCAAGAAGAAAGATGAATTAGTTCCAGGAACTGCAATAAAGTGCGAGTCTGGTAGATATATAGCGTTTTACGAGCACAGGACAGACATTATAGCAAATGGGGATAACGAAATTGAGGCGAAGAAAAATTTAAAGGAAATGTATACTGCCGTTACGCAATTTGAGAAATCCGAAAACCACTGCGAGCCTCACAAAAAGTTCAAAGCTAAAGGCTTCTTGGAAAAGTTTGGTTGAATTTTGATTCCTAATGCTATACACCCGATCCTCTTTCCTTACATGGCTGAAAGATAATAATGATTGCGATATTAAGCCTATTCCAGACTCCCGAGTCTTAATCATTTGCAACGGACCATGTAGTGCTAAAATATTGGTAGACAGTAAAAACCGAATAGACTACGAAGAAATTTGGTTAGTGTGCAATAAGTTATATTTAGGACTCCCCGGTAATAATGATTTAGAAAGAATTGAGTAAAATTAATTCTTTTTTTATGCCCACCCTTGTCCCAACACGTATATAGTTGCCTTAATATAAGGTTCCAGCTTTTGCAGCAGGTCATCAGACATTACATGAACTTGTTTCAGGTCATCCATATTTTGAAAGCGGCCATGCTGTAACCGGTACTGGATAACGGCATTCCCTACCTGATATTTTACATAGGGATGCGCTTTTAACTCATTTATGGAGGCTGTATTGATATTAATCCTTTTTATAGCAGACGCATCGCATTCAAGGTAAGGCCTTATTTGCTGAAAAATGGAGTCGCTGACCCCATACACTTCCCTGATCTGCTCCACGGTGTAAAAGCCGCCTAATTTTTCCCTGAAATTAATAATGCGGTTAGCCAGCTTACTACCAATGCCCGGCAGGGCAATAAACGCCGTTGTGTCGGCTGTATTAACAGGAATAACGTGCACATTATATTTTGCACGGGTATAGGAAACCGCCTCAGCGCTCCGCTCCTTTTTATGCTCCGCTTCTTTTACTGCAATATGCACATAAGGCAGGAGTCTTTCATAGTCCTGCTTCCTTAATCCGTATATTTTGCCCATATCTTCCGCTTTGTAAAACCTGCCGCCCTTAGCTGTAAAATTTTGTATGGTTTGAATGGTTCTGCCGGATATGCCTAACCGCTGCCATCCTGCAGGCGTTAATGTGTTGGGGTCAAAATAAAAAAGGGTTGTACTTACAGGTTCAATAGCGGAGACCGCCGCAAAAGAGGTATAGGATGCTTCAATGGAGTCTTCGTTCTGCCTATGCCGCACACCCTGTTGTTGCAGTTGCTCAATATCCTGCCTGAACAGGGCATATCCTTCTTCATCAGGCTGCTCTTCAGGAACAAACACCAGTGGTGCAAACCACAGAAGAATCAGCATAACCATTAACGCCATAATTCCATAGCGTTCTTTTTTGCTGAAATTAAAATAGGCTTTCAACCGGTTAGCGCTCATAGGTGCTGTATATGCGTATGAAAGTTACGTAATAAACATAAGAAAAGATAATGGTAGCAGGAATTAAGCAAGTAGTAAGTCTCTCCTACACCTTATACCTTATACCTTACAATGCAAGACTCAGCCCATCATACGCCAACCGTATACCTTCCGGTAATTCACTACTTACAGCGGCATGCTTTCCCAACTGGTGGCTGATATGCGTAAAATAAGCCGCAGGTATGTTAAGTTCCTTTACTTCGGCTATGGCTTCACCCAGGTTAAAATGAGAAATGTGCTTTTCTTTCCGCAACGCGTTTAATACCAATACTTCGCTACCTCTTATTAATTCCCTGCTGCTTTCTTCTATCCGGTTGGCATCCGTAATGTAGGTAAAGTTCCCAAACCGGTAACCCAGCACAGGCATCTGCATATGCCAAACCAATATGGGAGTAACAACAAGATCATTGATCTGAAAGGGTTGTGAGCTGATCGTATTGAGATGGATATTGGGAGCACCGGGATATTTTTTTTCGGTAAAGGCATAAGGAAATTCCCTGATGATCACTTCAAGGGTCATTTCATTACCATAAATTTCCATGGGTTTCCGCATGAAATAATTGAAGCCCCTTACATCATCGAGCCCGGCTACGTGGTCTTTATGCGGATGCGTAAATACAACAGCGTCTAAACGTTTTATACCGGTTCGCAACATCTGGTACCGGAAATCGGGGCCGGCGTCAACAACGATATTGGTATCTGCAGACTGCACCAGTATGCTGGAACGCAGGCGCTTATCCTTCTTATCTGCTGAAGTACAAACTTCACAACTACAGCCAATCATAGGCACGCCGCTGCTGGTGCCTGTACCGAGGAATGTAACTTTTATATCAGGATAACTCACCTGTCAAAGCTAAAAGAAAAAGTATAACGGGCAATTGTAAATTTTTCATTGAACCAATTACTTACTCATTGGCCGGCTTAGCCATCAGTTCCTCGTACAACTTTTGCGATTCGTGGGTAAGCGCATCAAATGTTATTTCCAACTGGGGCATAAGATCGGCTAAGGTATTAATGCGGCCTTCAAGCGTAAGGAACTTATTCAGCACTACTACTTTTCTTTGCTGCAATATGCAATAGCCGCTCTGAAACGTTCCTCTTTCATAGCGTATCACATAACCGGCTTCCTGCAGTATGGCTTCAATTTTATTTAATGTAGGTTGATTAATTTTCATCTTACCGTTTTCCACCGGCAAAGATATACGATTTGAAATTTGAAATCTAAAATTTGAAACCCGAAGTAATACACATCTCTTCCTGTGTTTGCTATCTTCAACACATAGGCACAATAGGATCATAGGAAAACATAAGGTATATTAATAACCATGTGTACCTATGTTTCTCCTATGCGGTAAATGTCCAGAAACAATAACACACTGATTGTCATTTCCAGACATCCAAAATTCACGTTATTACAGGCGAGGGACCAATCTCAAATTTCAAATATTAAATCTCAAATTCATTTATTTGTCATTCGTATTACCGGCACAATCATTTCCTCAATGCTTACACCGCCATGCTGAAAGGTGTTCCTGTAATAGTTAGAATAATAGTTATAATTATTAGGATAGCAGAGGTAACCATCTCCTTTGGCAAAAATAAAAGAAGAATTAACGGAAGGCACAGGCAGCCCGGCTTCTTTGGGGTTACGAAAAGCCAGCACTTCCCGCGGCTCATAGTTCAGATTACGGCCATGCTTATAGCGCAGGTTCGTGGTTGTTTGCTTGTCGCCAATAACCTTACAGGGCGTTTTTACCCGCACACTGCCATGATCGGTTGCCACGATAAGCGTAAGCGGCTTGTCGGCTATTTTTTTAAGCGCCTGGTGCAGGGGCGAATGCTCAAACCAACTGGCGGTTATACTCCGGTAGCTGGTTTCATCGCTGGCCAGCTCTTTCAGCACTTCCATTTCTGTTCGGGCGTGGCTCAGCATATCTACAAAATTGTATACAATAATATTGATATCGTTTTGCAGCAGGTTATGAATATTATCCACCAGCTTCTGCCCGTCCTGGTGATTCAGCACTTTCGTGTAGGAGTATTTAATATCGTTCTTGCATAAACGCTTTAGCTGCGCTTCCAGGAATGCTTCTTCAAACAGGTTTTTCCCTCCTTCCTCTTCATCGTTTTTCCATTGAGCGGGGAAATGCTTTTCAATGTCTACTGGCATCATACCTGCAAAAATGGCGTTGCGGCAGTATTGTGTAGCAGTAGGCAGAATAGAATAAAAGGTTTCTTCCTCCTGTATGCGAAACGTTTCTGCAAAAGCCGGCTGAATGCTTTTCCACTGATCGTAGCGGAGGTTATCAATTAAAGCAACAAACAGCGGCTTGCCTTTTTCTATATGCGGTAATATTTTATAGCGGAACAGGGTATGGCTCATAATGGGCGCATCCGCACTTTTAGGATCTACCCATGAAGCATAGTTTTTACTGATGAACTTAAAAAACTCCGTATTGGCTTCACTCTTTTGCGATTGAAATACTTCCCGCATTTCAGGGCTGTCGCTTTTTTCCATTTCCAGCTCCCAGTACACTAATTTTCTATACAGCTCCATCCATTCGTTGTAATTGGGATTACTGTTCAGGGCCATAAAAAGATTGCGGAACTCCTGCTGGTAAGCGCTTGTTGTTTTTTCGGCCACCAGCCTGCGGTTATCAATGATCTTCTTTAAGCTCAGCAACACCTGGTTGGGGTTAACCGGTTTAATGAGGTAATCGCTGATCTGCGAACCAATGGCATCATCCATCAGGTTCTCTGTTTCATTTTTAGTAATGAGCACTACGGGCAGTTGCTGGTTGATCTCTTTTATCCGGGCCAATGTTTCCAAACCGGTAATGCCGGGCATGGTTTCATCCAACAATACCACATCCACAATATTTTCTTTCACGTAATCCAATGCATCATAGCCATTGGTGAGTGTTTTTACTTCGTATCCTTTATTTTCCAAAAAGAGCTTTTGCGATTGGAGACTCTCCATTTCGTCATCAACCCAAAGTATTTTTGCCAGAGACATGAATAATTATTTTTATGTTTAGCTAATCAAATGTAGTTATTCATTTCCCGCTTTTTACCTTTGCACCGGTTCCCTTATTTTTTTAACATTTCATGCATGGCTTTCAGGAAAATCATCAACGACCCGGTATATGGATTTATTACAATAGACCACCCGTTGATATTTGAAATTATTTCGCACCCATGGTACCAGCGTTTGCGCCGCATTAAGCAAATGGCACTGGCGCATTTGGTATACCCCGGCGCCGTTCATACCCGCCTGCACCATTCTTTGGGCGCTTACCACTTAATGTGCAACGCTTTGCAGGTACTGAAGGAAAAAGGAACAGCCATTAGCGATGCAGAGGATACCTCCGCCAAAATTGCTATTCTTTTACATGATATAGGACATGGACCCTTTTCGCATGCATTAGAAAGCGTACTCATGGAAGACGTTCATCATGAGGAGTTATCCCTTTTGCTGATGCATGACCTTAACAGGCAGTTCACCGGCCGGTTGCAAATGGCAATTGATATTTTTACTAATGCTTATCCTAAAAAGTTTTTACACCAGTTAGTAAGCGGCCAGTTAGACGTGGACCGGATGGATTACCTTACCCGCGACAGTTTTTTTACCGGTGTGAGCGAAGGGGTTATCGGTTACGACCGCATCATAAAAATGCTTATTGTACACAACGGTGAGCTAATGGTGGAAGAGAAAGCCATTTACTCCATCGAAAAATTTTTAGTGGCGCGCAGGCTGATGTACTGGCAGGTATATCTGCATAAAACCGTGCTGAGCGCTGAAATGATGTTAGTTAAAATATTAGAAAGAGCGAGAGCAACGGGGCCCGAAAACAGCGCGGATTTGCCGGACAGCATATTAAAAAGCTTTTTACTGAATCAATATAAAGGAAATATCGCCGGGCATCTTGATCAGTTTTGCCAGTTAGACGATACCGATGTGGTAGCGGCTATAAAAAGCTGGCGTCATCATCCCGACAAAGTGCTTTCCCTGCTATGCAACAGCATTATGAACCGTACCCTGCTTAAAGTAAAGCTGCAGAGCATGCCTATTCCCGAAGCGGATGTGAACCGCCAGAAAAAAAACATAATGGAGCGGCTGAACATTGATGAGCAGGCTGCTTCCTGTCTTGTGTTTACCGGAGAAGCGGTAAGCCGCACCTACAACCCCTTCAATGAAAAGATCAATATTCTTTTTAAAGACGGGCAGGTTAAAGATATATCGCAGGTGGATAATGCCCTCATCCAACATAACCTTTCAGGGCCGGTGAAAAAATTTTACATTTGTTATCTTAAATAATCTTTATGACTTTCACGGCCGCACAAATAGCTTTGCTGATTAACGGAAAAATTGAGGGCAATGCCGGTGCCGGAGTACACTCGTTCAATAAAATTGAAGAAGCAAAAGAAGGTCAGCTGGCTTTTCTGGCCAACCCCAAATATGAAGATCACCTGTATACTACCGAAGCTTCGGTAATTATTATTAATGAATCGCTGGAATTAAAAGAAAAAGTAAACGGAACGCTAATAAGAGTTCCGGATGCATATAGCGCTTTTGCCACCCTGTTAACCAAGTACCAGGAAATGATGTCGCAGCAGTTAACGGGTATTCAACAGCCTTCTTATATTGC
>ENA-UOUJ01000953-UOUJ01000953.1-activated-sludge-metagenome-genome-assembly--contig:-NODE-953-length-16600-cov-16.261650_pt1 | contig 16600 bp, 17 predicted proteins | sample MGYA00249839_ERZ747224 | MGnify/ENA primary metagenome ERZ747224 (study PRJEB28782, sample SAMN03220277) | activated sludge metagenome | biome: wastewater; feature: sewage sludge; material...
ATTTGCCTCATCATAAGTGACTGTTTTTTGTCAACCTATTTTAGGCATGCACAACCTGTAACCTGCACCCTGTAACCTGTAACCTGTTAGCATGTTTAAAAAATACGAATGGCGGATATTAGTAAGGGTGGCGCTGTTGTTCATCACATTATGCGCTACGGCTTTTCTGGTAATGAAAGGCACAGGCAGCTACGTATACCTTGCTATCCTCATCCCTGTTGTAATATATGAGCTGTATGATTTTTACCGGTTTCATAAAAAAGCGCACGATGAGGTATCACAGTTTGTAGAGTCGGTACATTACCGCGATTTCTCCCGCCATTTTGATGTGAAGCACGCGCCGCTTGAACTGCAGCCCCTCCGCAGGGGATTCAATGATATCAATACTACGTTTAAAGTAATTAGTAAAGAGCGGGAAACGCAATACCAGTACCTGCAAAAAATACTGGAGCTGGTAGATACCGGCATCCTTTCTTACGATCACGGGTCGGGCGAAACAGGATGGATGAATGAATCGCTCAAAAAAATGCTGGGTATTCCTTATCTCAAAACCATTCATTCGCTGGAGAAAAGAGACGGGTTGCTATACCAGGAAATTATTGCATTGCGGCCGGGCGAAGGCAAAGTGGTGCAGCTAACAAAAGACAGGAACATGATAAAAGTGTTACTGTCGGCAACCGCTTTTCAAACAGACGGCAGGATATATAAGCTCATCGCCTTTCAGAATGTAGATGAGGCATTGGATGAAAATGAGGCCAAGGCCTGGCAAAAGCTGCTGAGCGTAATGACGCATGAGATCATGAATTCAGTGGCGCCTATTTCTTCCCTGGCCGATACGCTTAAAAACCGGTTGCAGCTTGCTTCTAAACATATAGAAGACGAGGAGGGAACGGTAGAAGACCTGGAGCTGGGTATTATTACTATTAAAAGAAGGAGCGAAGGGTTGTTGAAATTCGCGGAAACCTACCGCAACCTGAACAAGATCACTACACTCAACCTAACCAGAATATATGTGCGCGACCTCTTTGAAAACCTGTTCCGGTTAATGCAGCCCAGCCTGCAGCAAAAAAATATTGATATGGATGTGATACTGAAAGACCCGGAGCTGGAAATTGAAGCCGATGTGAACCTCATGGAGCAGGTAATGATCAATTTGCTGGTAAATGCTATGGAAGCGGTGAAGGACCAGGCACAGCCGCATATTGTTTTGTCGGCCTATAAAACAGCCAGTCAAAAAGTAACGGTAAAAATAGCGGATAATGGCAGCGGTATTCCCGCTGATATCCTGGATAAAATATTCATTCCTTTTTTCAGCACTAAAAAAAGCGGCAGCGGCATAGGACTGAGCCTGTGCAAGCAAATAATGATGCTGCATAAAGGCAATGTGCAGGTACAAAGTACCGAAGGCGAAGGAACCGCTTTTTTACTGAGCTTTTAGCCAGCCGTTCCCGTTTAACCAGTTTTTACACCTGTCCATCCATTCATCTTTTGTAGTGGCGTTATGCATGCCAAACCCGTGACCGCCATTTTGGTAAATATGCAGCTCGGCTGCTATTTTATTTTTTATGAGTGCCTGGTAAAAAGCAATGCTGTTGTTGGGGCTTACACCGCCATCGTCTGATGCATGTACTAAAAAAGCAGGGGGCGTTTTAGCCGTAACCTGCTTTTCGTTGGAGTATAAAAGAAGTTGTTGGGCTGATGCATTGCCACCCAGCAGGTTTTTAAATGATCCGCTGTGTGTAATGGCAATATCGGCGCTGATAACAGGGTAAATAAGGATCATAAAATCCGGGCGAACACTTACACGATCCGGGTTGTCAATCAACGAACGTTCAAAATGCGTTCCTGCGGTAGAAGCCAGATGCCCTCCGGCCGAAAAACCCATGATGCCGATCCTTTCCGGGTGAATGTTCCATTTTTTAGCGTTAGTTCTTACCGTTAGTATGGCCTGCTGCGCATCCTGCAGGGGAGCGATGGAAGGATCTGTTTGATTTTTTTCATCGGGTATGCGGTATTTTAATACAAATGCTGCCACGCCCATTTCGTTGAATTTTTCGGCTACTTTAAAACCTTCATGGTCAATGGCCACTATGCTGTAGCCGCCGCCGGGACAAATGATCACCGCCGTTCCGTTAGCTTTATCTGCCGGGGGCAAATAAGCCGTTAGTGTAGGGATTTTTATTTTGCTCACGCGGAGAATACCACCGCTGGCTTCGGATTTTTCTTCATCAGGTCCCGGTAAATTACCCGGTACTTTATTTTCAGGGTATAAGGCCATTTCTATTGGTTTGTTTTGAGTATAACCGGTTGGGGTAAGCGCAAATATGAATAAAGCCAGTGCAAGAAACCGTTTCATACTATTTATTTTTTGAAAGGTAATATAAAATAGGATAAACAGGAGTGGGAGTTTGTGGTTTGAGCGTTTAGCGTTTGGGAGGGTTCGGAGGATAAGGTATAGGGTGTAAGGGATTAGCCAAAAACTACTAATGATGGACCCGGTACTCCTTTCTCCCTTCTCGTGAAACGTGAAACGACAGATGATAAATGATAAATGAACATCTTCTTCTCACCTCTCACGTCTTTCTTCTCACCTATCTCATCCTTTACTCCTCCAACTCATAAGTATATAAAGTAGAATGATCATCTTCGGGCACAAAATAGAACCGTAGCTTTCCGCTTACGATTTCTGCAAAGCAGGGATTATTTGTCATAACCGTTCCCGGTTTAGCCCATTCATTTACCGGGAACTGAAACACGGATGAATAATTACGCATATCAATCACTTCTATCCCACCCAGTTTAAAAGCCGTGCCATTATTGGGGTGTTTGTATGTTTTTAAACCGGCGCAAAGCATAAGTCCATCGCCAATATAATTGCAGTCCTGGTAATCTATATAGTAATGCAGGTTTTTAATACCCTGTTCCGAAACAGGCTGGAGCACGGTGCTGTCACTAACCGTAGCAACCTTCCATTCGTAAAATTTTCTGCTGCCCCAGTTCATGCCCACAAGGGTATGGTTATCCCTGTTATAAGCTATTGCCCCAAGCGCGTCATTACATGCAGCCATTTTTGTTTTTTGCATATTGCCCGGATCAATCCTATAAATAAGGGATTTGCCATTGGGACGGTATTCACACACGGGAACCCATATATACTTCCCGTCGTAATCAATTCCCCCGGGATGATAAATAACGCCTTCGCCTATCTGAATGCTGTCTGTCAGTTTTCCATCACTGTCAAACCTGAACAAATAACCCATACCATCGCCGTTATCGCGGTCGTATCCGTTCATTATTTTACCATAAGGCTTTGGCCAGCGGTTTACTTTTACGGCTGTCATGTAGAAGAAGCCGTTTACTTTGGTGAGCCCCTGGGTATGATAGGTGGTAAAACGAAGCGGTGTTGCCGAAATTTGTTTCCATTGGCTGTTTGATGAAATCGGTTGTAATTTTTTAAATATAGGAGAGGTGCCATGTGCTTCTGTACCCGTATCGGCATGCTGGGCGGATACCGCGGCACCTGTGGCAATGCATACAAATACAAGGCAGGTAAAATAACGGATAGGCTGTTTCATATTAAGTGGCTTATATGCAAAGCGGTAATATAAAGATCAGGTTTTTATGCAAAACCCAAAACTTAAGTCGCACCGGGGAATAGTGTTGAAAGTTTGTGGTTTGGAATTTTATAGTTTGGAAGTTAGGGTTACGGGGGAATGACACTGTGTGCTAATGGCTGAAAGCTGACTGCTGACCGCCTCTTATAGCAACCCCTCATCTGCAAAGCTGAAAAAACCCGCTTCGCTCACAATAACGTGATCGGCTACCTTAATATCGAAATAACGGGCGGCTTCCTTTATTTTCTGGGTCAGCGCCTCATCGGCGCGGCTGGGTTTAAGACTTCCGGAGGGATGGTTATGGCAAAGCACAATACTTACGGCATCTTCTTCCAACGCTCTTTTTAAGATTACCCTGGGATCGGCTACCGTACCTGTTATACCTCCGCGGCTGATGATTTCCATATGATTAATCTTGTTGGCCTGGTTCAGGAACAGTACCATAAATACTTCTTTATCCTGGTCTTTGAGCATGGCATGCAGGTACCTGGCAATGCTGCCGCTATCTGTAATTACCGGTTTGTTCAATATTTCACCCGCCTGCCTGCGCCGGCCCAGCTCTAATGCGGCTGCAATAGTGATGGATTTTGCCTCGCCAATTCCTTTGATCTTCATCAATTCTTTTATGGAAAGCCTGCCCAGTTGGCTCAGGTTATTGCTGCCCATCTGCAGGATCTCTTTGGCCAGTTCAACAGCAGATTTTTGACGGGTTCCATGGTGTAACAGTATGGCTATCAGTTCGGAGTTACTTAAGTTTTCGGGTCCTTTATTACGCAACTTTTCCCTTGGCCGGTCGTCTTCCGACCAGTGTTTGATGGATGTTTTTTGTGCAGGCAACATAATTTTTGTGTTTTTCAGCCGTTATTCCATCCTGTAAGATATCCAAATTCCTTTAAAAATCGTTAAAATCTACTCCTTATGAAACTGTCGAACCGCCAGCTTGTTATTGGCTCCCTTCAACCCCTTTTGTTTTGCATAGGCATGTATTTCGTTGTGCTCATTTTTTCAGTATTTGTATGTTCCTCCATATACCAGGCTTTTAAGAATCATAAAAAAACCACTGCTACCGAAGTTAAAACAACGCCTGTTGCTTCTGCTCACCCCCGGGTTGCTCTGTCATTTAACAGATAAAGCTTATTAAGTAAGGAACATCTTTACAACCTAATACACGGGAGATTAACGGCATAAGCCACAGTATTAAATAAAGCAGGCAGCACCCGGCCTGTTAAATGAGTTATTTTACTCCTGGGGCTTCGCGGCGTTTTTGATACTTTTTTAAAATACCCGGTCATTAGTTTCCTCCTTCTTTTTATCTTCGCCCCATATCCACTTATTTATGCAACCGAAGGCGAAATTATTTTCAGGTACCGGATCCCGCTATCTTGCAGAAAAAATTGCACAACAGTTTGGACAGCCATTAGGAAAAATAAGCATCCAGCGTTTCAGCGACGGGGAAATTCAGCCTACCTTTTTAGAAAGCATCAGGGGCGACTATGTTTTTCTGATCCAGAGCACTTTTTCTCCTTCAGACAATATCCTGGAATTGTTACTGATGATTGATGCGGCGCGCCGGGCATCTGCCGATAAAATTATTGCTGTTTTGCCCTATTACGGCTATGCCCGGCAAGACAGGAAGGATAAGCCCCGGGTGGCCATTGGGAGCAAGCTGGTAGCCAACCTGTTAACCGCCGCCGGGGCCGACAGGGTAATTACGATGGACTTGCATGCGCCCCAAATCCAGGGCTACTTTGACATCCCTGTAGATCATTTGGACAGCTCTGCTATTTTCATCCCTTATATTGAAAAACTTAATCTGGAAAACCTTACCTTTGCCGCCCCCGATGTGGGAAGCGCTAACAGGATACGCGAAATAGCCAGTTATTTCAATGCCGAAATGGTGATCTGCGACAAGCATCGTAAGCGGGCGAATGAGATATCAAGCATGGTGGTAATAGGCGATGTAACAAACAGGAATGTAGTGCTTATTGACGATATATGCGATACGGGCGGCACACTTGCAAAAGCAGCAGGTTTGCTCATTGAAAAAGGCGCCACCAGTATACGGGCCTTATGTACGCATCCGGTATTGAGTGGTAATGCGTACAGGAATATTGAAAATAGTGTGCTGGAGGAACTGGTGGTTTGCGACACGCTGCCTCTAAGGGAGCATCCGGAAAAAATAAAAGTATTAAGCGTTGCGGGTTTGTTCGCGAAAGCCATTCGTAACGCGTATGAGAATAAAAGCATTACAAGTCTTTTCATACATAGCCAGTTAAGAAATAAATAGTAAATATTAAACTCAAAATAAAAATGAAAACAGTTACAATCGAAGGACAACTGAGGACCGGAACCGGAAAGAAAGCCACCCGGCAGCTCCGCTCTCAGGGTTTGGTGCCTGGTGTAATTTACGGCGGCAGCAAAGAGGTGAATTTTCAGGCGCCTGCGCTGGCTTTTAAACCGTTAGTGTACACATCCGAATTTCAGTTGGCGAACATCAGTGTTAACGGGCAGTCGTACCAGTGTATTTTAAAAGATATACAGTTAGATACCGTAAGCGACAAGCTGAATCATGCTGATTTTTTAGAGCTTTCGGAATCTAAAAAGGTTATTGCCAATATTCCGCTGAAATTTACAGGAGTAGCCGCAGGCGTAAAAGCCGGGGGAAGGCTGGTAACCAAAATGAAAACCTTAAAGATTAAAACCCTGCCTCAATACCTGCAGGAAAATATTGAAGTAGATTTAACCGATCTTGAGATCAACGAAAACGTGCGGGTGGAAGATGTGAAAGCCGAGCATTATGAAGTATTGAATTCACCCCGTATTCCTATTGCATCTGTGGTAATGACCCGTCAGTTGAAGCAGGAAGAATCTGCTGCACCCGCCGCTGGTGGGGCAGCCGCCAAAGCACCAGCCGCCAAAGCACCGGCAGCTGCTGCCAAAAAATAAAAAGGATCGTTTTCTTTTATATACCCAATCCTTTTGTGGATTGGGTTTTTTGTTACACCTGCTTGTTTCTTATGTCTAAATTTTTAATAACAGGCTTAGGCAACCCCGGAACGGAGTACAGGCATACCCGCCATAATATCGGTTTCGATGTGGCAGACGCATTTGTACAAAAACATGCCGGTGTATTCAGCCAGGATCGCCTTGCCGAAGTAGCCGAAATAAAATGGAAAGGGAAAATCTTTATCTGCATAAAGCCCTCTACCTATATGAATTTAAGTGGAAAGGCTTTTCGCTTCTGGATGGATAAAGAAAAGATCCCGCTTGATCATACCCTTACCATTGTAGACGACCTGGCGCTTCCCCTGAGCAAGCTGAGGCTGAGAACCGGTGGTAGTCATGGGGGGCATAACGGGCTTTTTGATATTCAGAACATCTTAGGCACGGATAAATATCCCAAATTGAGGTTTGGAATAGGTAATCATTTTCCAAAAGGTATGCAGGTAAATTATGTGCTGGGCAAATGGTTCCCGGAAGAACAGGCAATTGTGCGGGAAAAGATAGAAAAATGCATCGAAGTAATTGAAAATGTAGCTGTTATGGGATTCGAGCGAACAATGAGCACGGTAAACAACCTGGTATTCGGAGAAGTGTGAAGCATTGCTTTAATGACATTAGCTAAAAAATGTTGCCAAGTGTATAAGTTTCAATTTGTTTACCTTAAATTAGCATCTTGCTATTTCTCATTCTCCCCCAATCCATCTTCCTTGAACTAACCCTTAATCTACTTAAAAACACAATGTTCATATCGTTTAATGTTTATTGTAAACCTTATTGAACTCTATTGAAATATGAAGATATTCTGTATTGGCCGTAACTATGCTGAACATGCGAACGAAATGGGTAATGAAATACCCGAAGAGCCTGTTATTTTTATGAAGCCCAAAAGTGCATTGCTGCAGGCGCATGCTCCATTTTATTATCCTGAATTTACCAATGAATTACATGCCGAGGCAGAGCTGGTGCTAAGGGTATGTAAAAATGGAAAGTATATCCAGGAAAAGCATGCCGGTAAATATTATAACGGTATATCTATTGGTATTGATTTTACCGCACGCGACATCCAGGATGAGCTGAAAGCTAAAGGATTACCCTGGGAAAGGGCTAAAGCCTGGGACAATTCTGCCATTATAGGTAAATGGATGGATATTACTCCCGAAATGAAAAAGGATGATATCAATTTTTGCTTATACAAAAACAAGGAATTGGTACAGCAGGGAAACTCCGGCCAAATGATCTTTAACTTTGATGCCCTGGTAGCCAATATTTCCAATTATTTTTCGCTTAATATAGGCGACTTTATTTTTACGGGCACTCCTGCAGGTGTGAGCGAATGCGTGGTAGGCGATGACCTGGAGGGTTTTGTGGAAGATGAAAGCTTATTTGAGCTCACGATCAAATAGAGACTGTAAATAAAGAACGGTTTTATAATTTACCCCAAACCGGGTTTTAATAGCATTAAAAAGCCGCTAAAACATTTGTTTTAAGCGGCTTTTAATCATTCCGAAGCTAATGATAGCGCACCCGATTCACTATATGAGTACGGAATGTGTACATGAGAACCCCTGTTTATCCCCTGAATTGTTCTTAGCTATTTTTTGGCACACGAAAACCGCGGCCTGGTATTCCTTATTTTAAAAATAAAACTGGTAAACCGCATATCAAATTCATCAAGGATGAAAGAAAAAATTGCATGTTTATCCATTTTGATATATTGTTTCATAATTTCATCCGAATATATATCCGCCCTTTAGAAATTTGATACCCCCCTGAGCAATTTTTTTATGCCTTAATTCATTACAATTATCCATGCAACATCCCGACCAGAAGTATATTAATGCCTTATTGGAAAACGATGCGGTAGTACTGGAAGAGCTTTACCAGCGGTTTTCGGAAAAGATCAAATGGATGATTATCCGCAATAACGGCACCGAAACAGATGCTGCGGATATTTTCCAGGATGCCCTGCTCTCTATATACAATAAAGCCAAAACAGGCGGTTTTACGCTCACCTGTCCTATGGAGGCATTTTTATACCTGATTTGTAAAAACAAGTGGCTCAATACATTAAATAAAAGGAAAACGCAGAAGGTAACAATTACCGATACGGAAGGATTTAATCATATAGGGGAAGACAATTTTAAACTGGCGGAGGAATGCGTATTGCAGCAGGAGCGAAATAATTTGCTTACAGAGAAGCTTGCTGAAATGGGGGATAGTTGTAAGAAAATACTTCGCCTGAGCTGGAGCGGCATAGCAATGGACGAGGTGGCAAGGCAACTGAATGTAACCTATGCCTATGCCAGGAAAAAGAAATCAGAATGTATGGCAAGGCTCATTACCCTGGTAAAACAATCCCCTGCCTTTAATTCATTGAAATGGTAACACATGAATGACAACAAGCATTTTAATACAGCGCAAATTGAAAGGTATCTCTCCGGTGATATGCCTTCCGAAGAAAAATTAGGTTTTGAAGCCAGCATAGAAAGCAATAAAGAATTGTTTGACCTGTTGCAGATATACAGAACAATTGATGCCGAAATGCATAATACTGAAAAATATAGCAGCCATGAGGCAGCACTGAGAAGTACCCTGCAAAAGCTGAATGCGGCTTATTTCAGATCTGAAGCGCCGGTAATCCGGATGAATAGCCGTAAGCAATGGTACAGGGTGGCAATGTCTGCCGCTGCGGTGCTTGTTTTGGCGCTGGCCGGTTATTTTTTATTTTTTCAAAGCAGGGCCGACCTTCCGCAGTTGGCCGATCGTTATGTGAAAGAAGACCTGTTGCACCTTAGTCTTACCATGGATGGCGCCAAAGACAGCCTGCAGCAGGGTATGGCGGCCTATAACAATAAGGACTACCCACAGGCCATACAACTATTTGAAGCTGTGTATAAGGCCCATCCCGATAACAGCGATGCGCTAAAATACGCGGGAATAGCTTATCTCATTACAAAAGCGTACAACAGGGCACTGGCATGCTTTGATGAACTGGCCGCCAAAAAAGAATTGTTCAGCAATCCCGGAGTGTTTCTTAAAGCGGTAACTTTATTACAACGCAACCAGCAGGGCGATAAAGAACAGGCGGAACAGTTGTTGCAGCAGGTAATGGATGAAAAATCGGATGGTAGTAAAGAAGCAGCGCGCTGGTTAAAGAAATAGCAACAAACCATTTGTTTCCCTATCCATTTGGAAAGTAGAAAATACCTGTAGATACTGATTTGTGATCAGAGTTACGCCAATACTATTCATTTATATTTTCCGATCTTAATTTTATTTTGTATGCTGAACGCTGCTTTTAAAACAACCCGGCCCATAACTTACACAGGGCTTATGGCTTTGCTGCTGATGGTTATTATTTCGGGATGTAATTGTGGTTCCGGAACTCCACAGGACTGGACAACTTACCAGGTAAAATCTCCTTATGAGGGCGAAAAGCCCGATCCTTATAAGCAATTGATTGTGTGGTTAAAGCCTGGTACTTCAAGGCAGGACTTTAATAAGTGGCTGCAGGACAATATTGTAAAAAAGGAAAAGAATGAATTGAAAGTACGGTTTGTATGCGGCAGTTGCGATTCTTCCCTTTTTTTATTAGAAGGGAAAGGCGTGGAATTATATATGCAGGGCGAAGTAGCCAATGGCGGAACCAGCAGTAAAGGTAAACCCAAAGTAACGGGTGAGAGCGGGCCGCTTTATTTCAGCACCAACATCCCGGTAAGATTTCCTGACGGGCTTAATGAATTGAGGGAAGCAAAGCTTCCGCCTGTTGTATCATTTTCCGGTACGGAAGTAAAAGTGGCTGTTTTTGATACGGGGCTGGATACCAGTTTTGTTAACTCTTCCTTTTTATATAAAGCTGCCGATAGCGCCTGTATACCCGGTGCGGGTAGCGGCTGGAACTTTATAGCAGGCAATAACAACTGGCTGGACGACAATCCCGGCAAACATGGTAGTACTGTAACAAAATTTATAACAGATGAAGTGGAAAGATATCGGCAAAACAGCGTGGCTATTTTGCCCGTAAAAGTTTTTGGCGCCGATGGAACAAGTGATTTGTACAGTATACTCTGCGGGTTCGCTTACGCCAAAAACCGGAAGGTGGATATTGTTAATGCAAGCTTCGGCTATTATGAATCGAGGAATAAATACGATAGTTCGGGCGATGCAATACCGGAATTAACTTCTCCTGTGTTATTGAAAGCATTCATTGAAGAACATCTTACAAAGCATAACATTCTGCTGGTTACGGCAGCCGGTAACAAAGATGACGCGATGGAAGATCCTGAGTACAATCCGGCCGATACATTGCAGAAACGCAATCTCGACAGTGTGTACTTTTACCCTGCATCGCTTGCACCCGTTTTGCCCAATGTTATAGCCATAACCACCGTATACAAAGACCAGGTAAGCCCTGCCCAGAATTTTTCAAATCAGGTGGTAGACGCAGGTGTGCATGCGGATGGAGCAGATAATGCCGGGCATTTTTATTTTACCAATCCTGTTAACGCAGGCCTGCCGCCTGTTTCAGGGTCTTCATTTGCCGCACCCGTGGCTACGGGGAAATATGCAGCATGGCATCACAGTTATAAAAACCTGTTAAACGCTCCCATTACGTTCAGTATAAAAGACAGTATTTTCAGCATACTCAAAAGCCAGCCCAGCCCTTCTTTTTTGTATAACGAACCCGGGTTAGCGGGTAAAGTAAAGGAGGGAAAAGTGATTAACAAAATGGTTGATGCAAATCAGCAGGCGCTGTTTTCTTTACAAAGATGATCTTTGTGAAACAGCGATGAAGCAAATGGTTGATGCAGGCAATATATTATTGGGAAAGGCGATGCTTTCGCTCCTCACCACTTTTATTATTAGCGTTCCCTGTTTTTCGCAATGCATTTCCGGAAAGGATATCTGGAATAAAATTATTGCCATAGAAAACGGTACAGGCACGGATAGTGAAAAATTGCAGCAGGCTTACCGGCTGAAGCATGCATTTGAAGATGGTAAGCTGTGTAAAGATGCTGTGTATGCCCGTTTGCTCCACCGCATAGCTACCTTACATTATCTTCAAAATGACGGACATGCTACCAGAGAGGCTATTGAATACATGCTTGAGTCTGTAGCGGTCAATACTTCAGGAGCGGCAAACACTTCACCGGATTATGTAATAAACAGCTATTACAACCTCGGTATTTTTTATAAGTCACTCGGTATAAACAATAAGGCGTTAGATTATTACGACAGTGTTATCATTGTTAGCAAAAAACGAAATCTCCATAGCTCCCTGGCAACGGCATGCAGGGTATTGAAAGCAGATATTTTATTCAGAAATGGCGATTACCAGAAATGCGTTGATGAATGTATAGTGGGATTGGCGGAAGCCAGAGAGCGTGATGACGCCAATGCGTTAACACAGTTATTTAACCGCAGGGCACAGTCTTACGCATACCTGGAGCAACTGGATGATGCCGGAGCTGATGCAGACTCGGCCATGCATTACGCGGGTATCCTGCATGATGATTTTGAACAGGCAACAGCCATTATCATAAAAGCAATGATTGCTGCCCGGCGCAACCATTTTAATGAAGCGGAGCGGTTGTTTAACAAGGCAATTGTGCTGCGCCTCAAAACAAAGGAATTCAGGCAGGTAGCTGATGACTATACCGATTGGGGTAATTTTTACTTCCGTGAATTAAAGCGCTACCGGCAGGCGCAGGACTGCTATATGAAAACCATTGTGTATGCAAAAAAAGCCGGTGATGCCGAAAGGTTATGCAAAGGTTATATTAATCTTGGCGAAACCGCTTTCAGGCTGTACCCTCAAAATGAATACGCAATTACCCGTGATTATTACCATAAAGCATTGCAGGTATATGAGCTTAACCAGGCTACATTTTTACAAAATCCATCGCTGAGCCGTTTTTCCACTATTGGAAATACAGACCTGTTGCTTGTTTTGCTTAATAACAAAACGGAGCTGCTGCTCCATCTTTATAAATTAAATGGTAATAAGCAATATCTTAACGCCTGCCTTTCCACTGCTATTGTAATGGATTCTGCTATTGTGCAGGCGCGGCATGAGCAGTTGGGCGAACAAAGCAAGTTATACTGGCGCAATAAAACCCGGTCGTTTTTTTTCAATGCGCTTGAAGCCTGTTATGTAGCAGGGGATATGCACAAAGCATTTTACTTTATGGAAAAAAGCCGGGCGGTATTACTAAGCGATAAGCTCAATGAGTTGGGCGCTTCTGCCCATTTGCCACCTGCGGAAAGTGCAATGGAACAAAACTATAAGGCAGCTATTGTGTATGAGCAGCAAAAGCTGGCCCGTTTGAACAGGCAATCGCCTGCCTGGCAAAGCCAGCAACTGAAGCTGGTTCAGGCAAAAGAAACATTTGAGGGCTACATCAAAACCCTCGGGCAAAAATACCCCGCTTATTATCAGTACAGATATGCGGATGATATACCGGCACTGCAGGAGTTGCAGGCCTGGTTGCTGCATAAAAAGGAAAATTTTGTTCATTATTTTTTGCACGATACAACAGGGTTCATACTGGTTATTACACCCGATACCAGCAGGATGATAAAGCTTCATTCGGGGGATGTGGGTGAAAAAGAGAGGAATGCTTTTTTACAGTGGTGCTCCGATAAGCAGCGGTTAAACAATCATTATCCATCTTTTGCCGCGTTGTCGCATAAAATATACACAAGCCTTTTTAAACCACTGCAGTTACCTGGCGGGCGTATAGTGCTTTGCCAGGATAATTTTTTATTGCCCTTTGAAGCGCTGTGTAAAGATGAGAAAGGGGAGCAGTTTTTGGTGTATGATTACAGGTTCAGCTATGTATATTCGGCCCGTTACCTTATGAAGCGGTTCGCGGTTCGCAAGTCAAAGGGTGATTTTGCAGGGTTTGCGCCTGTATCCTTCCGCAATAACCTGGGCGTACCCGAACTTCAACATTCCGCTCAATCGCTTGTAAGATCCGGTGCTTACTATAACAACACTAAATTATTTACGGGCACCGCGGCTAACCGCGATAATTTTATGAGCGGGGCGCCGGATTACAGTATTGTGAATGTGCTTTCCCATGCGTTTGCCGATACCGGAAATACGGAGCCCGTTTTGTATATGCAGGATACGATCATTCATCTTTCTGAGCTGCAACTGCTGGATCACCCGGCAACCCAATTCATGATGCTGAGCGCCTGCCAGACCAATGTAGGAAAAAATGCCACGGGTGAAGGGATATACAGTTTGGCAAGGGGTTTTTCTTCGGCGGGGATACCGGCGGTGGCTGCCACTTTATGGAAGGCAGACGAGGAAACCGTATATGCGCTGTCGGATAAGTTTCACGAATACCTTTCGGAGGGTATGCGTAAAGATGATGCCCTGCAAAAGGCGAAATTGTATTTCATACAGCAGGGTAACAGGGAAAAACTGCTTCCCTATTTTTGGGCCAATATGGTGCTCATGGGTAATGCGGAACCGGTTACATTTTCACATTCTGCCGGTGTTCCCTGGTGGCTGATAGTTGCGGTGTTGGTATTGGCGGGAGGTGTGATTTATATGCTGATTAAAAGAAAAAAGAAGCGGGCAAATGTTAATTCCGGTTTGCCGGCTAAAAATCATATTGAAAAGCACCAAAGCTATATATAGCCACTGGCAGGAAAGAGACGACCAGGCCCTTCCTGCCGGCAACATGAAAATCATCCAATATTACTATACAGCGCTGAATGCTTGAACAAAGAATGAATTATTTTCATGAAAGTCTTGTTTGCGCTGTTTTTTGTTGAATTAGCAGAATACTATTTTGCACTGGCGCGGCTATGTGGCATTGGTCTTGTGCGATAGCCGACCTGTGTTTTGGCGTTTTTTGTATAGCAATTTGAGAAAAGTAATAATACAGCAGCAGGTCTGACACTACACAAAGCAGCGCTACCAAACCTGCGCCAGCCTGGTAAAATTAAAAGGCAGAATGCGCTACTGAATGCTTTGAAATTCAGGGCTGATAAATATTTTAAACAGGCAGCGTAAAACAATTGAAATTTTTAATTTTTTACACCCCCTCGTCTCCATTGATCACCGACATACAGTGGACTGAGACAGTCATCTTTTAAAGAATTAATTATCAACCTCTCTGTTCTGCCAATAAAATTCATGGACTCGTTTTGATCTTGTTTGATGTCATTAATCTCAATAAAATCAACCCCATTAAAATCTAATAGCACTTTCGCATTAGCTATTCTCGCTTTTAAGTCACCGACTGGCCCACCCTTGCTTTTATCATAATATAAAGTTCCAAAACACATTTTAACCGTACAATTTTCAAAATCGAGAGCGGAAATAAAATTGTGCGATGAAGATTTTATTAATTTTAGATCCAGATAATCCCAAGCCCCTTCAAAATCAATGGCAGGTACTAAATTGTACCTGAATACAATTTCGTCTTTTTGATTACAATAAATTTTTTCGATGTATGGAGAGTGGTGATAGGTTGTATAATATTTTATTTTAGAAGACTTGTTACTAAATGTGAGGACGATACTACTATTCAAAGCGCTGATATATTCTAAAACTCTATTGTATTTTGTTTTAAAGTTAAAGGTGAATAAGCTATCCTTTCCCTCAACCCTAAAAAATTTCATATTAATAATTTGGCTTTTAAAATTAATTTTTGAATGATCAATCACGAAATCGAACATGAAATAACAACTATCCGGTAATGGGTTAAATTGTCGTTGTTGGAAGCTCGAAATATTGTTTAAGATTCCTTTTAGCTCTGTGTTGTTTGCTTTGAAATTTATTGACTGGGCATTAAAAATACTGTCTGATTTAACCAATAATGCTTTAAAATTATTAGCGTTATTTTTGTCTTCCTTAACAATAAACGCAATACCTGCCACAAAACAAGAAGCGGTTGCTACCTTAAAGAAGAGCCATACATACCGATATTTCTCCTTATTGGCAATGTCAGAAAAAAGCCCAAATAGAATACCACACCCAAGCAATATATATTTGAAAGCTACTGATGAAAGGATAAAAGGCAGAAAAGAGGCCAATAAAATAATGACTACCAAGAGACTAATTTTTTTCATGTTTTAGGGATTAAACTAATTGGAAGAAACTGAACTAATTAATAAAAATAATTATATTAGTGATTCAACCCCCGATTATTATGGCTAAAAATCACTTTCTGGCATATGTCTGTAGCAGTGGTACTGTGCGTTGCCGACCTGATGCCTGAGCGTTACTTGTTTTGCAATAATGATAGATATAAGTTTATAGCCGGGCTCATGCACTACTTGTTTAAGAAATATTAAGATAAGTGGAAACACGGCAACAGGTCTGGCCCGGCACAGGGCAATGCTACCAAACCTGCGCCAGTGTGGAGTTGGCGACGGCAATAATATAGGTCCTTCCATACTGTTGAAAGTAATGGCAGGCGATAAATTTAGCGTACAGGTAAGCAGTTGGTACAAAAAGAACGGTGGACCGGAACACCTGTAAGTCCGCTTACGGCAATAGCTGCGCTGGCGGGGAGCGTGAGCAATGCGGCGCCCATACATGGCACGGCAACCGAGCCTATCAACAGCGGCGTGCTGGATCCATCAGCGCTGGATTTTTTAAACAACCGCGATGCGTCTGCCAGCGGCAAACCTAAAGCCTACCTGAACTGGGTATTGCTGGACGAACAGTTAAAGATCGCCAAAGATGCCAGTGGAAATATCATTGCCAGTGGCTACAGTGTTTCAGACCCCGTAGGCGATGATCTGGAATTTAAATTACATGCATTTGCTAATATGCCAGTTTCTTCCCGACGGGGTCTTCACAGTCAGGCAACTGTGTGAAGCATGAGACCCCGGCGAATCGTTCAGCGCCAGGGTTTCATAGCTGTCCCACAACGGCTTGTGATGAAAACCCCGGCGCGAATTATAAAGATGATGCCCTGCAAAAGGCGAAATTGTATTTCATACAGCAGGGTAACAGG
>ENA-UOUJ01000954-UOUJ01000954.1-activated-sludge-metagenome-genome-assembly--contig:-NODE-954-length-16597-cov-12.537722_pt1 | contig 16597 bp, 17 predicted proteins | sample MGYA00249839_ERZ747224 | MGnify/ENA primary metagenome ERZ747224 (study PRJEB28782, sample SAMN03220277) | activated sludge metagenome | biome: wastewater; feature: sewage sludge; material...
TGATCGTGTCGCTGTCGTTCTACGGCATGTCCACGTTCGAGGGCCCGATGATGTCCATCAAGACCGTCAACGCTCTGTCGCATTACACCGACTGGACCGTGGGTCACGTGCACTCCGGCGCGCTGGGCTGGGTGGGGCTGGTGACCATGGGTTCGCTCTACTACATGATCCCGCGCCTGTTCGGTCGCGAAAAGATGCATTCCATCAAGGCCATTGAGATCCACTTCTGGCTGGCCACCATCGGCATCGTGCTGTACATCGCCGCGATGTGGATTGCCGGCGTGATGCAGGGCCTGATGTGGCGCGCGGTCAACCCTGATGGCACGCTGACCTACACCTTTGTCGAAAGCGTGAAAGCCACCTATCCCTTCTATGCCATTCGTTTCCTGGGCGGTGTGCTGTATCTGGCTGGTATGTGCTTCATGGCCTGGAACACCTGGATGACCGCCATTTCCGGTCGTTCCGTGAAGGTGGCCATTCCGGCCGTCAATCCGGCGCACGCTTGAGGTCTGAGGAATCCGTAGATGTCTAATACAAACAAGCAAACAAGCTCCGGTTTCACCCATGAGAAGGTGGAAACCAGCAACTTCCTCATGATCGTCCTGATCCTGGTGGTGATCGCCATGGGAGGTTTGGTGGAAATCGTTCCGCTGTTCTTCCAGAAGTCCACCACCGAACCGGTTCAGGGCCTCAAGCCCTACACGGCGCTGCAGCTGGCCGGGCGCGACATCTATCAACGCGAGGGCTGCTACAACTGCCATTCGCAGATGATTCGTCCGTTCCGCGCCGAGACGCTGCGCTATGGTCACTATTCGGTTGCCGGTGAGTTTGTCTACGACTACCCGTTCCAGTGGGGCTCCAAGCGCACCGGCCCGGATTTGCATCGTGTCGGCGGCAAGTACAGTGATGAATGGCACCGCATTCATCTGGTCAACCCGCGTGATGTGGTGCCCGAGTCCAACATGCCTGCCTACCCCTGGCTCGAAAAGAACCAGGTGGATGCCGCCAGCATGGCTCCGCATATGCGCGCATTGCGCCGCGTTGGCGTGCCCTACACGGATGAGGAAATCGCCGGCTCGGCCGAGGCCGTCAAGGGCAAGACCGAGATGGAAGCCGTGATTGCCTACCTGCAGGTGCTGGGCACCGCGCTCAAGTAAAGAGAGCTTGCCATGGACATCACCACCATGCGCATCGTGGTCACGCTGGCTTCGCTCGCGTGCTTTCTGGGTATTTGGTACTGGGCCTATACGGCTCGCAACCGGGCCCAGTTCGATGAGGCAGCGCAGCTGCCCTTCGCCAATGACGATTGATTGCTCCAACCGATACGAAGAGAGAACCCATGAGCGACTTCACCAGTAATTTCTGGTCTATTTATGTGGCCGGGATCACCCTTGCCGGCATCATCGCCTGTGCCTTGCTGCTGTGGCTGACATCACGCAAGAAGATCGAATCCGCTGCTGACAACACCACGGGCCATGTCTGGGATGTGGATCTGAGGGAGATGAACAACCCCATGCCCCGGTGGTGGATGTGGCTGTTTGTCATCACCATCGTCTTTGCCTTTGCCTATCTGGCGGCCTACCCGGGCCTGGGCACCTTCAAGGGCCAGCTGGGGTGGACGCAGGTCGGTGAGTACCAGGCAGAAGTTGACAAGGCCAATGCCGAGTTGCAGCCACTGTATGCACGGTTCGACAGCATGAAAACCGAGGACATTGCAGCCGACCAGGCGGCCATGGCGATCGGCGAGCGTTTGTTCATGAACAACTGTGCCCAGTGTCATGGCTCGGACGCACGCGGTAGCAAGAGCTTCCCGAATCTGTCGGACAAGGATTGGTTGCACGGTGGTACGCCCGATGACATTCGCAAGACCATCCATGATGGTCGAGTCGGTGTGATGCCCCCCATGGCCGCAGCGGTGGGTTCGCCCGACGACGTGCGCAACCTGGCCCAATACGTGCTAAGTCTGTCGGGAAGCCCGCACGATTCTCTCAAGGCGTCGCTGGGCAAGGCCAAGTTCACCGCCTGTGCGGCTTGCCATGGCATGGACGGCAAGGGCATGACTGCCATGGGAGCCCCTAATCTGACCGATGACATCTGGCTGCATGGCTGGGGCGAGGCAGCGATCGTGGCTATGATCAACGATGGCAAGACCAATCAAATGCCGGCCCAGGCTGGCAAACTGACAGATCAGCAGATCAATGTGCTGACCGCCTATGTCTGGGGCATGTCCAACAAGCCCGGCGCTGCAAAATAAGGCATTTGTATCGGCCGGCAGCCCCTCCTAGGGGTGCCGGCTTTTTTTGTTTTGCAAGCCCGTCTTGCACCAAGAGATTTTCAACATGAAGCCAGCCGACGGAAAGCCCCGCAAGGTTATCCCCATTGCGGCAGCGCCGGCAGAAAAGCCGAAGACCGAATCCGCATCTTTGTACGAGGCGCAGAAAAAGGTCTATCCGCGCTCGATCAGTGGCGTATTCGCCAATTGGCGCTGGATCATGGTGTATGTCACCCAGTTGATCTTTTATGGTCTGCCCTGGCTGCAGTGGGGTGAGCGCCAGATGGTATTGTTTGATCTGGGTGCTCGGCGCTTCTACATCTTCGGTCTGGTGCTCTACCCGCAGGATTTCATCTATCTGACGGGTCTGCTCATTATCTCGGCGCTTGCACTTTTCTTGTTCACGGCGGTGGCAGGGCGGCTGTGGTGCGGATTTTCCTGTCCACAGACGGTTTATACCGAGATCTTCATGTGGATAGAGCACAAGATCGAAGGCGATCGCAGTGCGCGCATCCGGCTCGATAATGGCCCCTGGACATTTGAAAAGACCTGGAAAAAATCGCTGAAGCAACTGGTGTGGATTACCGTGTCATTCTGGACCGGTTTTACATTTGTCGGATATTTTGTACCCATCCGGGAGTTGGGTGGCGAACTTATGTCGCTGCACGGAAGCTGGCAGATTTTCTGGGTGTTTTTCTACGGCTTGGCGACTTACGGCAACGCCGGCTACTTGCGTGAGCAGGTATGCAAATACATGTGTCCGTACGCGCGCTTCCAAAGCGCGATGTTTGATAACGACACCCTGGTTGTCACATATGACCCGGAGCGTGGCGAGCCCCGTGGCCCGCGCACCAAGGCGGTGGACTACAAGGCCAAGGGTCTGGGTGATTGCATCGATTGTTCACTGTGCGTACAGGTCTGCCCCACGGGAATCGATATCCGCGATGGGCTGCAGTACGACTGTATTGGCTGCGGCCTGTGCGTGGATGCCTGCAATACCGTGATGGACAAGATGCAGTATCCACGCGGCTTGATTCGGTTTTCCACGCAGAACGGCGTGAAGAACCACTGGACGCAGTCGCAGATGCTCAAACGTGTCCTGCGGCCACGGGTATTGTTTTATTCCGGTATTTTGATCGCCTTGTGCATAGGGATGATGGCCAGCTTGGTGGTGCGTACCCCATTGAAGGTAGACATCGTGAGGGATCGAGCGGCTCTGTCGCGCATCGTGGCAGGCGGGAAGCTTGAAAACATTTACCGACTGCAAATCATGAACGCCACCGAGGGGGCGCAGCGCTATGTGATCAGTGCACGTGGACTGGACGGGCTTGAGGTGATCTCCGAACCGGAGATTGACATCGGCCCGGCAGAATCTCGCTGGGTGGTCGTGCGGCTGCAAATTCCCTATGGATCGGCAGCGCCTGGCTCACACACCGTGTATTTTGATGTCCGTGCCCAGGATGACAAAGGCCAGGTGGCAGAAAAATCCGTGTTCCTGGTGCCGCGCTAAGGGTTGATGTACGAGCATCCGCTGTTTTGTATTGATTTTTTTGTATTGGGCCTCGGAAGGCCCAGGGAGTCCGCAGTCATGTCACCCAACTCATCAGCGAATTCGACGCCTGAGTCTCAGCCTTGGTGGAAGTATGGCCATGTCTGGTTGATCATTGCCGGGCCGGTGATCGTGGTAATCGCTGGCTTCATCACACTTTGGCTGGCGTTAGCACGGCCAGATCCAGTGTTGACGGAAGACTACTATCAACGGGGTCTTGACATCAACAAGACATTGCAAAACTCTCAGATGAGCATGACGCCAGCAACCAAGGGGCGCAACCACGCTGCCACCCCGGTGCAGGATCAACCACGCTGATTCTGGGGCCTAAGGGGAATCAAGGAGACAGTTGCCGTGCATGTAGTGCTAGTCTGCGAGCACAACAGCTTGGAGGTGCTTCGATGTGGATGCAACGACTGATGTGGATTGCGTGGCCTGCGTTTCTCATGGCCGGTGTCATGGAGATGGTGGTTTTTGCCTTTGTCGATCCGGAGGCGTTGCAGTGGTTTGACCAGCCTGTGAATCTGTCGCGCGAAGGCGTCTATACCGTCGCGTTTTTCTTGTTCTGGCTGGTGATTACGATATCAGGCGCTTTGACGACCCTGTTGTCGTTCTCTCCCTTCGAGTTCAACCATCGGGAGTCGTCGGAGACGGACAGGCCAGCTGATAACCCCAAGTACGTGTCATGATCCTGACAATGCGGGAGGCCTGAATTGCCCAAGTTTAGTGACAAGCCTGCTGGCTGTTCACAATTCGCTTCAAGGCTTCCGTATTCACAATGCGAACATGGCGCTGCTTGACTTCCACAATGCCCTCCTCAACGAATTTGGAGAAGGTGCGGCTCACGGTTTCAAGTTTCAGGCCCAGGTAGCTGCCAATTTCCTCGCGGGTCATGCGCAGCACCAGTTCTGACTGCGAAAAGCCGCGCGCATGCAGGCGCTGCACCAGGTTCAGCAAGAAGGCGGCCAGGCGTTCCTCGGCGCGCATGCTGCCCAGCAACAACATTACCCCATGCTCACGGACGATTTCACGGCTCATGATCTTGTGCACATGGGTCTGCAGTGCCTTAACTTCGCGCGACAGTTCCTCGATACGCTCAAAGGGCATGACGCAAACCTCGGCGTCTTCCAGAGCCACGGCATCGCAGGTGTGGCGGTCGTTGACGATGCCATCCAGACCGATGATTTCTCCAGCCATCTGGAATCCGGTGACCTGATCACGCCCGTCTTCGGTTGCTACGCAGGTTTTGAAGAATCCTGTGCGGATGGCAAAGAGCGAGGTAAATGCCTCCCCGTTGCGAAACAAGGTTCCGCCGCGCTTGACCTTGCGGCGAACTGCAACGATGTCATCAATGCGCTTGAGCTGCTGGTCATCCAGACCCACAGGCATGCACAGCTCGCGCAGGTTGCAATTGGAGCAGGCTACTTTGATGGTTTGCAGGTTGGAAGACATGGATACTCGGTTCATGGTACGGACTTACAGCCGAATGTAACCGAGACTTGGGATGTCGCGATTCGTTGAGTGACTTTGATCCAAGGTCAAATTGTCGTCAACTCGGCTTCATGGGAGCTTGATCGGCGTCAAGGACACAGGGTGGACTCTACGGCACAGTGCGCACGAATTGCAAGGAACCCTTTCATGACTGTCGTTACCACCGAGCTCTTGCGTCGCTTTGACGTTCCGGGGCCGCGCTATACCTCCTATCCCACGGCCGATCGTTTCGTGGAGGCGTTTGGTGAAAAGGAGTACATCCTTGCGCTGCAACAGCGCCGTGTGGGATCAGTGGCCAAGGCCATGCCGTTGTCGCTGTATGTTCACATACCATTTTGCGAATCGTTGTGCTACTACTGTGCCTGTAACAAGATCATTACCCGCCACCCCGAGCGGGCCGATGTCTACCTGCGCTACCTGAGCCGGGAAATCGACTTGCACACGGCACATTGCGGTGTCGGCCAGCATGTCAGTCAGCTGCACTTTGGTGGTGGGACGCCGACTTTTTTGTCCGATGACGGCTTGCGTGAGCTCATGGGCATGCTCAAGCGCAGTTTTGTGTTGGTGCCAGGAGGGGAGTACTCCATAGAGGTCGATCCGCGCACGGTTGATGAACAGCGGCTGGCGTTGCTGGCTGAGCTGGGCTTCAATCGGCTCAGCTTCGGGGTGCAGGACTTCGACCCAGAGGTACAGAAAGCCGTACACCGTATACAGCCAGCAGAAAAAGTGTTTGGTCTGGTTGAAAGCGCGCGCAAGCTGGGTTTCGACTCGGTGAACGTGGATCTGATCTATGGTCTGCCAAGGCAGACGCCAGAGTCATTTGACCGTACCCTGGAGCAGGTTGCGCAACTGCGACCTGATCGGATAGCGCTCTATGCCTACGCCCATTTGCCCGAGCGTTTCAAGTCGCAACGCCGCATCATCACCACAGAACTGCCCATGGCGTCGGCCAAGGTGTCGATGCTGGCTCGCTCCATTGATGCATTCATGAACGCCGGCTATGTCTACGTGGGCATGGATCACTTTGCACTGCCCGAGGATGCGCTGGCGGTGGCCAAGCGCCAGGGGCGGTTGCACCGTAATTTCCAGGGCTATAGCACGCAGCCTGACTGTGATCTGATTGGCCTGGGCGTATCCGCCATTGGCCGCGTCGGTGCAACGTACAGCCAGAATGTGAAGACCCTGGACGAATACTACGACGCCATCGACCATGGCCACCTGCCGGTCGTGCGGGGGCTGGCATTGACCAAGGATGATCTGGTGCGCCGCGCCGTCATCATGGCTCTGATGTGTCAGGGCGAGTTGCTGTTCGAGCCCTTGGAGCAGTCCTGGCTCATCGACTTCCGCAGTTACTTTGAAGCGGAGCTGCGGCAGCTTGAAGAAATGGCCGAGCAAGGGTTGGTCAGCATCAGTCCCGAGGGCGTCAAGGTCACAACCATGGGGTGGTTCTTTGTGCGCGGTGTGGCCATGGTATTTGACAGGTATTTACAGGCAGATAGGAACCGCGCACGATTTTCCCGCATCATTTGAGCCATGTTATGGGCTCTGGCATCGACGGCTTTTTTCATGGGTTTGATGGGCGGGACGCATTGTCTTGTCATGTGTGCCGCACCCTGTGCGGCTTTGACGGGGAAGGGCGCGGCGCCGGCGGGTGATACCCGGGTGGTGCGGCTGGCGCCGCAGGCTGGAACTCTGCAGCGCACGGCGGGTTTTCATCTGGGGCGGCTGATGGGCTATGGGTTCGCCGGAGCCCTGGCTGCCTGGGCGATGGACCGCCTTGCATGGCTTGGCCAAAACACCGCTGCCTTGCGTCCGGCCTGGACATTGCTGCATGTGCTGATTCTGGCCTGGGGTCTGCTGATGATGCTGCAGGCGCGTCAGCCAGCGTGGCTGGAGCATGCCGGTCGTTCGGTCTGGACGAAGGTGCGTGCTTTGGTGGCACGCCCAGGGGGACTGTTCGTCACGGGCATGGCCTGGGCGCTGTTGCCTTGTGGTTTGCTCTATACCGCTCTGCTGACTGCGGCCCTGAGCGGCAGTGTGCTGCGCGGTGCGCTGTGCATGGTGCTCTTTGGTGTGGGCAGTGGGGTTTGGTTGGTGGCGGGGCCAATTCTGTGGCGCAGTTTCCGTGCCCGCGTAAATCGCGTCGCCAGTTCCTGGGGCTCAAGGCTGGCTGGCGTTGTGCTTTTCGCCATGGGCGGCACGGCATTGTGGATGGATGTTGTGCATGGGCAACCCGCTCCCTGGTGTTTGCCCTGAAAAGACAATGTGCAACAAAGTGCTTGGCGCGTAACGGGTGATAATGTTTCGGGCACATGGGCCGTGTCGACATGTGTTTGTCGTGCCCATTACAACTGAATTGACGTGAACCAGGCTGTCCTGATTGATATCGACGCTCTGCGAGTTGGGATGTTCATCCAGCTCGAGTTGGGTTGGATCAATCATCCCTTTCCGATGAGTAGTTTCAGGCTCTCATCTCCCGACCAGATCCGCGTGTTGCGTGAGATCGGGCTTCAATCCGTGCGTTACATTCCTGCCAAAAGCACGGTAACCGCCGCAAACGCCGGGCTGCGGTCTGAAGAGGCGAGGGATGAGCCTGAGAGCGATGCCATGGTCCAAGCGGAGCTGGGTGCTGCCGATCTGTTGGCGCAATTCAATGCGCGCCAGCAGCACTGCAATCTTCGGTTTCAAGAGGCCACTCGCACCTATGCCGCAGTCTCAGCCCATGTGCGCGCTGAACCGGCGCAGGCGCGCGAGCAGGCAGAAGCGCTGATCCGAACATGTGTTTCAGATCTCCTGACGCGAGGTCCCTGCGCCGTGCATTTGCTGGCCGATGGTGTCAGCCAGCGCTCGGCAGCGCATGCGGTCAACGTGATGGTGCTGGCCTTGCTGCTTGGGCAGGCCATCGGCTTGCAGGCGCAACAGTTGCATGGTTTGGCTTTGTCTGCATTGCTGCATGATCTGGGCAAGGTGAATCTGCCAGCCCATATTGGTGAGCCGGGTGCTGCCCTGAGGGCTGCCGACATGCAGCGCTACCACAGTCATGTAGGACTGTCGGTGGAGCTGGCGCAGAACATGGCTTTGCCAAGCGATGTGCTCATTGCAATTGCGCAGCATCACGAAATGGCCGATGGCAGTGGCTACCCGCTGCATCTTGTGGCGGACGACATCAGTCGCTGGGGGCAGATTCTGGCTTTGGTCAATCGTTATGACCGGCTGTGCAATCCGCTGCACGGTGATCAGGCTTTGACGCCGCATGAGGCAGTGGCAAAGCTTTTTGCCCAGCTGCGGGGAAGTTTCGATGCGTCGGTGCTGGGTGCCTTCATACGGCTGATGGGTGTGTATCCGCCGGGCTCATTGGTGCAGCTGGTGGACGGGCGTTTGGCGGTGGTGATGGTTGTGGATCCGGCGCGTCCCCTGCGCCCTTGGGTGGTGCCGCATCAACCGGACGTGCCGCGCAGCCAGGTGGCCTTGCTGAACCTGGCGCAAACGCCCGAGCTTGGCATTCTGCGCAGCCTCAAGCCGGCGCAGTTGCCACGTGCTGCCCTTGAATATCTGTTGCCACAACCGCGTATTTGCTACTTTTTTGAGCGCGCCCTGGATTCACTTGGCGAAGGGGATGCGGCATGAATATGGGCCGGCAGCCCTTTCAAGCCATTTGGGATGGCCTGGCCCTGGCTGCCTGGCTGGTTGATGCCAAGTCTTTGCAGATCCTGCAGGCCAATGAGGCCGCGTCGCTGTTGGTCGGGCGGCGCGTGGCAGATATGGAGGGCATGCCCATCCTTGAGCTTGCGGCGACGCCAGAGGATCAGATTTTCTGGGGCCAGCCCACCACCGACATTGCTGCCGGGATCCATTCACACACCTGGGTGCGCAACATGCGCAGCCAGGCGCTGGTCCCGGTGGATCGTCGCGTGCTGGCGATTCATGCAGGCGCCAATGCAGGTGCTGCACAGTGCCTGCTGTTGACCATGCAGGATCGATCGGAGCATGAGGCCTCCCGGCTTGAGCTGGAGGCCTTGCTGTCGGAGCTGCGCGCAACCCTTGATTCAGCTGTGGATGGAGTGCTGACCTGCAATCTGAACGGGCAGATGCGGGCCTTCAACCATCGCCTGGTCGAGATATGGCAGTTGCCACACGAAATGCTGTTGCAGCGCGATGATGCGGCGATATGGACGCATATCGAAAGCCTGGTGCTCGACAGTGAGGTCTATCGCGCCGGGCGTGCTGAAATTGTGCGTGAACCGATGCGGGAGAGCCACGACATCCTTCTTCTGCGCAATGGCATGACGGTGGAGCAGCGCTCCGTGCCTCAACTCGTTCAGGGGCGGCCAGCAGGGCGGGTGTATACGTTTCGCGATATCACGAGTGACATCCAGAATCAGGCCGACCTGCGCCTGGCGGCCCGGGTGTTTGAATCGAGTCTGGATGCCGTCTTCATAGCCGATCGGCGCAACGCCATCCTGCGCATCAATCCGGCTTGTGAGAGGCTTTTAAGGGCATCCGCCGACGGGGTGGTTGGTCAATCCGTCACCACGCTGTTCGCCAGGGGAAAGGGCCGGAGCGCCTTCCTGTCCGAGGTACAACAGGGGTGGCTGCAGAACGGATTCTGGGAGGGCGAGCTGCATCTGCGCCAGCGCGACGGCGGTGACTGCAGTGTGCATTTGTCCTGGGTTGTGCTGCGCGACGCTGAGGGAGGCGACGCGCAAAGCATAGGCTTCATGCGCGATCTGACGCAGCAGCATGCGGCCAAGCGGCGCATTGAGCAGTTGGCCTACCGTGATGCGTTGACCGGGTTGCCCAACGGCCTGTTGCTGAGTGAAAGGGTGACTGCGGCCATTGAGCTGTCGCGTGCCACCGGGGACAGCTTTGCCATCCTGTTTCTGGATCTGGATCGTTTCAAGATCGTCAACGATTCACTGGGGCATCCCTTTGGCGACCGCGTGCTGAAACTGGTGGCCGAACGCCTGCAGGGTTGCCTGCGCCAGGCAGACATGCTGTGCCGCCTGGGAGGCGATGAGTTCGTCATCTACCTGCATGGCGCCGATGTCGGCATTGCCGAGGGCGTGGCGCGTCGCATGCTGGATGAATTGCAGCGCCCGTTCATGCTCGATGGCATGGGGTTTTCCATCCAGTGCAGCATCGGCGTGTCGATGTTCCCGCGCGATGGCGAGTCGCTGGACGACCTGATCAAGCAGGCCGATACGGCCATGTATCAGGTCAAGGAGCGTGGGCGCGGCAATTTTGGCTTCTATCGGCCGCAGATGAATGCCAATCTGTTGTCGCGCATGAAGCTGGAGCATGCCATGCGCCAGGCGCTGGGCTTGGGGCATATGGCTGTGCACTACCAGCCTCAGGTGGACATGGCCACGGGGCGCATTGTGGGTGCGGAGGCGTTGGCAAGGTGGACGGATCCGGAGTTTGGTGTCGTGTCGCCGGGCAGCTTTATTCCGCTGGCGGAGGAGTCCGGTTTCATCGTTAGCCTGGGTGGCTGGGTGATGGAGCAGGCCATCAAGGAGGCGGCGCACTGGATGAGCTGCGGCACGCCCTTGGTGGTGTCGGTCAATGTCTCCGCGCTCGAGTTTCGGCAGCCGGGTTTTGTCGAGCGCATCACCGCCTTGCTGACCCGTTATGGCCTGCCGGCCCAGCAGTTGGAGCTGGAACTGACGGAGAGCGTGTTGCTGCACGATGCCCAGGAAATGGAGCAGGTGCTGGCAAGCCTGACGCGCCAGGGACTCAGGCTCTCCATCGATGATTTTGGCACCGGATACTCCAGCCTGGCCTACCTGAAGAAGCTGGCCATTCACCGGCTGAAAATCGATCGGACATTTATCTGTGGCCTGCCTGATGACGAGGGTGACAGCGCCATCGTCAAGGCGGTTCTAGGCATGGGCCGGGCCCTGGGTTTCAGCGTGGTGGCGGAAGGCGTGGAGACGCAGGAACAGCGCCTTGCGCTGCACACCATGGGCTGTGAGTACTACCAGGGTTTCTTGTGCGCACCAGCCCTGAGCGCCGCGGAATTTCGCTCCCGCGTTCTTGGCCCATCAGCCGTGGAACAAAAGCACCAGTCCAAAAGAACGCCCTGCCGCTCGCGCGCTGCCAAGCGCTGAAGACTGGGATCCGCACGGGCTGCAAAAAAAGGTGTCTGCAAATGCCACCGGGCCGTCATCCTGAACCGGGGGTTCAGGTGGGCGAGGGCAGCCAGGCGTTGGGTTCATCTGACGCGAGACGATCACGCTCACCAGGCAATGTACCAAGCCCGTGCTCAGTGAGCATTGGTTCAAGGAACTATAAAGCCCGGCAGCATCGCAGACGCCTTCATTGTAGCGGCTGCGCACCCGGGCGCCGGCCTGGGGCCGGTTCTTATAACGGTCGTCCGTCGTCCCCCAAGGCTTCATCCAGCCGCAGCAGCAGCTGCTGCAGGCGCTGCTCTTGCGCCGCGCTGGCGCCGGGCATGGCGGCATCGGGGTCGGTGCTGGGAGCGGGCGCCGGTGCGTTGCGTTGCTGGGCTGCGGCGCTCAGGTCGGCGGCTTCGCGGTCGGCAATCTCGAAGGCCAGGTTGAGTGCGGCCAGCACGGCAATGCGCTCGCGTGCGCGCACCTTGCCCGCGTCGCGGATGCGTGTCATGGCGGTGTCCACACGCTCCACGGCTTCGAGCAGGCGGGACTCGTGTCCCTCGGGGCAGGCCAGCAGATAGCTTTGCTGCAGGATCTGGACCTCAATCTGCTTCATGGCACATCCTTGGGCGGATTGTTTTCGGGCAGGCGCTCCAGCAGGGAGTCAACCCTGGCGCGTGCGGCACTCAGGCGGGATTCGAGCGAATCTCGCTCCTGGGCCAGGGCCGCCACCTGCTCGGCCAGCAGGGCGTTGGTGCGCTCGAGTTCGGTGTGGCGCAGCAGCAGACGCTCGACGCGCTCTGCAATCAGATCGAGGGGGTGCGGTGTGGCCATAGAACCGTGCATTGTAGGGGCGCACATGGTTTGCCCGTAAAATCCGCGCCGTTGGTGCTCGCTGCCGTGGTTCGCACGGCCGCAGTTCAACGGGAAGCAGGGAGGGGCGCTTCGCCGCGAAGCACACCCCCAGCCTGCGCTGCCCCCGCAACGGTCAGCGAATGAGCCGCTTGATGCGGCTCCGCCTTCACCATGCAAGCCACTGGGTGCCTTGAACAAGCGCCTGGGAAGGCGGTGATGGGCGTCTCGCCAGCCCGGATACCGGCCAACAAGGTGGCTCCACGCGCATTACCTGGGTAGGGCGCAGGGGCCGTGATGCCCATGTGCCGACGGGAAGGTCGGCCGAGGCGATATCTCTGTTTGTTCCCGTATGACACAACTCCATGAGCCCCAGGTGCGCGTTGCCGCACTGTCCCTGTTCACGCGCGTGGCTGCCTTGCCCCTGGCCATCGGCGCCGTCTTTCCTGTAGCGGCGCAGACCCAGCTGGCCCAGGCTGCCACCGAGCCGCAGTTGCGTGAAACCGTTGTCACGGCCACGCGGGTGGCTCGGCCATTGGCCGATCTGGTGGCCGATGTTTCCATCGTCGACCGCGAGACCATTGAAAACAGCGGCGCCACCGGCGTGGCCGATGTGCTGGCGCGCCTTCCTGGCGTGCAGATTGCGCGCAATGGCGGTCAGGCCAACAGTGGCAACGTCTATGTGCGTGGTGCCGAGGGCCGCTTTACCGCCGTCTATCTGGATGGCGTGCGGCTGGATTCGCAATCCGTGGGCGGCGTGGTCTGGGAGCAGATTCCGCTGTCCATGATCGAGCGCATTGAAGTGGTGCGCGGCCCGGCGGCGGCCGTGTATGGTTCGGATGCGATTGGCGGTGTGATCCAGCTCTTCACCAAAAAGGGCGAGGGCGCGCCCGCGCCCTATGTGGGCGTGGGCCTGGGTAATCAGGGTACGCGCACGGCGCAGGCCGGCATCAGCGGTGGCGCTGGAGCGCTGGACTACGCCCTGGGCCTGTCGCATGAGCGTGCCGACGGCTTCAACTCGCGCCCCGGCGCTGGCAACAACCCGGACAAGGACGGTTACCGCCGCAGTTCCGGCAACGCCAAGCTGGGCCTGCAAATCAACCCTGGCCAGCGCCTGGAAGGCACGCTGCTGGCCAGCAATCTGAACTCGCAGTACGACAGCAGCCCCAGTGCGGATGACCGCAACCACCACCAGCTGCGCACCGCCAGCCTGGCCTGGCTGGCGCAGTGGAGTGATGTGTACCGCACGCGCCTGCAGGCCTCGCAGTCGGACAGCCAGTATGTCAGCAGACCGAATTTCTATGGAACCGAGACGCAGCTGCGCAACTATCTGTTCCAGAACGATTGGCGTCTGGGTGCACATCTGCTGACCGCCGCACTGGAGCGCCGCGAGGACGAACTGCACAACCCGGCGACGCTGTTTGCGCCAGACCTGAAGCGCGACCGGTCACAGAACGCGCTGGCCCTGGGCTACGGCTTCAACCATGGCGGCCACAGCCTGCAGGCCAATCTGCGCCGCGATGACGACAGCGAGTTTGGCGGCAAGAGCACCGGCAGCCTGTCCTACGGCTACGCCATCACGCCGCAGTGGCGTGTAACGGCTGCCGGTGGCACCTCGTTCCGTGCCCCCACGCTGTACCAGCGCTTCAGCGAATATGGCGCGCCCAGCCTGCAACCCGAAAAAGGGCGCAACATCGAGCTGGGTACGCGCTGGACCCAGGGCAGCAGCAGCGTCGGCCTGGTGGCCTATCGCAACCGTGTCAGCAACCTGATCAATTTTGGCGCCGCAGGCCCCTGCGCATCGGCCTTTGGCTGCTATGAAAACGTTGGCCGTGCCGAGTACAAGGGCATCACCCTGTCGGCAAGCCAGCGCCTTGCAGGCGTGTCGCTGCGCGGCTCCATGGACTGGCAAAACCCGCATGACCTGGCCACGGGCAAGCTGCTGGCGCGGCGCGCCAAGCGTTTTGCCACCCTGGGTGCGGACACCACGCTGGCCGGCTGGGCCGTGGGCGCCGAGCTGTACGCATCCGCCAAACGCTTCGACAACGCCGCCAACACCAATGTGCTGGGGGGCTACACCACGCTGAATCTGTATGCCTCCAAGCGCCTGGCGCGTGAGGTGACGCTGCTGGCGCGCGTGGACAATCTGACCGACAAGGACTACCAGACGGCGCGTGGCTACGCCACCGGCGGGCGCATGGTCTATGTCGGCCTGAAGTGGGCGCCGCAATAAGCGCCGCTCAAGGGCGTCAAGGCATGACAGGCAAGCTGGTGGTTTCTTCGTCCGAGCTGATTCTGGGCGGGCAGAAAAGCGGCAAGTCGCGCCGCGCCGAGCTGCTGGCCGGCCAGTGGCTTGGGCAGTCGCCCACGCATCGCGCGGTGCTGATCGCCACGGCGCAGCCCTGGGACGAAGAGATGCGCGTGCGCATACAGCGTCACCAGAGCGATCGCGCCGCGCGTGTCCCCGGCCTGGTCACGGTGGAAGAGCCGCTGCAACTGGCCGCCGCCCTGCAGCGGCACAGCCAGCCGCAGACGCTGGTGCTGGTGGACTGCCTGACGCTCTGGCTGACCAATTGGCTCATGCCGCCCAGCCACCCCAAATCCGAACCCGCAGGGGGAGCCGGGTTGGGCGAGAGTAGGGATGGTCGACTATTTGAGGAAAAAATGCCTGTATCGCCCGACTGGCAAGCGCAATCAGCTCACTTTTTTGAAGCGATCAAGAACGCCCCAGGCCCGGTGGTGCTGGTGGGCAACGAGATTGGCCTGGGCGTCATCCCCCTGGGGCCCGAGGTGCGCGCCTTTGTCGATGCGCTGGGCGTGCTGAACCAGCAGGCGGCCCAGGCTTGCACGCGCGTGACGCTGATGGTGGCGGGCCTGCCCATGACGGTGAAACCCGCATGAAACCCACACCCATCAAACGCATCCTGCTCGTCATCGCCATTCTGCTGGTCTTGCTGCTGCTCATGTCCAGCCTGGCGCAGGCGCAGACGCCCGCGCAGGGTGTGCAGATCACCGATGACCGGGGCCGCGTCGTGGCGCTGCCCCAACCCCCGCAGCGCATCGTGACCCTGTTGCCGTCGCTGGCCGAAACCGTCTGCGCCCTGGGCGCGTGCCAGCGCCTGGTGGGGGTGGATCGCTACACCAACTGGCCCGACAGCGTGAAACAACTGCCCCAGGTCGGCGGCGGCATAGACCCCAACATCGAGGCTATCGTCGCCCTGCGCCCGGACCTGGTGCTGATGGCCACCTCCTCGCGCGCCGCCGACCGGCTGCTGGCGCTGGGCATACCGGTGGCGGCGCTGGAGCCCAAGACCCATGCCGACGTGCAGCGCGTGCTGACCAAAGTCGGGCAGCTGCTGGGCGTGGGTGACGCGCAGCGTGTCTGGCGCGACATTGACGCCGCCGTGTCCGCCGCCGCCCAGTCGCTACCCGCCGGCGCCCGTGGCCAGCGCGTGTACTTCGAGGTCAGTCCCGGCCCATTCGGCGCGGGCGAGGCCTCGTTCATCGGCGAGACCCTGACCCGCCTGGGCGCGCGCAACATCTTGCCGGCCGGGCTGGGGCCGTTTCCCAAACTCAACCCCGAATACATCGTGCGCGCCGACCCGGATCTGATCATGGTGGGCGTGCGCAGCGCCCCAGGCCTGCTGGCGCGCCCCGGCTGGGCCGGCATGCGCGCGCTGCGTGGTGGTCGGCTGTGTCGGTTCAGCGCCGAAGAATCCGACGTGCTGGTACGCCCCGGCCCGCGCATGGCCGAGGCCGCCCGCCTGATGGCCCACTGCCTCGCTGCGGGAGGTCAATAAATGGGGGTCAGATTCGAATTAAAAGATGCTGCCGGCTCGCAGTCCGTTAATTGGGATCTGACCCCAATTAAGACGGGCAAGAAGGCGCGGGCGCTGGCCCTGGGGTTGTTCCTGATCGGTGGCGCCCTGCTGCTGTTGGGGCTGGCCGTGGGCAGCACCGGGGTGGAGAGCCTGCGCCCGCTGTGGTCGCAGGGTGACGCCCAGGCGGCCATGGCGCGGCAGATCGTCTGGGATATTCGCCTGCCACGCACACTGGGCGCCTGGGGCGCAGGCGCGCTGCTGGGCCTGGCCGGGGCGGTGGCGCAGGGGCTGTTTCGCAATCCGTTGGCCGACCCGTATCTGCTGGGCAGCGCATCCGGCGCGTCGCTGGGCGTGGCGGCGGCGTTGGCGCTGATGGGCGGGGCCGGGGGCATGCTGGGGGCTTCGGGTGCGGTGTCGGTGTCGGTGTCGGTGTATTCCGGCCATTGGCTGGTGCGCCTGGGCCTGACCGGCGCGGCCTTCGTCGGCGCGGTGGTGGCCG
>ENA-UOUJ01000955-UOUJ01000955.1-activated-sludge-metagenome-genome-assembly--contig:-NODE-955-length-16590-cov-7.259994_pt1 | contig 16590 bp, 12 predicted proteins | sample MGYA00249839_ERZ747224 | MGnify/ENA primary metagenome ERZ747224 (study PRJEB28782, sample SAMN03220277) | activated sludge metagenome | biome: wastewater; feature: sewage sludge; material...
CGGATCAACCGGCGCACCCGCGTGACCAGGGCGTCCACGTCGTCGATGAGCCGGGCGGCGCCGTCGATGTCCTTGCGCAACCGCGTCTCGACCTCGGGATCCTTCAGCGGCGCCAGGTCCGTCTCGAGGGTGACCACCGCGGCCATGAGGGCCGCGCGCTCGGCGCCCAGCGCGGCGCCCACGTCGCTGAGCACGTTCTGGTTGTAGTCCTCCAGCAGTTCCGTCGCCACGCCCACGACGTCGGCCGCCACCGTCACGATGGCCCCCGGCGGTTCCGCGGCCCGTTCGATGGCCTGCTGGATCTGCCGCGATCGTTCGGCACGCTCCGGCTCGGTGTCCCGGGGCATCGCGAAGGCGTCGGCGACGGAGGCGAACCCCGACTCGTCCGCGTCCGAGAGCCCCAGCGCGGTGACGGCGATCCGCTCGCAGCGGGCGGCCAGTTCCTCCCGATCGCTGAACCGGGCCGCCATGGCCACCAGGGCCGCTCCCTGGGCGGCCATCAGCGCGCCCGTGGCCCCGCCGCCGGGTGTCGGCTCGCCGGAGGCCAGGCGGTTCAGGTAGTCCTCGATGCGCTCGTGCCGGATCATGGGTCCATCACAGCACCGCGTCCGGAGTCGCGCCAGTCCTGCGGCGGCCCGGGTGTGGCCTCGTCAACGCGGCAACCGCACCGTGCTGGTCAGCGTGGTGAGCATGGGCTCCCGCGGAGTGGAGCTGAACCCGAACCGCGGTGGCGGGTCCATCTCCGTCAGGCCGCCCAGGTCCCGGCCGCCCCAGGAGGCCGTGGAGGCGGTGATGCGGTGCAGGTCCCGGGCGGAGTACCACTCGAGCCGGTCGTTCCCCGCGGTGCCCAGCGTCCGCACCCCGGGCATCACCACCCGGGCCACCCGGTCGCTGACCCGCGCCACCGTCAGGGTGCGGCCCAGCCGGGGCGGGACGGCGCGCAACAGGTGCCCCCAGGCCGTCCGCCGCCCCACCGTGAACTCCCAGTGCAGCGGCCCGGCCCGCACGGTCCAGGCGGGACCCTCGACGGCGACGGACACGGGGACCTGCCGGACGTCGTCGAACACGTAGGTGGCCGAGACGAAGTCGGCGACCCAGTCGTCCGGGGCCAGCAGCTCGCGCCGGCCGTCCGGGTGCTCCACCATGACGTCCGCGAACGGCCCGTGGGGGCTGTGGTCCCAGGCGCCGAGCACCAGCCGGGTCCCACCGGAGGTCCCGGCCCCGGCGATGTGGCCGGTGAACTGCCATCGGTCCATGCGCGTCTCCCGCCGCCGTCGTGGTCTGCTCATCCCATCATCACCCGCGCGCCGCGTGCAGGCTGAAGGCGGCCAGGAAACCGGCGGCGGCGATGAGCCCCGAGTACAGGGCGGCGTCCTCGAAGGCCTCCGGGATCATGGTGTCCGTGATCATCGCCAGGATGGCCCCGGCGGCCAGCGCGTTGACGACGGCCAGCGTGGCCGGTGGGGCGCCGTCCAGCAGGAGGTAGCCGGCCAGCGCCGCCAGCCCGGAGGCCACCGCGATGCCGCCCCAGATCCCGAAGACGTAGCCCGGCCCGCGCCCGGCACGTTTCCAGCCGGCCGTGCTGGAGAGCCCCTCCGGGACGTTGGAGATGAACACGGCCACGAACATCGGCAGGCTGACCCCGCCGCCGACGAGCACGCTCAGCCCCAGCACCATGGATTCCGGGACCCCGTCCAGCAGGGCCCCGATCGCGATCGCCCCGCCGGCACCGTCCCCGTCCAGTCCGGACTGCTGGTGACCCGAGCGCTTGCGGTGCCGGGCCCCGAACCGGGCCAGCACGATGTTCAGTCCGACGTAGGTCACCGCCCCGACGGCGAAGCCGATGACCGTGGCGGCGAGTCCACCGGTGGTCAGGGCCTCGTCGACGAGCTCGAAGGTCAGGGCGGAGATCAGCACGCCGGAGCCGAAGGCCATCACGGCCGCCACCACCCGCCGCGGCACGTCGACGAACCAGGCGATGACGCTGCCCAGCAGCAGCGCCGCACCGGCGATCAGGCCGGCCCCGCCGGCCAGCAGCCATTCCGGCATACGCACCTCCGGGTTCAGGATCGTGCACGACCGGGCCGCGGGGAAGGGCCGGTGCGTGCCGTGGGCCCGTGGGCGCGCCTCCGGTCGGCAGGTCTGGGCCTGGGCCCGCGGTAGGAGGACACTGCTGCTGTGGAACTCGATCCCGTGGTCACCAATCCGGAGCACTACTCCGTCCTGTTCGAGAACGACGAGGTGCGGGTGCTGGAATACATCGACCGGCCCGGCGACCGGACGACGCCGCACGACCACCCCGACAGCGTCATGTACTCCCTCAGCCACATCCGCCGCCGACTGGTCGCGGGTGAGCACCAGCGGGACGTGGACATCCCCGCCGGGACGGTCAACTGGGTGCCCGCCCAGCGTCATTCCGGCGAGAACACGGGGGACACGCCCTCGAGGGCGATTTTCGTGGAGCTCAAGCGCGTCGGCCAGGCCCCGCGGGGCGAGGCGCTCGGGCCCAGCTGAGGCATCGGCGACCGGGCCGGCTGAGGACGTGGGCACCCGGGCCCGGCCTGGGGGCCGGCGGCCGGTGGGGATAGGGTGGCCGCAACGAGACGCCCCGGCCCGCCCGGAGCGTGTGACGGCAACCCCAGGAGCGATCATGTCCGGACGGTCCACCCCGTTCTCCGTGGGAGACCACGTGAGCTGGAACTCCGAGGCCGGTCGGGTCTCGGGCACCATCACGAGGGTCCACACCAGCGATTTCGACTACAAGGGACACACCCGCCGGGCCTCGGCGGAGGACCCGCAGTACGAGATCAAGAGTGACAAGACGGATCACGTGGCCGCCCACAAGGGCAGCGCGCTGACCCGGCTCAAGGACTGAGCGGCACCCCGCGGCGCCACGCCGATGGCTGACGCACCGGTGCGCCGGCGGCGGGCTCAGAGCCCGAGGTCGCGCCCGATGAGTTCCTTCATGATCTCGTTGGAGCCGGCCCAGATGCGGTTCACGCGGGCGTCCTTCCAGGCCCGGGCCACCCGGTACTCGTTCATGTAGCCGTAGCCGCCGTAGAGCTGGACGCAGTGGTCCAGGATCTCGTTCTGCACGTCCGAGGCCCAGTACTTGGCCTTGGCGGCGTCCACGGCGGACAGCTCGCCGGTGGTGTGGGCCAGCACCGCCTCGTCCACGAACGCCTGGGTGACCTCGGCCTTGGTCACCAGCTCGGCGAGCAGGAACTTGTTGTGCTGGAAGGCGCCGATGGGTTGACCGAACGCCGTGCGCTCCTTGGTGTACTCGAGCGTCTCGTCCAGGATCTGCCGGGCGTGCGCGAGCCCGTAGACCGCGGCGCCCAGCCGCTCCTGGGGCAGGTTCACCATCATCTGGATGAAGCCGGTGTCCACCTCGCCGATGATGTTCTCGGACGGGACGCGCAGGTTGTCGAAGAACAGTTCGGCGGTGTCCGACTCCGGCTGTCCCACCTTGTCCAGCTTGCGGCCGCGGTGGAAGCCCTCCATGGTGGCCTCGACGCCGAACAGGGTGATGCCCCGGGCCTTCTTCTCCGGGCTGGTCCGGGCGGCGACGATCACGAAGTCCGCCGAGTAGCCGTTGGTGATGAAGGTCTTGGAGCCGTTGAGGACCCAGTCGTCCCCGTCCCTGACCGCGGTGGTGCGCAGGTTGGCCAGGTCGGAGCCGCCGGAGGGCTCGGTCATGGCGATGGCGGCGATGATGGACCCGTCGGCGATGCCGGGCAGCCAGCGCTGGTGCTGCTCCGGGGTGCCGAGCTTGACGATGTACGGCGGGACGACGTCCGCGTGGATGCCGATGCAGGACGGCAGGGCGAAGTTGACCCGGGAGAACTCCTCGAACAGCACCGCGTTGAACCGGTAGTCCTGCGGGTAGCCGCCGCCATACTGTTCCGGGACCTCCAGGCCGAGCAGGCCCTGCTCCCCGGCGGCCTGCCACAGCTCGCGCGGAAGCCCCTTGTCCTCCGCCCACTGCTCGACGTGCGGAGCGACGTGGCGCTTGACGAACTCGGCGACGGATTCGCGGAAGTCATCGTGCTCGGTCTCGAACATGCGACGGCGCATGGGACGGTCCTCTCGGGGTTACTACTGGGTACACCTCGAGGGTGCCACCGGGGGCCCCCACGCGCAATACCGGCGGGTAACTTATGGCGTCGTGTCGTCGGCCGACAGGGGGAAGACGCTCAGGTACAGGCGTACCCGGCGGGTCTGCGCCACCGGGTCCCCGTCCGGCGTCGGCCGGTCCGGGGGTGTTCCGGTGTCGCCGTCCGCACCGGAGGGGTCGCCGGGCCGGCCCAGGTGGCGGTCGATGACCGTCATGAGCTCCTCGGTCAGGGCCCGGGTCTGGGCCGCCGTCAGCTCGCGGGTGGTGGTGTTGTCGATCGAGGCCTCGATCCATTCCCGCTCCTCGTGGTTCTCCACGGACAGCCAGCGGCCCAGCGCGGCCGCGCGCTGGTCGAGCGAGGCCTGCAGCAGGGCCTGGATGGCCGGCCTGTTCGCCTCGTCCTGGGCCAGGTCGTAGGTGGGCACCGCGAACCCGACCGGTTTCCACCAGCGCTCCCGGCCCGAACCCCGTCCGGTGTCCTCCTCCACGAAGCCGTGCTTCTCCAGCTGGCGCAGGTGGTAGCTCGTCTGCCCCGTGCTCTCGTCCAGGTGCCGGGCCAGGGCGGTCGCGGTGGCCGACCCCACGTCCGTCAGGTGGGAGTAGATCGACATCCGCAGCGGGTGGGCGAAGGCCTTCATGGCCCGCGCGTCGACCTTCCGGGGGGCGACGCCGGGCAGCTGGGCCGGGCCGTCCGCCACGGGATCCGGGGAGGGCTGGGGGGCCTCGGTGGGGAGGGGGTCCTCCGGGGCCGAGGACTTGTCACGAGGCATGTGCAGAGCTACCTTTGCATAGACAGCTTTGCAAAGAAATCTCTGCAAAGTCTTCTCGGCACCAGTCTACGGAGATGACCCCCATGCTGCGATCCACCGCCGCGCTCCCGGCCGACCACTCCTCTCGGGCCCTGCCCCGCCCTGCCCGCCAGCCCGCGAAGCCGGCCACCCCCTGGAGCCTGGGCCGGGCGTTCCGCGCCCTCCTCGGGCCGTCCGCGACCCGCGTGGGCGCCGCCGCCCAGCGCCGCTCCGGTGCAGGGACCGGCTCAGGCGCGGGGTCAGGTGCGGGGTCAGGCACCGGCCAGCGCCCCGGCGTCGGCGTCGACCACCGTGAGGGGCAGGCCATGCACCGGATCCGGCGCGCGGCCGCCCTCGGGGGCGGTCCCGGCCTGCGCTGAGGCCCCGTCAGGGCAGGTGGCCGCCACGTCCGTCGGATGGGCCGGGGCCGCAACGGCGTTCGCCTCCGCAGGTCCGGCGGGCGCCGCGTCGGCGCCGAGTTGGGGCCGCGCCGTAGACTGCGGCTCGTGGAAAAGGCGCAGGCCGCGGACGCGGCAATGGGGGAGACGGCCGAGGACAGGACCCGCCGGATGTGGCCGCGATTCCTCGTCATCGTGCTGTGCCTGGCCGGGCTGGTCATCGCGCTGCAGTTCGTCCAGGGCCTGCAGGGCATCATCGGGCCGGTGTTCCTCGGCCTGAACCTGGTCATCATCGCCTACCCGCTGCAGGCGTGGATGATCCACCGGGGGGTCAACCGCTTCCTCGGGGCGTCCGTGACCGTGCTGATCGTGGTGGTCGTGCTGATCGTGTTCCTGGCCCTGATCCTGTGGTCGGCCTCGGAACTGGTGATGGCGCTGCCCGAGTACAGCGCGGAGTTCACCAACATCTACTTCGGCATGGTGAACTGGATCGGCAGTTTCGGCGTCACCCCGGACATGGTCATCGAACAGCTCTCCGGCCTGAACATGTCCACCGTGGTGTCCACGGCCACCGGCCTGCTCACCGCCGTCCTGTCCAACGTCACCGCCATCATCGGCCTGCTGGCCACCGTCATCATGGCCGTGTTCTTCCTCGCCATGGACTCCGTGGCCGTGGAGCGGCGGATCGCGCTGCTGAACACCGCCGACTACGAGCTCGGGCAGGCGCTGACCGCGTTCGCCCAGGGGGTGCGGCGGTACTGGGTCGTCACCACGGTCTTCGGGCTGCTCGTCGCCGCGCTGGACGTCGCCGCGCTGGCCGTCATCGGCGTCCCGATGATCTGGGTCTGGGGCGTGCTGAGCTTCCTGACCAACTACATCCCCAACATCGGATTCATCATCGGCATGGTCCCGCCGGCGTTGCTCGGCCTGGTGGAGGGCGGCTGGGGTGCGTTCTTCGCCGTGATCGTGGCCTACTCCGTCCTGAACTTCGTGCTGCAGTCGATCGTCCAGCCCAAGTTCACCGGCGATGCCGTGGGCGTGATCCCCACCGTCTCCTTCCTGTCCCTGCTGTTCTGGGCCTGGATCCTCGGTCCGCTCGGCGCCATCCTCGCCCTGCCCGCCACGCTGCTGCTGAAGGCGGTCATGGTCGACGCCGACCCGCAGTCCCGCTGGATCAACACGTTCATCGCCTCCGACCTGCGCGGGATGGAGGAGCGGAACCGGCGCGCGCTGGCGCGGCAGCGTTCCGACCGGGCGGCAGAGGAGACCGTGGCCGCCCGGGCGCCCGGGGCCCGCGAGGGCGTGCTGTCCGGCGAGGACCTGCGTGATGGCGCCGCGGCGGGTGGCGGCGACGGGGCCGGCGACGGCGGTGCGCCCGGGGACCCGGGGGCGCAGTCCCCTCCACAGCGGACCGAGTGAACGGGGCCGTCCACGGTCCGGCCCGGGCGGGCCGGACCCTGTCCGTCGTCCGTGAAACCATGGAGGGATGACCACCCCCACGCTGCCGTACGTCGCCGACCAGGACATCGCTGCCCTGGTGGGGTCCGCGGCGGCGGACAAGGGCAAGGCCTACGCCCGCCAGGGTGCGGTCACCTCGATGCAGTGGGACGCCCCGGAGGGGGCGGGCGAGGCAACGCCCGCCCCGCCCGCGACTCTGACCGCGTCGGTGCAGGGCAACGACCGGTTGCCGTACGAGACGTACGTCCTGCTGGTGCCCGGCCGGCCGGCGTCGTCCCCGGAGGCACTGCCCTCGTGGCGCCCGGTGCGCGCCGGCTGCACCTGTCCGGTCCGCAACGACTGCAAGCACGCCGCGGCGCTGCTCTACACCGCGACCGAGGAGGCGATGCGCCGGCACCTGCGGCACCAGGCACTGCGCGCCGTGCCCGGGGGTCCGGCCGGGCAGGACGCTGCCCCCTCGGTGCAGGGCTGGGGCCAGGTGCACCGCTACACCGAGGCGGACGTCTGGGGCGGTGAGGACGGCGGCGGTCCCTGGGGGGAGGAGGCCGAGCGCGAGGACTGGCGCTCGGTGCTGGGGGAGCTCACCGGGGAGAACTTGAGCCTCGGTTCGGACGAGCCGGTGGCGATCGGCGTGGAGCTGATGGCCGAACCGCAGAACCAGATGCGCCGCCGCTGGGGCGCCCACGCCGCCAGCGTCGAGGACGTGCGGTCCGGTGCCGCCCTGCAGGTCCACCTGCGCCCGATGCGCCGCGGTTCGCGGGACAACTGGATCAAGGGCGGGCTGACCTGGAAGAAGTTCCAGTACGGGGGACTGCGCCACCAGTTGCGCGAGGACCATGTGGAACTGCTCGGCCAGTTCTACCGCCTCTTCCTCGCCGAACGTCCCCAGGGGATGTTCGGCAATGACGAGACGCTGCGGCTGGACCAGCTCTCCGGCCCGCCGGCCTGGCAACTGCTCACCCGCGCCCGGGAACTCGGGGTCGAGTTCGTGGGCCAGGGCGTGGTCGGCGAGGTCGTCCTGGCCGGGCCGGCCAGCGTGCGCCTGGACGTGCGCGGGGAGTCGGACCTCGCCGTGGTGCCCGTGGTCGAGTCCGGCGGAGCACCGGTGCCCGGGGCGCGGGCGGCCGGCACCGGGGGATTCATCGCGGTGGACGTGCCCGACGACGCCCCGCAATGGGGTTCCCCGGTGCGCCTGACGCTGGTGCCGGCCGAGCGCACGCTGCCGCGACCGGTGCTGGACCTCTTGAAACAGGACGAGCCGCTGCAGATCCCGGCGGGAGAGACGGAGGAGTTCTTCTACGACGTCTACCCGCGGCTCTCCCGGATGATGCCCGTGGCCAGCACGGACGGATCCGTCGCGTTCCCGGAGGTGCCCGCCCCCGAGCTGCAGCTGCACGTGCGGTACGGCAAGGACCACCGGGCGAGCCTGGACTGGTCCTGGCTGTACTGGGGTCCGCGGCGCGAACTGCCGCTGGAATCGCGCCGGTCCCGGTCCCGCGGGGGCTGGTCCCCCACGGGGTACTCGGGCCGGGCCCGGAACCCCGAGGCCGACCGGGACATCGAGCACGAGGACGCCGTGCTGGACGCGGTGGGCGAGCACTGGCCGGTCGCCGGCGCGGGCGGGGCGCAGCACCTGGCCGGGATGGAGACGGCGCGGTTCGTGGAGAACGTGCTGCCGGTGCTGCAGGGCCTGGAGCACGTGAGCGTGACCGAGCACGGGTCCAGGCCGGACTACCGGGAACTGACCGACGACCCGCTGGTGCGCATCACCCAGGTCGAGTCCGGGCGGAAGAAGGACAACGACTGGTATGACCTCGGCTTCGAGATCACCATCGGCGGGGAGCTGTTCCCCTTCACCGAGGTGTTCACGGCCCTGGCGGAGGGGCAGAAGGCCCTGATGCTCAAGGACGGCACCTGGTTCCGCCTGGACCACCCCTCCTTCCAGAAGCTGCGCGACCTCATCAACGAGGCCGAGGTGATGGGGGACTGGAGCGCCGAGCGCCCGCGGATCTCCCGCTACGACGTGGCGCTGTGGGAGGAGTTCGAGGACCTCGCCCACGAGTCCGTGGCGGCCCGGGCCTGGCAGGAGACGGTGGGCGCGCTCAAGGACCTGGCCGAGATCCCCACGCCCGAGGTCCCCGAGGGCCTCGACGCCCGGTTGCGTCCCTATCAGCTCGAGGGCTTCGCGTGGCTGAGCTTCCTGTACGACCACGGACTCGGCGGCATCCTCGCCGACGACATGGGCCTGGGCAAGACCGTCCAGACCCTCGCCCTCATTGCCCGGGCGCGCGAGCGCGGCGCCCACAATCCCGGCGACCACCCCGGCGACCACCCCGGCCAACACGCCGCCGAGCCCCTGGCGGAACAACGAGCGCCGGACCACGGCGAGCCCGTGCCGCCCCCACAGGTGGCGCCCCCGTTCCTGGTGGTGGCGCCGTCCTCGGTGCTGTCCGTCTGGAAGGAGGAGGCCGAGCGCTTCGCGCCGGGCCTGGAGTTGCGGGTGCTGGACACCACCGCCGCCAAGCGCGGGACGACGGTGGCCGAGGAGGTGGCCGGGACCGACGTCGTGGTCACCAGTTACACCCTGCTGCGGCTGGACTCGGGGCAGTACACCGCGCTGGACTGGGACGGGCTGGTGCTGGACGAGGCGCAGTTCGTGAAGAACCGTTCGGCCAAGGCCCACCAGGCGGCCCGGGACGTCCGGGCGCCCTTCCGGCTGGCGATCACCGGCACGCCGATGGAGAACTCACTGTCCGACCTGTGGGCCCTGCTGTCCCTGACGGCCACCGGGCTGTTCCCCTCGCACACGGTGTTCCGGCAGGAGTACACCAAGCCGATCGAGACGCCGGATCCCTCCGATGACGGCACCCGGTTCGCCGCCGAGCGGATGGCGCGGCTGCGGCGCCGGATCCGGCCGTTCATGCTGCGGCGCACCAAGGAGCTCGTGGCCTCGGACCTGCCCCCGAAGCAGGAGCAGGTCAGCCACGTCGAACTGGTGCCCAAGCACCGCCGGCTCTACGACCAGGTGCTGCAGCGCGAACGCAAGAAGGTCCTGGGGCTGCTGCAGAACATGGACGAGAACCGCTTCGTGATCTTCCGGTCCCTGACCCTGCTGCGCATGCTGGCGCTGGACCCGGCGATCGTGGACGAGGAGTACGCCTCCGTGCCCTCCTCCAAGATGGAACAGCTGATGGAGAACCTGGAGGAGATCGTGGCCGAGGGGCACCGGGTGATCATCTTCAGCCAGTTCACCTCGTTCCTGTCCCGGGTGGGGGACCGGCTGGCCGACCGCGGCGTGGCCTTCGCCTACCTGGACGGCTCCACCCGCAACCGCTCCGAGGTGATCAGCCAGTTCAAGAAGGGCACCGCCCCGGCGTTCCTGATCAGCCTCAAGGCCGGTGGCTTCGGGCTGACCCTGACCGAGGCCGACTACGTGTTCCTGCTGGACCCCTGGTGGAACCCCGCCACCGAGGCCCAGGCCGTGGACCGCGCCCACCGGATCGGCCAGGAGCGCACCGTCATGGTGTACCGGATGGTGGCCGAGGGGACCATCGAGGAGAAGGTGCTGGCCCTGCAGCAGCGCAAGGCGGCCCTGTTCTCCTCCCTCACCGACGGGGACACCGCGTTCTCCAGCACCATCACCGCCGACGACGTCCGCGAGCTGTTCGCCCCGGACCGCGGCTGAGGGGACGCGCCCGGGCCGGCATCAGGGCCGCGCCCGGGCCGGGATCAGGGACGCGCCCGGGCCGGGATCAGGGACGCGCCCGGGTCGGGATCAGGGGCTGCGCCCGGGCCGGAGAGACTGGGCCGGGGACGCCGGATATTGTCCCGCGCGCCGGGCGGACCTACGGTGTTCGCACATCCGGAGTTCACCGAGGGCGCGCCAGGGCCGGACCGGGCCCGACGTCAGAGAGGGGCAGTGGTGATGGGAGAGGCAGTGAAGCCGGTCGTCGTCGGCGTGGACGGTTCGGAGACCTCCGTGGAGGCCCTGAAGGAGGCCGGGCGCATGGCCGCATTGCTGGGCGCCCCGCTGAAGGTGGTGACGGCCTGGCACTGGTCGGTCGTGGCCGCAGCGGTGCCCGCCCCGGATGCCCAGGACTTCCGCGGCCGGGCCCAGGAGGCCGTCGACCAGGCGATCACGGCGGCGTTCGGGGACGACGTGCCCGAGGGGCTGGAACGAGTGGTCCGGGAGGGGCCGCCGGCGCAGGTGCTGCGCGAACTGAGCAAGGACGCCTCCCTCGTCGTGGTGGGCAACCGGGGCCACGGGGGCTTCGCCGGCCTGCTCCTGGGCTCGGTCAGCTCCGCCGTGGCCGCCCACGCCCACTGCTCGGTGCTCATCACGCACAAGCACGGAGGGGACGGGGACCGCTGAGCGTCAGGGCATCCGCGTCGGCTGCGGCAGGCCCACGTGCCGGATGCCCACGCCGCGTCGGTACAACCGGTGCGCGGGAACCGGCACCACGGCCCGCCCGGGGTAGGCGGCCTCGAGGACCTGGTGCGCCCCCTCGTCGTGGGGATCGTCGAAGGACGGCACCACCACGGCCCCGTTGACCGGCAGGACGTTGACGTAGGACCAGGACACCTGGCCCCTGCCGTCGGACTCGGCCAGGGGAGCGGTGATGGCGGCGACGTTCAGGGGCCGGCCCCGGGCGTCGGTCTCGCCCTGCAGGATCTCCAGTGCCTGCAGGGACACCTCGTGGTCCGGGTGGGACGGATTCTCCTGCCAGTGCAGCAGCACCACGGTGGGGGAGGCGAACGCCACCACCTGGTCGATCTGCCCGCCCACCCCGTGCGGGCCGGCGTCGCGGGCCAGGCCGCGGGGCAGCCAGATGACCTTGCGGATGTCCGTGTACCGGGCGAACTCCGCCTCCACGTGCGCGCGGGACCACCCCGGGTTGCGCGCCGGGTCCAGGAGCACGGACTCGGAGGCGATCAGCGTCCCCTCGCCGTCGGTGATGAACGCACCACCCTCGTTGACCAGCAGGGACAGCTGACGCCGGGCGCCGGTCAGCTCGGCCAGCGTGCCCCCGGCCACGTCGTCCAGCCGGAACTCGACGCCCGGGCGGCGGCCGAAGCCGTTGAAGACCCAGTCGATCATGCCGATCCGGCGCTGACCGGTCTGTCCGTCCACGCCACCCACCGTGAAGGTCGGGCCGGACAGCCGCAGGAACGGGTTGTCCATGGACAGCGGGACCACCGGGATCAGGGGGTCCACGTAGGTGTGCACGATCTGCCGGTCGGCGGGGTCCACCAGCAGGGTGACCGGCTCGTAGTCCATCACCGCGTGCGCGACCCGGGCCCAGGCACGGCGGGCCCCGGAGACCTCCCACGAGCTGGTGCCCATCCGCGAGTAGTCCCGGGGGAAGGCGAGCCACAACCGTTCCTGGGGTTCGGTGTCCGCCGGCAGGTGCCAGGTGTCCTCCGTGGTGCCGGTCAGCAACGTGCCGGAGCCGGGGGATTCCGCCGCCGGAGTCCGCACCCCGGAGGGTGATGACCGCGGGAGGCCCGTGGACGGAACCGGTGTCCCCGAGGAGGCCTCCCGGCCCGATGACGTCCGGGGCTGCTCGTCCATGGATCCCCTCTCATCAGGTCGTTCACGGGATACGCCGGCGACGACGGCCGCCGGCGGGCCCCGTGCGGCCGGCACCTCCCATGCTATGCGAGCGTGCGATGCGCTTCACACAGAGCCGGTCCGGGACGCCGTCCCCAGGCCGAGGTCGCCGGCCGCCTCCTCCAGGACGGAGCGGACGGCGACGACGGCGGGAGACCCGGCGGTGGAGGACCGGGTGGAGGTGAAGACGGTGCGCATCGGCCGGCCGTCGAGGGGAATCCGCCGCAACCGGACCCGGGAGCCCACCAGAATCAGACCCGGCAGCAGGGCCACCGCGTTCCCGGACTCCACCAGGGCCAGGTGCGACTGCAGGTCGGAGGACACGTAGCGCACGTCCGGTTCGTGGCCGGCCGAGCGGCACACCTGTTCGGCCCAGTGCCGGGTGGCCGTGCCGCGGGGTTCCATCACCCACGGCAGGGGCCGGTGCGCGAGCAGCGCCTGCAGCACGGCACCGGGCGTCGGCCGTCGCCCGTCCGGCGCGGTCCCCGGCGCTGCGCGCGGTTCGGCTCCCCGCCCTGTGTCTGATGCGGTCCCCGGTTCAGCAGCGCGCACCACGTTCCCCGGCTCCACGTCCACCTCGGTCCCCGGCCCGGCGTCCAGCCGATCGACGTCCAGCGACGAGGGAACGGCCAGCTGCAGTTCGTCGCGCAGCAGCGGACGGCGGTCCAGGCCCGGCCAGTGCGGGGCGGAGTGCCCGGGGTACTGCTCGGCGACGACCACGTCGAAGTCCCGCGCCCAGGTCTCGTGCAGCGCGGTCTCGGGCTCGTACTGGACCACCTCGAGCCGCAGCCCCGGGTGCCGGGTGCGCAGCAGGGTCAGCGCCGGTGGCAACAGGGTCAGGGCGGCGGACTGGAACACGGCGAGGGTGACCCGGCCGGTGACCTCCTCGCCCGTGGAGACCAGGGCGGCCTCGGCCTGCTCGAGGGCGTCGAGGATCGGGTCGGTGCGCTCCACCAGGGCCAGGGCCGCCTCCGTGAGCTGCACCGTGCGACCGGCCCGGCGCAGCAGGACCGTCTTTGTCTCCCGCTCCAGCAGCGCCAGCTGTTCCGACACGGAGGACGGCGCCAGGTTCATGGCCCGCGCCACGGCGGTCATGGTCCCCCGGATGGACAGTTCCCGCAGCAGCACCAGGCGTCGGACGTCCAGCACGATGCCCTCCCGTCAGTTCGGCTGATCCGAAGGGTACCCTGCGGAAACGTTCGCTGGTGGTGCAGGATGTGACGGAGAACAATATCGGTATGAGCATCCACGTCTCCCACCCGGTGGTCCCCGATCCCGCGCCGCTCAAGGCCCTGGCCCCGGCCGCCGTCGAGCAGGTCCGCACCTGGCTGCGCGAGGCCCGGAACCACCCGACCACCTTCTCCGCCCGGCAGCTGGCCGGCGTGCTGAAGGACCCGGACGGACTGGACTTCACGGTCGGGTTCGTGGACCGCGTGGTGCGGCCGGAGGACCCGGCCATCGCCGCCGAGGCACTGCGGGACCTGGCCCCGCGCACCCCCGGCTTCCTGCCCTGGCCCATGCGGGCGGCGATGGGCGCCGGGGGCCGGGTGGCCCCGGTGGTGCCGCAGCTGGCCGTTCCCGCGGCCCGGACGGTGCTGCGCGAGCTCGTCTCCCACCTGATCGTGGACGCCACCGAGGACCGTCTCGGCCCGGCCATCCGGAAGCTGAGGACCCCCGGCACCCGGCTGAACATCAACCTGCTCGGCGAGGCCATCCTCGGACGGGGCGAGGCCGCCAGACGCATGGCCGGGATCCGCACGCTCATCGAGCGCGACGACGTCGACTACGTCTCCGTCAAGGTCTCCGCCGCCACCGCCCCGCACAGCCCCTGGGCGTTCGAGGAGGCCGTCGCCGAGGTCACCGAGTCCCTGCTGCCGCTCTACGAGCTGGCCGCCTCCCAGGCCGGCACCCCCACCGGGTCCACGTTCATCAACCTGGACATGGAGGAGTACCACGACCTCGACATGACACTGGCCGTGTTCATGGGCCTGATGGACACCCCGCAGCTGCGCACCCTGGAGGCCGGGATCGTGCTGCAGGCCTACCTGCCCGACGCCCTGGACGCCATGATCCGGCTGCAGGAGTGGTCCGCACGGCGCGTGGCCGAGGGGGGCGCCCCCATCAAGGTCCGCGTGGTCAAGGGCGCCAACCTGCCGATGGAGCACGTCCAGGCCTCGCTGACCGGCTGGCCCGCGGCGACCTGCGCGTCCAAGCAGGACACCGACACCAACTACAAGCGCGTGCTCAACTACGCCCTGACGGAGGAGCGTACGCGCCACGTGCGGATCGGGGTGGCCGGGCACAACCTCTTCGACATCGCCCTGGCCTGGCTGCTGGTGCAGGAGCGCGGGCTCAGCACCGAGCAGGTGGGAGACCGCCGCCCGGACGTCGAGTTCGAGATGCTGCTGGGCATGGCCACCGGGCAGGCCGAGGCGGTGAAGAAGGACGTCGGCTCGCTGCTGCTCTACACCCCCGTGGTGCACCCGCACGAGTTCGACGTCGCGATCGCCTACCTCATCCGCCGCCTCGAGGAGGGCGCCAGCCAGGAGAACTTCATGTCCGCCGTCTTCGAGCTCGACTCCGACCCGGAGCTGTTCGCCCGCGAGGAGGCGCGGTTCCTCGCGTCCGTGGCGGGCCTGGACACCGCCATCCCGACGCCGAACCGCACCCAGGACCGCTCGGCGGCGGATCCCGAGGTGGCCCGGGGGGCGGTCCCCCAGCCGGTGGACGGCTTCGCCAACGCCCCGGACACCGACCCCTCGCTGGCGGCGAACCGGGACTGGGCGCGCCGCATCATCCGGGCCATCCCCGGCTCGCAGCTTGGGGTCGCGGAGGTGGCCGGCGCTCGGGCGCGCAACTCCGGTGAGGTGCGGGCCGCCGTCGGGAGGGCCGTGGACGCGGGGCAGGCGTGGCGCACCCTGACCGGGACCCAGCGCGAGAGCGTGCTGAACGCCGTGGCCGACGCGCTCGAGGCGCGGCGCGCCGAGCTCCTCGAGGTGGCCGCCGCCGAGACCGGCAAGACCCTGGACCAGGGCGATCCCGAGGTCTCCGAGGCCGTGGACTTCGCCCGCTACTACGGCCGGCTGGCCCGTGGACTGGACGAGGTGGAGGGCGCCCGGTACGTGTCCCCGAGGCTCGTGCTGGTCATCCCGCCGTGGAACTTCCCCGTGGCCATCCCCACCGGCGGCGTGCTCGCCGGACTGGCGGCCGGGGCACCCGTGGTGTTCAAGCCCGCCTCGCAGTCCGCGCGGACGGGGGCGGTGGCCCATGCCGCCATCGTCGAGGGGCTGCGCGCCGGACTGGCCGGCCTCGGTGCGGGCCCGGGGCGCGAGGTCTGGAACGAGCAGGAGGCGGCCGCCGTCGCCGCCGACCTAGTCACCCTCGTGACGATCGACGCCGAGGACGAGGCCGTCGTCGGGAAGGAACTCATCACCCACCCGGACGTGGAACGCGTCATCCTCACCGGCAGTCACGACACCGCCCGGCTGTTCCGGTCCTTCCGGCCCGACCTGCCCCTGCTGGCGGAGACCTCCGGGAAGAACGCGATCATCGTGACGCCCTCGGCCGACCTCGACCTGGCCGCGAAGGACGTGGTCAACTCCGCGTTCGGGCATGCGGGGCAGAAGTGCTCGGCGTCCTCCCTGGTGATCCTGGTCGGCTCCGTGGCCACGTCGAAGCGGTTCCACCGCCAGGTGCTGGACGCCGCCTCGTCCCTGACCGTCGGTTACCCGGAGGACCCGCGCTCCCAGATGGGACCGGTGATCGAGGCGCCCGGGGAGAAGCTCGAGCGCGGGCTGACCCGGCTGGGCCCGGGGGAGCGGTGGGCGCTGCAGCCGCGGCCGCTGGACGCCAGCGGGCGGCTGTGGAGCCCCGGCATCCGCTCGGGCGTGCAGCCCGGGGCCGACGCGCACCTGACCGAGTACTTCGGACCCGTGCTGGGCGTGATGACCGCGGCGACCCTGGAGGACGCCGTGGAGCTGGTCAACGCCGTGGACTACGGCCTCACCAGCGGCCTGCACTCCCTGGACGACGAGGAGATCGGGTACTGGCTCGAGCACGTCCACGCCGGCAACCTCTACGTCAACCGGGGAATCACCGGGGCGATCGTGCGCCGCCAGCCCTTCGGCGGGTGGAAGCGTTCCTCCGTGGGCGCCGGGACGAAGGCCGGAGGCCCGCACTACCTGCACGGACTCGGCGGCTGGGAGGACGTGCCGGACG
>ENA-UOUJ01000956-UOUJ01000956.1-activated-sludge-metagenome-genome-assembly--contig:-NODE-956-length-16580-cov-9.963268_pt1 | contig 16580 bp, 14 predicted proteins | sample MGYA00249839_ERZ747224 | MGnify/ENA primary metagenome ERZ747224 (study PRJEB28782, sample SAMN03220277) | activated sludge metagenome | biome: wastewater; feature: sewage sludge; material...
TGATGAAGGGCCAGCCGCTGGCCTACAACAAGGACAACCAGGAAGACAAGGAGCCCTTGTTCGACACCGCCGACACGGTCATCGACACCCTGCGCATCTACGCCGACATGATCGGCGGCATCAAGGTGAAGGCCGAGGCGATGCGCGGCGCGCTCAGCCAGGGCTACGCCACCGCGACCGACCTCGCCGACTATCTGGTCAAGAAGGGCCTGCCCTTCCGCGACGCGCACGAGGCGGTGGCGCTCGCGGTGCGCGCGGCCGAGGTCAAGGGCTGCGACCTGCCGCAATTCACCCTCGACGAGCTACGCATCGCCATGGCCCACGTGCCCGGCGCCGCCGAGCGCCTGGCCGACGACGTGTTCGGCGTGCTGACGGTCGAGGGCTCGCTCGCCTCACGCCAGCACGTCGGCGGCACCGCGCCCGAGCAGGTGCGCGCCGCGGTGGCGCGCGCGCGCTCGAATCTCGCCCGGGACTGAGTCCGCCCCACGCCCATGACTGCACCGGCGGCCGAGCGTATCGGCAAGTACGAACTTCTCCGCCGCATCGGCAAGGGCGCCACCAGCAGCGTCCACCTCGCCTGGGACCCCTTCCGACAGGTGGAGGTGGCGATCAAGCGCCTGCGCCGCGAGATCCTCGCGGATCCGCAGCGCGGCCGTCTGCTGCGTCAGCTTTTCCTCAACGAGGCCGCGCTCGCCGGCAAGCTCGCCCACCCGCACATCGTGCGCATCCACGACGCGCTGGTCACCGACGAAGATGCGTGGCTGGTGATGGACCACGTACCCGGCGGCACGCTGGAGGACATCGCGACACCGGCAACGCTGGCGCCCTTCGAGCGCGTCATCGAGATCGTCTTCAAGGCCACGCGCGCGCTCGACTACGCCTTCCACCAGGGCATCACCCACCGCGACATCAAGCCGGCCAACATCCTGCTGATGGCGCCCGGCGGCAGCGACATCCGCATCTCCGACTTCGGCGCCGCGTTGCACACCGCGCGCGAGACCACGCAGATCGCCGGCGTCGGCTCGCCCGCCTACATGTCGCCGCAGCAGGTGCGCGAGGTGCCGCTCGATCACCGCACCGACATCTACTCGCTCGGCGTGGTGATGTTCCAGCTCCTCACCGGCCACCTGCCCTTCGAGCAGGAAAACAGCTACAGCCTGCTCTACAGCATCGCCAACGACACCCCGCCGCCGCCTTCCGAGCTGCGCCCCGAGGTGCCCGAGGCGCTCGACGCGATCGTGCGCCGCGCCACCGAGAAGGACGTCGAGCGCCGCTACCAGAGCTGGAGCGAGTTCTCCCACGACCTCGCGCTGGCCTTCCGCAACCGCAGCCTCGCGCTTGCCCCCGACCGCCTCGGCGACACGGGCAAGTTCGAGGCCCTGCGTTCGATGCGCTTCTTCCGCCGCTTCGCCGACGCCGAGCTATGGGAGGTGATCGGACTGTCCCGCTTCGACCGCGCCCACGCCGGCACCGTGATCATCAAGGAAGGCGAGCGCGGCGACGCGATCTGCTTCGTGCTTGCCGGCGAGGCGCGGGTGATCAAGCAGGGCCGCCTGCTCGAGGTGCTCAATCCGGGCGACTGCTTCGGCGAGATCGCGGTATTCTCGACCGCCTCCGGAGTTCGCTCGGCCTCGGTCGAGGCCGCTGCCGACACCGAACTGGTGACGATCCGCGCGCGCGCGCTCGAACGTGCGAGCGATACCCTGCGGATGCACTTCTACCAAGGCTTCCTCGAGGTACTGGCGACCCGACTCTCGCTCGCCAGCGCCCGCATTGCCAACCTATGAACGCAGCGTCCAGGCTCCACCCGGCCCTCCCCGCCATCGAGGCTGCGCTGCGCAACGTCATGGGCGAGCGCCTGCGCATCGTGTCTGCACAGCCGGTCACCGGCGGCAGCATCCACAGCACGCTGCGTCTCGCCGAGGCCGGTGGCGCACGCTTTTTCGCCAAGCTCGCCACCGCCGTGCAAGCGTCGATGTTCGAGGCCGAAGCCGACGGCCTCGCCGCAATCGCCGCGAGCGGAAGCCTGCGCACCCCGGCGGTGATCGCCCTCGGGGCGGACGAGGCGCACGCCTTCCTCGTCCTCGAGTGGCTCGAGCTGCAGCCGCTGGCGAGCGCGACCGACGGCACCCGCTTCGCCGAGGCGCTTGCGGGGCTGCACCGGGATGTCGGCGAGCATTTCGGCTGGCCGCGCGACAATTTCATCGGCCACACGCCGCAACGCAACACCGAGCGTGACAACTGGGCACGCTTCTTCGTCGAGGAGCGCCTGCGCCCGCAGTTCGCACGCGCCCGCGAACAGGGCTTCGAGATCGAGTTGCAGCGCCAGGCCGAGCGCCTGCTCGATCGAGTGCCTGCGCTCTTCCTGGACTACCGTCCGGCGGTGAGCCTGCTCCATGGCGACCTCTGGCACGGCAACGCGGCGGTACTTGCCGACGGCACGCCGGTGGTCTTCGACCCGGCAGTGCATCGCGGCGACCGCGAGTCGGACCTCGCGATGAGCGAACTCTTCGGCGGCTTTCCCTCCGCGTTCTACGCGGCCTACCGGCGCACCTGGGCGCTGCACGAGGACTACGAGCAGCGCAAGATGCTCTATAGCCTGTACCACGTGCTCAACCACCTCAACCTGTTCGGCCGCGGCTACCTGCGCGAGGCACTGCGCCTGGCGACCCGGCTCAACGAGGAGCTGGCGCGGCGCGGGAGCTGAACAGCGCCGCTTACCGGACCGCTCACTCCTTCGCGCGCAAGGCCTTGTGCAGAAGGTGGATGGCAAGCAAACCTGGAGGCATCCGCAACCAGTGACTGCGCACGAACGCCATCCAGCGCGCGAGAGAGACGTCGGTCGTCGAGCAGGAGGGGTGATCGGGCAGCAAAGCCCGACGCAGCATCCAGCCGCGCATGGCTCCGACTACCCCCTCCGGCAGCGATGCACGGGCACGCGCGCGCTCAGCTTCGGGCAGAGGCGTCCGAAACACCCGTTCGCAGTGGACGACGGCATCGGCCAGCGGCTGCGACAGGCCCGTCTCCTCGGCGCGCCCGCGCAGCAGGGCCCAGAAGTCGTCTCGGCACCCAAAATGTTCGAGCAGCCGGTGCAAGTCGAAGAGATCCCGCAGTCCCTTGTGGAACTCGTTGAAGAACAGATGGGCGGCAGAGTGCAGAATCATGTCTTCCGGTGCCAGGACCCTGAACCCGGCAAGCTCCTGCCACCCCTCACCCTCGATCGGTAGAGCGCGTCGCAACAGCTCGCCCGCATCCGGAACGACGCCGGAGGTCGGCGGCACGATCGTGTGATGGACGTCGAGTACGGTGCCCCGGGACTTGTGCTCCAGCGGGGGGATCTCGTGCATCCAGCGCCGGTAGTAGCGCTGGTCGTAGTCATTTGCAACCTGGGGGATCCAGCCTGCGTCCAGCAAGGCATACTCGACCGCGGTGAGCGCCGCATGGGGGACCATGATGTCCACGTCGTTGAAGACGCGCCCCTCCGCCGCCGGGAGAGCACCGAGGCAATACGCTGCCCCCTTGAGCAGCACTACCGGTACGTCCAGCTTGCGCAAGGCCGTCGCGATATGGAACACCTCCCAGCGCACCGCATCACGATGGCGGCAAGAGAGCTCCCAGGCGAGGTCCAGATGGCGGCGCGCAGCCTGCGGAGCGCATCCGAGCGCACCCCCACTCGCCAAGCGGAAGTGCAACTGCCCCAGCATATCGGCATTGCGGGCCTGCCCGATCAGCATCGACCAGCCCGCGGCATCGAGATCGTGCGCACGAGCGGGGTCTGCGAGCACCGCGGCGATCAGCCCGCCTTCGTTCCGCAGCCCTCGCTTCATCGCCCATCCGCCGCAGTCAGGCGATCGATTGCCGGTACGATCTGCCCCAGGTCGCCGTAGCTTGCACGCATAATCGTCGTGCGATCGAGCAGACCGGCCAGCGCATCGAAGGCAGAACCGCCCAGGAAGCCGTAGTTGAATGCATGCCGGACCATCTCCATGAACGCCTGGGCCTTGCCGACCGACTGTAGGTCGAGCTGCCCACCGCGCACGAACCTCGGGAACACGAGCCAAGCCGGCAACGCGGGCTCGTGGCGGCGGACCACGCTGTCGACCGGCGGGCGCATGTGGGCGACCGCGCCCTTCGTGGTGTCCGGGCAGACCGTCCCGAGCTCGACGTCCCCGCCGAGGGCGCGTACCACCTCGATGGACTCGTTCTTGAGACTGATCGGTCGCGCGACCGGCCTGACCCTGCCCGTCGCCAACTCGACCAGCGCGAGTTCGTCGGAGAGCAGCCGCCAGCCCGAATGAACGAGGCCCGCACACAGGGTGCTCTTGCCGGAGCCGGGATCGGCCGACAGCAGCAGGGCACGCCCGCCACGCTCCAGAACCGCCGCGTGCAACACGAGATGATCATGGGCGTGGGTCGAGATGACCCAGTTCAGCCCCCACTCGAGCATGGGAAAGGCTTGGTGCCTGGGCAGGGGCTTGAACGGGGCACGCCCCTCGCAGTAGAACCCCACCTGCGGCCTGACGACGCTTCGCAGCAAACCCGGCGCGCGGACCTCGACCTCGAAGTCCACGAAGTCGCCCTCGGGGATCAGCGGAAAATCCCGGTACAGCCGGTGGAGACCGTCAGCGATACCCTCGCTGCACGTGCGGATACGAACCACAAAGGGGCCGCAGGGCAACAGAACACCCTGCTCGCGCAGTTGCCGCCGCAGATTGCGAGGGGCCAATTCTCCAAGATTCAATCGCGGATCCGAATCGCCGCCAAGCGCCTCAGGGCGTCGGCAAGGGCTACGACGTCCGGCATTGCCTCGTCAGCCACCTCACATCGCCAGCCGTCTGCAGAAGCCGCGTGACGAAGCAGGGGTTCCGCATCGACCGGAAGCAGCACCGTTTGGGCCGCGCGAGGAGAAAACAGAACGACACCGTCCTCCCATGCGTGCCAGCGCACTTCCCGGTTCAAAAAACAAGCTGTCATCGGAATGTGAATAAGGAAAGCGTGCACAAGACCCCGCCGGCGGCCCAGCATTGGCGGAGGCAAGCAACAACCACAACCCGAGTCCTCAATACTTCTGGATCCAGTCCGTCGAACCGTTGGTGACGCCGTTGAAGCACCACAGGTCGCCGTATTCGTCGTAGATATCCAGCTTTCCCTTGAGAATACCGAGCGCCGAGCACGGATTCAGACTCATGAGCGCAGCTTGAACAGCAGCGATCACGGCAGCAGGCGTCTGGTAGCCCTGCGCGGGATAGCGCTCACCGTAGAACGACGCGTTCAGCAGTCCCGCAATCGCATGGAAAAGGCTGCTCGTGAGGTGACTGCAGCCTTTCAGGCTGTCCATCCGGATTTCGGAGTCGGCGACCTTGTTTGCCCCCGGGCCGAGGTTCACAAGCGTACGATTCGAGGTCGATTTGAACAACGCCACGCCGAACACCGAGTTGAAGGTCTGGTTCGGCCCGTAGATCGCCGGAATGATGTCCTGATCGCTCCACTTGATGATCCCATGCGGGCTGCGCCACCAGAAACCCGGGCTGCAGCCACAGTAAGACACCTCTCCGTGCCGCGACATCGCTGCGGACACGGACTCGGAGCCGCACTGGCCAAAGCCGGCGCCCAAGGCCGACCGGGAGCTCAAGGACATCAGAACCCCAGCGCCCGCCAGTCCGGCGGTGGTCAGCTTGCGCCTCTTGGGATCAGCTACCGACAAGACCTGTTCGGGCGTACCCGCATCGGAATCGACAGGTTTATTCAGCGTATTCATCGAATATCTCCGTTCGCGCAGATCAACGTACCACAGCCAGGCCGCTTTGCCCGTGACCAAAAGCACGAATGCGACCTATACAATACTGCGCATACCGAAGAAGAAACAAGCAAGATCCGCGCCTGCTTTTACAAGCACATGAATTCACGCTTAAAACCGGAACAATCCTGTTTTGAACTTTGCTGGCAGTAGGCGCGGGTGTCAAAAAAACCGACACCACCCGCCCCGACCATCCAGATCGCTCGACGGTCAGGCTGCGTCGACCAGCCCGGCCTCCTTGAGCATCTGCTGCAGTTCGCCGCTGTCGTACATCTCGCGCATGATGTCGCTGCCACCGACGAACTCGCCCTTGACGTAGAGCTGCGGGATGGTCGGCCAGTTGGAGAAGTCCTTGATGCCCTGGCGGATCTCGGGGTCGGCGAGCACGTTCACGGCGAGTACCTCGCGCACGCCACAGCCCTTGAGGATCTGCACCGCGGTGGAGGAGAAGCCGCACTGCGGGAACTGGGGCGTGCCCTTCATGTAGAGCACCACGCCGTTGTTGGTGACCTGATCGCGGATGACGTCCTGGATGTCCATTCTGGAAACCTGATAAAAGTTGAGTTAAACAGTCGGGAAATAATAGGCGCTGCGAGGCGGCAGCGTCAACGCGAATCACGCCCCTCGCGCCCGAGCCAGCGCCCGCCCGAGACGCGCTCGATGCCGGCCAGGTCGGCCCACGAGGCGATCGCGGCGAAACCCGCATCGGCGAGCAGGCTGCGCGCGGCTGCCGCCTGATCGTAGCCATGCTCGAGGAACAGCCAGCCACCGTCGACCAAGCGCGCCGGCGCGCCGGCGACGATCTCGGCGAGGTCGTCCAGGCCCTGCGGTCCCGCGGCAAGGGCTCCGCGCGGCTCGAAGCGCACGTCGCCCTGCTCGAGGTGCGGATCGCCCGCGGCCACATAGGGAGGATTGGAGACGATGAGCTCGAACTGCTCGTCGCCGAGCGCGCCGAACCAGTCGCTCTGCACGAAGGAGACGCTCGCGCCCAGCCTGGCGGCGTTGGCCATCGCCACCCACAGCGCCTCGCGCGAGCGGTCGAGCGCGACCACCTCGGGCGCCTCCAGCTCGAGCGCCAGCGTCACCGCGAGCGCGCCGCTGCCGGTGCCCATGTCGAGCACGCGCAGGCCGCGCCACCCGGGGAAGTGGGCGAGCGCGAGCTCGACCAGCAGCTCGGTTTCCGGGCGCGGGATCAGCACCGCCGGGGTGACGAGGAATTCGCGCCCGTAGAACTCGCGCGTGCCGGTGAGATAGGCCACCGGCTCGCCGGCAGCGCGGCGCTCGACCAGGGCTCGGTACTCCGCCCAGTCCTCGACCGCAAGCTTCTGTTCCGGCCACGCCACCAGGCGCGCGGCCGGGCACTGCAGCACGTGGCGCAGCAGCACGCGCGCGTCCATCTGGTCGATGCGCGCGCGCGCCCAGGCGAGCGCGCCGGCGATGTCGACGTCGCCGGCAGGCGGAGGGCTGCGATCGCTCATCAATCGTCCGCCAGCGCCGCGAGCAGGTCGGCCTGGTGCTCGAGGGTGAGCGCGTCGACCAGCTCGTCGAGCTCGCCCTGCATCACGGCGTCGAGCTTGTACAGGGTGAGGTTGATGCGGTGGTCGGTCACCCGGCCCTGCGGGAAGTTGTAGGTGCGGATGCGCTCGGAGCGGTCACCGCTGCCGACCAGGCTCTTGCGCTGCGCAGCCTCGGCGCTCTGCTGCGCGCGCACCTTGGCGTCGTACAGGCGCGCCGCGAGCACTGCCATCGCCTGCGCCTTGTTGCGGTGCTGCGAGCGGTCGTCCTGGCACTCGACGACGATGCCGCTCGGGAGGTGCGTGATGCGCACCGCGGAGTCGGTCTTGTTGATGTGCTGCCCGCCCGCCCCCGAGGCGCGGAAGGTATCGATGCGCAGGTCGGCCGGGTTGATGTCCACCGCCTCGACCTCGTCGGCCTCGGGCAGCACGGCGACCGTGCACGCGGAGGTGTGGATGCGGCCCTGGGTCTCGGTGACCGGGATGCGCTGCACGCGGTGGCCGCCGGATTCGAACTTGAGCCTGGAGTAGGCGCCGTTGCCGACCACGCGGGCGATGACCTCCTTGTAGCCGCCGAGGTCGGATTCGCTCGCTGACACGATCTCCACCCTCCAGCGCTGGCGCTCGGCATAGCGGGTGTACATGCGCAGCAGGTCGCCGGCGAACAGCGCGGCCTCGTCGCCGCCGGTGCCGGCGCGGATCTCCAGGAAGAGGTTGCGCTCGTCCTTGGGGTCGCGCGGCAGCAGCGCGCGCTGCAGCTCGGCCTCCAGCGCCTCGATGCGCGCCTCGCCCGCGGAGAGCTCGAGCTCGCCGAGCTCGCGCATCTCGGGGTCGGCGAGCAGCTCGCGCGCGGTGGCGCAGTCGGCCTCGGCCTGGCGATGCTCGCGGTACAGGATCACCACGGGCTCGATCTCGGCGCGCTCGCGCGACAGCTCGCGGAAGGCGTTCATGTCGCGCGCGCCCTCCTCGGAGGCGAGCGTGCGGTCGAGCTCTTCGAGCCGGTTGGCGAGGTGTTCGAGTTTGTCGCGGATGCTCTGCTTCATGGCGATGGACGGGCGCGCGCGCGCCGCCCGCGGGCGGCGGCCGGCGGAGCCGTGCGGCTAGTGGTGGTCGCGGGACAGGTTGAAGAGCTCGCGCACCACGCGGCCGGCTTCGACCTTGTGCTCGCCCTCGGCCTGGTTCAGGAAGCGGGTGGGGCCGTGCATCAGCTTGTTGGTGAGGCCGTGCGACAGCGCCTCGAGCACGCGCTGCGGGTCCTCGCCCTTGGCGAGCAGGCGCAGCGCGCGCTCGAGCTCGGCCTGACGCAGGCCCTCGGCGTGCTCGCGCAGCGAACGGATGACCGGCACCGTATCACGCGCCGACATCCAGTGCAGGAAACCGTCGACCCGGGTGTCGATGATCTGTTCGGCCTCGATCACCGCCTGCTGGCGCGACTCCATGCCGGCCTCGACGACCTGGGCGAGGTCGTCGACGGTATACAGGAAGATGTCGTCGAGTTCGGCGATCTCGGGCTCGATATCGCGCGGCACCGCGAGGTCGACCATCACCATCGGGCGGTGGCGGCGCGCCTTGACCGCGCGCTCGACCATGCCGAGGCCCACGATGGGCAGCGGCGCGGCCGTACAGGAGACGACCACGTCGAAGCGCGGCAGCGCCTCGCCGATCTGGTCGATGCGCATGGTGCTGGCGCCGAAGCGATCGGCGAGCGCCTGCGCGCGCGCCTCGGTGCGGTTGGCCACGGTCATCGACTTCGGCCGGGCCCCGCCGAAGTGGGCGGCACAGAGTTCGATCATCTCGCCCGCGCCGATGAAGAGCACGTGCTGGTCGGAGACGCGCTCGAAGATGCGCTCGGTTAGGTGCACCGCGGCCGCGGCCATCGACACCGTGTTGGCGCCGATCGCGGTGGTCGAGCGCACCTCCTTGGCCACCGCGAAGGTGTTCTGGAAGAGCTTGTGCAGGAGCACGCCCAGCGTGCCCGCCTCTTCGGCGAAGCGCGCCGCGTCCTTGACCTGGCCAAGGATCTGCGGTTCGCCGATCACCATCGAATCGAGCCCGCTCGCCACCCGGAAGACATGACGGATCGCGTCGCGCTGGGGGTAGGAATACAGGTAGGGCGAGACCTCGGTGAGCGCGAGGCGGTGGAAGCGCGCCAGCCAGTCGGCCGCGTGCTGCGGCTGCTCGGCGGCAAAGTAGAGCTCGGTGCGATTGCAGGTCGACAGGATCGCCGCCTCGCGCACCGAATCCGTGTGGGCCAGATCGTGCAGCGCCTGCCCCATGCGCTCGGGCTGGAACGCAACGCGTTCGCGGATGGCGAGCGGCGCGGTATGGTGGTTCAAGCCGAGGGCGAAGAGTTGCATGCGGGAGGGGGGTGGGACGGAGCGAGCCGGATTATAACACCGCGCCTGCGCCCCAAAATTGAGCCGGAACAGGGACTTCTGGCCGCAATTTGACGCCGCAAAGCAGATGGGCCGACACTCGGTCGGCCCATCGGGATTTTGGTGGCCAGTCGCGGAATCGAACCACGGACACGCGGATTTTCAATCCGCTGCTCTACCAACTGAGCTAACTGGCCAACGAGGTCCGCATTATAGCCAGTCATTTTCTCTTGTCAAAGGGTATCGCGAAAAAAGTGCTTCGCGAAAATCCCGCACCGTCTCAGCCGAGTGCGTCGTGATCGCCCTGGACGCGCGTCGGCGGCTGCAGGTGGCTGCGCGGGAACACCACCCGGGCCAGCGTGCCGCGCCCACCGGGGCCGGCGTCCAGGGTGACGGTGCCGCGGTGCAGCTCGGCGATCTCGCGCACGATCGGCAGCCCGAGGCCGGAGCCATCGACACCGCTCCCGAGCACGCGGTAGAAACGCTCGAAGACGCGCTCGCGGTCAGCCTCGGGGATGCCGGGCCCGGTGTCCTCGACCTCGAAGACCGGCGAGCCGGCGTAGCGCGTGCGTGCAGTGACGCTGCCGCCGCGCGGGGTGTACTTGATCGCATTGTCGACGAGGTTCTTCAGCATCTCGCGCAGGAGCACGGGGTTCCCCTCCACCCGCAGGCCTTGATCGCCCGCCTCGACGCCGAGATCGATCTGCTTCGCCTGCGCACGCGGGTAGAGCTCGAGCGCCACCTCGCGCACGATCGCGTCGAGGTCCACCGTCTCCACCGCGTAGAGCTTCTCGAAGCTCGCCTCGGCGCGCGCGAGCGAGAGCAGCTGGTTGATCAGGTGGGCGGCGCGGTCGGTGCTCTCGGCGATGCGGGTGAGCGACTGGCGCAGCTGGTCGGGGTCGGTCTCGTGCATGGCGAGGTCGGTCTGCATCTTGAGCCCGGTCAGCGGCGTGCGCATCTGGTGCGCGGCATCGGCGATGAAGCGCTGCTGCGCCTGCAGGTTCTCCTCCAGGCGCGCCATCATGTCGTTGTAGGCAATGATCAGCGGACGCACCTCCTCGGGCACGCTGGAGGGCTCGACCGGCGACAGGTCGGTGGGGCGACGACGACGGATCAGGCTCTGCAGCCGGTTGAGCGGCGCGATGCCGCGGCTCAGGCCCACCCACACCAGCACCACCGCGAGCGGGATGATGGCGAACTGCGGCAGCAGCACCCCGGTGACCACGCGCGAGGCGAGGTCGGTGCGCTTGTTGCGCGTCTCGGCGACCTGCACGAGCACGAAGCGGTCGGCCTGCGCAGGATCGGGGCGCACGAAGCGCCAGGCGATGCGCACCTCCTCGCCGTGGATCATGGCGTCGCGCAGCTGCACGTCCTCGCCGTCCAGCGCGGACGAGGTCGGCATCGGCGGGATCTCGGCGTCGCCGCTCACGGTGACGCCATTGACGTCGGCCACCTGGTAATAGACGACATCGTCCTGGTCGGCGCGGAACAGCGCACGCGGCGGCGCCGGGAAGCGCACCACCACGTCGCCGTCCTCGACTTCGACCAGGCGCGCGAGCGCGCGCACGCCATCGGCGAGCGCGAGGTCGTAGGGCTGGTTGGCGATGCTGTCGGCGACGTTGTGGGTGACGATGATCGAGATCGGCCACAGGAACAGCAAGGGCGCCAGCATCCAGTCGAGGATCTCGCCGAACAGAGAGTTCGGCGGCCCCGACTTGCGCGGCGGGTTGGCGCCGCGCGGAGAGCGCTCAGGCTTGGACTTTCGCCGCAGGGGCAGCATCGGGGTTTTCCAGGCAGTACCCCAGGCCGCGCACGGTCACGATGCGCACCCCGCTGTCCTCGAGCTTCTTGCGCAGGCGATGGACGTACACCTCGATCGCGTTGCTCGACACCTCCTCGCCCCAGCCGCACAGGTGGTCGACGAGCTGGTCCTTGCTGACCAGGCGACCGACGCGCAGCAGGAAGATCTCGAGCAGGCCGATCTCGCGCGCCGACAGCTCGACGAGCTGGCCGCCGATCTTGACCACGCGATCGGCCTGGTCATAGCTCAGCTGGCCGATCTCGATGCAGCGCGGCTGGCCGGTGCCGCGGCGGGTGAGCGCGCGCACGCGCGCCTCGAGCTCGGGCAGGGCGAAGGGCTTGGTGAGGTAGTCGTCGGCACCGGCGTCGAGCCCGCGCACGCGGTCGTCGACGCCGTCCTGCGCGGTCAGGATCAGCACCGGCTGGGCCGACTTGCGCGCGCGCAGGCGCTTGAGCACCTCGATGCCGTTCATGCGCGGCAGGCCGAGGTCGAGGATGAGCAGGTCGTAACCCTGCCCCGCGAGCGCGGCGTCGGCCTCCATACCGTCCGCCACGTGATCGACCGCGCAACCGCCGCGCCGCAGGGCGCGACAGATGCCGTCGGCGATCACCGGGTCGTCTTCCGCCAACAGGATACGCATAGCATTCCGGCTGTAAGTTGCTTGTAAGCGGAGATTCCGAGAATGGCTCCGCTGTTCTCCTTTTGCTCGGTCTTCGGGGACGTGGCTGCTTCGCGCAGCGACGTTCCGGGGAGTGCCCGCCCGCCTGGGCCGTGGCACTCCCCACCGACTTTTACTCCCCGAATCGTTTCATTATCCCATGCTTCGCACGGCCGCAGGCAGGCCCCTGGCCGCCCGATGCGAGGCGCGCTCCGCGCTGGCTGCCCCGGACGCAAAAAAGGCCTCGCGAGAGGAAATCCCCTGCGAGGCCTTTCGTCCGGACAGCGGCCGGGAGGTCCGGCGAACCGCCCCTCCCGGGCAGGCAATTACATGCCCATGCCCATGCCGCCCATGCCACCCATGCCGCCCATGTCGGGCATGCCGCCCATCGGCTTCTCTTCGGCCAGCTCGCCGACCATGCAGTCGGTGGTCAGCATCAGGCCGGCGACGGACGCGGCGTTCTGCAGCGCGGTGCGGGTGACCTTGGTCGGGTCCAGCACGCCCATCTCGACCATGTCGCCGTACTCGCCGGTAGCGGCGTTGAAGCCGTAGTTGCCCGAGCCCTCGACGACCTTGTTCACCACCACGCTCGGCTCGTCGCCGGCGTTGGCGACGATCTCGCGCAGGGGCTGCTCCATGGCGCGCAGCACGATCTTGATGCCGGCGTCCTGGTCGTGGTTGTCACCCTTGAGTTCGCCGAGCGCGGCGCGGGCACGCAGCAGCGCGACGCCGCCGCCCGGGACGATGCCCTCTTCGACCGCAGCGCGGGTGGCGTGCAGGGCGTCCTCGACACGGGCCTTCTTCTCCTTCATCTCGACTTCGGTGGCGGCACCGACCTTGATCACCGCAACACCGCCGGCGAGCTTGGCGACGCGCTCCTGCAGCTTCTCGCGGTCGTAGTCGGAGGTGGCTTCCTCGATCTGCACGCGAATCTGCTTGACGCGGGCCTCGATGCGCTCGGCCTGGCCGGCGCCGTCGATGATGATGGTGTTTTCCTTGCCGACTTCGATGCGGGCAGCCTGGCCGAGGTCGTCCAGGGTGGCCTTCTCGAGGGTCAGGCCGACTTCCTCGGCGATGACCTGGCCGCCGGTCAGGATGGCGATGTCTTCCAGCATGGCCTTGCGACGGTCGCCGAAGCCCGGGGCCTTGACGGCGCAGGTCTTGAGGATGCCACGGATGTTGTTCACCACCAGGGTGGCGAGCGCTTCGCCTTCGACGTCCTCGGCGATGATCAGCAGCGGACGGCCCGACTTGGCGACCTGCTCGAGCACCGGCAGGAGGTCACGGATGTTGGAGATCTTCTTGTCGAACAGCAGGACGAAGGGCTGCTCGAGGATGGCGACCTGCTTGTCCGGGTTGTTGATGAAGTAGGGCGACAGGTAGCCGCGGTCGAACTGCATGCCCTCGACGACGTCGAGCTCGTTCTGCAGCGACTTGCCGTCCTCGACGGTGATCACGCCTTCCTTGCCGACCTTGTCCATGGCACGGGCGATGATGTCGCCGATGTCGCTGTCGGAGTTGGCCGAGATCGAGCCGACCTGGGCGATCTCCTTGTTGGTCGAGCACGGCTTCGACAGCTTCTTCAGCTCGTCGATGGTGGCGATGACGGCCTTGTCGATGCCGCGCTTGAGGTCCATCGGGTTCATGCCGGCGGCGACGAACTTCATGCCTTCGCGCACGATCGACTGCGCCAGCACGGTGGCGGTGGTGGTGCCGTCACCGGCGATGTCGGAGGTCTTGGAAGCGACTTCCTTGACCATCTGCGCGCCCATGTTCTCGAACTTGTCCTTCAGCTCGATTTCCTTGGCGACGGAGACGCCGTCCTTGGTCACGGTGGGGGCGCCGAAGGAGCGCTCGAGCACCACGTTGCGGCCCTTCGGGCCCAGGGTCACCTTGACCGCGTTGGCGAGGATGTTGATGCCGGCGACCATGCGCTCGCGGGCGGAATCACCAAACTTGACTTCTTTAGCTGCCATTCTTCAGAACTCCGAAATTGTTTCGATTAGCGTGGATGGGTACGGGGGAGGCTCAGGCCTCGACCACGCCCATGATGTCTTCCTCGCGCATCACGAGGAGCTCGTCGCCTTCGACCTTGACGGTCTGGCCGGCATACTTGCCGAACAGCACCTTGTCACCCACCTTGACGGCCATCGGACGGACCTTGCCGTCGTCCAGGATCTTGCCGTTGCCGACCGCGAGGACTTCGCCCTGATCGGGCTTCTCGCCGGCGCTGTCCGGGATCACGATGCCGCTGGCGGTCTTGCGTTCGGCTTCGAGGCGCTTGACGATCACGCGATCATGCAGGGGACGAATCTTCATCGAGTTCTCTCCTAACTGAGGTTCAACTGTCTGGGTTGATGAAACATGCGGAACCAGTCCGCAAGAAAAGGATCTGCAGTGGCTGCCGATGGGCGGAAGACCATCGACCGAGGCTTGTTAGCACTCACCGCCAACGAGTGCTAATAATAGGGACGGGTCCCGAGGATTTCAAGTGCGCTATCTGTTAACTTTTTTGGTCGCCGTGATGGCGCTGGGCGTGCCCCCCCTCCAGGCTGCCTCCTCGGACGCGCAATGGAAGGGCGCCGCCTTCGAGGGCGACCGCGCCAGCCTCGCCCGCCTCGCCGCCGCCGGCGCGCAGGTGGTGCGCGTCTACCGCCAGTCCGACGCCTGGGTGCTCGACGAGGCGCAGCGCCTCGGCCTGAAGGTGGTGATGGGGCTGTGGCTGGAGCACCCGCGCCACGGATTCGACTACGCCGACGCGCGTGCAGTGCGTGCGCAGGAAGACGCCGTGCTCGACTTCGTCGCCCGTTACCGCCACCACCCCGCCCTGCTCGCCTGGGGCGTGGGCAACGAGATCGAGACCGGCGTCGCCGACCCGCTGCCGCTGTGGCGCGCGGTGGATCGGCTGGCCGCGCGCATCCGCGCGCTCGACCCCGGCCATCCGACCATGATGGTGGTCGCCGACACCGGCATGGACGCCTTCCGCGCGCTCGCCGGCTGCTGCCCCAACGTCGAGCTGCTCGGCATCAACGTCTACGCCGGCGCGGTGTTCGACCTGCCGCAGCGCCTGCGCGACGCCGGCATCGCCAAGCCGGTGGTGATCGCCGAGCTCGGCCCGCTCGGGCAGTGGCAGGCCGGACGCAAGCCCTGGGGCGCGCCGGTCGAGCTCACCAGCACCGAGAAGGCGCGCTTCTTCACCGAGGCGCTCGCCTTCCTCGACCGCCAGGCGCAGATCCGCGGCGTCTTCCCCTTCCTGTGGGGCGCCAAGCAGGAGCAGACCGCCACCTGGCACGGCCTGCTGCTCGCCGACGGCAGCACCACCGCGATGAGCGACGCGCTCGCCGCCGCCTGGGGGCAGCCGGTCGCGAAGCCCGCGCCGCGGATCCGCGGCATCGGCATCGGCGCCGACGAGTTCGCGCCTGGCGCAGAGATCGGCGCCGGCATCGACGCCGTCGCTCACGATGGTTCCGCGCTCGTCACCGAGTGGGCGGTCTTCGCCGAGGCGACCGACCTGCGCAAGGGCGGCGACGCCGAGACCCCGCCGGCACGCATCGACGTGCGCGTGCTCCACGCCGACGCTGCCAGCGTGCGCTTCGTCGCGCCGGCGCCGCCGGGGGCCTACCGCCTCTTCATCACCGTGCGCGACCGCGAGGGCAAGGCGGGGACGGCGAACCTGCCGTTTCGGGTGCGGTAACCGAGGCGTCGCGCGCAGCAGCGGCGCCCGTTCGTGGCCGCAACTCACGTTCGTCCGCGCGCCCTCCTCCCGCACGCTCTTCCCCCCTGCGTCCTCGTCCCCGCTCGGTCCGCCACCGCACCCCGGGGGGTAAGATGAGCCGCACGAGAACTCCAAGCGCAGGAGGCGCGCCCATGTCCGCTCCGCTCACGCCGCCGGCCCCGTTGCCCGTCGAGCGCCTGGTCGCCCGCTGCGATCCTGCGTCGCTCGGCGTCGAATCCTCCGCCGAGCTGCCCGAGCTCGACGTCGCCCGCATCCACGGCCGCGCGGTCGACGCGATCCGGCTCGGCCTCGACATCCGCGCCGAGGGCTACAACCTCTTCGTGCTCGGCGACCCCGGCAGCGGCCGCCACGCGCTCGTGCACCGCCTGCTCGAGGACGCGCGCGGCCGCGGCGATGCGCCCGCGGACTGGTGCTACGCATGGAACTTCGCCAACGCCTCCCAGCCGCGGCTGCTGCGCCTGCCCTGCGGCCGCGGCCCCGCGCTACGCGACGACCTGGCGCGTTTCGTCGAGGAGCTGGTGCCGGCGATCGGCGCGGTGTTCGAGAGCGAGGAGCACCGCAACCGCATCGAGGCCCTGCAGGAAGAGGCCAAGGCGCGCGAGGAGAGCGCCTTGCGCAGCCTCGGCGACGAGGCCCAGAAGCTCGGCGTGGCGTTGCTGCGCACGCCGCACGGCTTCGCCTTCCTGCCGATGAAGGACG
>ENA-UOUJ01000957-UOUJ01000957.1-activated-sludge-metagenome-genome-assembly--contig:-NODE-957-length-16559-cov-42.941105_pt1:0-7500 | contig 16559 bp, 8 predicted proteins | sample MGYA00249839_ERZ747224 | MGnify/ENA primary metagenome ERZ747224 (study PRJEB28782, sample SAMN03220277) | activated sludge metagenome | biome: wastewater; feature: sewage sludge...
TTTAAAGATGATTACCGGATAACAAAACTAATCCCAACCAAATATTTGTTTCAGATTAGGATTAAGGGATGTTTGCATTTGAGGTACAGGACGATAATAGTATTTGGGAGTAACAAATGTTCCTGTATTCTCTATTATCTGAACATAGCCCGACGTGGATCCGCTCAGGAAAATGGAAGCATCCGTTTGTCCAAAGCTTCCCACCCGGTAATACACCAACTGTTTTCCGAGGCTGTTTTCTTCCCTGTCGTTGGGTATGCTTTCAGCATAAGGTATAAGCTTTATATCCGGGATGCCATCGCCGTTCAGATCATGATTCCCCAATGATCCGAAATAAAGGCCAACCGGTTCGTTTTCAAAGAACTTACCTGCTTCCCACCGCATCAGGTCATCATAACGAAACCCTTCAAATGCCAGCTCAACTCTTCTTTCTCTCCGTATCTCAAAAATTTCTCCGCGCATAGCCCCTGTTACATTAGGGAATTTAGCCTCCTCTACGGGATCTATTGCCGGACTCATTGTAAGATGCGGCATGCCTGCACGATCTCTCAGGAGGTTTACCGTGATATCCAGGTCCCCCTGTGTCAGCGTTCCCAACTCAGCTTTAGCTTCCGCATAAATCAGCAATATCTCTGCATAGCGGTATAAAGGCACATCTACATCATTCCTTATATCCTGATCAGTAGAATTATAATACCCTTTTATCTGGTGGTATCCCGAAAAGTTCTTCTGTAACTGCTGTACATAAATTCCTCCACCCTGCGCATAGGTAGTTGTACGAATTAATTCCCAGCCCGGATATGCATAAGTTTGATATAGCCGTGGATCCCTGTCTGTAAATTCTGCTACAAATTCCTTTTGCTGGTAATTGGGCTGGCTGCTGTAAAATGATCCATCCTTCATCAGGTATGCCTGTACAAGATTTTTGGACGGAAAATTTTCATAATTACCGAACATACCGTCTCCATTATCTCCATTTAAAAGATTGGCCTCGTATCTCCTGGCAAAAATGATCTCAGGATTGGTTGCCAGGTTAGCACTGTAAAAAAGGGTCGCATAGTCTGCTCCGGGGTTCCCGGTGGTATAAAGACTAAAGGAACCGTTGTCCATTATGTCTTTTGCTATATCAGCCGCTTTTTGCAATAAAGCTGTGGCAGAAGACTCAAGGCTCAATTCGGAATGGTATTTCCTGTATGTACCCTCAAACAAAAGAAACCGGGCGAATTCCGCCTTGGCAAGCCAACGGTTCACAGCGCCGGACGGCACCGAAATATCTACATTGTTAGCCGCAAATTCAAAGTCTTCAATAATTTTACCGACCACCATTTCCCGGGAATCCCTGGAAGCCATCAATATTTCCTCGTCTCCCGTTCCCACCACCTGGTCTATCCAGGGAACGTCCGAATATCGCTTCACTTTTGTAACATAAAACCTGGCTCTGAAAAATCGTGCTAAACCTTCAAAATGATTCTTCTTTTCCTGGGAGATATTCGCCCTGTCAAAATTTGCCAGGAATAAATTTATCCGCCTTAATCCACCCCAGTCCCATCCGCCGGTAACAGTGGCTGAATTAGGAGTGGTAGTCATCAGGGTTTTGAGTTCTATATTACCCGTACTCCATGCATTGTCTGTAAGCGTATACCCTTCATTGGTATAAAGATTGGAAGAGGGAAAGTCATATAAGCCATAAGTGTACAAATTAAGATCCTCTTCTGTATTAAAGAAACTTCCTTCTCCTATCTGTGTTTCCGGATATTTTTCCAGAAACTTATCGTTGCATGAAAAAATTGATAAGGACAGGACGATCAAACTTAATCCTGCCGACCGGCCCAAAAATATTTTTATTGACATAATCTTCATTTTTTAGAATATTACATTAATACCTGCTGAATAACTACGTTGGAAAGGATAGGTCATACCGTGCCCGCTGCGCCCCACACCTGCTGTAGGATTGGTGATGATATTACCATTGGTACTCTCCGGATCAAAAAAGCCTCTCAGCTCTGACCATTCGTGTATATTTTCTCCCGCCACATATAACCGGAGCCTGTTAATGCCAATTCGCCTTGTAAGAGATTCAGGTAATGTATATCCCACCGTTACGTTTTTTATACGCAGATAGGCTGCATTTAACATATACCCGGTTTGCGGAATAACCATTCCCATCGCATCATCTATCCTGGTACCCAGGTTAGCATCCGCCAGCCAGTTTTGCAGTATGGGGAATTTGGCATCGTGATTGGCCCGGGCTAATCCCTGGTCAATAAACGATTGGGAATGTTTGGCCATCAATGTGGCATTATCATCCTCTGGCCTGTAAAAGTCCAGTAAATGCTGGTAGGTATTACCATAGGGCTGTTGATAAAACCCAAAATACAGGTAATCCAGCGGGTAATAATCTCTTTTACCGATTCCCTGCAGGAATACGCGAACGTCTACGCCCTTCCAGTTTCCGCTCAAATCAAGACCATACTGGTAGCGGGGAGTTGTATTTCCTATGATCTTAATGTCTTTAGTATCTCCCAGCGTATATGCTTTTTCAATTATACCATTCCCATCCTGGTCTATATATTTGGGCCATCCCGGTACAATGGATAAGGCTCCCCAGGGAATGATGGAGGTTTGATCCAGTTTGGAAATTTCATCGGTACTTTGAAACAATCCATCACTTTCAAGCCCCCAGATTTCACCCAGTTCCATTCCTGCGTAGTATTGCAGTATGCTGTTATTGGGGTTGTCGAACCGGGTAATTTTACTCCTCGAATCTGCCAATACAAAACGGGCATTAAAAGACAGCGGACTTCCGCCAACATTAAACCTGTCCTGGTATCCCAGTGTAAGTTCCCAGCCTTTGGTTCGCAGATCGGCTGCATTTTCCATCGGCTCACCCGCTCCCAGTACAGCAGGCAACTGCTTACCCAATGTGAGCATATCGAGGGTGTTGCGGGTATAATAATCAAATACGGCAGTTATCCTGTCGTTTAAAAAGCCCAGATCTATTCCCACATTGGTCGTATTCACTTTCTCCCAGGTATAGTTACTGGAAACCAAAGCAGGCGGGTTAATGATCAATGGCCTTCCATCTCCTACCAAATACCCGGATTGGGCTGTTCCCATAGAAGGGATATAACCATAATAGATATCACCCAAAGATTGGTTGCCTAAAGAACCATAAGACGCACGAATTTTAAAATTGTTAACGATGTGATGGATTGAACTCATGAAATTTTCCTGGTCAACTCTCCACGCAACCGAAGCAGAAGGGAAGAAGCCAAATCTTTTATCTTGCGGAAAGCGGGAAGATCCATCATAACGCCCGTTAAATTCCACAATATAACGGTCGTTAAAAATATAGTTCAACCTGCCAAAAACACCCCTGATGGCATAGCTGTTGATGAATTCATTTGCATTTAAAATTCCGGTTGCCAAAGCTATGGTAGGAAAAGAGGAAGAGATCAGCTCCTGCCTGCTTGCCTGAAAATTTTCATAGCGCAGCGCCTCCTGGTTGTATCCCAAAACCGCTGTGAAAGCATGCTTTGAAAAGCTTTTATTCAATGTTCCATACACATTGAATATTTGATAATTTTCAAATATACCGCGATGGGCAGCACTGCTTGGTCCTTCTTCTCTTACATCTTCCGGGCCATAGCCTATTTTATATTTCTTATAATGCCAGTTGTCGTTGTTTGCCGTATTCCTGAATGTATAGTCTGCATTTACTGTAAGCAAACGATCCCATAACGACAGTTCGCCGGAAAAAGTAGACTGGATCATATTTTGCTTCGAGGTATAGGTACCGCCGTCAACAATTTGCGCTGCTGCATATCCCACACTGGTGTTAGCCCAGGTGCCATCGGGATTTTTATCATAAGCTGTAGGAAAATGATTGTAGATACCCCAGGGGTCAAAATAGGTGGGCGTTTCCCGCAGGGAGCTGGTGTAAAACGTGTTATTGCCAAACTTCAGCCATTTGTTAATGCTGTAGTCAACTTTAGCCCGTAGGCTGTACCTGTCAAATACGTCTTTAGCCAGGGCAAGCGGGCTGTTTTGTCTGTTATATCCGCCGGACAGGTAATATTGAACTTTATTGTTTTCACTCACACCACTAACGGAAAGATCGTGGTTCTGATTAAAATTGTACTTGTCCATAAAATACCGGCTCCAGTCACGATTCCCCATATATTCCCATTCTCCTGGCTGAGTGAGGTTTTCTCTCACCCCCGGAACAGATGGATCTTCTGACCGTTGTTTTGCATATGCATAATGCTGATCGCTGTAGTTCACATTATTCCAGGGCGTATTATCTGTTGATAATTGATGCAAACGGGAGAAAATATAAGGATCCGTTACCATTTTGGGCATTACAGTTGGCCGGTTCATACTAAAGTTATTGGAATAACTTACCTTAACACCTGCAGTACCGCCGCTTTTGGTGGTGATCAGGATAACCCCAAAGGCAGCCCTTGCTCCATATATGGCAGCAGCCGATGCATCTTTAATAACAGAAATAGACTCAATATCCTGTGCTGCCAGCAAATTAAGCTCCGTTGGGGATGTTTGCACACCATCTACCAATATCAGTGGTCCGCCACCATTAATGGAAGTAATACCCCGTATGTTAATATCCGGTGCGGCACCGGGCGCACCGGAGCCAAAACGGATGTTCAGGTTTGGGATCATACCCTGCAGGCCCTGGGAGACATTGGCAATAGGGCGGTTTTGTAAGTCTTTTGCCTTTACCTGGTCTACCGCACCGGAAAGGTTAACCTTCTTTTGTGTACCATAGCCAATTACAACAACATCTTCCAATGTTGAGTTTTCAAGCTCCAGCACAATGTCTACCGAAGCCTGGCTACCTGCCACTATTTCCTGGCTCTTGTACCCTACCATTGAAAACTCAAGGATACTTTGTGCAGATTTTACGGTAATCTGATATTTACCCTCCTCATCGGTGAGTATACCGTTGTTCGTATTTTTCTCGCGGACAGATACCGAAGAAACAGGATCTCCGCTGATATCAAAAACGCTACCCCGGACCACATGCTGGGCGTGAGTGACCAGGATATTAAAGAAAGTAAAATAGAGAAGCAGTTTAGTTTTTTTCATAAACAGAAAATTAAATGACAAAATTCAAGTCATAGTTTAAAAAGATGGTTAAGATGAGATTGTCTAATTGTTATTTTTCGGGGTTTGATTCTTATACAATTTAGTATATTTTGGAGGGAAAAATATTTCAATATTATACAGAAAATACACCCATGTGGTACAAAATATTATCATTGTAATAATAATTTAGTTCTGTATTTTATCATAAAGATGCACATGCTGATACAATAATTCACCACCTGAAGCTCCTGCCTTGCCTGCCGGGGTAGACCCCGGCAGGGACAAAAAGAAGTAATTATAACATATTATCCTGTGCTGAAAAAGGAGAAGAAAGACACCCGCACCGCTTTGCAAACTGCCAAAAAATCCGGTAGCGCCATCAGCGAAGCTGAATTTACCTTAATGTTTGGCGATGAAGGAATAAAACTCAATGTACAGGTGAAACCCGTCCATTACGGATAAGAATAACGTGCGTTTTGGATGTTTATGCCAATCACATTAAACTCCCCGGGACTCAGATATACCCCCGCAAACCATTCCATAAACGATACTTTATTGTATTGATACTTTACTATCATTATTCCACAAACAGGGCATTCCCGCGCTGCTTCAGCTACGAGGGCTTGGATTGATTTTGGTAAGTTAAGGTGTGCAGCTCCAAATGGTTTTAATACGCTGCCGGGTTTCCATATACTCAGAAAAAATATCAGATGTGACCATATGGCTGCGAGCCTTCTCATCATAATATACGATTACGGAGTTACAGACAGGCGATGACACACTAACTTCATATATCATTTCGCCTCTGAACTTACATAAAGCAACGGTAAGTCCGCAGGGATTGCAGTTGTCAGCATTTTCATTAATGATTTCCTGAACAGGTTGTGGCAGGTTTTGTAAGTTGAAATCCGGCTGGTCTTTGGATTTAGAGCAGCTTATTATGAATAACATTAAAGAAAGCGTGTAGAAGAAAAAGCAGATGGCTTTCATAAAGCAGTTTAGCAAGGTGACAGTCACGCAAAAAGAAACGTTGCATAATGTACTGCTACGGTTAGGGAAATTCAAAAGTCCGTTGATGTACGGGCAAAAAAAATCCCGACTAATATTAGTCGGGATCAATAAATATGGCACCTACCTACTCTCCCACATTGTATTGCAGTACCATCGGCCATGGGGGGCTTAACTTCTCTGTTCGGTATGGGAAGAGGTGAACACCCCCGGCAAAAGCACCATAAGAATTTGAAATTTGAAATTTCAGATTTCAAATTAATAATGTACATATTGGGAAATAACGAAAACGGTAATTAAAATAAAAAAATTAAAGCGTACGGGCAATTAGTACTACTCGGCTTTGATGTTACCACCTTTATACCTGTAGCCTATCAACGTCGTAGTCTTCGACGACCCTTAAAAGTAAACTCATCTTGTGGAAGGTTTCACGCTTAGATGCTTTCAGCGTTTATCCTTGCCGTGCGTAGCTACTCTGCATTGCACCTGGCGGCACAACAGATACACCAGCGGCACGTACGACCCGGTCCTCTCGTACTAAGGTCATGTCCACGCAATTTACTAACGCCCACCACAGATAGGGACCGAACTGTCTTGCGACGTTCTGAACCCAGTTCACGTGCCACTTTAATCGGCGAACAGCCGAACCCTTGGGACCTTCTCCAGCCCCAGGATGTGACGAACCGACATCGAGGTGCCAAACCTCCCCGTCGATATGAGCTCTTGGGGGAGATCAGCCTGTTATCCCCAGAGTACCTTTTATCCTTTGAGCGATGGCCCTTCCATACAGAACCACCGGATCACTTTAGCCTGCTTTCGCACCTGCTCGGCTTGTATGCCTCACAGTCAAGCACCCTTATACTAATGCGCTCTTCGTACGATTACCAACCGTACTGAGGGTACCTTTGCGAGCCTCCGTTACATTTTAGGAGGCGACCACCCCAGTCAAACTACCCACCATGCAATGTCTCCCGTGAGGGATTAGACTCTAAGTAACAGAAGGTTGGTATTTCAACGACAGCTCCACAATCCCTGGCGAGACTGCTTCGTAGCTTCCCAACTATCCTACACATCTGTCACTCAAAATCAATGCAAAGTTGTAGTGAAGGTTCACGGGGTCTTTCCGTCCCGTGGCGGGTAACCGGCATCTTCACCGATACTACAATTTCACCGGGCTCGTGGAGGAGACAGTGTACAACTCATTAGACCATTCGTGCAGGTCGGAACTTACCCGACAAGGAATTTCGCTACCTTAGGACCGTTATAGTTACGGCCGCCGTTTACTGGGGCTTCAGTCAGAAGCTTTGCCCCCTTGCGGGGACGAACATCCTTCCTTAACCTTCCAGCACCGGGCAGGTATCAGGCTCTATACGTCATCTTTCGATT
>ENA-UOUJ01000957-UOUJ01000957.1-activated-sludge-metagenome-genome-assembly--contig:-NODE-957-length-16559-cov-42.941105_pt1:12500-16559 | contig 16559 bp, 8 predicted proteins | sample MGYA00249839_ERZ747224 | MGnify/ENA primary metagenome ERZ747224 (study PRJEB28782, sample SAMN03220277) | activated sludge metagenome | biome: wastewater; feature: sewage sludge...
ATCGCATTGAGGTGGTATACCGCAGCATCCGGGCGCATCAGCCCCTCTCCGTCACCGTCAAAATGAAAGTAATTCTGAAAAGCATGCACTCCGGCGTCGGTTCGGGAAGAACCGGTGAGGCTGAATGGTTTTCGGTAATATACCTCCATCGCCCTTTCCACTTCAGATTGTATCGTATCACTGTTCTCCTGACGCTGAAATCCGGCATACCGGGCACCATTGTAAGCTACTTCCAGAAAATATCTTTGCATGGGTTATTTGCGGATCATGGCTTCAAACCGCTGGATGTAATACGGATTGGTTAAAAAGGATTTGAGTGTTGGAAACGCCCCTGAATCAGCCGTGTACGGATAGGCCGCATCTAAAAACGCATACCGGTTTTCATCAGTGGTTAACAGCACAATCAGGTTTTGCAGTTGCTGTGTAGTGTAACATTTCTTCCTGAATGCCTTGCGCGCTATTTCAATCATATCTGTTTCGGCACTTTTAGCCGCCATCTGCTTGCGCAGCTTTAAAAAATCATTTTCAGTTGCCTGGCTTTTACAATCGGAGTTTACCATAGCCACAGATGGTGTTGTGGAGGGCGCAGCAGATTCTGTTTCTATAAAACGAATGGCCGGTTTCTCCGGAGCGGCAGGTTGTGGTTTGGGCGGGCGTACTGACTGGGCATTGCCGGGAATAAATACGGTAATCGTGTCGCTCCCTTCTGCCTCATCTATGTACACACGTTGTAATCCGCTTTCATCGGTGCGGGTTGTCAGCATTCGGATACCGGATACCACCGGTTCCACTTTTTGCTTATCGCGCCCTTTGTTCCGGTCTTTTTTCTTCTTCAGATCAGTTTCCACTACATTGGATAAAACTCCTTCAAAACTATCATCATTCCCGGGGGTGGCTGCCTGGGATACATTTCCGGGATTGGCTTTTGCGAGCTCCATGGTAGTAAGGTTGAACAACCCCCAGGTTTCATTGCCCAGGTTTTTCAGTACATATCCACCATCCTTCCCTGCCAGTTTACATTGTACTACCTGCGCGGGATATTCATTTCTGGGGAATCCGATGTTCAGTTCGTATGTACCGTCGGTCAATTTCGGAATGATTAAATAACCGGTGGGCGATGAACTGTATACGATGTTGTTCAGTTTTACATAAAATGTTTGCTGGTTTTCCGTTTGCAGGTAAATGAAACGGTTTTGCTGGGCGGCAGCGGTTATACTCCACAGGCAGGCAATCATCCACAAACACAAACGAAATTTCATGGTACTCATATTACAAAGCTAAGATTTCAGGCGTACTTGACGCTCATCACAAATATGTGTTCATTAACAATAGAGGGTTTAAATTTACGCCAACTAATTGAGTAATATGAAGCAAATTATTGTAGCGATTGTCTTTCTGACAACGGTATGCAGCGTGCAGGCGCAACGCAATACCCGCCAGGATACTACCTGGAAAACCATTTACAGGGAAACCCCTGAACAAACACACGACATCAAGCATACCAAACTGGATGTGCGCTTTGATTTTGACAAAGCCTGGATGTACGGAAAAGAATGGCTCACCCTTCAACCCTATTTTTATCCGTCTGATTCCGTAGTACTGGATGCCAAAGGCATGGAGATTACCGAGGTTGCACTGATCACCGGCACTGCAAAAAAAACGTTGAAACACAACTATAACGGCATGCAGCTCACGGTGTACCTGGATAAACTATACAGAGAAGGCGAAAAGTTCACCCTGTATTTTGAGTATATCAGCAAGCCTAATGAACTGGAAGTGGAGGGAAGTGCGGCCATCACCGACGCCCGCGGGTTGTATTTCATCAACCCGAAAGGAGATCAAAAAGGCAAGCCCACACAGATATGGACGCAGGGTGAAACCGAAGCCAGCAGTGTATGGTTCATCACCATTGACAAGCCTAACCAAAATACCACGCAGGAGCTTTCCATGACGGTACCCGATAAATATGTTACCCTCAGCAACGGATTGATGACCGGCCAGAAGAAAAACCCTGACGGCACTCGTACCGACACCTGGAAGCTTGACATCCCCCATGCGCCTTACTTATTCTTTATGGGCGTAGGCGAATACTCAGTAATTAAAGACAAACCTTACAAGGGCAAAGAAATCAGCTATTACGTAGAAAAAGAATACGCTCCTTATGCTAAAGGTATTTTCGGACACACGGCTGAAATGATTCAGTTTTATGAAAACTACACCGGGTTTCCGTACATCTGGCCTAAATATGCACAGATTGTAAGTCGTGATTATGTATCCGGCGCGATGGAAAACTCCACCGCGGTTATCCACCAGGAAACTGCGTATCAAAACGACCGGGAGCTGGCAGACGGGAACCGGTGGGAAGAAACCATTGCCCACGAAGTATTCCACCACTGGTTTGGAAACATTGTAACTACAGAAAGCTGGAGCAACCTCACCATCAACGAGAGTTTTGCCAACTACAGTGAATACCTCTGGCTCGAATATAAGTATGGCAGAGACAAGGCCGACCAGCATGCGTATAATGACATGACAGGATATATCAACAGCGGCAGTGAGCAAAAAAAACTGGTACGTCATCATTATGCAAACAAAGAAGATATGTTTGATGCGGTGAGCTACAACAAAGGCGGACGCATATTGCACATGATGCGGGATTTTATTGGTGATTCTGCTTTTAAAAAATCCCTGAATCATTTCCTGAAAACCTATCAGCACAAACCGGTAGAGGCCACTCAGTTGCGCCTGTCGTTTGAAGAAGTTACAGGACTCGACCTGAACTGGTTCTTTAATCAATGGTATTACGGTAGCGGACACCCGAAAATGACTTTCCGGTATGTATTGGATGATGCCGCAGGAAAAGCACATGTCATTGTAAATCAAACCCAGAAAGAACAACATGTATTTCGTTTACCCATTAAGGTAGACGTGTATTACGGCGACAAGAAAACCCGTTTTCTGCGCTGGATCAATAAGCGCACCGATACATTAACTTTCGATTACACGATGCGCCCCACCCTGATTAATCCTGACCCCGAGCGTGTGTTGCTGGCAGAGATTACCGACAACAAATCGGAAGAACAAATGATAGAACAATGGAAACACGGCGGCACTTTCCTTAACCGAAGAGAGGCGATTGCTTTCTTTGCCAAGAACACCATGCCTGAAATTGCGAAAGGCCTTACGGATAAATTTGCAGGAATCAGACTGTTTACCTTACAGCAAATAGAGAAAACACCGTATAAAGACGACCAGGCTGTTATTTCTACCATAGAAGATATGGCTGCGTCTGATCCTGACAAAAATGTGCAGGCAGAAGCCTTGAAGTATCTGGCCAAATTCAAAAAAGAAAAACACCTGCCGCTGTTTACCAAGTATGTTACCGATGTTTCCTATTCTGTGGCCGGTGCCGCGTTGAAGGGTGTTTACGGAATCAATAAAACGGCTGCTATACCGCTGGCTAAACAACATGCCGGAGATGCCCGCGGATTATTGGGTAGTGTGGTTACCGAAATACTGCTGGAATCGGGTACAGAAGCCGATTTCGATGAAATTGCTACTATATACAGAAACATTCCTCCTTCTGAAGAGAAACTGGAGCAAACCATCCCTTACATTGGTTTCCTGGAAAAGGTGAATGACCTTGAAAAGGTGAAACGCGGTATTGATGATATTGCCGCATTCCGCAACATGATTCCAGCTGAGTACCGTGTATTTATTGATGAATTCTTTAAAATGCAACTGACCAAATTAGGCAACAGCAAAGGAAAAGAGATACAGCAATATATCGAACAGTCGTTTAAATAACCCGATTTCATTTTGAAATAAAAAGCAGGCAGTGATGTCTGCTTTTTTTGTTTGAAATCCATGAAGGGTTGGGCACATTTGGAACGACGAGTCCCTTTGTGATTATTATTTTCCAAAATGATTTTTACGAGGGAAGGAAAAGCGTCTGGGAAGAAAGGAAGTACACACAAAGAGCCAAAGAAGAACCTCTCTGTGGTCTCTGTGCAATACATTAAAATTGAATAAACATTACTAATCTCCGTGGCCTTTGTG
>ENA-UOUJ01000958-UOUJ01000958.1-activated-sludge-metagenome-genome-assembly--contig:-NODE-958-length-16551-cov-7.351419_pt1 | contig 16551 bp, 17 predicted proteins | sample MGYA00249839_ERZ747224 | MGnify/ENA primary metagenome ERZ747224 (study PRJEB28782, sample SAMN03220277) | activated sludge metagenome | biome: wastewater; feature: sewage sludge; material...
GCTCGCGGCGGCGGGCGACTGGCCGGCGCGCTATGCCGCCTGGGAGCTCGCGCTTCTCGCCGAGATCGGCTTCGGGCTCGACCTCGACCGCTGCGCGGTGACCGGCGAGACGGCCGACCTCGCCTGGGTTTCGCCGCGGTCGGGCCGCGCCGTCGGCCGGGCGGCGGGGGCGCCCTGGGCGGAGCGGCTCCTGCCGCTGCCGGGCTTCCTTCGCGATGGCTGGCAGGTGCCGCCCGCGCCGGCGGAGGTCGTCGCGGCGCTCGAGCTGACCGGCTTCTTCCTGGAGGTGTGGATCGCGCCCGGCCTCCGGCGCGAGACGCTGCCGGAGGCCCGCGCGCGGGCGGTCGCGGCGATCAGGCGATCAGCGGCAGGCCCGCGAGGGCCGTCGTGAACGCCCAGGCGACCAGCGCGACGTAGCCGGTGGCGGCGAGCCAGACGGCGGGCTTGGCGAGCCGCCCGGGGAGCGCCAGGACGGCGGCGAGGCCGGCGAGCGGCAGGAAGTGCATCGCGTGCGTCGCGAGGAAGTGGGCGGTGCGCAGGTCGCCGACCTCGCGCGACCAGCCGAAGACCGGCAGGGCGGCGCCGGTGACCGGCGTGCCGACGAAGTGGCCGGGCATCTGCGAGAGCGTGCCGGCGGTCGGCAGGGTGAGCGCGAAGGTCAGGACGAGGCCGAGGCCCACCGCCAGGCGCAGCGCCGGTGGCAGGGGGCTCGCGCGGTCGCGCCAGATCGCGACGCCCATGACGAGCGTGGCGCTGGTGAAGAAGACCGCAAGGCCGCCCATCAGCCGGTAGAGGTTGGCCGCGAGCGGCGTCTCCTGGTTGAAGTGCGAGGCGGTGCCGGCCATCGCGGCGCCGGCGATCCAGGTCATCTCGGCGACGGTCGCGGCCACCACCAGGCTGGCGAAGACCCGCCAGGCGCGGCGCTCGGTCATGCCGGCGGGCAGCCAGCGGGCGAAGAAGGCGAGCGTCAGGAAGAAGATCGTGAGGGCGATCTGGAACTTGATCGGCTTCAGCCAGATGTTGTCGCCTTGGAAGAGCCGCGGATCGATGGCCGCCGCGGCCAGGGTGACGGCGAGCGAGAGGGCGAAGCCGAGGCCGGCGGCGGCGAAGCGGGGTTCGGCATCGAACGGCGTGGCGGCGGGGCGGATGGCGAGAGCGGCGGTCATCGGGTGGCCTCCATCGGACGGGTGGCGCGGCGGGCGAGGCGAAGGCCGAGGAAGGCCAGGAAGCCGGCCGGGCCGAACAGGAAGGTGAGAACGAGGCAGGGGACGAGCAGGAGATACGGGAAGCCCTCGCGCCGGGCGGTGCGGACCTCCCAGGCGCCGACGAGGAGGTCGAAGGCGAGATAGTGCAGCCAGCCGGCGAGCGCGATCCGGGGGTCGGTGAAGAGCGCCTGCACCGCCGCGAGGCTGTCGAAGCCGCCGGGCGCGTCCCACCAGAAGGCGAGGATCAGTGCGGCATAGGCGACCGAGAGGAGCGCCGGGACGACGAGCCCGGCGACCCGGTCGGCCAGCGCCGGCGCGAGCGGCGCGGCGAGCAGCGCGGCCCAGCCGAAGAGGGCGAGCGGGCTCGAGAACTGGAAGAGGATGTCAGGGGACATGGGCGAACTCCATCTGGACACTGACAAGATCGAATGGTAGCCGGAGTCTTGACGATGTCAAGATAAATGTGGACAGTGTCCAGATGACGGATGCGGCGGACGTGAAGGGCAAGGAGAGCTATCACCACGGCGACCTGCGGGCGGCGCTGCTCGTCGCGGGCGAGGCGGTGCTGGCCGAGACCGGGGTCGAGGGCTTCTCGCTGCGGCAGGTGGCCAAGCGGGTCGGGGTCAGCCACTCCGCCCCGGCGCATCACTTCGGCGATACCCAGGGGCTCCTGAGCGCGCTGGCCGCCGAGGGGTTCCGGCGCTTCCTCGCGGCGATGCTGGCGCGGCAGGCCGAGGCGCCGGACGACCCGCGCGAGCAGATGCTGGCGCAGGCGGTCGGCTACCTCGATTTCGCCGAAAGCGCGCCGGCGCTCTTCCGGCTGATGTTCGGATCGGACCGGATCTGGCCGTCGACGCCGGAGCTGGCCGAGGCGGGGCGGGCGGCCTATCGCAACCTGACCGACGGGGTCGCGCGGCTGCGCGGATTGGCGCCCGACGACCCCGCGGCGCTCCCCGATGTCGTGGCCTGCTGGAGCGTGGCGCACGGCTTCGCGCACCTCGTCATCGGCCGGCGGATGGAGCCGGTGCAGGGTCTCTCGCGCGACGAGCGCGAGGCGCTGCTGCGACAGGCAGTCGCGAAGGTGCTCGACTAGCCTCGGCCGTCCTCGAGCAGGCGGCGGGCGATGACCTGGGCCTGGATCTCGGCGGCGCCCTCGAAGATCGAGAGGATGCGGGCGTCGCAGAGGACGCGGCTGATCCGGTACTCGAGCGCGAAGCCATTGCCGCCGTGGATCTGCAGGGCGTTATCGGCGTTCGACCAGGCGATGCGGGCGGCGAGCAGCTTCGCCATCCCCGCCTCGAGGTCGCAGCGGCGGCCGCCATCCTTCTCGCGGGCGGCGAAATAGGTGAGCTGACGGGCGATCATGATCTCGACCGCCATCATCGCGAGCTTCCCGTAGACGCGGGGGAAGGCGACGAGCGGCTTGCCGAACTGGCGGCGGTCCTGGGCGTAGCGCAGGCCGAGCTCGAGCGCGCATTGCGCGACGCCGATGGCGCGGGCGGCGGTCTGGATGCGCGCCGACTCGAAGGTGCGCATCAGCTGCTTGAAGCCCTGGCCCTCGACCCCGCCGAGCAGGTTCGCCGCCGGCACGTGGAAGCCGTCGAAGCCGAGCTCGTACTCCTTCATGCCGCGATAGCCGAGGACCTCGATCTCGCCGCCGGTCATGCCGGGGGCAGGGAAGGGGGCGTCCTCCGTGCCGCGCGGCTTGGGGGCGATGAGCATCGAGAGGCCGGTGTGGTCGGTGGTGGCCGGATCGGTCCTGACCAGCATGGTCATCACGTCGGCGCGGGCGGCGTGGGTGATCCAGGTCTTGTTGCCGGTGACGACATAGTCCTCGCCCTCGCGGACGGCGCGGGTGCGCAGGGAGCCGAGGTCGGAGCCGGTGTTGGGCTCGGTGAAGACGGCGGTGGGCAGCACCTCGGCCGAGGCGATCTTCGGCAGCCACTCCGCCTTCTGGGCCTCCGTGCCGCCGCCGAGGATGAGCTCGGCCGCGATCTCGGAGCGGGTGCCGAGCGAGCCGACGCCGATGTAGCCGCGCGAGAGCTCCTCCGAGACGACGCACATCGCGGTCTTGGAGAGGCCGGCGCCGCCGTATTCCTCGGGGATGGTGAGGCCGAAGACGCCGAGCGCGCCCATCTCCTCGACGACCTCGAGCGGGATGAGCTCGTCCTTCAGGTGCCACTCGTGCGCATGGGGGACGACCCGCTCGTCGGCGAAGCGGCGGAACTGGTCGCGGATCATCTCGTCGTCGGCATCGAGCCCGGTGGCGCCGAAGCTCGCCGCTCCTTCGCCCGCGAGCATGAGCTCGACGAGCCGGGCGCGGGCGGCATCGCCGTTGCCATGGGCGAGCAGCGTCTCGACGGCGGGGGTGCGGAAGGCGGCGAGATCGGCCGCGCCGAGGCGAAGGTCGGCCGGCCGGACGATCTCGACCTGCGACATCGGGATGCCGCCGGCGAGCTGGGCGAGATACTCGCCGCAGCCGATCTGCAGGATGAGCCGCTCCATCTCGCCGAGCGCCCCCGCCGCCTCGAGCCGGCTCGCCCAGGCCGCGAGCTCGCGCAGCGACGCGGCATAGGTCGCCATCCAGGCGAGGCCGTGCGCCGCCGTCTGCTCGGCATCGAGCGCCGCCGCGGAAAGCCTGCCTCCGCTGACCACCTCGGCCGAGAGCCGCCGGCGCGCAGCGGCGACGAGCTCGCCCGCGGCCGCAGCGGCGGCGGTGGCGAGCCGCGGAAGGTCGGGCTGGAGCGGGCTCTCCGTGGCGCGGGCGCGGGCGGCTTCGATCATCGCGGGCCTCTCGGTCGCCGCGCCGTTGTGCGGCGCGGAATCAGTTGCTGCGTTTGCGTTGCAAGCTAGGCTCAAAGCGACCCGAGAGCAAGATTGCTGCCCGCGACGGGTGGGTGGCGGCAACTTTGTTAGCGTTGCCTTTCCGCCCGCTTCCTGCCAAGAGCCGCCGGCCGGGAGAGGAGACGATGGCGGGACTGGAAGGCTTCGTGGCGCTCTACGGCGTCGCCGGGCTGCTGTGGGCCGGCGCCTCGGTCGCGCTCGGCGGCTTCGCCAAGGGGGTCGTCGGCTTCGCGCTGCCGCTCATCGCGCTGGCGCTGGCCGGCTCCTTCCTGCCCTACGAGGTCGGGGTGGCGCTCCTCATCGTGCCGATGCTGGTCTCGAACCTCTTCCAGGCGCTGCGCCAGGGCATCGGGCCTGCGCTCGGGAGCCTGCAGCGGTTCTGGCGGCTGAACCTCATCCTCGTCGCGATGATCCTCGTCTCGGCGCAGCTGGTCGTGGCGCTGCCGGACCGGCTGCTCTTCGGCATCCTCGGCGGCGCGGTGACCTTCTTCGGCGCGAGCCAGCTCGCCGGCTGGCGACCGCGCTTCGACATGCGCCACCGCGCGCGGGTGGAGACGGGCGTGGCGCTGGTAGCGGGCTTCTTCGGCGGGCTCTCCGGCATCTGGGGGCCGCCGCTCGTCATGTACCTGGTCGCGGTCGACCTGCCGAAGACCGAGATGGTGCGGACGCAGAGCCTGTCCTTCCTGCTCGGCTCGGCGGTGCTTCTCCTCGCGCATCTGCATTCGGGGGTGCTCGATGCGATGACGCTGCCGGTCTCGGCCTGGATGACCGTGCCGGCGATGCTCGGGATGTTCGTCGGCTACCGGGTGCACGACCGGCTCGACCAGCGGCGCTTCCTGACGCTGACCCTCGCCGTCCTGGTCCTGAGCGGACTCAACCTGCTCCGCCGCGCCCTCTTTTGAGGCAAATTGCCGGCGGATTCCCGCGCCTTGCCGGGCGAGGCGTTCGTTTTCCGTTAACGGCGCCCGGGCAGGTTCGGAGACGGGTGAGTCTTCGGGGGATCGGGGCGGTGGCGCTGGATGCGACGGCGGAATTCGAGCGGCTGAACGCGCTCCGGCGCTATGCCATCCTCGACACCCCGGCCGACGGCGCCTTCGACCGCATCACGCAGCTCGCGGCCGAGATGCTCGAGGTGCCGGTCGCGGTGGTGAGCCTCGTCGACACGAGCCGCATCTGGTACAAGTCGGTGCACGGCCCCTTCCCGCTGCGGGAGATCGGGCGGCTGCCCGGGCTCTGCGCCGCGGCGATCGGCCACGACGGCGCCTATGTCGTCGAGAGCGCGCGCGGCGATCCGCGCACCCAGGAGCACCCGCTGGTCGCGGGCGCCTTCGGGCTCGAGTTCTATGCCGGGGTGCCGCTCAGGACCTACGACGGGCATGTGCTCGGCATGCTCTGCTGCATGGACACCCGCCCGCGCGGCGCGACGCCGCAGCAGCTCCGCTTCCTCGAGACGCTGGCGGCGATCGTGATGGACGAGATCGAGCTCCGCCGCTCGGCGCGCCAGATCTCGCGGCTCTCCGAGGCGCTGGCGGACGCCTGCACCGACCTCGAGCGGCGGGCGAGCTTCGATCCGCTGACCGGCGTCCTCGCGCGCACCGCGATGCTCGAGCGGAGCGAGGCGCTGGTCGCGCGCGCCCTGGCCGGCGGCAGGGGGGCGGCGCTTCTCATGCTCGACATCGATCGGTTCAAGGCGATCAACGACACCCACGGCCATGCCGCCGGCGACCGGGTGCTGCGCGAGGTGGCCGGCCGCATGGCGGCGAGCTGCCGGGCCGGGGACCTGCTCGGGCGGATCGGCGGCGAGGAGTTCCTCGCCGTCTTCGCAGAGGTGGCGGCGGCGGACGCAGGCGTGATCGCCGACCGTCTGCGCGAGGCGGTGGCGCGAACGCCGGTCGCGATCGAGAGCGGGGCCAGGCTGACCGTCACCGTGAGCGGCGGCCTGCTCGGGCTCGCGCCCGCCGACGCCGGCGTCAGCTTCTCGGCGGCGCTGTCGCGCGCCGACGCGGCGCTCTATGCCGCCAAGCTCGGCGGACGGAACCGGATCGTCGAGGCGGAATAGGACGGCGGGGACCGCGGCCCCCGCCACCGCGGGGTCAGGCGGCGCGGATGGCCGCGGCCCGGACGTCGTCCGAGACGTGGCTCTCGTACTGCGCGAAGTTCTTCGCGAACATGCCCGCGAGCTTCGCCGCCTGCGCGTCGTAGGCGGCCGGGTCGGCCCATGTGCCGCGTGGGTCGAGCAGCGCCGCATCGACCCCCGGCACCTCGGTCGGCACCTCGAAGCCGAAGACCGGATCGGTACGGAAGCTTGCACGGGCGAGCGAGCCGTCGAGCGCGCCGGCGAGCAGCGCCCGGGTCGCCGCGATCGGCATCCGCCGCCCGGTGCCGTAGGCCCCGCCGGTCCAGCCGGTGTTGACCAGCCAGCAGGTCGCCCCCGATTCGGCGATGCGGTCGCGCAGCATCGCGCCGTAGACCTCGGGCCGCCGCGGCATGAAGGGCGCGCCGAAGCAGGTCGAGAAGGTCGGCTGCGGCTCGGTCACGCCGCGCTCGGTGCCGGCGACCTTGGAGGTGAAGCCGGAGAGGAAATGGTACATCGCCTGCGCCGGCGTCAGCCGCGCGATCGGCGGCAGCACGCCGAAGGCGTCGCAGGTCAGCATCACCACGTTCCGCGGCACGCCCCCCCGCGCGACCGGCGAGGCGTTCGAGATCGCCTCGAGCGGATAGGCGCAGCGGGTGTTGGCGGTCAGGCTGTCGTCGTTGAAGTCGAGCGCCCGGGTATAGGGGTCCCAGACCATGTTCTCGACCACCGTCGCGAAGCGAGAGGTCGTGGCGTAGATCTCGGGCTCGGCCTGCGGCGAGAGGTTGATCGTCTTGGCGTAGCAGCCGCCCTCGAAGTTGAAGGTGCCGGCGTCCGACCAGCCGTGCTCGTCGTCGCCGATCAGGATGCGCGCCGGGTCGGCCGAGAGCGTCGTCTTGCCGGTGCCGGAGAGGCCGAAGAAGACGGCGGCGTCGTCCGCGTCGCCGCGGGCGTGGTTCGCCGAGCAGTGCATTGGCATCACCCCGCGCTCCGGCAGCAGGTAGTTGAGCAGCGTGAAGACCGACTTCTTGTTCTCGCCGGCATAGGCGGTGCCGCCGATCAGCACGAGCTTCTGCTCGAAGGAGATGGCGATCACCGTCTCCGAGCGGCAGCCGTGCCGCGCCGGGTCGGCATGGAAGGACGGGCAGTTGAGGATGGTGAAGTCCGGCTCGAAGCTCGCGAGCTCCTCCCGCGCCGGCCGCCGCAGCAGGTGGCGGATGAAGAGGCCGTGCCAGGCGAGCTCGGTGACGACGCGCACGTTCAGCCGGTAGTCGGGATCGGCGCCGGCATAGAGATCCTGCACGAAGAGCTCGCCGCCGCGGATATGCGCGCGCATGTCGGCGAGGAGCTGCGCGAAGGCGTCCGGCGCCATCGGGCTGTTGTTCTCCCACCACACATCGGATTCGACCGAGGGCTCGCGCACCACGAACTTGTCCCTGGGGCTGCGGCCGGTATGGCGGCCGGTGGAGACGAGAAGGGCGCCGCCCTGGCCGAGGTCGCCTTCGCCGCGGGTGAGCGCCGCCTGCAGCAGCGCGGGTTCGAGAAGGTTGTAGTGCGTGCGCGTCGCGCCGCCGAAGCCGGTCGCCTCGAGCGTCATCCGCGGATTGACCTCGTCCTTCAGCATGAAGGTCTTCATTCCGTGCATACCCTCCCCAACATAGTCGGTCGTGCGACCACCCGTCACCCCAGAAAACCGCGCGGACTCTACCGCAGTGCAGCATGTCGCGGCGGCTGATGTATAGCATGCGCCGCCGGCGGGTGAATCCCAGTCATAGGGTTAATCGCCGGTTTCGGCGGGCGATAATTCGCCGATGGTGTATCAATCTGTTGGGGTCGGCTTTCGATTGCTTTCGCTTTGCAGGGCAGCGAACAATGCCCTGGCCAGCGACGACGGGGAGCGCAGCGGCATGACGAATCTGCATGGCTCGGCGGTGGCCTTCGCCGGGCGCGGGGTGCTGATCCTGGGCGCCTCGGGCAGCGGCAAGTCGGCGCTCGCGCTGCGGCTGGTCCGGCAGGGAGCGGCGCTGGTGGCCGACGACCGGGTCGACCTCGAGCGGCGCGGCGCGGCCCTCGTCGCCAGCGCGCCGCCGGCCCTCGCCGGGCTGATCGAGGTGCGCGGGGTGGGCCTCCTGCGGCTGCCCGCCGTCCCGGAGGCGGTGGTGACGCTCGCGATCGACCTCGATCGGGCGCCCGTGGCACGAATGCCACATCCTGTGACAGTTGCGTGGCTCGGCCTCGAGGTGGAGTTGATTTCCGGGCGCGACCTCCCAAATCTTGACCCGGCTTTGACGGTTCTCGTGCAGAACGGCCGCGCCCCATGAGTTGTATCCCATGAGTTGTGGGAGTGCGGCACGAGGTACAATTGAGCGAGGCAGGACGCCCCGGGCAGGGGCAGCACATCGTCATCATGACTGGTCCGGCGGGCGCTGGCAGGACGACTGCGATCGGCGCGCTCGAGGACATCGGCTTCGAGGCGATCGACAACCTGCCGATCAGCTTCCTGCGGCGGCTGTTCGCCGGCGGAGCGGTGGAGCGTTCGATGGTGATCGGGATCGACCCGCGCAATCGCGACTTCTCGGTGGACCGGATGCTCTCCGCCCTCGGCGAGGTGGAGGCGGCGGCCGGGCGTCCGCCCGTTCTCGTCTATCTCGACTGCGACGCGGTGACCCTTCTCGAACGCTACAGCGAGACCCGCCGCCGCCACCCGCTCAGCCCGCGCGAGACGGCGGCGGTCGGGATCGAGCGCGAGCTCGCCCTTCTCGCGCCGTTGCGCGAACGGGCCGACGTCCTCATCGACACGCGGGGGATGACCCCGCACGAGCTCCGCGCCGAGATGGGGCGGCAGTTCGGCGAGGAGATGGCCGCGAACGGCGCGCTGGCGGTAACGTTGCAGTCCTTCTCCTACCGGCGGGGGCTGCCGCGCGGGGCGGACATGGTGATCGACGTGCGCTTCCTGAGGAATCCGCACTGGGACCAGCGGCTGCGTCCGCTCGACGGGCGGGACGAGGCGGTGCGCGCCTTCGTCGAATCCGACCCCTCCTACGCGCCTTTCTACATGCGGATCACTGACTTGCTGGAGTTTCTTCTCCCCGCGTATCAGATGGAAGGCAAGAGCTATTTCGGCCTCGGACTCGGCTGCACCGGCGGGCGGCACCGCTCGGTGGCCGTTGCCGAGGCACTGGCGAAAACGCTTGCAGGCAGCGGATGGCGGGTGTCTATTCGCCATCGTGACCTGGAGCGGGCGGCCGGTGGGGCAGGCTCGGATCTGGGAGTAGGTGCGGCGTGATCGGAATCGTTATTGTTGCCCACGGCGGCCTCGCTCGCGAGTACCTGGCGGCAATGGAGCATGTGGTCGGCAAGCAGGGCGGCACCGCTGCGGTCTCGATCGACGCCGACGACGACTGCGGCTCCAAGCAGGCCGAGGTGGACGCCGCGGTAGCCGCGGTCGACGACGGCCAGGGCGTGGTGGTCGTCACCGACATGTTCGGCTCGACGCCCTCGAACCTCGCGACGCGCGCCTGTTACCGCGATCCGACCCGCCGCGTCCTCTACGGCGCCAACCTGCCGCTCCTCGTGAAGCTCGCCAAGGCACGCCACAAGCCGCTCAACGACGCCGTCGCTTGTGCCTTGACCGCCGGTCGCAAATACATCAACTGCTTTGACGGGTTCGGCCCCAACGGAACGCCGATCGCCCCCTGATCGCGGCCCCCCGGGCAGTTGCCCGGGCAGACAGACGGGCAGTCATGCAGTTCTCCCTGGACATCGTGAACGAGAAGGGCCTGCATGCCCGCGCCTCGGCGAAGTTCGTCGAGACGGTGGAGCGTTTCGACGCCCGCGCGCTGGTCAGCCGCGACGGCATGGAGGTCTCCGGCGACTCGATCATGGGGCTGATGATGCTCGGCGCCGCCTGCGGGACGTCGATCGACGTCTCGATCGAGGGGGCGGAGGCCGAGGCGCTGGCGGCGGCCTTGCGCGAGCTCGTCGCCGGCCGCTTCGGCGAGTCGAGCTGAGGGCGATGTCGGATGCCGATGCAGAGCCGCGGCGTGGCTACCACCACGGCAACCTGCGCCAGGCGCTGGTCGCCGCGACGCTGAAGCTGATCGAGGAGCGCGGCCCGCTCGGCTTCACCCTGGCCGAGACGGCGCGCGCGGCCGGCGTGAGCGGGGCGGCGCCCTACCGCCACTTCCGCGGCCGCGACGAGCTGATCGAGGAGGTGGCGCGCCAGGGCTTCGTCATGTTCGCCGAGCGGCTCGAGGCGGCCTGGAACGACGGGCGCCCCTCGGCGCTCTCGGCCTTCATGGCGACCGGCCGCGCCTATCTCGAGTTCGCCCGCGACAATCCCGGGCACTATGCCGCGATGTTCGAGTCGGGCGTCGCGATCGCCGGCAACCCCGACCTCGCCCGCGCCGCCGACCGGGCGATGTCGGTCCTCGTCCGCGCGGCGGAGCGGCTGGCGCAGCACCTGCCGGCTGATCGCCGTCCGCCGGCCAGCATGGTGGCCAACCACATCTGGGCGCTGAGCCATGGCGTGGTCGAGCTCTTCGGCCGCGGCCGGCCCGGCGGGCGCGCGCCCTATTCCGCCGACGAGATGCTCGAGAGCGGCACCGCGATCTACCTCCGCGGCCTGGAGATCATCCCCCGCTGACGCCGCGGCATTTTTCGCCGGACCCCTCTTGACCGCTTGCCAGCCTCCGCCAATCTATGTGAATGTTAATAACATTAACATGGAAAGGAGCGCCTCTGATGAACACCGCCCTCCGTTGGCTGGAGCGTGCGCGCGATGCCCTCGACGAGCGGGGCCGGTGGGCCTGGATCGCCGTGATGGTGGTCGGCTTCGTGCTGTTCTGGCCGATCGGACTTGCCCTTCTCTTCTACATCATCTGGAGCAAACGCATGGCCTGTCATTCCTGGGGACGTCATCATCACCGCCACGGTGCCGGCCGCGGCTGGGACCGCACCGGCAACACCGCCTTCGACGGCTACCGCGAGGAGACGCTGAAGCGGCTCGAGGAGGAGCGCGACGCCTTCCTGAAGTTCCTCGACCAGCTGCGCGCCGCCAAGGACCGCGCCGAGTTCGACCAGTTCATGGCCAGCCGCCAGACCCCCGACGCCGCCTGAGCCATCCGGATTCCCGCCGCGCCCCACGAGGGCGCGGCCTTCTCGCTTTCGATTGAATTCAATCAGATAATTTCGCGCGCGACGGTGCGCGACGCTTGGGGGCGGCGCCGCAAGGACGCCGCCCCTGTCGCTCACTTCTGGATGCAGGTGTCGGCGGTATCCTTGGTGCACTCGTCGAGGCCGGTGAAGACCGGATCGGCGACGTCCTTGCCGTCGATGAGGTCGATCATCACCGACGGGGCCATGTAGCCCATCTCGAAGGGCCGCTGCCCGACCAGCGCCGTGACGAGGCCCTCCTTGGCGATCGCCACCTCCTCGCCGATGGTATCGGCCGCGCCGATCACGAAGTCGCCGGACGCGATCCGGTCGGCGAGCGGCCGGAAGAGGTCGCGGTAGGGCTGCGGCGCGCCGAAGAGCGGCCAGCCCCCCATGATCGCGAAGGCGTCGAGGTCGGGGTTGGCGGCGAGGATATCGGTCATCGCCTGCACCCCCTTGGCTCCGTCGTCGTTGGTGAAGACCGGGCAGCCCGCCACCTCGGTCCAGCCGCCCTCGCCGGCGAGCGTCGCGAGCCCCTCCTGCCCGGAGAGCGCATCCCGCGCGCCCTGTGCGCGGCGCAGGATGTTGTCGGCGCCCGGGTTGCCCTGGATGGTGCAGACCGTGCCGCCGTCCGGCTTCTTCTCCTTGATGTACTCGCCGATCCGCTTGCCCATCAGGTAGTTGTCGGTGCCGAGATAGGTCATCCGCAGGGCGGCATCCTCGGCGGCGAGGTCGGCATCGATCGTCATCACCGGCACGGCGGGATTGGAGGTGCGGATGGTCTGGGCGATCAGCTTGGCGTTGGACGGCGAGATCGCGATCGCCGCGGTGTCGGGCCGCCCGAGCATGTCCTGCACGATCTGCGCCTCGCCGGCCTCGTCGGAGGTCGAGGCGGGGCCGGTGTAGAAGCAGGTATAGGGCGCGTCCGGGTTCTCGGAGTTCCACTTCTCGCAGCCCTGGTGGATGGCCTCGAAGAAGGGGTTGTCGAGGCCCTTCACCACGATGACGAGCTGCTTCTTGTCCTGGGCCATCGACATGCCGGCGGAGAGCGCGAGCGCGGCCGTCGCGGCGAGCAGGGTCAGTTGTCTCATTTCGGTCCTCCCGTTGCGTTCCGGAGGACCCGTCCCGCCGGCCGCGAACGGCCGTCCGCCGCGGCGGCGGGCGCTGTCCTCCCGGCCTTTAGCTGATATTAGCAGGCGGCATTCGTCAACGTCTCTTGTGGTTAGGGTAATCTTCACCTTCCGATTGACGCATGCGCGCGGCTTCGGGTAACTCACGAGCCGCGGCAGGCCGGAAAGAGCCCTCGGGACCGTGAGACTGCAGGGGAGGATCGCTCGGGTGCCCGTACTGGAGCTCAGCAGCATTTCCAAGCATTTCGGCGCCATCCAGGCGCTGAACGACATCTCGCTGGCGATCGAGCCCGGCGAGGTGGTGGGCCTGATGGGCGACAACGGGGCCGGCAAGTCGACGCTGGTCAAGATGATCGCCGGCAACTTCCTCCCCACCCACGGCAGCATGCGCATGGACGGCCGCGAGGTCGTGCTGCACCGCCCGGTCGAGGCGCGGCGGCACGGGATCGAGATCGTCCACCAGGATCTCGCGCTCTGCAACAACCTCACCGCCGCGGCGAACGTCTTTCTCGGGCGCGAGATGCGCAAGGGGCTGGGGCCGGTCTCGATCCTCGACTACGGCGGCATGTACCGGCGCGCCGGGCAGCTCTTCCGCGACCTGAAGTCCGAGACGCGGCCGCGCGACCTCATCCGGCAGATGTCGGGCGGCCAGCGGCAGGCGGTGGCCATCGCGCGCACGATGCTCGCCGACGCCAAGCTCGTGCTGATGGACGAGCCGACGGCGGCGATCAGCGTGCGGCAGGTGGCCGAGGTGCTGAACCATATCCGCCACCTGCGCGACCAGGGGATCGCGGTGGTGCTCATCAGCCACCGCATGCCTGACGTCTTCTCGGTCGCCGACCGGATCATCGTGCTCCGGCGCGGCCGCAAGGTCGCCGACAAGCGGGTCGAGCGGAGCTCGCCCGAGGAAGTCACCGGGCTGATCACCGGCGCGATCGAAATCGCCTGAACCCATTCGCGGAGTCGACGATGGCCGCCAGCCTCGAACAGACGATCGAACAGAAGCAGCACAACTGGTTCTCGCTCCTGCTGAACAGCCAGGCCTTCTGGGTGACGATCGCGATGCTCCTCGCCTGCATCTTCCTGAGCTATTCGACCGACGCCTTCGCGACGTCGAAGAACCTCTACAACATCACCCGCAACGTCACCTTCACCGCCATCATCGCGCTCGGCACGACCATGGTCATCATCACCGGCGGGATCGATCTCTCCGTCGGCTCGGTGCTCTGCCTCTGCTCGATGGTGCTGGCCGTCACCATGCACGCGGGCTTCGGCATCTACACAGGGATCGCGGCCGCCGTCCTGACCGCGCTCGTCGTCGGGGCCTTCAACGGAATCCTCGTCGCCTATCTCGATTTCCCGCCCTTCGTGGTGACGCTCGGCATGCTGTCGGTCGCGCGAAGCCTGGCGATGGTGCTCTCGAACAACACCGTGGTCTTCGAGTTCGGCCCCGACCACGACAAGCTCCTCGCGCTCGGCGGCGGCTCGACCTTCGGCATCGCCAACCCGGTCATCTACATGGTGGTGCTGGCGCTTCTCACCGGATTCGTGCTGCGCTGGACCCGCTTCGGCCGCTATCTCTACGCCATCGGCGGCAACGAGCAGGCGGCGACGCTGACCGGCGTTCCGGTGCGGCGGATCAAGGTCGCCGTCTACATGATCTCGGCGCTCTCGGCCGGCATCGCCGGGATCGTGCAGACCGGCTGGCTCGGCGCGGTGACGACCAATATCGGCGCGGGGATGGAGCTGCAGGTGATCGCCGCGGCGGTGATCGGCGGGGCGAATCTCGCCGGGGGCGTCGGCACCGCCTATGGCGCGCTGGTCGGCTCGGCGCTGATCGAGGTCATCCGCAACAGCCTGGGGCTGCTCGGGATCAATGCCTTCTGGCAGGGGACGTTCATCGGCTCCTGCATCATCATCGCCGTCGCCTTCGACCGGATGCGGCGAACGCGGTGAAGGGAGGCGCATATCCTTTGCCGGGACCCCGGGTCGACGCTCGCTCCGGGGCCCGCAGGCGAGTAACGAAGTTTTAACCCGACGAATCTCTTCAGGATCAATGGGATACCTATAGTTTCGCGCGCGAAATCCTGATCGCGCAGCGGATCGACACGCCTGCCGTTCCTGCGTTTCACCCGATTGCCCCGAGCTTGCCGGCGCAGCGGCTTGACAGGCTGCCGGGAGGGGCGACAATCCTGTCCGAGGCGAGGGGGGAGGAGCATGCTGATCGGCAAGGCGGGGGCCGCCAGGACCTCGATCAGCACGGCGGACGCGGCGAGCCTGACGGTCCGGGGGCGGGACCTCTGCGGCGACCTGATGGGACGGCTGAGCTTCACCGAATACTTCCACCTCCTCGTCACCGGGCGCGAGCCGACCGGGACGCAGCGCTTCTTCCTCGACCTCCTCCTCGTCGCCATCGCCGAGCATGGCCTCGTGCCGACGAACCAGGCGGCGCGGATGACCTATGCCGCCGATCCCGCCGCGCTGCAGGCGGCGGTGGCGGCCGGGATCCTCGGCTGCGGGTCGGTGGTGCTCGGGACGACCGAGGCCTGCGGCAAGTTCCTGATCCAGACGCGGGCGCGGACCGCCGGCGGGGCCGACCTCGAGAGCCTGGTGACGGAGATCCGCGACGCGGGCGGCAGGGTGCCGGGCTTCGGCCACCCGCTGCACAAGCCCGTCGACCCGCGGGCGCAGCGGATCATGGCGCTGGCCGAGGAGCGCGGCGCCGCGGGCCCGCACCTGGCGCTGGCGCGCCACGCCGAGGCGGTGGTCCCGCGGGTCTGGGGCAAGCCACTGCCGATGAACGTCTCGATGCCGATCGCGGCGGTCCTGCTCGACCTCGACTTCCCGCCGGCGATCCTGAAGGGCATCCCGATCCTGGCCCGCACCGCCTCGCTGCTCGCGCATCTCGCCGAGGAGAGCGAGCGGCCGATCGGCTTCCTGATGGCCGCGGCGGCCGAGGAGGCGATCGGCTACGATCCCGCTCCGGATGCGTGACCCGGCCGCCGAGACGCTGCCCTGGGAGGCGCAACCCGCCGCCGACGACGCCGCCTACCGCACGCAGATCGCCTATCTCCTCGATCACTCCCCCTTCTTCCGCGCCCGTCTGCAGGCGGCGGGCTTCCCGGATGCACAAAGCGTCGGCAGCCTCGCGGCGATCGCCGCGCTCCCGCTGACCACCAAGGACGACCTCCGCGCCAGCCGCACCGCCGAGCGGCCAATCGGGGCGCACCTGGCCGCGCCGCTGTCCGAGGTCGTGCGGATCTACTCGACGAGCGGCACCACAGGCGCGCCGAGCTACATCCCGCTGACCGCCGGCGATCTCGCCATCTGGATCGCGATCTCCGCGCGCTCCTACGGCGCGTCCGGCGTGCGGGCCGGCGACCGGCTCGTCTCGACCTACGGCGCGGGTCCCTTCGTCGCCGGGGCGGCGCTCGATGCCTTCGCCGCGCTCGGCCTCTGCCACATCCCGGTCGGCCCGGGAAACAGCGAGCGGCTGCTCGCCGCCGTGCAGGCGCTCGCCCCGCAGGCCGTCGCCCTCACCCCCTCCTACGCGCTCCACCTCGCCGAGACCGCCGCCGCGCGCGGCATCGACCTCGCCCGCTCGAGCGTCGCGCGGCTCCTCGTCGCCGGCGAGCCGGGCGGCGGCGAGCCGGAGCTCCGCGCCCGGCTCGAGGGGGCCTGGGGCGCGCGGGTGACCGAGGCGATGGGCATCGGCGACGTCGCCGTCTCGCTCTGGGGCGAGTGCGAGGCGCGCGCCGGCATGCATTTCTCCGGCCGCGGCTTCATCCACCCCGAGCTGATCGAGCCGCAGACCGGGATGCCGCTGGCCTGGGAGGAGGGCGCCGAGGGCGAGCTCGTCTATACCCACCTGCACCACCGGGCGGCGCCGCTGCTGCGCTTCCGCAGCCGCGACCACGTGCGCGTGAGCGCGGGCGCCTGCCCCTGCGGCCGGACGAGCCCGCGGGTGCGCTGCATCGGGCGGACCGACGACATGCTGATCCTGCGCGGGGTCAACCTCTTCCCGACGGCGGTGCGCGAGGTGGTGGCAGGCTTCGCGCCGGCGGTGAGCGGGGTCGTCGCGCTGCGCCCGCGCCGGCGCGGGGTGCGGCAGAATCCGCCGTTGCCGGTGGCGGTCGAGCTCGCC